>OFGP01002527.1_pt1 | contig 10534 bp, 10 predicted proteins | sample 1521781 | NCBI WGS metagenome assembly OFGP01 (sample SAMEA3504113, study PRJEB24116) | mouse gut metagenome | biome: mouse gut; feature: mouse-associated habitat; material: faeces | place: Denmark | collected 2011 | reverse complement strand
CCCCGGAAGTAGCCGGCCAGCCCGCTGCCCAAAAAGTTAAAGATGTAAAAGCAGGCCACCAGCCGGAGATAGCCCACAGCGGGCTCCAGGCTGGAGCTGCTGCCGGCGGGCAGCACCAGTCTGAGGCAGGGCTCCGCTCCCAGCACCATCACCAGAGGCATAAAAATCCCGAACACCAGCAGCAGCTTCTGTCCCTGCCGGAAGCCCTGCCGGACCCGACCGCACTCCCCCGCCCCGGTATTCTGGCCCACAAAGACGGCCACCGCCGCCGCGCCGCTGTCGCCGAAGGAGTTGGCAAAGCCCTCCACCCTCGTGGCGGCGGTAAAGGCGTTGATGGCGTCCTCCCCCAGGGCGTTTACCGTCCCCTGGACCAGCAGCTTGCCGATGTACAGATTGCACATGTGCAGGGCGGTGACAAAGCTGAAGCGGGCGGTGCGCCGGAGCAGGGGCCGGTCCATCACCATGTCCGCCCGGTGGAATATCAGCTCCGGGAAGCGCAGCCTCAGATAGAGGGCGCACAGCCCGGCGGCCAGGGCCTGGGCCAGGACGGTGGCCAAGGCGGCCCCCGCCACCCCCAGCTTCAGCCCGGCCACAAATACCAGGTCCAGGACCAGGTTGACCCCCATGGACAGGGCCAGGAAAAAGAGGGCCGCCCGGGTGTTGCCCACCGCCCGCAGCACCCCGGAGGACAGGTGGTAGGCAAAGGCGGCGGGGAAGCCCAGAAAGATGATTTGCAGGTAGTCCATGGCGTAGGCGGCCACGCTGTCTGGGGTGTGGAGCAGCGCCAGCAGCCCCGGCAGCGCCAGCAGGCCCAGCCCGGTCAAAGCCGCCGACACCCCCGCGCCAAAGAGGCCGGAGAGGTAGAACCCCCGGCGGAAGGACCCGCCGTCCTCTGCCCCGTAAAACTGGGACAGCAGGGCGCCCACCCCGTCACAGCCCCCGCTGATGAGAAAGAGAAACAGATTCATCACCGACCCGGACACGCCCACCGCTCCGAAGGCGCTCTCCCCTACAAAGCGGCCCACAATCACCGCGTCCACCGTGTTGTACAGCTGCTGCAGGATATTCCCCGCCAGCAGCGGAGCGGACAGAAAGATCAGCTGCCGGCCGATGGGACCCCGGGTCAGCTGCTGTGACTTGGCCATAGGCTCTCCCCCCTTGGTTCCAGTATAGCGGGAAAAACTTCCTATGTAAAATGCCGTTTTCTCCGTTATAATATAATGAGATCATTATATTTTGAGCCGCTCCATTTTGGCCGTTTCCCCGCCCGGCTGTCCCGATTCCTGTTTAAAAATGCAAAACTTACGCCGCTGTGGAAGAATCTGCCCCCCTGCCCCTTAGCTTTGTTAGTATTTCCCCTTGCGCACCCGCCCTTCCTGTGCTATACTCTCCAAAACTGGTTATTCTTCTCGGTATAGGAGGTATTACCCATGTATTTAGAGGAATATCGCAAGGCCCGGCAGACCGGCATGAAGGAGGCCAAACGCTCTCAAAGCAGGGGCTGTTCCCCCTATCTGCCTGTGCTGGACGAGATCCTTGCTGTGGAGACCACCTGCGGCGAGGCGGACCTGGGCGTGGTGGAAATTCCCATTGAGCTCATTGTGGGCACCCGCTCCGCCGGACGGAGCCAGGCCTTCTCCCACTCCTTCCTCCCCCTGATGGAGGAGGACTCGGAGTTCTGCCACAAGTGGACCGCCCTGTGCAAGGCCCATATGGACTCCGGCATCACCGACCCCATCAAGGCCTATGAGTATATGCACACCTTTTACGTTGTGGAGGGCCACAAGCGGGTGAGCGTTCTACGCTGGTTCGGCGCGGTGAGCATCCCCGCCGAGGTCACCCGCATCCTGCCCGCAAAAGACGGCTCCAAGGCCAGCAACATCTATTACGAATATGTGGACTTCTACAACCTGTCCAAGATCAACAACCTGTGGTTCAGCGGAACGGGCCGGTTTGCCCGCCTTCAGGAGGCGGTGGGAAAAGCCCCGGACCAGGTCTGGACGGAGGAGGAGCGCCGGAAGTTCTACAGCTTCTACGCCCGCTTTGCCGCCCTCTATGGGGACAAGGACGCCAAGGAACTGTCCACCCGCCTTACGGTGGCCGATGCTATGCTCCTCTATCTGGAATTCTTTGGATACGACCAGGTGAAAACCTTCTCTCAAACCGATTTAAAGGACGGCTTTCTCCAGCTGCACAAAGCATTTTCTGTAAAAAAATCCCAGGGTCTTAACCCGCTGAAAGGATTGCTGAGCCGATGAGGATTTTGGCGTTGTCCGACCAGGAATGCCCCTGGCTGTGGGATTATCTGGACCGGCGCCGCCTGGAGGGGGTCGACCTGATCCTCTCCTGCGGCGACCTGGACCCCCGGTATCTGTCCTTTATTGTCACCTTTGCCCACGCGCCGGTGCTCTATGTCCACGGCAACCACGACGACCGGTACGCCGATGTGCCCCCGGAGGGCTGCATCTGCGTGGAGGACAAGCTGTACACCTACCAGGGCGTCCGCATCCTGGGCCTGGGGGGCTGTATGCGCTACAAGCAGAGTGGCGGCCACCAGTACACCCAGCGGCAGATGGACCGCCGGGTGCGCAAACGCCGGCTGGACCTGTACCGCAAGGGCGGGTTTGACATCCTGCTCTCCCACGCCCCCGCCCTGGGCCTCAACGACGGCGAGGACCTGTGTCACACCGGCTTCGACGCCTTCAACGGCCTGATGGACAAATACAAGCCCCGCTACTTTGTCCACGGACACATTCACATGACCTACGGCCAGGACATCCCACGGCTGTCCTCCTACGGGGACACCCAGGTCATCAACGCCTATGAAAGCTATACCTTTGACTATTAAAGCACCCGGATTCTCTGCACGAGAATCCGGGTGTTTTCTGTCAGTCCGACAGAATGCCATCCACCAGAAAGCGTATCTGGCTGATTTCTTCCTGCATTTGACGATATTCCCGCTCCTGCTCCGGGTCTTCCAGGTTCCACTGGACATCGCTGGCGTAATTCATGCTGTAGGTGCCTCCTGCTGTGGAGAACAGGTACCGGCAGGCTATCGGAGAAATCTCATCCAACTCTTCGGGCGTCATGGGTCTGTCATAGGACCTGTCCACATAGAACAGCGCCCCTCCCCATTCCGGGTTTTTTTCCAGGACGGACCTGGCGTAGACCCTGCACCAGGATTCACCCTCATCCTTCTCCACCTCATAACGCCCCTTCCAGCTGTCCGGGAGAATGAGCGTCAGGCCAATGCCGGGCAGCTCAATGGTCTCCTGTTCTACCGGGACCTCCCGGCTGAAGGCCAGTGCCCCCACAGTAAAGCTGGCGGCCATCAGGGCCAGCACCGCCGCCGCGGCCAGAAACCGGCGGAAGCCCCCGATTCCAGCCTGTCTGTAAACTTTTCTCTTTTCCATCGCTAGATACCTCTCTTCCCAAATCACACAGCTAATGCACCGGAATACCATCTACAAGAAAACGAATCTGGTCAATTTCAGCCCGCATCTGACGGAATACCTGTTCCTGTTCCGGATCGCTGGGGTCCCACTGGACATCTCCGGCATAGGAGATAACATAAGTCGCGTCCGGTGTGGAAAAGAAATGCCAGTTGGAGGCAGGGGTAAGCTCGTCGATCTCCTTTTGGCTCAGAGGGTAATCATACTCCTTATACACCCCGAACAGGAGCCCAGCCTCAGCCCACTCCCCCTCCTGCTCATAGATCGACTTGACATAGACATCGCACCCCAGCGTATCCTCATCCATGACAACTCTGTAACGTCCTTTCCAGCTGTCCGGCAGGACAAGCTTCAGCCCAACGCCGGGCAGCTCAATGGTCTCCTGTTCTACCGGGACCTCCCGGCTGAAGGCCAGCGCCCCCACGGTGAAGCTGGCCGCCATCAGGGCCGCTACCACGGCCACAGCCAGGAAGCGGCGCAGGCCCCCTCCCCTTCTGTATCTGCGGTATCTGGCCTCCTCCACCAGACGGTCATCGATGTTTCCAATCCGGTCGGCAAATTGTCTCTCGTTCACAGTTCAATCCCCTCCCTTTCCAAATAGTCCCGCAGCTTTTGGCGGGTGTGGTAGAGCATGGACTTCACCTTGCTCTGAGACCAGCCGGTGCGCCGGCAGATGTGCTCGATGGAGTCGAAGTACCAGTAGCGGCGGACGAAGACCGCCCGCTTCTCCTCCCCCAGCGACCAGAGAAAGGCGTCGATGGCCGCCTCAATCCGCCGGTTCTCCAGCTCGTCCTCCACGCCTGGCCGGCCTGAGACGCACTCCCCCAGCTCCTCCAGGGAACAGACCGCCTCCGGGCTGCGTTTGGCGGCGGTGAGGTAGTCAAACCGCTTCAATGCCAGGTTGCGGGCGACGCGCCCCACAAAGGCGGAAAACCGGCTGGGCCGCTGGGGCGGGATGGCGTTCCACAGCCCCAGCCAGGTGTCGTTGACGCACTCCTCGCTGTCCTCCGGGCTGGCCAGGATGTTTTGGGCGATGTACCGGCACAACCGGCCGTATTTCACATCGGTCTCCCGGATGGCCTCCTCGGCCCGCTCCCAGTAGAGCTCTATAATCTGTCTGTCCTCCATATCAAGCCCCCCTTTCCGTGTTGAAAAGCGCTTTCACCCTATAAGTACGGTTTTTCTCAGACAGGTTGCAAATTAAAAAGGACGGACGGCAAATGCCGTCCGCCCCTGGGGTACAAGTGTAAATCAGGCCTTCAGCTTGAAACGCCTGGTCTGCTCCTCCATCCGCTGCACCTGGTTAAAGAGCTCGGCGCTGACGGCGGCCGACTCCTCGCTGCTGGCGGAGTTGCTCTGGACCACGGAGGATATCTGGCCGATGCCCTCGGTCACCTGGGCAATGGACTCGGCGTCGTTCTTCACCGCCTCCACAATGGCGCCGATGGCTGTGTTGGACTGCATCACCAGCTCCAGGGTCCGGTTCAGGGTGGCGGACACCTCGCTGACAATGCGGCTGCCCCGGCCGGTGGCCTGAACGGAGTTCTCAATGAGGCCCTTGGTGGCCTTGGCGGCCTCGTCGGACTTGGAGGCCAGGTTGCGCACCTCGTCGGCCACCACGGCAAAGCCCTTGCCGGCGGCCCCCGCCCGGGCGGCCTCCACAGCGGCGTTCAGGGCCAGGATGTTGGTCTGGAAGGCGATGTCCTCGATGGTGGCGATGATCTTCTCGATCTGCTGGGAGGCCTCGGTGATGTCCTTCATGGCGGCCACCATCTGCTCCATCTGCTGGCCGCTGATGGTCACCTGCTCGCCGGTCTGGCGGGCGTTGTCCTGAGCGGTGGCGGCGGTCTTCACGTTCTCAGCCGCGCTGCGGGACAGCGTATCCAGGGTGGCGTACAGCTCCTCCACGGCGCTGGCCTGCTCGGTGGCGCCCTGAGCCAGATTCTGCGCGCCGCTGGACAGGTGCTCGGCATTGCCGGACACCTGCGTCTGGGCCTGGCAGATGCTGTTGATGGTGGAAGACAGGTTGGAGGTCAGGATGTCTATTGACTCCTCAATGGAGCGGAACTCCCCGATAAAGGCGGTGGCGGTCTTCACATTGAAGTTGCCCTTGGCCATCTGCTCCATAATCCGGTTCAGGTCCCAGATATAGCCCCGGATCAGCTCCATGGACTTCTCCAGGGTGCCGGCCAGGTCGCCCAGCTCGTCATTGGTCTTGTGGTCCAGCGCCAGGTCCAGCTTGCCCTCCTGAAGGGGCTGAACCTGCCGGGTGATGTGCAGAATGGGAGCCAGCACATTCTTCAGCACATACACCACCAGGCTGATGAGGCAGAACAGGGCCAGCACCAGACAGACGGCGGTAATGGCCTGCATCAGCATAATGGTGGAGTGCATATCATCGGTGCTCTCCTGCGTAAGCTCGGTCGCCTTCTTGATTACCTCGTCCAGCTTGCCCACCAGGGTGCCCAGGTTGGACTGGATTGTCTCCTGATAATACTTCTGAGCCTGAGCCGGGCTGGTGGCCATCAAGGACTGCGCCTCTCCCACGGACTGGTGCAGCTGCTTGTGCAGGGGCTGGATTTCACTGCGCAGGCGCAGAATATCCGCGTTGTCCGTGCCTGCCTCTCCGTAGACCCATTTGCCCAAAACGCACTGGGTATCGTCGGTCCCGGGGAACTGGCCGCCGGCGTACAGGGCATTGCTCAGGTTCAGAGCCCAGCGGTAGTGGGCAGTCTCGGCAGACTGAGCGTTGTTCAGCACGGCCACAGTCTGGGCGTTCCTCTCCTGCATATCCTCTACCCGCAGCAGGTTAAAGGTAGTCACGCCGCTGAACAGCAGAATGGACAGCAGCGCCGCGGCCACACGGATAAATACCGTTCTCTTAATACTTTTACGCATAGATAACATCCTCACTTCAATTTTAAAGTATCGCGTACGGCAGTGGCTCCAGTATATCACAGCACTGGACCGCATTTCAATACTTTTCTTTCAATTCCATAAAATCACTTTTGTCCGGCACACCGCCCCCTGGGCGGCCTGCCTCTCTCAGCTGTACAGCCCGTGATACAGGGCATACATGGCCCGGAACAGCCGGCGCTCCGTCTCCTCGTCTACGTCTACAAAGCGGCAGCCGTACTCAAAATAGCCGGGCCGGCGGGCGTCGATGCGTAAAATCTGGCAGGTCAGAACCGTGCCGTCCAGCTCCAGCAGCCGGTCCACCCGCAGGTGGAGCTTATCCCCCACATCCCGGCGGGCCTGGGCGCTGAAGCACACACCCCCCATGCCCATATTCCGGACGGTGCAGCTCTCCTCCGGGACGCCGGGCCGGCCGTCCACAGTGAAGCCGCCCGATATGCTGGTCTCAATGCGGACGTTTGCCCGGTTCTCCGCCCGGTCCACCAGGGCCAGGTTTTCCAGCTGCCACAGCTTGCCGGCGCCCATGCGGATGGTGCCCTCCATGCTCACCGCCCGGCCCGCCTTGCTGCTGTAGCCCCGAAGCGTCACCTTCATGGGCTCGTCCGAGCGGGTCATCAGGCTGCCGTCGGCCCCCGGCTCCAGCTGGGCCCGGTCGCCCCGCAGCTCCAGCAGCCTGGCCACCAGAAAAATCCGGCTGTCCCCGCTGGTAACCTCCACCCGCATGCCGGAATAGACCTCCAGGTCCTCCTTCATGGCCCGCCGGTGGGCCTCCTCCACCCGTCTCTCCTTCGGACTCTTGCGAAACGCATCAAACAGTCCCATATATCTCCCTCCAGCGTTACATTTTTATTGCAGTTCTTCCATCCTTGCCGTGGACCAGACCACCCGGTTGCGCCCAAAACGCTTGGCGTCGTACAGCATGGTGTCCGCGATTTTCAGATAGGTGTCGTAGGAGTCATCGGGGGACGGCACCACGGTGACGCCGCCGATGCTCACGGTGACCCACGGGCCCACGGACGAGGCGTGGGGGATATGTAAATCCTCCACCGCCTGGCGGATCTTTTTCATCTGATCACAGGCGGCCTTTGCCTCGCTGCCCACGATGATGGCCACAAACTCCTCCCCGCCGTAGCGGGCAAAATAGTCGGTGCTCCGCCGCAGGCAGCCGGTGGCCGTCCGGGCTACCTCGCAGATTACCCGGTCCCCGGCAGGATGGCCGAAGGTGTCGTTATAGACCTTGAACTTGTCGATGTCAAACATGCACAGGGAGATGGGCTGCTGGAAGCGGACGGCCTCCTGCCACTTGTTGTAGCAGTTCAGGTCGTAGCTGCGCCGGTTGGGCACCCCCGTCATGGGGTCCACCATGGACTGCTGCTCCACCTGTGTGCGGTAGCGGTAGAGCTTGACATGGGTGTTTACCCTGGCCCTGACGATGGGGGGATGGTAGGGCTTGGTGATGTAGTCCACCGCCCCCAGCACCAGGCCCCGCTCCTCATACTCCGCGTCCCGCAGGCTGGTAATGAGAATCACCGGCACGTGCTCGGTGACGACCTCCTCCTGCATCTTCCGCAGCAGATCAAAGCCGTCCATACCTGGCATGATTACGTCCAGCAGCACCAGCGAAAAATTCCCCACCCGGGCATGGTGCAGTCCCGCCTCGGCGGTGTGGACCACCGTGACGTCGTAATCCCCCTCCAGAATGGAGCGCAGCATATCGGCCTGAACCGAGCTGTCGTCAATAACCAAAATCTTTTCCCGCTTTTCCATATCTCTACCCCTAACAAAAAGCTGTCAGCGCCGCCTCGCCCCTCCGGGCGGACGGTTCGTTTCTATTATAACAAATATTTCCTCAAATAGGAAGCATATTTTAAGCGGTTTCGTTTTTTTCTTTGCGCCCGCCCAGAGCCCGAAATGCAGAAAAGGAGGGGCGCCCTTCCCCCTCCTTTGCTCCCACGGTTTGGTTGTTGAATATCCTGGGCCGGTCCCGCTGGAAAACGCCCAAAAACTCCCCGGAGCAGAGCCCGTCCTCCCGGCCGCAATTGGCTCGCCGTTTTCCGGTCCATACTCCAGACTATGCAGCTGCCACAAAACTGCGCGCCGGACCGGCGCATTTCACCCTCCCGAAGCGCCGGACCCCGCAGATTTTGCGGAACCAGGATTTTTTCGTGAGGACAGATTTGGGATTGAATTTCCCGCCCGGACGCAGTATGCTATAGCTGGCGCCTGCGGGTCCCCCCTTTTCGGCGCGTTGAGCAAAAGGAGAAACTGGCATGAACTATGACAAGCTGCTTAATATTTCGGTGGAGCTGGGCTGCCGGCTGATGTCCAGCGGGGCGGAAATCTACCGGGTGGAGGAGTCGGTGCGCCGGCTGCTCCAGGCCTACGGCCTGGACTCCCCGGAGGTGTTCGCCATCCCCAACTGCGTAATCGTCAGCATCGCCACCCCGGAGGGCCACCCCATCACCCGGATGCGCCGCATCGCCGGCCACGGCACCAACATCGAGCTGCTGGAGCGGTGCAACGACCTGTGCCGCCGCCTCTGCGTCCAGACGCCGCCCCTTGAGGAGGCCCAGGGGCTGCTGGACGCCCTCCCCGGCCGCAGCTACGCCCCGTGGCAGGTGCTGCTGGGCTACGGCATCGCCCCCGCCTTCTTCTCCCCCCTGTTCGGCGGCGGAGTGGGGGACACCCTGTCCGCCCTGATGGGCGGGCTGGCGGTGGGCTTCTGCCTGCTGTATGCCGGCCGACTTATTGGCTCCAACAGCTTTTTCCGCACCGCCATATGCAGCGCCGTGGCCTCGCTGGTCTCCCTGCTGCTGGTCCGGCTGGGGCTGGGCCGGAGCGTGGACACCGTGACCATCAGCGTGCTGATGGTGCTGGTCCCCGGGGTGGCCCTGACCAACGCCATGCGGGAGATTATGGCCGGCGACATCATCTCCGGCCTGAGCCGGGCCGCCGACTCCATCCTCACCGCCGCCGCCATCGCCATCGGCACCGCCGTGGGGCTGGCCATCGGCGGACTATTTTGAATCGGGAGGCCGTTTTATGCTCGGTATCTGGTCTGACTATATCCTGCCCTGCCTCTGCGCCTTTCTGGCCTGTGTGGGCTTTACCCTTGTGTTTAACATCCACGGCGTGGGCAAGCTGATCTGCGGCGTGGGGGGCGCTCTGGGCTGGCTGATTTACCTGCTGGGGGGCAGCTCCATTCTGGCCGCCTTCTGGGCCTCGGCGGCCATTGGGCTGTTTTCCGAGGTCATGGCCCGGCTGCGCCGCTGTCCGGTAACGGGCTATCTGCTGGTGGCCCTGCTGCCCCTGGTGCCCGGCGGAGGCATCTACTACGCGATGCGCTACTGCGTCGCCGGCGACACCCAACGGTTTTTAGACACCCTGCTCCACACCTTCGGCATGGCGTCAGCCCTGGCGGTAGGGGCCATGATCCCCGCCTCCCGGTTCCGGGCGGCCTACCCCCACCTGCATCGCTCCAGGTCCGCCCGCTGACTACCCCCCGAGGGCGTGGACCAGTTGGGCGCAGGCCCGGAACTCCTCCTCGTCGGTTTGCCACAGCTCATACTCCGACAGGGAGGGCAGGCCCATGGAGACCTCCGCCTTGCGGTAGCGCATGCCGCTGTCCACCGGACCCTTCCGCCCGGTGGTGTGGAAGATTCGGATGCCAGTCCGGTCGTAGATGGCCCGGATGTTCTCCTTTTTCACGCCGCAGCCCGCCATAATGTGGATTCGGCCCGCCGCCCGGCGGAATACCTCCCCCAGGACCTGGCACCCCTCCGCCGCGCTCCTCGCCTGGCCGGAGGTCAGCACGGTCCGCATGCCCAGGCGGACCGCCTCCTCCAGGGCGGCCAGGGGGTCCCGGGTCATGTCGAAGGCCCGGTGCAGGGTGACGTCCATCCCCCCGGCGCAGTCCATTAGGCGGTTCAGCCCCTGGGCGTCCAGGTCGCCCTCGGGCGTCAGTGCGCCGATAACCACCCCGTTGGCTCCCATGTCCCGAAACCGCCTGATATCCTCCTCCATCTCCTCCAGCTCCTGCGCCGAATAGAGGAAATCCCCGAAGCGGGGACGGATCAGAACATTGACCGGAACCGGAAAATCCCTCTGGACCTGCTGGAACAGGCTGGGCGAGGGGGTGGTGCCCCCAATGGCCAGGTTGGCGCACA
>OFGP01002525.1_pt1 | contig 10538 bp, 7 predicted proteins | sample 1521781 | NCBI WGS metagenome assembly OFGP01 (sample SAMEA3504113, study PRJEB24116) | mouse gut metagenome | biome: mouse gut; feature: mouse-associated habitat; material: faeces | place: Denmark | collected 2011 | reverse complement strand
TGGTGACGTTCCTGGTGATGAACACCGGGCGCACCGAGCAGGAGCTGGAGACCAATGTGTTCCAGTCCCAGAGCATCGCCCAGAAGCACAACTGCGTCCTGCGCCGTCTGGACTTCCAGCAGGAACAGGGCCTGATGTCCTCCCTGCCGCTGGCGCAGAACCTCATCGAGATCCAGCGGGGGCTTACCACCAGCTCCACCGCTATCTTCATCCCCTTTACCACGCAGGAGCTTTTCCAGGACCGGAAGGAATCCCTTTACTACGGCCTGAACGCCCTGTCCAACAACCTCATCATGGTGGACAGGAAATCCCTGAAAAACCCCAACGGGCTGATCCTCGGCACTCCCGGATCCGGCAAGTCCTTTGCCGCCAAGCGTGAGATCGCCAACGCCTTCCTTGTGTCGGACGATGATGTCATCATCTGCGACCCGGAGGCGGAGTACGCGCCCCTCGTCCAGCGGTTCGGCGGGCAGATCATCAAGATCAGCCCATCCAGTACGCAGTATGTGAACCCGATGGACATCAACCTGAACTATTCCGAGGAGGACAACCCCGTTGCCCTGAAAGCCGACTTCATCCTCTCCCTGTGCGAGCTGGTGGTGGGCGGCAAGGAGGGCCTGCAGCCCGTGGAGAAAACGGTCATCGACCGCTGTGTCCATCAGATCTATCAGAAGTATTTTGAAAACCCGAAGCCGGAGAATATGCCCCTCTTGCAGGACCTCTATGAGGCGCTCCTGAAGCAGGAGGAGAAGGAGGCCCGCCATGTGGCGACCGCCCTTGAGATCTATGTCACCGGCTCCCTGAACCTCTTTAACCACCACACCAATGTGGACATCAGCAACCGCATCGTCTGCTATGACATCAAGGATTTGGGCAAGCAGATGAAGAAGATCGGGATGCTGGTGGTACAGGACCAGGTGTGGGGGCGTGTGACCGAGAACCGAAGCGCGGGCAAGGCCACCCGGTATTTCATGGACGAGTTCCATCTGCTCCTGAAAGAGGAACAGACGGCGGCCTACTCCGTGGAAATCTGGAAGCGTTTCAGAAAGTGGGGCGGAATCCCCACGGGCATCACGCAGAATGTCAAGGACCTGCTCTCCAGCCGCGAGGTGGAGAACATCTTTGAGAACAGCGACTTCATCATCATGCTCAACCAGGCGGCGGGCGACCGCACCATCCTGGCGAAACAGCTCAACATCTCCCCGCACCAGCTTTCCTATGTCACCCACTCCGGCGAGGGCGAGGGGCTGCTGTTCTTCGGCAATGTCATCCTGCCCTTTGTGGACAGGTTCCCCACCGACCTGGAACTCTACAAGATCATGACCACCAAGCTGACGGAGGTCAAGAGCAGGGAGGCGGACAATGGCTGATAAGGCGCACCGCCTCCATTTTACGGAGGATGAGCTTTCTGACCGGGACATCCGCAGGGCGGCAAAAAGGGCGGAGAAAGCCGCTGACAGGGCGGACAAGGCCAGTGAAAAGCTCCCGACAAAGAGGCGTGTGCGCATCACCCGTGAGAGCGGAACGGCGGAGGCGGTGGATGAGCGGCTGTCGGATAAGCTCCACCAGTCACGGCAGTCCTCCAAGGCGGACAGGACAAAGGAGAAAGCCCCCGCGAAAAGACGGCCCCGGACCACCGCCAGAGGCGGAAAAGTGGAGGCCACCGCGGAGCGGCTTTCCGACAAGCTGCGCCCGGAACGCCAGTCCTCCAGAGACATGAAAGGGAAACTCCGTGTCGAGGTCACGGAAGTCACCGCCCAGAGGCCGGGAGCGGCGGGGCGGGCGGTCGTGAACGCCCCCGCCGCCGCCCTTGCCACGGCGAGGAACACCGTCCGGGACGCCGTGGGCAGGCCGGACGATGACAGCGGGGGCAATTCCGGCGGGGATGCCCTGCAAAGCGGGGAGTCCGCCGCCCGGACCACCGGGAACATGGTGAACAACGGCCATTACAGCCACAAGCTGAAACAGTACGACAAGGCGGCGCGGCTGGAGCGGAAGTCTGACCGTGCTAATGTGGAGGCCCTGTATCAAAGACAGCGCCACAACGACCCCAGCCCGTCCTCCAACCCCATCTCCAAGTGGCGGCAGAAGCAGGAACTGAAAAAGCGGTATATGGAGGCAAAAGCCAGCAGCAGGGCCGGGGCCTCGGCTTCGGGAGCGGCAAAGGGCGGCAAAAAGACCGCCGAGGGGACAAAATCGGTGATGGACAAGGGGATCGAGTTCGTGAAGGAGCATCCCAAAGCCATCCTTATCATCGGCGCCTTGGGGCTGCTGGTCATGCTCATCTCCGGGATGTTCACCTCCTGCACCGCCATGTTCGCCGGGAGCGGCAACGCCGTGATGGGGACCTCCTATACGGCGGAGGACGCTGACATCACCGGCACGGATGCGGATTATTCCGCTCTGGAGGCCGCCCTGAACAGCCAGATAAACAGCATTGAAAGCACCAACCCCGGCTATGACGAGTACCGCTATGACCTTGCGGAGATCGGCCACAACCCCTATGAGCTGGCGGCGTACCTGACCGTCCTGTTTGAGGACTACACCAGGGCGGAGGTCCAAAGCACCCTGCAAAGCCTGTTCGCCCAGCAGTACACCCTCACCCTCACGCCGGAGGTGGAGATACGCACCCGGACAGAGACCCGGACGGGAACGACCACCTGGACCGACCCGGAGACCGGCGAGACCTATGAGGAGGACTATGAGTACGAAGTCGAGGTCCAGTATGAATACCACATCCTCAATGTGAAGCTGACGAACAAGGGGCTGGGGGCGGTGGTCCGCGGCTCCGGGCTGACACAGGAACAGGCTGACCGCTACGATGTGCTGATGACTACCAGCGGCAACCGTTCCGAACTGTTTGGCGAGGATGTGTACGGCGTTTCCGGGGGCGAGTACACGGACTATGACATCCCCGGCGAGGCGCTGACCGATGAGCGGTTCCGCAAAATGATAACCGAGGCGGAGAAGTATCTGGGCTATCCCTATGTGTGGGGCGGCTCCAGCCCGTCCACTTCCTTCGACTGTTCCGGCTTCGTGTCGTGGGTCATCAACCACTGCGGCAACGGCTGGAGCGTGGGGCGGCTGGGGGCAAGGGGATTAAGGCAGATGTGCGACATCATCCCTCCCGACCAGGCAAAACCGGGGGACCTCATCTTCTTCCATCACACCTACGATGCACCTTATCCAGACGATGCCACCCATGTAGGCATTTATGTCGGTGGGGGCCAAATGATCCACTGCGGAAATCCCATCAGCTACGCCAGTATCGAGAGCAACTATTGGCAAAGCCATTTCCTATGTTTTGGCCGCATTCCTGACTGAAAGGAGGACGTATGAGCGAGAAATTAGAAAAAATCGGGGCTGACCGTGACCGCGCAAAGGAGAAGCGCGACCAGTGGGATGACCGGTACAAGGAACTTTGCCAGAAGTATATCCAGCAGGAGAACACGGAGATTCACGAGATGGTGCGGGCGCAGAACATGACGCCGGACCAGCTTGCGGAAGTCCTGAAAGCCCTGCAAAACGGGATGTTCCCCTCTCCGGCTGCCATGCCGGGTGCGGGAGCGTCCACCACATCTGAAAACAAGGAGGATGAACAGGATGAAGTTTAAGAGCATGATCGCCGGCCTTCTGGCCGGCGTTTTGATGATGGGCAATCTGTCCACCGTCTGCTTTGCGGCGGGCGGCGAGGCAGTCCCCGCCAGCGGCACTCCCACAGACGCTGTGGAGACCATTTCCGATACGGATGACAGTAACGCCGCGGGCGGCGGGGCGGCGGAGACCTCCCTGCCTGACGGCGTTACCCTCGGCACGAAGGTCGTACTGCCGGAGGGCGTGTCCATCAGCGAGGACGGGAAGATCACCTTTTCTGCCCAGGGGCTGGAGCAGATCATGGGCGCCCTGATGGGTACTGATGCCAGCGGGGACGCCGATACCGCCGCTGATACCGATGCCGAGCCGGAGACAGAGACCGTCACTGTCGGCACGGTCAATGTGGGCAGCAACACCTACCTGAACCTCCGCTCCGGCTCCGGCATGGAGCATTCCGTCATCGGGCATCTGCTCCGCGGCACGGAAGTGGAGGTCATCGGCGAGAGCGGCGACTGGTATGAGGTCGTTGTGCCGGAGGCCACCGGGTATGTCTACAAGGACTATCTGAATGTGACGGAACAGGAGGTCCCTGCTGCCCCGTCTGAGGATGACGGGCAGGGTGCGCCTGACGCCAGCGGCGGCTTTGACGAGGACACCCTGATGATGATGCTCCTGCTGATGATGAGCATGGGGAATACCGATGCGGCAGGTCCTCCTTCCGCCGCCCTCACCCCGGACGGAAACCTGACGCTGGTGGACGATTATGATGAGGCCCATGCGGACGGCTCCGGCAAGCAGTTCATCACGCTGGTGACAAAGGCCGGGAACACCTTCTACCTCATCATCGACCGGGATGACGAGGGGGAGCAGACCGTCCACTTCCTGAACCTGGTGGACGAGGCGGACCTGCTGGCCCTGATGGACGAGGACACGGCGGCGAAGTACACCAAGCCTGAGCCGGAGGTCCAGCCGCCCGCCGAGACCCAGCCCCCGGAGGATGGGGACGGCAAGGATGAGCCGGATGCGGAGAAGCCCGCGCCCAAAGTGAACCCCCTGCCCGCCCTGATCCTTGTGCTGGCGCTCCTGGGCGGGGGCGGCTTCTTTGCCTATACCAAGTTCTTCAAGGGGAAGAAAAAGGAACAGGCAAAGCCTGACCCGGATGCGGATTATCTGGACGATGAGGAGGACTACGGCCTCCCGGAGGACGCCGGCCCTGACGATGAGGACGGGGGCGGTTTTGACGCAGAGGACGATGAACCTGTGTGAACAGAGGGCGTGTGAGGCGGCGGGAGCCGCCTTTTTTCATGCCCTCTATTAGGAGGCGCTATGGAAAAGAAAAAGTACAGTGTGATCTACGCTGACCCGCCGTGGCAGTTCAAGGCGTACTCCGCAAAAGGGATGGGGCGCAGCGCGGAGAAGCACTACCCCACGATGGACATCGAGGCCATCAAGGGCCTGCCCGTGGACGAGCTGGCGGACAGGGACTGCGCCCTGTTCCTGTGGGTGACGTTCCCCTGCCTGCGGGAGGGGCTGGCCGTCCTGGAGAGCTGGGGCTTCACCTACAAGACGGCGGCCTTCGTCTGGGTCAAGCAGAACAAGAAGGCGGACAGCCTGTTCTGGGGGCTGGGGTACTGGACGCGGGCCAACGCCGAGGTCTGCCTCCTTGCCACAAGGGGGAACCCCAGCCGGGTGTCCGCCGGCGTCCATCAGGTGATCCTCTCCCACATCGAGGAACACAGCAGGAAGCCCCAGGAGGCGCGGGAGCGCATCGTCCGTCTCATGGGCGATGTCCCCCGGATCGAGCTGTTCGCCCGGACAAAGCCGGAGGGCTGGGATGTCTGGGGGAACGAGGTCAACAGTGACATTGTTATGGAAGGGAGCGGTGATAAACAGTATGCCTAAGATCTTCAGGAAGTTCCACAAGGGGCTGGCGTTGGCATTGTCCGCGGCGATGTGCGTGAGCCTGTCCAGTGTCCCGGCTTTTGCCGCCGAGACCACGGAGGCCGTCACCAGCGAGGACGGCAGGACCACCACCATCACCACCGAGATCACCTGGGCCAGCCCGGAGGGTGAGGAGCCTGTGGTGGAGGGCGCGGCGGTCACGACCGAGACCACGGTGCTGGATGAGGAGGGCCGCGTCATCCAGGAGAGCGGCAGCGAGACGGGCCATGAAACTGTCACCACCGAGACGGTGACAAGCGGGACAACAGTGGAGGACAAGGAGCCTGTGACCGAAACGGCGGAGGGCGAGACCATCACAACGGAGGCCCCCGGCGAGTTTGAGACGGTGGACAGCTCCGCCGCCTCCTCCAGCGAGGCCGTTGACCCCATTTTCAAGGACGGCGACAGCAGTGTCACGGTGGAGCTGACCCCCGGCAGCACCGCCACTGGGACGGCGGCGGTAGATAAGGAGGCCCTGGCGGGACAGCTTGCCCGCCCCGATGCGGAGGACAGCGAGATCACGGACCCCGGCACCGGGGAGGGCATCGGCCACAGGACTGTGACGGTGGAGGATGTGCTGGACGAGGATGGGGCCGTGGTGGGCTTTACCGCCACCACCACCGAGGAGACCTCCGTCACCACCGCCCTCCCGGAGGGCGTTTCCGGCGCGGAGCCGCCTGAGATGCCCCAGCCGCGGGAGCCTTTCACCGATGCGGACGGCGTGACGACAAAGGTGGATGTCCTGCCCGTCTATGACGGTGACGGCAACCTCACGGGCTATCAGACCACCACCACAAAGACCAGCACCACCGGGGCGGCGGTGTCCGAGACCGTCCTGCCCGATAAGCCCGCCGAGGGCGAGGCCACCGACCCGGAGACCGGGGAGACCACGACCGTCAAGGTGGCGGAGCTGCGGGATGTAAACGGCGCCCTGACCGGCTATGAGGTCACGACCACCACCACCGACAGGGAGGGCAATGTCCGCACTGCCGTGGAGACCCTGCGCGGCACGAAGGACACCAGCACCCTCACCGAGGTCACGGATGTGACCGTCACCACCGTGACCTTCACGGAGGCCACGGGCGGTACTGTCACCACCACGACCAGGACCACCACGACAGAGACAAAGCGGATTGCCGCCAATGACCGCACTGTCACCGCCGAGATGGGCGATGTCACGGCCGGCGGACAGGACGGCATCCTGGAGACCACCGGCGTGAAGGCGGACGTGGCGGAGCCTGATGTGGGCAGGACCGACCAAAAGACCGACCTCCACCACCGGGCGGACAAGGACGGCGCAGAGTTTGACCCGGAGGGCTACGACTTCCAGTGGCTGGGCAAGTACGGCCTGGAGAGCGCCATCCGTGTGGATGCCGTCAAGGTGGACGGGGACGGCACAGCCTCCCCCAGCGACCGCTGGCAGGCCCACCAGTTCGTGCTGGTGGACAAGGACGGCAACGAGCATTATGTGTACTGCGCCGACTTCGCCGTCAGCCCCCAGGCGGGCTTCCGCTATGACATGGAGAATGTGGAGGACGCCGGCTACTATGACAGCGAGGCGGCGGCACACATCCGGGCCATCGCCCAGAACGGCTATTGGGGGACCAGCGAGGGGGCCGGGAGCCTGGATGCCGTAAAGCAGATGCTGGTGGACGCCTATAACAATGGCGAGATCGACAAGGACGATTACCGGGGGCTGGCTACCGCCTGGGGCTTCGACACCTACCTCACGGACGGCATGGCGCTGGCGGCTACCCAGGCGGCGCTCTGGACCTTCGGCAACAGCGGAGACATGATGATCGACAAAGAGGACCTGTTTACCAGCTACTACCAGGCGGTGGGCGGCAGGAACTGGCGGGAGCTGGACAGCCGGGAGTGGGCGCTGACAAAGGCGCTCTATGACTATCTGGTCTCCCAGACGGAGGCGCCCACCCACCAGAACACCCTCATCAACGAGAACAACTTCGCCACCGATGCCAGCCTGACCGTGGGCCAGCGGGACGAGGACACCGGCAAGTATGAGGCTGACCTGACCTTCACCCTCGCCGTCATGCCGGATGCGGAGAGCGACGACCTGCTGGTCCATGTGGTGGTGGGCGGCGAGGTCGTGGAGACGCGGCGGCTGGCCGGGGACGACTCCGGGACCCAGTACGGTGTTATCCCCAGGAGCGGGGACGGCAGCTACACCCTGTCCGGGCTGAAGCTGGCGGAGGGCGTGAACATCGACCTCCGGCTCACCGGGACCCAGAACATCGGCGAGGGCGTGTACCTGTTCACCTCCGAGGTCAGCACCGAGCCGGTGAGCTATGACGGGGACGGGGAGCCGGTCTTTTCCTCCCAGACCTTCGTGGGCGTCGAGAGCGGCAGGCAGTCGGTGGACCTGTCCGTTTCCCTGAACTTCACCGTGAACGAGGCCGCCGCTGGGGTCGTGACGGACACGGCCAGCACCACCGGGCGGAAGGTGGATGCCACCGAGACCTCCCGGACAGACACCACCACGACTACCGGGGGCCGGACGGAGACTGCCGTGACCGTCACCACCGTTCAGAAGAATGACCGGGAGTGGGAGGTCACATGGGAGAAGGACTACACCTATCCCGACCCGGAGCCGGAGACCCCGGAGGAGCCGGAAACGCCGGATACTCCTGAACAGCCGGAGACCCCTGAAACCCCGGAGAGCCCCGAAGTGCCTGAGACTACCCCCGTGGAGCCGCCCGTGGAGGACATCCCGGAGGAGGATGTGCCGCAGACGGACATCCCTGTGGAGGACGTGCCTTTGGTGGTGATCCCCGATGAGGAAGTGCCTGTTGCGGATGTCCCCCAGACCGGCGACGACTCCGGGCTGTGGTATGTCCTGCTGATGGCCTCTTTCACTGGGCTGGCCGTCATGGGCTGGCTGGAGATCAGGGACAGGAAAAAGACAACGGTTGACTGAGCATGGAGCGTGGGGCTGGCGCGTGGAGCCAGCCCTGCGCTTATTTTAAGGAGGTGCGGCTTTGCGTATCGACCCACGGAGATTTTTCGAGTTCCTGTTCCTCATGCTGATGGCGATGTGCCTGTTCTTCCTCTATCTGCGTAACATCGGGGACCAGCGGGCAGTCCAGCTTTACAGCGAGGCGGGGCGGCTGGCGTTTGTGTCTGAGGCCGTGGAGCCGTCCCCCGCCCCGTCTGACATGACTTCCCCTGCGGAGGAGGCGCCCGGAGACGGAGCCAAAGAGGACGCTCCCAGCGGCATGGACCTGTCCCCGCTGCAAGAGGTCAACACCGATGTGGTGGGCTGGATCGAGATACCGGGCGTCCTCTCCTATCCGCTCCTTCAGGGCGGGGACAACGCCTATTATCTCTCCCATGCGTGGAACGGCGAGGAGAACGCGGCGGGGGCGGTCTTTCTGGACTACCGGGCGGACGCTTGCCTCGGCGACTTCAACACGCTCATCTACGGACACAGGATGCGGAACGGGGCCATGTTCGGCAGCTTGAAGCACTACAAGGACGCTGACTTCTGGCGGGAGAACCCCAGCGTTTATCTTGCCAACGAAAACGGCACATGGCGGTATGACATCTATGCCGCCTATGAGACCGGGCTGACGGCGGCCACCTACCAGCGGGAGTTTTCAGAGCCGGAGGAAAAACAGGACTTCATCCGCTGCGGGCTGGAGCGGTCTGTCATCGACACGGGCGTCACGCCCACGCCGGAGGATACGGTCATCACCCTCTCCACCTGTTCCGGCGGCGACCGCAACACCCGCTGGGTAGTCCAGGCGGTATCAGGTAAATGATCCTTGCAGTACGCTTGCTGAAAATTTTGAAAGGACACGGATGTGGAGCAGATAGAGAAAGACTGTATCTACCATGCTGACTGCATGGATATGTTGAGACGACTGCCAGAAAAAAGCGTGGATTTAGTGATCGCAGACCCGCCCTACTACCGCATGAAGGGAGATTTTGACTTTGTTTTTCAGACAGTTTCAGAATACCTTGCATGGTGTCGGGCATGGGTAAACGAGTGCCACAGGATATTAAAGCCCACGGGAGCGTTTTACTGCTGGGGAAGCGCCCAGATGATCGATAAGCTGTCAGTTGAAGTCCTCGACAGCTTTGACTGGATAAAGCGAAATCTGATCGTCTGGAATTATAGGACGGGCCGGCCTGCAAAAGCGGCCTATCGCATCGAAACGGAATTTTTGTGGTTTTACAGCAATCCCCGGCATGAGATCAATACAGACGCTATCCGTATCCCTTATGATGAGGGTGGCGAACGGGACAAAAGGAAAAACCCCAAGGGGAAATCCTGCGGCAATGTATGGGAGTTTCCGAGGATCATGCCTAATTACAAAGAAGCTACGGGGCATCCTACGCAGAAGCCTGAGAAACTGGCAGAACGGATGATACTTGCAAGCAGTAAAGAAGGGGACTTGATTGTTATCCCCTTTGCCGGTTCAGGGAGCGAGATCGTCCAGTGCGCTAAAAATGGACGCTATTTTATCGCGGCTGAGAATAATGAGGTCTATGTAAAAAATATGATCCTCCCACGGCTGGAAAAAGAGCGTATCCGATTCACAATGCGGGGCGGGGAATGCCCAATGCCGTAAAAGGGACAAACCTTGTGATGGCCTATGGAAAATCCGCCGTATCCATGTTACAATGGGGGGCAGCAATGCAGGGAGGTGACGAGTATGGGCGCAAGGGAATGGAAAGACCTGAGAGCAAAACAGAAGCAAAAATTGTCCGAGGTCATGTTCGGCGTGGTCTGCGCCCATTACAAGGAGCATGGGCAGATGCCCGCTGATGCCGACCTGGAGAAGCTGGCAAAGACGGCTTTCACCAAGATACAGGGACGTGGGCTGGGCCTGTCCTATGAGACGGTTCATGAGGTTTTCCTGAAAAAGCAGACCAGATTTGCGGAGCGGATCGAGAAGAACGGCCTCCCGGAACCGCCGAAGCCCAAGGTGAAGAAAACCGAGGCGGAGAAGCTGGCGATCAAGCGGGCCGCCCGGAAACGG
>OFGP01002502.1_pt1 | contig 10614 bp, 11 predicted proteins | sample 1521781 | NCBI WGS metagenome assembly OFGP01 (sample SAMEA3504113, study PRJEB24116) | mouse gut metagenome | biome: mouse gut; feature: mouse-associated habitat; material: faeces | place: Denmark | collected 2011 | reverse complement strand
CCGGCTTTGGCTGGTACTCCCTGGCCCCCAGTCTGCTGGCGCCCTACTCCCTGCCGGTGTCCGCCGTGTGCTTCCTGGCCAATGTCATGCGGGAGGTCTTCGCCATTTTGACCATCCCTCTGGTGGCCCGGCGGATCGGTTTTGTGGAGAGTGTGGCCCTGCCGGGCGCGGCGGCCATGGACACGGTCCTCCCCGTGGTGATCGGCGCCACCCATGAGCGGATCACCATCTACTCCTTCACCAGCGGTGTGATTCTCTCCCTGGCGGTGCCCCTGCTGGTGTCCGCCATTGTGGCGCTGTAAAACATGAATTCCAAAATTCCAAAACAGAGAGGAGCTTTTCCATGGACGAATCCTGGCGCGATAAAAACTACTCCCACTTCTCCCACAGGGACTGCGAGTTCTTCCCCTGCCACCAGGGGGTGGACGAGGCGTCCTTCAACTGCCTCTTCTGCTACTGCCCTTTGTACCTCATGGGGGACCAGTGCGGCGGAAAATTTACCTACACCGCCTCCGGCATCAAGGATTGCAGCGCCTGCACCATCCCCCACCGGCCGGAGAATTACGGCCATATCATCCAAAAATTTTCGGAGGCGGCGTCAAAGCAGTCCCGAAAGCCGTGAAGAAAATGCCGGCTGGGGCTTGCGTTTTCAGCCGCAGTGTAGTATAATAATGTCGAAAAATAAATATCGCAAAGCAGTCGGAGCCGTTCTCCTCTTGAGGGGGAGCGGGTAATAGGGAAACAGGTGCAAGGCCTGTACGATCTCGTCACTGTATGTAATGAGCGCGCTGTCTCAGTCGAAACAGGACAGCCACTGGCGAAAGCCGGGAAGGCGATGGCGCGCGATGATTTACGAGTCAGGAAACCTGCCGCCTGCTGGTACAGGAATACCATCCGGTGTTCCAGATCACGAGGGCTTGATTGTACCGCTTTCCCTTAACGGGCTTGCGCTTGTGGTCATCTTCTTGAAGATGACCGCTTTTTTTGTCCTGCGTATTCCTGTACCCTGAGGCCGCTGATGTAAAATTTCACCATACATCAGAGAGGGCGGAGACTGTTCCCGCCCCGGAAACACAAGGAGGAGTACACAGATGAACAAGAAGAAACTGCTTTCCCTGCTGGCCGCGGCCTCCCTGACCGCCGGACTGCTGGCCGGATGCGGCGGAAACAAAACTCCTGACGCCCCCCGGGAACCCGTCCCCAGTCAGAACGCCCCTGCTGAAAACGGCGCCGCGGAGCCCGTGGAGGACGACGGCGAGGACTACACCACCGGCGACGCCTCTCTGGATAATCCCCGGAATCAGGACGGCATCGGCGCGGACGAGCTGCTGGTCATCAGCTTCGGCACCAGCTACAACGACAACCGCCGGCTGACCATCGGCGCCGTTGAGGAGTCCATGGAGGAGGCCTTTCCGGACTGGTCCGTCCGCCGGGCCTTCACCGCCCAAATCATCATCGACCGCGTCCAGCGCCGGGACGGCGAGGTCATTGACAACGTGGGTCAGGCCCTGGACCGGGCCGTGGAAAACGGGGTCAAGCGTCTGGTGATCCAGCCCACCCATCTGATGGACGGCCTGGAGTACAACGATGTGGTCAACGAGGCCGCCCAGTACGCCGACGCCTTTGAGGCCATGGCCATCGGTACGCCCCTGCTGACCTCCGATGAGGACTTCCAGATTGTGGCCAAGGTCATGGCGGAGGCCGCCGCCCAGTACGACGACGGCAAGACCGCCATCTGTTTCATGGGCCACGGATCGGAGGCCGCCTCCAATACCGTCTACGCCAAAATGCAGCAGGTAATGGCCGGCGCCGGGTACGCAAACTGCTTCATCGGCACCGTGGAGGCCGCCCCCACCCTGGACGATGTGCTGGCGCTGGTCCAGGCGGGCAGCTATGAGCGGGTGGTGCTTCAGCCCATGATGATCGTCGCCGGCGACCACGCCAACAACGACATGGCCGGAGACGACGAGGACACCTGGAAGAGCGCGTTTGAAAGTGCCGGCTACGAGGTGGAATGCGTTTTGAAGGGCCTGGGCGAGTACGAGGCCATTCAGAATCTGCTGGCCGCCCACGCGCAGGCCGCCATTGACTCGCTGGGCTGAAAAACCGTTTCAAAGCCCATACATCAGCCACATCACGCGGCAGGCTGGGCACTTGCTCCGGCCTGCCGTGCAAAACACGGAGGTTATCATCATGAAAAAGTCCTTTCTTTTGCTGTTTTCCCTGATTCTGACCATCCTGCTGGCCGCCGGCTGCAATGCCGCGCCGGATGCTGCCCCCGCCGAACCGGAGACGCCGCCGCCCACGGCGGAGCCGGAATCTCCGGAACCCCCTAAATCCGACGTGGCCTCCGCCGGTCAGATGGCTCCGGTGGAGGATGTGGTGGACCCCGGCATGGTGCCTGTCTACGCCGATGCGCTTCAGGACGGTGTCTATTCCATCACGGTGGATTCCAGCTCCTCCATGTTCAACGTCACCGCCTGTGAGCTGACTGTGGCGGAGGGAACCATGACCGCCGTGATGCACATGGGCGGAACAGGTTATCTCTACGTCTTCCCCGGCACCGGAGAGGAGGCCGCCCAGGCAGAGGAGAGCGCCCTGATTCCCTACGCCGAGGATGGAGACGGCGCCCATACCTTCACTCTCCCCGTGGAGGCCCTGGACACAGGACTGGACTGCGCCGCATACAGCAAAAAGAAGGAGATGTGGTATGACCGCACCCTGGTCTTCCAGGCGGACTCTCTGCCCTTGGAGGCCTTCCGGGAGGGCGTCTTCACCACTGCGGAGAATCTGGGTCTGGCTGACGGCGGCTACACCGTCTCCGTCCAGCTGGAGGGCGGCTCCGGCAAGGCCAAGGTGGAGTCCCCCGCCGCCCTGCGGGTGGAGGGCGGCAGCGCCTATGCCACCATCGTCTGGGGCAGCTCCAGCTATGACTATATGCGGATTGAGGAGGAGAAGTTCCTCCCCCTGAACACCGAGGGCAACTCCTCCTTTGAGATCCCGGTGACGTCCTTTGACCGCAAGTTGGTGGTCTATGCCGACACCACCGCCATGAGCACCCCCCACGAGATCGAGTACACATTGTGCTTTGACTCCGCCTCCATCAAAAGCGCGTCATGATCAGGCGCAGCCGTCTGCCCCGCCGGGGACTCCTGACGCTGCTGGCCCTGCTGGTCCTGTGCGGCTGTACCCAGAGGGCAGAGCCGCAGCTTTCACCGGAGCCGGAGGCGCCTCAGGCCCTCTCCTGGGACGCGCTGGAGTATGAGCGCAGTCTGGAACTTCTCTACGCAGAGCAATTCTCTGTGGAATACTATACAAATGGTTATCAGAAGATCGCCATTGGAGACGGAAACCGCTATCTGGTGGTGCCGGAGGGGGCGGAGGTCCCCTCCGGCGTTCCGGAAGAGGTCACGGTGCTGCACCAGCCCCTGGACAGTATCTATCTAGTGGCCACCTCCGCCATGGATCTATTCCGGCAGCTGGACGCCATCGACACCATCACCCTGGCCGGTCTGGACGCCGGCGGCTGGTATATTGAGGAGGCCCGGGAGGCCATGGAGGCGGGCCGCATGGTCTTCGCCGGAAAGTACGGTGCCCCGGACTACGAGCGCATTCTGGACCTGGGATGCGATCTGGCGGTGGAGTCCACCATGATCTACCACAACCCGGAGGTCAAGGAGCAGCTGGAGCGGCTGGGCGTCCCGGTGCTGGTGGAGCGCTCCAGCTACGAGAGCCACCCCCTGGGCCGCATGGAGTGGATCAAGCTCTATGCCTCTTTGCTGGGAAAGGAGGCGGAGGCCGTGGACTACTTTGACGGCCTCATGGAGCGGCTGGCCCCCATTCTGGAGCAGGAGAACACGGGAAAGACCGTGGCCTTTTTCTACATCACCTCCGCCGGGACGGTGAACGTGCGCCGCTCCGGGGATTACATCGCCAAGTCCATCGGACTGGCCGGAGGCGTCTACGCTTTCCCGGACCTGGAGAGCGGCGAGGGGGCCAAGTCCACCATGAACATGCAGATGGAGTCCTTTTACGAGGGCGCCCGAAATACGGATATTCTAATCTACAACAGCGCCATAGACGGCGAGCTCCAGACCGTGGACCAGCTGCTGGAGAAAAGCGGCATCCTGGCGGACTTCAAGGCCGTACAGGAGGGAAATGTCTGGTGTACCGGGAAGAATCTCTTTCAGGAGAGCCTGGGCCTGGGGGATCTGATCACGGACCTCTACACCGTTCTCTCCGGAGAAGACGCTCCCCTGACCTACCTGCACCATCTGGACTGACACAGGCTGGAGGAGGCGAAACCATGAAACAAGCCCGCTCCCGCTACTGGGGGGCCTTCCTGCTACTGCTGGCGCTACTAGTGGCACTGGCGGTGTGGAACATCAACGCCGGCAGCGTTTCTCTGTCCGGGGCGGAGATCCTCCGCATCCTTTGCGGCCCCTCCGACGGTAGCACGGAGTACGGCATTGTGCGCACCCTGCGGCTGCCCCGAATCTGCGCCGCGATCATTTTGGGCGGCGGACTGTCCGTCTCCGGCTTTCTGCTCCAGACCTTTTTCGCAAACCCCATCGCCGGCCCCTTTGTGCTGGGCATTTCCTCCGGGGCCAAGCTGGCGGTGTCCCTGGTCATGATCTCCCTGCTGAGCCGGGGCATTGCCGCTCGGCGGCGCTGATCGGCGCGGCCTTTCTGGGCGCCATGCTGTCCATGGGATTCATCCTGGCCGTCTCCCAGCGGGTGAAGCGCATGAGCATGCTGGTGGTCTGCGGCGTGATGATCGGGTACATCTGCTCCGCCGTCACAGACTTCGCCGTCACCTTCGCCGAAGATTCCAACATTGTCAATCTCCACAACTGGTCCATGGGCAGCTTCTCCGGCATCTACTGGGACAGTGTGGCGGTGATGGCGGCGGTGGTGGGAGTCTCCATGGCCCTGGCCTTCCTCCTCTCCAAGCCCATCGGGGCCTATCAGATGGGAGAGGTATACGCCCAGAACATGGGCGTCAATATCCGGGCCTTCCGTCTGGCGCTGATTCTGCTCTCCAGCGTTCTCTCCGCCTGCGTCACGGCCTTCGCCGGCCCCATCTCCTTTGTGGGCATCGCCGTGCCCCATCTGGTGAAGAACCTCTTCCGCACCGCCAGACCCATCTTGATCATCCCCGCCTGCTTCCTGGGGGGGGCGGTGTTCTGCCTGTTCTGCGATCTCATCGCCCGGACGGCCTTCGCCCCTACGGAGGTCAGCATCAGCTCTGTCACCGCTCTCTTCGGCGCGCCGATTGTCATCTACATGATGGCCTTCCAGCGGGGCAAATCCAATCTGTAATACCGACCCCCAATATAACGGAGAGGAGATGCCGGATGGCGGACTATCTGTACACGGAAAATCTGGCTGTTGGCTACAACGGCCAACCCCTGATCGAAAATATCTGCCTCCATCTGCGCCGGGGGGAGATCATGACCCTCATCGGCCCCAACGGCTCCGGAAAGTCCACCATCCTGCGCAGCGTCATCCGCCAGCTGGCCCCCATCCGGGGTGCGGTGTACCTGGACGGCCGCCCTATGGACCGCATGAAGGCCCTGGATGTCGCCAAGCGGCTCTCCGTGCTGATGACGGACCGGGTCCACCCGGAGCTGATGACCTGCCGGGACGTGGCCGCCACCGGCCGCTATCCCTACACCGGAAAGCTGGGCCTTTTGACCGCGGCGGACTGGGAGAAGGTGGACGAGGCCCTGGCCCTGGTCCACGGAGAGGATCTGGCGGACCGGGATTTTTCCCAGATCAGCGACGGACAGCGCCAGCGCATCCTGCTGGCCCGGGCCCTGTGCCAGGAGCCGGAGGTCCTTGTGCTGGACGAACCCACCTCCTTCTTGGACATCCGCTACAAGCTGGAGCTGCTCTCCATTCTGAAAGACATGGTGCGCCGCCGTGATCTGGCGGTACTCATGAGCCTCCATGAGCTGGACCTGGCCCAGAAGGTCTCCGACTGTGTGGCCTGCGTCCACAATCACGCCGTTGAGCACTGCGGGGCGCCGGAGGAGATCTTCACAGCCGGATACATTCTGGAGCTGTACGACGCCGTCCGGGGCAGCTACAACCCGGACTTCGGCTGCCTGGAGCTGGAGACCCCCGCCGGGACTCCACAGGTCTTTGTCATCGGCGGCGGGGGAAACGGCATTCCAGTGTACCGCCGCCTCCAGCGGCAGGGGGTGCCCTTTGCCGCCGGGGTGCTCCACGAAAACGATCTGGATTACCCGGTGGCAAAGTCCCTGGCGGCGGCGGTGATCTCCGAGACAGCCTTCCATCCCATCGGAGACGAGAGGTTCCGTCTTGCGGCGGAGCGGATGGCGTCCTGCGCCACGGTTCTCTGCCCCCTCCCCGCCTTCGGGCCCATGAACGAAAAAAACCGCCTGCTCCGGGAGCTGGCCCGGCAGGCGGGAAAATTGGCGTGAAAAAACACCCTCTCCGTCCGCCGGACGGAGAGGATGTTCCTTATTATATTCAGTTACGCCAGCACCTCGCCGGCGATCTGCTCCATGGCGGCGATGTCGGCATCCTTCACCGCGCCCTGAATGGTATGGACGGTGGGGCAGATGGCGATGTCCTTCATGGCCTCCAGGTAGGTGCGCATATGCTTGGCAGCGGAGGGGGCCCAGGACCCGTTCTCGATGAGGGCCACCGTGCGGCCCCGGTAGGTCTTGTCCCGCAGGTGGGCCATGAAGTGGTCCATGGCCGGGAAGAGGCCGCCGTCGTAGGTGGGGCTCATGGCCACCATCCGCCCGCAGCGGAAGGCCTCCTCCACCGCCAGGGCCTGATCCTCCCGGCACAGGTCCACCATCGCCACCCGGCGGCAGCCCTTGCTCTCCAGAATCTTCTTCATCCGCTCGGCGGCCTGGGCGGTGTTGCCGTGGATGGTGGCATAGGCCACCAGCACAGCGTCCTTCTCATCCGGCTCATACCGGCTCCAGCGGTCATACTTGTCCAAATAGAAGCCCAGGTTTTCCCGGAGCACCGGGCCGTGGAGGGGGCAGATGGCGGCGATATCCAGACCGGCGGCCTTCTTCAGCAGTGCCTGAACCTGAGCGCCGTACTTGCCCACAATATTGATATAGTAGCGGGCGGCCTCCTTCTCCCAGCTCTGGCCGGAGGCGAGTGCGCCAAAGGTCCCGAAGCCGTCGGCGGAGAAGAGGACCTTCTCCCCGCTCTCATAGCTCACCATCACCTCCGGCCAGTGGACCATGGGGGCCATGACAAAGGTGAGGGTGTGGCTGCCCAGGGGGAGGGCGTCCCCCTCCTTCACCGTGAGGGTGGGGGAGGAGAGCAGGGCGGGGAAGAACTTGGGCAGCATGGAGAAGGTCTTGGCGTTGCCCACCAGGACCATATCCGGGTACTTCTCCGCCAGCAGGCCGATGCTGCCGGCGTGATCGGGCTCCAGATGCTGGATGACCAGATAGTCGGGGGTCCGGCCCTTCAGCTCCGCCTCCAGGTTCTCCAGCCACTGGGGGGCGGCGCGGCGGTCCACGGTGTCCATGATGGCCACCTTGTCGTCCAGGATCAGGTAGGAGTTGTAGGATACGCCGTTGGGGACCGGGTACTGGCTCTCAAAGAGATCAATGGTGGTGTCGTCCACGCCCACATAGCGGATGGCGTCAGACACATGCAGCTCAATCATGGGAGTGATTTCCTTTCTTGATTTGCGCCGCCGGGAGGGGCGGTCATACTTCCCCCGTATTATAAAGGACCGGGACCGGGCTGTCAATGGATACCGGGACATGTTTCCGGCAAAAACCGGCAAAATCTCCAGTCAGCCCCCGGAAGACAAGAGGGCGTCCCTTCCGGAACGCCTCCCACCCTGGATATCTGCATTGTTTCAGGGGCAGGGCCGCCGCCTCAGCTCCTGCCGATGATCTTCCCCCCGCACTTGGGACAGGTGATCTCAATCTTCCCCTTCCCGGCGGGCACCCGGCAGACGGTCTTGCAGTTTTTGCAGGTGAAGTACTTGTGGTCCCTGTCCCGGCTCCGCTGGCGCAGGCCGTTGAGCCGCCGCCGGACAGGGGACCACCAGGAGAGGAACCGGGCGTTCTCCGCCCTGCGCCGGTCCAGATTGCGGGAGAACATGCGCAGCAGCAGCGCCGCCGCTGTCAGCAGGGTCAGGATATTGAAGAACGCCGCAGCAGCAGCGCTGTGAATAAAGAGGGCCCGCAGCAGGCAGATGAACAGATAGACCACCAGCAGGGCCACATTGAGCTGGTCAGAGCCGTTCCTTCCGTACATGAACCGCGCCAGGGCGCAGCTGACCCGGTAAAAGACGTTCCGCATGGAGAGGACCTCGATTCCTTCATTAAGTTATCTCCAGTATACCGATAAAATATGAACAAATAAAGACCTCTGGGAAAGAAATTTATGAAAAATAGCAAAGCCCTCCGCCGGATCTCCGTCGGAGGGCTGATATGCAGGTTTCGGAGGATGCTGGCTCAGTTCTTCTCCTCCTTGGGCGCAGACTTTGCGGGGGCCTCATATTTGGGGTTTTCGGAGCCGGGCTTGAGCATACTGCTGCGGCCGTTGAGCCGCCCGCCGTCCTCCACCACCAGGGACACGGTGGTCACATCCCCCTCCAGACTGCCGGTCTTCTCCAGGCGCATGTGGTCTCTGGCCAGAACGCCGCCCTCAATGTGCCCCGCTACCTGGACCACGTCCGCGGTAACCGGACCCTTCACCCGGCCGGTAGCGGCGACGATCATGGCGCCCTTCAGCTCAATCTCGCCCTCCACGACGCCCTCCACCTGGACCACGCCCTCGCCCCGGAGATTGCCGGTGAGGGTCACACCGGAGGCGATCACCGTTGTGCTCAGCGGAGTGGGCAGGCCGGGGACCTCCTCCAGCTGCTCCGGCGGGTCCATCGACACCGTGGTGATCTCCTCATCCGTTCTCGTCGGTCTGCCAAACAAGCCCATAAGTCATTTCTCCTTTACTTCGTTTGTGTCGCCATCCTCTAACACCGGGCGGATGGCCTCATAGGCCTCCCGGCGGGACTGCCAGTTGCTGCCGCCCACCAGCTGGGAGGCGGTGTCCGTGTTGTGGGAGCCCGGCTCCTGGGAGAGGGCCTCGCCGATGCCAGTGATGTGCCAGAAGTATCCCGCGCTCTCCCATGGGAAGGCCTCGCCTATGTAGTCCGCCCCGGTGGTGACAGGGCTCTGGCTGTCGTAGACAATCCGGGAGTAGGCGGACACGTCCAGGCCCAGGTTCGCGGCCAGACGCAGGGCGGCGTAGTAGGCCGCCTCGATCTCCTCCCTGCCGTGGCAGGTGGGGTTCTGATAGGTGATATCCGCCAGCTGCGGGACAGAGCGCTTCATCATCCAGGTGGCAAAGGCCATCTGGCCGTAGGCAAAGGTGAGGTGGAGGTACCCGGCGCCCCGGGTGCCGGTGGTATAGCCATAGCGGTTGAAGTAGTCCTCATCCCCCAGCTCGGTGAGCCACTTGCCCCCGGCGGTCTCCACCATGGCCTGGGCCAGAAACTGGCTGCGCTCCTCTGCGGAGAGGATGCCGTAGGTCCGCAGCACCCGGTCCAGCTCCTCCAGAGAGGAGTCCGTGATAAGCCAGCTCATCTCCCCCAGGACACTGTCGGTATAGCTCATCCTGGAGAGCTGCTCCGCCGTCACCAGATATTCGATTCTGACCGGCTCCTCCGCTCTCGGCAGGGACTCCTCGGCAGGCTGGGCGGGCTCCCATCCCCAGATGAGGATGACAATGACCAGCCCCGCAAAAAAAGGCGTCAGGGGCAGCAGAGGCTGGATCCACGCAAACCGGCTCTCTCTGACGCGAACCGCCGTATATTCCGCCATCTCTTGCCGCCCCCTTTCCGGGGGCGCAGGCAGCCGTGCCCCCCATACTGAGATCGTTCTGGGAATCGCTGGAATGCGTATATATCGTACCACATCTCCCGCTTCATTGCAATACCCGGTGTGGCTAATTTCACGGTATTGAATGAGTAAAGAAAGTATTAACAAAATGTAACTGAAGAGGAGACGAGATGGTATACTATAGAGAAGCAAGGGATATTTCAATAAATCCACTTTATGAGTGTGGCTATTCACGCGTTTGGTACATTGGCTGTCCCCTGGCGGGAACGGAGGGGATACAGCGTGGATTTCCTTCTGTAGATAAAAAAGATGCACCTGGGTAAGCATTGCAGCGCAAGGGATTCAGGTACATACCACCCAGTCTGCGGTGAATTGTGGCTTTAACGGAAAAGAGTCCGGCAAGGCGGAAACAAGTGCGTTCCTGCCCTGCCGGACTCTTTTCACAGCTTCGGTCGGATAATCTGCTCGTAGAGCATTACATATTTCTTTTCTATGACCATGTCCTCATGGTAGTGGCCGAAAAACCAGTATTTGAATTGGGACCGTTGGCGTATCTCATCGAAGAACTCCGTCAGGGCATCCTTCTGATAAAGCCCGCCGCTGAATATGTCCTGCACCCTAGAGTCTGTTTTAAAACTTATATATTGTGTGCAACGTGCAAAGATGATAAAATAGAGCACATGAAAAGACATGAAATAAGCGAAAAACAATGGAATAGGATCAAGGATAAGTTTCCGCCTGAAAAAAAGCCGCAAGG
>OFGP01002494.1_pt1 | contig 10661 bp, 10 predicted proteins | sample 1521781 | NCBI WGS metagenome assembly OFGP01 (sample SAMEA3504113, study PRJEB24116) | mouse gut metagenome | biome: mouse gut; feature: mouse-associated habitat; material: faeces | place: Denmark | collected 2011 | reverse complement strand
GTCGATCCTGGGTGTGACGTGGGTATGCATCGCGGTGTACTGGATCGCGGACAAAGTCCGGTCCAGGAAGAAAGCATAGAAGCTGTATGCAGAACAGAAGCAGGTAACGCGCTGGCTGAAGGGCGGGTGCCTGCTTTTTCTGATGGCGGGTGGATGTGCAGCATTGTCCAGGCGGGGGCGACGGGCGGGCATCGGCCATGAAACCGGGTGTCATTTGGGTGAAAACCGCAAAATGGGTGGGGAGCAGTGCGGGCAGTGACGTATAATAGGGAGCAGGAGGCAAAGGAAGAACTTTGCCGGGAGGAAACTGGATGATGAAGAAATACTGGCTGCCGGCCCTGCTGCTGAGTGCCGGACTGGCACTGACGGGATGCTCGGGCAATTCCGGGGACAGCGAAGCGACGAAGGACAAGACCACGGAAACCGAGGCGGATCCCGCTGCGAAATCCGAAGGCGTGATGACGTATCAGGAGTACATGGATGCCGATCTGGAGTCCGAGGTGACGATCGAAGCCTTTGTGCAGGCGAAGCAGTCCTGGTGGGAAGACAAGGCCACGATTTATGCGGCGGATGCAGACGGGGCGTACTTCATTTACAACGCCAATGTCTCCGAGGATCTCTACAAGGAACTGACAGACGGCACGAAGATCAAGGTCAAGGGCTACAAGACAGAGTGGTCCGGCGAGGTGGAGATCGCGGAAGGCGCCGAGGTGGAAGTCCTGAAGGACGGCGGCACCTGGATCGAGCCTGTGACGGATGTGACGCAGTACCTGGGCAACGAGGAAGAACTGATCAAGTACCAGAACCAGAAGGTGGAATTCAAGGACATGACCATCGAACCGGCGGAAGACGGGTCGGATGCGGCGTATCTGTACAACTATGACGGATCCGGCGAGGAAGGCGATGACCTGTATTTCCGGGCGTCAAAGGACGGAAACACGTATACGTTCACCGTGGAGTCCTATCTGTGCGACAAGGATTCCGATGTCTACAAGGCCGTGAAGGAGCTGAAGGTCGGCGACAAAGTCGACATGGAAGGCTTCCTGTACTGGTACGAGGGCGCCAACCCGCACATCACGAGTGTAACGGTGCTGAAGTAAGCCGAAGCGGACAAACAGCTGCCGGTGGACGGCGGCGGTCACATACAATTGAATATGGAAAAGAGACCGCATACCTGGAGGAGGGGATGCGGTTTTTTTGGGTGGAGATGGATTTCCAGTATTAGACATCCTCACTACATCGACATAAACTCTTAATTCACAATTGAAAACCGCAAGGTTTTTGACGGGGGCTGATTTCGCATCGGCTCCCTGTCTTTGTTTTCTTCTCTGACTCCAGCCACCGGACCCACCATCGACAAAAGACGCGGATCCACTCCGCGTCTCTTCATTTGGTGCCCGTTTCTGCCACCATCGGCACCCTTTACTTCTTCCTTCTCCGGCTGGAGGAGGGAATTCCCAGCTGTCCGCGGTACTTCGCAATGGCCCGCCTGGATACTTCCATTCCCAGTGCCTCGAACTGATCCGCCAGGTCCTGATCCGAATACGGATGCCGCGGATCCTCGCTGCGGATGAATGCCTGCAGGGATTTCAGGACCGAGTCCCTGCTGGTGCCGCCCCTGGTCTGCGACACAAACAGGTCCCTGACCGCATGCACGGTTCCGCCCCAGAGATAGTGTTTGTTGGAGAGAGTGCGGGAGACGGTCGATTCATGGACGCCGGTTTCCTTCGCAATGTCCTGCAGCGTGCAGGGTTCGAGCTCGTCGTCATAGAGAAAGTGGTTTTTCTGGTGTTCCACCAGGGCATTCATGAGCACCAGCAACGTGATTTTCCGCCGGCTGAGAGCATCCACAAAGAAGTGTGCCTCTTCCAGGTATTTCCGGAAGACCGGGTCCTGCTTCACGGACTCCGCACTGGACTGGTCCAGTGACAGCGTGCCGCTCTCAGGCAGCTGAATTTCCACGGAGTCCTCATGGCGGATGATTTCGAAATCCGGCAGAAGCACCTCGGCCCGGGTATGGTCATAGGCGTGACAGGGATTGAGCTGGCAGCTGCGGATCACCCCGAGCAGTGCCTCGATCCTGGGATAAGACCACCCTTCCTGTTCCCGGATCATGCGCAGATCGCCGCTGATCAGGGCTTCGGGATAGGCCTTCAACAGATGGAGGGCATCTGTTTCACCCATTCGTTCAAGCTGCAGGAGCACGCTTTCCAGCTGCGACCGGGCCCCCACACCCGCCGGTTCCAGGGACTGTACCACCCGCAGCTGGGAGGCAAAATGTGTTTCGCTGCACTGCATCACGGTACTGCCCGTCTCGATGGATTCCCGGAACAGGCCATGGTCATCCAGGGATTCGATGATGTAGCTGCACACCTTCCGGTCAAAGGGCGTGCGCAGCGTATGGAGCTGCAGGTACAGGTCCTCCTTGAGGGAGACCGGCAGGGCAAAGGACTCCTCGAGCATTGCATTCAGGTCTTTGCCGGGATGATAGTCCAGAAAGGGGTTGGATGAGGTCAGATCGCGGATGGCCTCCAGGAGTTCCTTCTCGTTCATCTTCAAAATGTCCAGAGATTTTTTCATGGACTGGTTCAGTGACAGAGAGTGTTTCTGTGTCTGCTTATTCAAAAGTTTCTGGGGCATGATCTGCACCTCCTTCACTCATAAATAAGCAAGATTTATGCCAACTTTTATAGATTTTCGGGCGTTTGACAACGCTTTTTTTGTGTCTATACTAACACTCAGGTGAGCGAACATGCAGGAAATGATAGAAAAAGCAATACAGGAACATACACAAAACGGACAGTTCAGCCGTCTTTCCGTGGCGGAACTGTCCTCGCAGCTGAGTCTTCCCAAAAGCCGCGTCACCCAGGCACTCCAGCAGCTGCTCAAGGCCGGCACCATCGTCCGCGCAGGGCAGAAGCCGGTCCTGTTCCTGGACCGCAGCGTGCTGGAAGAGACGTATGGCACGGCCATTGAAGGGGATACGATCCGCAACCTGGACCAGTGGCTGGCGGCGCAGACAGACCAGGGGCAGGACTTTGACAGACTGATAGGCCACGATGGCAGTCTGTCCTCGCTGGTGGAACAGTGCAAGGCGACCGTGGCCTATCCCCCCAACGGTCTGCCCCTCATTTTGACGGGAGAAACCGGCACGGGCAAAAGCATGATCGCGGGCCTTGCCTATGAATATGCCCGCAACCACGACCTCGTGAAGCCGGAGAGCCGCTTTGTGGCGGTGAACTGCTCGGAGTATGCGAACAACCCGGAACTGCTCACGGCCAATCTCTTCGGCTATGTCAAGGGAGCCTTCACCGGCGCAGACCAGGATACCCCGGGGCTGCTGGAACTGGCGGATGGTGGTGTGCTGTTTCTGGATGAAGTCCACAATCTGAAGGGAGAATGCCAGGAAAAGCTCTTCCACTTCATGGACCAGTCGATATATCACCGCATGGGTGACAACAAGACCTGGTACACATCCAGCGTACGGCTGATTTTTGCGACAACCGAAGACCCGGAAAAGGTGCTGCTCAAGACCCTCCAGCGGCGGATCCCCATGAAGCTGACGGTTCCCAGCCTGGCCGCCAGGGGCAATTACGAAAAACTGCAGATCATTCTGTCCATGTTCGCCAGAGAGGAAGAGCGCCTCAAGGTGCACATCCAGCTCAGCAGCAGCGTCATCCAGCTTCTGCTGTCCTACCCCTTCCCGGAGAACATTGGCGGCCTGAAAAGCGCGATTCAATCCAGCTGCGTGAATGCCCTCTTTCAGACGGACGAAGAGAAAGTCATGCGCATTGGCCTGAAGGATATACCGGATTCCGTCATCCAGTATTCGGCGCTGGAAACACTGATGAAGCCCCGGGAACTCACCTGGCACGGCATCGAAGAACTTCGGCATGACCTGGTGAATGTCCGCACTCCGTTCAGCTTTTTCGAATCGGTGCTGGAAACGCTGGAAACCACACAGGATTTTGAATCGGATTTCCGGGCCATTCAGAAAACGGTGCTGCATCATTTCAAACGGAGTCTCCGTAAGGCAGATTTGACCCCCTTTGAGACAGCCTTTCTGACCATTGTGCAGGACACGTGCCGCCAGTACCATCTGGAGCTCCCGGAAAAAGACCGGCAGCTGTATAAAACAGCTTTTGTGGAACTGCTGTCATTGCCCCAGGGCATCGATTTGCTTCTGCAGTCCAGAGCAAAGCAGGTGGAAGAAGTCATGAACCGTCTGCGGACAGAGGCCTTCAAGTACTTTTCTCTGGTGACGGAAATCCGTCAGGAGGTCAGGGAGCGACTGGAAACAGACCTGAATCCGCTCCAGTGTCTCATCATGACCGCACTGGCTGCCAGGGCTGGCCAAAGCCGGCCCGCACCCCGGCGGATGGGGGTGATCCTGGCCCATGGGGAATCCAGTGCCAGTTCCATGGCCATGTGCGTCAACCAGTGGCTGGAGACCCATGTATTTGACGCGATCGACATGCCCCTGTTTGTGAGCCAGGAAGAAATCAGCCGCCAGCTCAATGACTGGCTCCGGAAAATGGAGGGCATCGAGGAACTGTTTCTGCTCGTGGACCTGGGCAGTCTGGAGCAGATTTACCGGAATCTCAACATCCGCAATGTGAACATCGGCATCATCAATTCCCTGAGCCTGAAACTGGCCCTGTCGGTGGGACAGGACATCCGCAACCAGACGCCCATGGAGAAAGTGTTTGAGCGGGCAAAGGCGCTCTCGAGCATCGAATACCATATTGAGCGCAACCGGGAGAAGCCCAGGATGATCATCTGTTCCTGCGCCAGCGGCCTGGGGGTGGCGGAAAAGCTCCGGGGTGTCATCGTGGATTCCCTGCCGGAAGACAGCGACATCCGCGTCATGACCTATGACTACAACACCCTGCAGCAGGAAGGCATGACGTCCCCGGTGTTTGAGGAAAACCAGGTGATCAGCATCGTGGGGACACTGAAGCCGGAGGAAATCACGGTGCCCTTTGTCGCCCTGGAGGACCTGATCCTGCAGGAAAACACGAATCGGTTTGATGACAGCCTGCGGCCGTACATGGAGGCGGAGGAGATGCGGGTGTTCAAGAAAAACATTGTCAAGAATTTCTCGCTCTCCAACATCATGAATTCCCTGACGATCCTGAATCCCGCCAAGCTGCTGGAACATGTGGCGGATGCGATTGACCGGCTGCAGAACCGTCTGGGTGTCAGTCTGGGCAACAACACCTGTTTCGGTCTGTATGTGCATGTGAGCTGCCTGATCGAGCGCCTGGTCATGAACCGGGGCATCGAAGTCTATGGCAATGCGGATGCCTTCCGTCTGGAGCAGCAGGACTTCATTCAGGCGGTGGATGACTCCTTTGCGGATGTGCAGAAATTCTACGGTATCCGGATCCCGGTGGAGGAAACAGGCTACATGTATGACTACATCAAAAACGATCCCAATTACAAAAAGCGTGTCTGAAGCGGCACGCTTTTTTTGTCCGGCTGCCGATGACGACGGAGCGCGGTCGATTCGCAAAGAATGCGAAAAACCGCAGGAAAACCTGCGGACTGTCCGGCAAAAGACGGAAAAACCGGCAGGATGGCACGGGACTTGCTGGTATGGAAGTGACGGGCAGCATCCGGCACCGGCGGATATGGATCCGAAGAAAATACAGAAAAATTCTTCGGAAACATTGAAACTGGCACAGAGTTTGCTGGTGTGGAAGTGAACCCGCCCGCTGCATAGAGGCATCGGCCACCAGGTTCCCGGAAAAACCACACCGGGCTGAACGGGACTGGCACAACCTATGCTGGTATGAAAGTGGACGCACTCACGGCTTTGCCGCACAGGATGCGGCCGGATTCAGAGGATTTCGGAAAAAACATCCGGATTCTCTGAATCCGGCACGAACCTTGCTGGTATGAAAGTGAAGGAAAACAAGAAAGGAGGTCCATATGCGGAACATTATTCTGGCATCTCATGGAGAGTTCTCAAAGGGACTGAAGGATTCAGTGAGCATGATCGTCGGCGACCTGGCCGATCCGATCCGGACATACAGCCTGTATCCCTCCTGTTCCCCTGCGGACTACATGGAAGAAATGACGAAGGAGATCCTGGCACATCCGGAGGACGAATATGTCTTCCTGTGTGATGTGAAGGGTGGCAGCGTGCACAGCGCCGTGTCCCGCCTGTGCAGCCACAGAAACGTGGTGGTCTACAGCGGCACGAACATGAACCTGGTGCTCGATCTGCTGCTTTCGACACCGGAGTCCCTGTCGGGAAACACCGAAACCCAGGACAGGCTCATCGCCTCGGGCAAAGACGGCATCGAGGTCCTGGATCACAGCCGGCTTGAAGCCGGGGAAGAAGAAGACTTTTAAGGAGGAACAAACATGATCAAAAAACTGCGCGTGGATCACCGGTTGCTGCATGGACAGGTTGCCTTTTCCTGGACGAGCGCACTGAACGTGGACTGCATTCTGATTGCCAACGATTCCGTCATGAAGGACGAACTGCGCAAGACCACCCTCAAGATGGCAAAACCCAACGGCGTGAAGCTGGTGATGAAAAACATCGAAGACAGCATCAAGGCCATCAACAGCGGCGTGACGGACAAATACAAGCTCTTCATCGTGGTGGAAAGCATCGCCGATGCGGCTGCGCTGATCAACGGCGTGGAGTCTATCCGGGCACTGAACCTGGGCGGCACGAAGGCCACGGACAAAACCCGGAACATTTCGAAGGCCATGAACGTGACCCCTGAAGAAGAAGACATCCTGAAGAACCTGGTGGACAAGGGCGTCGACGTCACCATCCAGATGGTGCCGGAAGATACGGCGGTACCGGTCATGAAGGCTCTGTAAAATACAGCGGATCAACAGAAAATCGGAAAGAAAGAGGAAAACGACATGCTGATACAAGCGATACTGCTCGGTCTGGTTGCCATGCTTGGCAACGCCGAATACCTCTTTGGCACCTGCCTGCTCTCCCGTCCCCTGATCATGGGCACGCTGACAGGCATCGTGCTGGGCGACATCGAGGCCGGTGTCCGCATTGGCGCCACCATGGAGCTGGCCTTCATGGGTGCGTTCTCCATCGGGGCAAGCATTCCCCCTGAAATGATTTCCGGCACGGTCCTGGGCACGGCGTTTGCCATCACCACGGGATCCGGCCCCGAAACGGCCCTGGCCATTGGCCTGCCGGTGGCTTCCCTGGTCCTGCTGGCGAAGAACTTCGGCATGGTCTTCATTCTGCCGCCCTTTGTGCACAAGGCAGATGAATGTGCGAAGAACGACAACATGCAGGGCATTGCCGTGGTGCACTACCTGGCCGGTTTCTTCGGTGTGAACCTGATCATCGGCCTGTGTGTGGGAATCGGCTACTATGTGGGGTCTCCGGCGGTCGAGGCCTTCCTGTCCATCATTCCCGAATGGATCTCCAAGGGTCTGGAAATCACCATGGGTCTGCTGCCGGCAATCGGTTTCGGTCTGCTCATGAAGATGATCATGAACAAAGCCAACGCCTGCTTCTTCATTCTCGGATTCGCAATGAGTGTGTATTTCAACCTGCCGGGTACCGGCATTGCCATTCTCGGTGCGATTCTCGCCATTGTACTTACACAGATCAAGCGGTCGCAGACCATGCAGACGGCTGTCGCACAGGGAGGATACACAGATGACGACGAAGACTTCTAAGAAGCTGGAAAGAAAGCAGCTGATGTCCGTGTTCTGGCGTTCATTCGGCCTGGAATGGGACTGGAACTATGAACGGCAGATGAACATCGGCTACTGCTACTGCATGCTGCCGGTGATCAAAAAGCTCTATGACGATCCTGCCGAGCAGGAAGCGGCGATGAAACGTCACCTGGAATTCTTCAATACCACCCCGCAGCTGGCGACCCTGATCCTGGGCATCACGGCGGCGATGGAAGAACAGAACGCGAATGATCCGGATTTCGACACGCAGTCCATCAATGACGTGAAGGTGTCCCTGATGGGGCCCCTGGCGGGCATCGGCGACTCCTTTATCTGGGGCACGCTGCGGATCATTGCCACGGGTGTGGGTCTGTCCCTGGCGACACAGGGCAACATTCTGGGTCCCATCCTGTTCTTCCTGATCTTCAACATCCCGGCACAGGGCCTGCGCTACTACCTCATGGGTGCCGGCTACAAGCTGGGAAGCGGCTTCCTGGCCACGCTGCAGAAAAGCGGCTGGATGGAGATGCTGACCTATGGTGCCTCTGTCCTGGGCCTGACGGTGATCGGGGGCATGACGGCACAGAACGTGGCCATCAATGTGCCTCTGGCAATCGGCGCCGGGGAAGAAGCGACGACCATCGGCGATATCTGCAACACAATCATGCCGGGGATCCTGCCGCTGCTGTTCACCTTCGGCATCTACTACCTGCTGAAGTTCAAGAACGTGAAAACCACGACGCTGCTGGTCGTCTTCATTCTGATTGGCTTCGCGGGCGCTTTCTTCGGCATCCTGGGATAGCCTGCCGGACAGACCGGCTGCGGCACAGACACAACGGAAAACATACAGAGACAGAAATACAGAGAAACAAAGGAGGAACACAACCATGATGAAATTCAACGAACAGGAAAAAATCGACAGCGTCAAAGGCGCGCTGGCACTGCGTCCCCAGATCGAGGAAATCGTGGACGGCATCTGCGAAAACGGCTACAAAAACATCGTGTGGCTGGGCATCGGCGGCACCTGGGCGAGCGCACAGCAGGCGACGGTGCACATGAAGGAAAAAACCGGCATCGAGACCTGGGCGGAAAACGCAGCGGAATACCTGACGACCGGCAACAAACGGATCGGCGAAGGCAGCGTGGTGATCACGTCGTCCGTGACGGGCAACACCATCGAAGTGGTGGAGGCCGTGAAAAAGGCAAAGGAAGCAGGCGCGACGGTGATCGGATTCATCGATGCACCGGAGGCTGCCCTGGCGAAGATGGTCGACCACGTGATTTCCTACAAACAGAACGAGCAGCTGAAGTTCTTCATGACCGCAGACCGTTTCATGAAAAACGCCGGCGAATTCGATGACTATGACGAAATGTATGCCGAGTTCGATCAGTACCTGCCGCAGGCCCTGGTGGAAGTGGAAAAAGCGGCGGAGCCCTTCGCAGTGGAGTTTGCGAAGAAGCACTGGAATGACGACATTCACTACTTTGTGGGCGCGGGCAACCAGTGGGGCGCGACGTATTCCTACGCGATGTGTTACTGGGAAGAACAGCTGTGGATCAAGACCAAGTCCATCACATCCCCGGAGTTCTTCCACGGCATGTTCGAGATCGTGACAAAGGAAACCCCGGTGACGGTGTATGTCGGGGAAGACAGACAGAGAAAGCTTTCCGAGCGCGTGGTGAACTTCCTGCCCCGGATCTGCGGCAACTACACGATCATTGACACAAAGGACTACGAACTGAAGGGAATCAGCGAAAAGTACCGCGGCGACATCTCCCACCTGGTGATGCACGCTGTGAACAACCGGATCGATGTGCACATGGAAGACGAGACAAAGCACCCCATGGAAATCCGCCGGTACTACAGAGCCCTGGACTACTAGGACAGAGGAGCCGGTTCCATGAAACGGACCATGCAGGACTACATACAGGAGTCTGCCGAAACGTGCCGCAGACTGCTGGAGGATGATGCACTGTGTGCACCGGTGGTCGATCTGTGCAGACAGAAAAAGCCTGAAACGATCTGGCTGGTGGCTTCAGGCTCGAGTTATAACGCCTGCGTCTGTGCGCAGCCGTACATGGAACGGTGGATGGATTCAAAAGTGGAGCTGATGACTCCATTCACCGCTCTATATTATACCCCGGCGATCCGGGAGGACGACCTGGTTCTGGTGATCACCCAGAGCGGACTGTCCACCAACGCCATTGCGGTGCTGGACTCCCTGCAGGACAGGGAAAACGTCATCTGCCTCACGGGAAACCGGGAGAGCGATGTGAAGGACCATACGGCATGTGTGCTGGAATACGGTGTGGGGGAAGAGCTGGTGGGATACGTCACAAAGGGCGTAAGCACCCTGTGTCTGTATCTCATGCGCGTGGCGCAGATCATGGCGGACCGCCCGCTGGAGGAGTTTTATACCGCACTGGAGACCTTCAGGCACACCGTGACGACCACAGAGGGGTTTGTCAAGCGTCACTTCCGGGCGTTGTCTTCCATGCAGACGGTGTACTGTCTGGGGGCGAAGAACAGCGCGGGCGTGGCCATGGAAGCCGCACTGAAGATTGGGGAAACCGTGCATGTCCCGGCGTTCTTCTATGAGGCAGAGGAGTTCATCCACGGACCCAACCTGCAGCTGACGCCGAACTACACGATGTTCTTCTTCGACAGCAATGACCGGGCGTCTCACCGGATCCAGGCAATCTGGGAGAGCGCCTGTCTGATCAGCGACCGGGCATATCTGATCACCATGGATCCTGACCGGAAAGACCAGGACAATGTCCTGTTCATGGATCCTGCGGTGAGTCCGCTGTTCACCTCCTTTGCGGCGCTGCCCTTTGCGCAGCTGGTGAGCGCGGAAATCAGCGGTGTCCTGCACAGCACGATGCAGCATCCGCTGCTGAAGCAGTTCAAGGAACATACATCGGCAAAGACGGAGAATTTCGTCAACTACGATGGCGATGAGGCGTGAGTGGTCACGCCTTTTTTG
>OFGP01002492.1_pt1 | contig 10663 bp, 8 predicted proteins | sample 1521781 | NCBI WGS metagenome assembly OFGP01 (sample SAMEA3504113, study PRJEB24116) | mouse gut metagenome | biome: mouse gut; feature: mouse-associated habitat; material: faeces | place: Denmark | collected 2011 | reverse complement strand
CGCCGCTCAGCAAAAATGTATCGCCGAGGCGGCGGAAAAGTTCGGCAACGGCATCATCACCTTTACTACCCGCCTGACCATTGAGGTCCAAGGCATCCCCTACGACAAGATCGAGGACTTCCAGGCCTATATCGCCAAGGAAGGACTGGTCACCGGCGGCACCGGGTCCGTGGTCCGTCCGGTGGTGGCCTGCAAGGGCACTACCTGCCAGTACGGCCTGCTGGATTCCTTCGGCCTCAGCGAGGAGATTCACCGCCGCTTCTACGAGGGCTACCGCACCGTGCGGCTGCCCCACAAGTTCAAAATCGCCGTGGGCGGCTGCCCCAACAACTGCGTGAAGCCCGACTTGAATGACCTGGGCATCATCGGCCAGCGCATCCCCGGCCTGGACCCCGACGAGTGCAACGGCTGCAAGAAGTGCGGCGTGGTTCAGGCGTGCCCCATGGGCGCGGCCAAGCTGGAGGACGGCGTGCTGGAGATTGACAAGGACGTCTGCAATAACTGCGGGCGGTGCATCGGGACCTGCCACTTTGACGCGCTGGACGAGGGGACCTATGGCTATAAGATTTATATCGGCGGCCGCTGGGGCAAGAAGATTGCCCAGGGCCAGGCCCTCAGCAGGATCTTTACCGATAAGGAGGAGGCGTTGGCGGTGATTGAGAAGGCCATCCTTCTCTTCCGGGAGCAGGGCAAGACCGGCGAGCGCTTCGCCAAGACCATCGAACGCCTGGGCTTTGAGAACGTGGAGGCCCAGCTGCTGTCCAACGACCTGCTGGAGCGCAAGCAGCAGATTCTGGACGCCGAGCTCCACCTGACGGGCGGCGCGACCTGCTGAGCAGGGGAAGGACCCGGCGCGGCATCCATAGATAAGAAGACCTCCGGACCGTTAGGTCCGGAGGTTGCCTTTATTTACTGGAGTCCGGAATCGCGCCCAGATCAAAGGGCGTGGTCTGGTACACGAAATAGTTCAGCCAGTTGCTGTAGAGCAGGTTGGCGCAGGAACGCCAGGTGACGTGGGGGGGCTGGGTATCGTCGTCGTTGGGGTAGTAGTTTTTCGGCGGCTCGATGGGCTTGCCCAGGTTCTTGTCCCGCAGGTACTCCTGCTCCAGGGTCAGCGCGTCATATTCCGAGTGTCCGGTAATAAAGATCTGCCGGCCGCTCTCGGTGGACAGGGCGTAGACTCCGGCTTCCGGGGAGGTGGCCAGGATTTTCAGCTCCGGAACCTTCTCCACGTCCTCCCGCAATATGGTGGTGTGCCGGGAGTGGGGCACCATGAACACGTCGTCGCTGCCCCGAAAGAGCATGTTGCTCTTCCGCTCCACAATATGGGGGAATATCCCGAAGAGCTTTTTCTCCAGGGGATGCTTCTGGATGCCATAGTGATAGTACAGTCCCGCCTGGGCTCCCCAGCAGATGTGGAAGGTGGAGTGGACGTGGCTCTTGGACCACTCCATGATCCCGCACAGCTCCTCCCAGTACTCCACCTCCTCGAAGGGCAGGTGCTCCACCGGCGCGCCGGTGATGACCATGCCGTCGTAATTGTTCTCCCGCACGTCGTCAAAGTGGCGGTAGAAGGCCAGCATGTGCTCCTGGGGCGTATTCTTGGGTACGTGGTCCCGGGGGGCGATGAGCTCCAGCTCCACCTGCAGGGGGGTGTTGCTCAGCAGGCGGCTGAGCTGGGTTTCCGTGGCGATCTTGGTGGGCATCAGGTTCAGCAGCAGAATTTTCAGCGGCCGGATATCCTGGGTGACGGCCCGCTGCTCCGTCATGACGAAGATATTCTCGTCCTTCAGCGTCTTGGCGGCGGGCAGCTCGTTGGGGATTCGGATGGGCATGACGTGTCTCCTTGCTTTCAGCGTTTTGGTGGAATAAGTCTCGCTTTTCTCGAGGCGGCCAGCATGATGAGGTAAAAGACCAGCAAATAAACGGGAAAAATTCCCATATGGACCGCCTGTCCCAGGACCCCGCAGACCGCCGGAGCCGCCAGGATGCCCGCGTAGGACGCCGCCATCTGGGTGCCCATGACAGCCTGGGACGCCTCCTGGCCGAAGTTCCGGGGGGTAAGGTAATTGAAGTTGGGGAACAGGGGCCCGTTTCCCAGTCCCACCAGGAACAGGCCGGTTCCCGCGATCCATGGAGCGCCCGGCAGCAGCAGGATCGCCAGTGCCGCGCCCAGGACCGCCTGGCCGATGCCGATGATCCGCCAGCTGTCCAGCCGGGCGGCCAGCAGTCCGGAGAGGAACCGCCCCAGGGCCATGCCCGCGTAGTAGAGCATCACCAGTCCGGCGGCTTGCTCCGCCGCCATATGCCGGACCTCCACCAGAAAGGTGCTGGCCCAGTTCCCGCAGGTGCACTCGATGGCACAGGAGGCGATGAACAGCGTCCACATCAGCTTTACGCCGGGAATCCGGGCAATTTCTCCCAGGCGCAGGTCCTTTGCCTGCTCCTGCGCTCCGGCCTCCGTTGCCGGATGAACCTTTCCCCACACCGGCAGGGTAACAGCCAGCAGCGCCGTCACAGCCAGCTGGATGCCGAAGGCAATCCGGTAGCCGCCCCGCCAGCCCAGCTCGCCGTCAATGACCTGGGACAGGACGAAGGGGCTGATGGTGACGCCGATGCCGAAAAAGCAGTGGAGAAAGCTCATGACCCGGGCGGAGTAGTGGAGGGCCACATAGTTATTCAGCGCGGTGTCGATGGCCCCCGCCCCCAGTCCCAGGGGGATGGCCCACAGGCACATCGCCGGCAGGCTTCCCGAAAAGGAGAACCCCAGCAGTGCGGCGGCGGTCATGGCGGTGCTGATCGCGGCGACCCTGTTGGTTCCCAGCAGCCGGATGATCTTGGCGCTCATCACGCTGGATACGATTGTCCCGCAGCAGATGGTCACGCTGACGAAGCTGGCAAAGGAAATGGGCAGATGGAACTCCCCATAGATCGCCGGCCACGCCGTGCCGAACATGGAGTCCGGGATGCCCAGACCGATGAAGGAGACATAGATAACAATTAGAAGTAACGTTGCCATGTGAATTTATTTGAGCTATTCAACTTCTGTCCGTATAGTAAATGTTTCCGGCAGATCAAAGATGGCTTCCTTCGCTTTTCCTACGTGAACTCCCCCGCCGGGGAAATAAAAGTAAGGCGGCCACTCATCGCGCAAACCCTATAATTGAATTTCCCGGAATTGCTTTGAAAGAAATATCCATGCAATCATCTGCTTGGCGTACAAGCCTTTGTTACACCGCCGCCAGCGCCTGCTCCAGGTCGGCGATCAGATCCTCCCTGCTCTCCAGCCCCACGCTCAGCCGCACCAGGTCGGCGGAAACTCCGGCGGCCTCCAGCTCGGCGTCGTTCATCTGCCGGTGGGTGGAACTGGCGGGGTGGAGGCAACAGGTCCGGGCGTCCGCCACGTGGGTGGCGATGGTCCCCAGCCGCAGGCGGCCCATAAAGGTTTCCGCCGCCTGCCGTCCGCCCTTCACGCCGAAGCTGACCACGCCGCAGGAGCCCTGGGGCAGATACTTCCGGGCAACGCTGTAGTAGGGGTCGCCGGGCAGTCCGCTGTAGCGCACCCAGGCGATCTTGGGGTGGTTTTGCAGGTACTCCGCCACCGCCTGCCCGTTCTCGCAGTGCCGGGCCATGCGCACGTGGAGGCTCTCCAGCCCCAGGTTGAGGATAAACGCGCTCTGGGGCGAGAGCATGGAGCCGAAGTCCCGCATGAGCTGGGCGGTGGCCTTGGTGATGAAAGCGCCCTCCCTGCCGAACCGCTCCGCGTACGTCACACCGTGGTAGCTGTCGTCCGGCGTGCAGAGGCCGGGGAACTTGTCCGCGTGGGCCATCCAGTCGAACTTTCCGCCGTCCACGATGGCGCCGCCCAGGGCGGCGGCGTGGCCGTCCATGTACTTGGTGGTGGAGTGGGTAACGATGTCCGCGCCCCATTCGATGGGACGGCAGAGGATGGGCGTGGCGAAAGTGTTGTCCACAATGAGAGGCGCCCCGTGGCTGTGGGCGGCCTTGGCGAACTTCTCGATGTCCAGCACCGTCAGGGCCGGATTGGCGATGGTTTCGCCGAATACCGCCTTGGTGTTGGGCCGAAAGGCGGCCTCCAGCTCCTCCTCGGTGCAGTCCGGAGCCACGAAGGTGAACTCCACCCCCATCCGCTTCATCGTGACGGCGAAGAGGTTATAGGTGCCGCCGTAGATGGAGCTGGAGGACACCACGTGGTCCCCGCAGGAGGCGATGTTGAATACGGCGTAGAAGTTGGCCGCCTGGCCGGAGGAGGTGAGCATGGCCGCCGTGCCGCCCTCCAGCTCCGCGATTTTTTTCGCCGCGTGGTCGCAGGTGGGATTCTGCAGGCGGCTGTAGAAGTAGCCCTCGGCCTCCAGGTCAAAGAGCTTGGCCATATCGGCGCTGGACTCGTATTTGAAGGTGGTGGACTGAATAATGGGAACCTGCCGGGGCTCGCCGTTGCCGGGACGATAGCCGCCCTGGACGCAGATGGTTTCGATGTGATCGCTCATGGTGTTCTCCTTATCGCTTTAGTTGGAATACGGCTGCAAAAGCTGTACCAGCTCCTGACCGCTGATCCAGTCTGTAACGTTGACCCGCCCCATCATGCGCAGGCAGCTCCCGTTGTGGACGGAGAGGTAGTTGGGCCGCTCGTCGATGGTAAAGGTGACGGCGTAGCCCGCCTCCTTCAGCAGCGCATCCGCCTCCTCGGAATAGTAGCCGAAGGGGTAGGCCAGGGCCAGCAGCTCCGTGGACACCCGGTTTCCCCGCCGCTGGCGGAACGCCTCCATGTCGGATAAAAGAGCCTGCCGGTAGTCCTCGTCGCTCTCGCCCTCCAGCCGCAGCACGCCGTCCCGGCCGCTGTAGCCGTAGGAGGCCAGTTGGTGCATGTCGAAGGTGTGGCTCTGGACGTCGATGACGCCCTTCTCTACCCAGGGCGCGGCCTTCTCAAAGGCGAAGCGCTCCTGCCACATGGGTTCGCCGGAGTGGGGATAATATTCCTCGCCCTCGTTGATGCCGATGGCAAAGACCGTGGCGCACATGCCGGTTTCCTCCAGAATGGGGGCGGCGGCGTCGAGGTTGCTGCCGTAGCCGTCGTCCATGGTGATTAGGATGGGCCGCGCCGGCAGGGGCGCGCCGTTTTCCACGTAGTCGATGACCTGGGGGATGGTGACGGCCTGGTAGCCCGCCTCCTTCAGCGCGTCCATCTGCTCCCGGAACCGGACGGGGGTCACCACGGTGCCCTCCTTGGCCTCGTCGGCGAAGTGGTGATACATCAGCACCGGCAGACGGCGCCGGCTGGTGTCGAAGTACTGCAGATACACAATATCCCCGATCTGAGCCAGCAGGAGCAGGACCAGGAACAGCAAGGCCGGTCGTTTCCAGCCTGATTTTTTCTGACGCATAAAGAATTTGCCTCCAATGGAGTTGGTGTTGGGTCTAAGGGTTAGCTCCAACTATACCACTTTGTCCAACTTATGTCAATCACCGATGGAGGCATTTCCGGGGACGGGCGGTTTTCAGAATCCGAAGTCCGCCGCAATCTTTTTCAGCATTTCCCGGATGGGCAGCTGATAGGGGCACCGCCCCTCGCATGCGCCGCATTCCACGCAGTCCGACGCGTGGGCGGAGAGCGCGCCGTACCGGGCCTTGGCCCAGTCCGCCAGGCCGTACCGGCTGAGGTAGCCGTGGAACACGAACTGGTTGGGGATGTCGATGCCTACGGTGCAGGGGGCGCAGTAGCCGCACCGGCGGCAGAAGCTGGAGCCCAGCGTCCGGCGCATGGCCTCCACCCGCTCCAGCTCCTCCACCGTCAGGGGGGAGGAATCCGTTGCGGCGGCCACGTTCTCCGCCACCTCCTCGGGGGCGTACATCCCCGGCAACACCACGGAGACGTTGGGGTTGGCGGCGGCAAAGCGGATCGCCAGCTTCGCGTCCTCGATGGCCCCGCCGGCCAGGGACTTCATGTTGATGAAGCCCACGTTCCGCGCCTTCGCCCGCTCCATCAGCTCCGCGCCCTGGGTTTCCACGATGTTGTAGGGGAACATGACCGTCTCCACCCAGTCCAGCTCCAGGGCGCGCTCAAACACCTCCGGTCCGTGGGCGGTGAGGCCGATGTGGCCGATCTTTCCGGCCTCCCGGGCTTCCAGCAGGGCCTCCAGGGCTCCGCCGGGGGCGCAGATCTGCTCCAGCTGCTTGAGGTTGGGGTTGTGGACCTGGTAGAGGTCTATGTAGTCCGTGCGGAAGTTTTTCAGACTGGTTTCGATGTCCCGGGCCATGCCCTCCCGGTCCCGGCTCATGGTCTTGGTCGCCAGGACGAACTTCTCCCGCCGGCCCTCGATGGCCTGGCCGATGAGCTCCTCGCTGACCGAGTAGCCCCGGGCGGAGTCGATGTAGTTGATGCCCGCGGCCTCCACCGCGTCCAGCAGCTTTTTCGCCGCCTCGGCGTCGATGCGCTGAATGGGGATGCCCCCCAGTCCCACCCGGGAAACCTTCAAGCCGGTTTTGCCCAACGTAACGTATTCCATGTTCTGCTCCTCCTGAAAATTTTGATTAGAGTATAATGACAGCGGTAAATCGCTGCCCGATAAACTGGAAGCCGGTAATTCCTTACTTTCTGTTTGGTTTCCTCTTTATTCCCAATAGTTTGATAAAGTCACCGAATAAAGAGGCGTCTGTCGGCTCGAACATGATCCATTTCCCGTCATGGTATGTCCGCGCTCCGTCATATAATGCCTGGACTTCTTTCGTGTAACTTTCTCTGTCCGCTTCAAATTTCAGCCGTTCGTCTTTCCCCAGGATGACCATAAAGCCCACGCAGTTTTCCCTTGCGTATAATGCGCACAGCGTTTTGCCGCCCCGGCGGTATTTATATTCGTATTTCCATGCTTTGCCGCCCTGATCCCACAGACGGTCCATATCGTATTTTTCATCGATCAAAGCGCATAGCGCGGTCCATACGCCGTATAGAGGTTTTCCAACTAAAGCGGTCATTTCTTCCGCAGTGGGTATCGTATCAAGCATAGCGGTCCTCCTTCGCAATCAATTACCGCGCCTTTTCCAAGGCGTCCGCTCGTTTCTCTGGGATTTTTATGGCGGATTTCAAGAAAGCCGCTTCTTCTCCCAAAGAATTGATCCGCTCAATGATGCTCGGTTTTTCTAAAGGATTCCAAACAGGATCAGAGCGATGCCCCTCTGAACCTTATTGCCCACGATAGAATTTCCTTCCGCACCACAAGATTATAGCACACGGAAAATCCGTTATCAATTTGTTTTCACAAAAAAGCAGGAAAAAACGGCGGAGCCCCATACCCGGGCTCCGCCGCATCAATTACTCTTGAACCTGCCCCTCTCCGTCATCCTCCGGTTTCTCCTCCGGCTCTTCCCCTGCAGCCATCGGCATGGGGATAGGCTCGCTGACGATGCTGATATGCTTCGCCGGCGGCTCGATGGCCTCGTCGGATTTGGCGGGGACGCCGTAATAGTCCTCCTTGTCCGGGTCCCGGCCCTCCAGAATGGCCATCATCTGCGCACCGGTAATGGTTTCCTTCTCGAAGAGGTATCCGGCGATCTGATCCAGCATTTCCCGGTTTTCCTCCAGCAGGGCCTTGGCCTCGTCGTGGCACTTCTGGAGCAGGGACGCCACTTCCTTGTCCGCCTGGGCGAAGGTTTCCTGGGCGCAGTTCATGCTGTATCCGCCGTCCAGATACTGGCTCTGGACCGTGCCCAGGGCCATCATGCCGAATTTCTCGCTCATGCCGAACCGGGCCACCAGGTTCCTCGCCAGCTCCGTGGCCCGCTCGATGTCGTTGGCCGCGCCGGAGGTCTGGGTGTTGAACACCAGCTCCTCGGCGCACCGTCCCGCCAGCAGGGTGCGGATCTCTGTGAGGATGTCGTCCCGGCTCATAAGGAATTTCTCCTCCTCCGGCAGGTGCAGCGTATACCCCAGGGCCCCCTCGGTGTGAGGCACGATGGTGATCTTGGTCACCGGCTGGGCGTTTTTCTGCTTGGCCGCCGCCAGGGCGTGGCCCACCTCGTGGTAGGCGATGATCTTCTTCTCCTGCTCGGTGATGACGGTGCCCTTTTTCTCCGCGCCGGCGATGACCACCTCGAAGGAGGCCAGCAGGTCCTCCTGATTCACCGCATGGCGGTTATGCCGGACGGCCCGCAGGGCCGCCTCGTTGACGGTGTTGGCAAGGTCTGCGCCCACGCAGCCGGCGGTAGCCTGGGCAATTTTATTGAGGTCCACGTCCTCCGCCATACGGATCTTCTTGGTATGGACCTGGAGGGTTGCCAGCCGCCCCGCCAGGTTGGGCCGGTCCACGGTAATGCGCCGGTCGAACCGTCCCGGGCGGAGCAGGGCCTTATCCAGCACCTCCGGACGGTTGGTGGCGGCCAGGACGATGATACCCTTGGAGGGGTCGAAGCCGTCCATTTCCGCCAGGAGCTGGTTGAGGGTCTGCTCCCGCTCGTCGTTGCCGCCGCCGAAGCGGGAATCCCGCGTCTTGCCGATGGCGTCGATCTCGTCGATGAAGATGATGCAGGGGGCCACCTTGGCCGCCTCCTGGAACAGGTCCCGGACCCGGCTTGCGCCCACGCCTACGAACATTTCCACGAATCCGGAGCCGGAGATAGAGAAGAAAGGCACCCCCGCCTCCCCGGCCACGGCCTTGGCCAGCAGGGTCTTGCCGGTACCGGGGGAGCCCACCAGCAGCGCGCCCTTGGGGAGCTTGGCGCCGATGGCGGTGTACTTGCCGGGGTTGTGGAGGAAGTCGATGATCTCCACCAGAGACTCCTTGGCCTCGTCCTGCCCGGCCACGTCGTTGAAGGTGACGCCGGTGGATTTCTCCATGTACACCTTGGCGTTAGCTTTCCCCACGCTGCCGATGCCGCCGATGCCGCCGCCCTTCCGGGTCATCAGGTTCATAAACAGCATGAACGCTCCGATGAGCAGCACCATGGGCAGGATGTAGGCGATCATGAACTCCAGGATGGGGGACATTTCCGGCACATAGGGATTGGTGTAGTTGGTTACGCCGTGTTCGTCCAGGGTGTCCAGAAGGTCTGGGTCGTAGATGCCCATCTGCATGGTGAAGAGGGTGAAGTTCTTGTCGTAGCGGTTGCCGTTCTCGTCTACGTATACGTATCCGTCCTCGGTGGTGATCTCGATCTTCCCGTCGGTGAGCACCACCGACTCCACCAGGCCCTCCTTGACCAGCCGCTTGAACTCGCTGTACTGGATCTCATGGGTGGAGGCCGCCGAATTGGCCTGGCGGCTGTAGGCGGAGAGGTAGTTGAACACCACCGTCAGCCCGACGGCCCAGATCACCAGGATCAGCAAACCGTTGACATTTTTCTTGTTTTTGTTGTTGTTCTGGTTGTTTTTATTGTTATTATCCATCTCATTCTCCTTCAATTTCTCAGGCACACACACGCCGCCCGGAAACGTCTAAAGTGCATCCTATCACAAAATCCCCCTCTCCACAAGGACTGTCTGTGGATTTTCTGTGAAATTTCTGTGAATACCCCTTCCGGAACCGGGTGTTTTGTGATATACTGACAAATAAATGCCAGCGGAAGCGGCTGTATTTCCCGGGAAAACCGCCGGGACGGGGCCGCCGGAAGGAGACTGTATGAGAGAATATGAGGAGCGGTCCGCCCAGGAGGAGCTCATCGAGGGCCGCAACGCGGTCACCGAGGCCCTGCGGGCCGGAACCGCCGTGGATAAGCTGTACGTCGCCCGGGGGGAGACGGACCACACCCTGGGCCGCATCATCGCCCAGGCGAAGCGGGCGGGGGTCGTGGTGGTGGAGGCGGACCGGCGGAAGCTGGACGCCATGAGCGAAACCCGCAGCCATCAGGGCGTCATCGCCGTAGCTGCCGCCCAGCGGTACGCCACGGTGGAGGACATCCTGCAAAAGGCTGCGGACCGGGGGGAGCCGCCCCTGGTGGTGGTTTGCGATGAAATTTCCGACCCCCACAACCTGGGGGCCGTCATCCGCACCGCCGAGTGCGCCGGAGCCCACGGGGTCGTCATTCCCAAGCGCCGCAGCGCGGGCCTCACCGCCGTGGTGGCCAAGACCAGCGCCGGGGCGGTGAGCTATCTCCCCGTGGCCCGGGTGCCCAACATCCCCGCGCTGCTGAAGGACCTGCAAAAGCGGGGCCTCTGGGTATTCGGCGCCGCCGCCGAGGGGGACAGGCCCCTCTACGAGGCGGACCTGCGCTCTCCCGCCGCCATCGTCATCGGCAGCGAGGGGGACGGCATGGGCCGCCTGGTGCGGGGGAGCTGCGATTTCCTGGTGAGCATCCCCATGAAGGGCCGCATCAGCTCCCTCAACGCGTCCGCGGCGGCGGCGGTGCTGCTGTATGAGGCGCTGCGGCAGAGGCTGGGTTGAGCAGGCGTCCCCCGGCGCAATCCCGGCGGGACCTGCGCGGTACCACGCGGGCGGATACAGCCGCCCCCACACCCCTGTTTGGGCAGAAATGAGACATAACATATGGTTGATAAGCACGACAACAACAAACCAATAGATCCCTCCCTGATGGACACCCAGCGGCTTCTGCTGGGCGTTCAGCTTCCGGAGGACGCGGGCTTTAACCTGGACGACATCCTGGCGGAATACGGCGGCGTCCCCAAGCCCCCTCCCCCTCAGGAGGAGGTCCC
>OFGP01002480.1_pt1 | contig 10718 bp, 10 predicted proteins | sample 1521781 | NCBI WGS metagenome assembly OFGP01 (sample SAMEA3504113, study PRJEB24116) | mouse gut metagenome | biome: mouse gut; feature: mouse-associated habitat; material: faeces | place: Denmark | collected 2011 | reverse complement strand
GCTTCGGCACCATCCCCGACGTCACCGACAAGGGCTACTACACCAACAGCTACCATGTGGACGTGCGGGAGAAGATCGACGCCTTTGACAAGTTCACCTTCGAGAGCCAGTTCCAGCGTATCTCCACCGGCGGCTGTATCTCCTATGTGGAGATCCCCAACATGCGCCACAACCTGGAGGCTCTGAAGGACGTGGTCCGGTTTATTTACGACAACATCCAGTACGCCGAGTTCAACACCAAGAGCGACTACTGCCAGTGCTGCGGCTTCGACGGGGAGATTGAGATTAACGAGGAGTTTCATTGGGAGTGCCCCGTGTGCCACAACACCGACCAGTCCAAGATGAACGTCACCCGGCGCACCTGCGGCTATTTGGGCGAAAACTTCTGGAATGTGGGCAAGACCAAAGAGATTAAAGCGCGGGTACTGCACCTGTAAAAACACCGGCGGGCCTCCATCCGGAGGCCCGATTTTATCCATGGAGATGATAGCGATGGACCAGTACCGCACCTCAGGTACCATGAACGAAGACACCCTGCGGCAGTTCAAAAAATATCTGCTGCCGCCCCGGTCAAAGTGGCTGGCGCTGCTTTTTATCGCGCTGTTCTGTGGAACGGCGGCCCTGAATTTTGTGGGCGGAAACACGGTTCTGGTGGTTATCAGCATCGCCGCCGCCCTGGTTTTTGTTGTGGAGATTCCCCTGTTGAAGCGGAAACTTCTCCAGAACAACATCGCCCGCCTGCGGGAGAGCTACCCCGACGGCTCCTGCCGGTATGAGAGCTTTTTCACCGTGGACGGCATCCACATCCATAATCTGTCCAACGGCGGCGAAACCCTGCTCCGCTATGAGCACTTCGCCCGGGCGGCGGAGGCGGAGCGCGTTTTTTTCATCATCAGCAAAACGCAGCAGTTCTTTCTGGTGTTCAAGGACTGCCTCACCCCGGAGCAGCAGAAAAGCTTCCTTCCCTTTTTGAAGGAGAAGTGCCCCAGGCTGAAAATCATGCGGTAAGGAGAAGATTATGAACTACGCGGATATCAAAAAGGTAGACGTGGCCAACGGCCCGGGGGTGCGGGTGTCGCTGTTTGTGTCCGGCTGCACCCACCGCTGTGAGGCGTGCTTCAACCCGGAAACCTGGGATTTTTCCTACGGCTCCCCCTTCGGGAAGGCGGAGGTGGAAAAAATCCTTACCCTGCTCTCCCCGGACCACATCCGGGGGCTGTCCCTGCTGGGGGGCGAGCCCTTCGAGCCGGACAACCAGTCCGCCGTTCTGGAGCTGGTGGGGCGGGTGCGCAGGGAGCTGCCCCAAAAGACCATCTGGTGCTACTCCGGCTACTGCTTCGAGGAGCTGGCCGCAGGAAAAATCGGAGCCCACAGCCGGGAGCTGCTGGAAGGGCTGGACGTGCTGGTGGACGGCCCCTTTGTCCTGGCAAAGAAGGACCTGGGCCTGCGCTTCCGGGGGTCCTCCAACCAGCGGATTATCGACGTGCCCGCCTCCCTGGCGGCGGGAGAGGTCCGGCTGGCGGAGGAATTTATGCAGTAAAACAACGCCCATATTCCGGGATGTAATCGGAATATGGGCGTTTTTGCGCACATATGTAGGGGCCGCTGCCCCCTACAGGTCAACAGATCGCAAGGGCGGACCGTCCAGCTCTATGACGGTGTCGGCGGCGGCAAGGACCGCCGGCTCATGGCTCACCAGCAGGACGGGAGCGGGGAGGGCGCGCAGCCGCTCCAGAATCCGCAGGGCCCGGGGCAGGTCCACCCCGGCAAAGGGCTCATCCAGAAGGTACAGCCCGGCCTCCAGGGCCAAGCACCGGGCCAGGGCCAGCCGCCGGCCCATCCCCCCGGACAGGGCGGCGGGGAAGGTGTGTTCCTCCCCCTCCAGCTCGGCCAGGGCCAGCAGGGCGGGAACCTCCCCCCACCGCTCCCGGGGCAGCACATCGGTGAGGTGCTGCCCCACCGTCCGCCAGGGGAGGAGGCGGTCGTCCTGGAAAAGCAGGGCGGTCTGGCAGGGGACAATCCCCTCCACCGCCCCGCTCCGGGGTTTCTCCAGCCCGGCCAGCACCCGGAGGAGGGTGGTCTTGCCGCAGCCCGAGGGTCCGCTGAGGGCGGTGACGCCGGCGACCGGGACGTCGAAGGAAAAGCGGTCCAGCACCATTCTGTCCCCAAAGGAGACGGTGAGGTCTCTGCACCGGATCACCGCCCCCACCCCCTTCCCCATCGAGCCAGACCGGCCCGCAGGACACGCTCCAGCACCATGCTCAGGGCCACCGTCACCGCCGTCCAGGCGAAAAGCTCCGGGATGTCCAGGTAGTACTTGGTGTAGTAGATGCGCTGGCCCAGGGAGGGCTCGGGCAGGCAGAGGACCTCTGCCGCCACCCCCGACTTCCAGGCCAGGCCGGTGGCGGTGGTGAGGGCGGTGAGGATGTAGGGCCGCAGGGCGGGGAGATAGATCAGGACCACCCGCTTCCACCGGGAAAACCGATAGCACCGGGCCAGCTCCAGCAGCTTGGGGTCCATGGCCTGGATGCCCCGGGACAGGTTGTCCCACACCACGGGGGTGACCATCATGGCGGAAATCACCGCCGGGACGGTGTTCCGGCCCGTCCACAGCAGTACCAGCAGGATGAAGGAGGCCACCGGGGCGGCCCGCACCACCCGGACGGCGGGGGACAGGAGCCGGTCCGCCCAGGGGGAGGCGCAGGTGAGGATGGCCAGCACCGCCCCGATGGTCACACCCCAGGCCAGGCCCAGGGCAATCCGGCCCAGGGAGGTCAGCACGGCCCCCCAGAACTCCCCCGTCCCCGCCATGGCGGCCAGGGCGCTCCACACTGAGGCGGGATAGGGCAGCAACAGCTCGTTGCCTCGGCCGCCCAGCCTCCGGTCCACCAAAAAGGCGCAGACCTGCCAGACCCCCAGCCAGAAGGCGGGGGCCGGCAGGGCGTATAACAGTTTTTTCAGGGGTTTAGTCCACCCCATAGTAGAAGGAGTCGTAGGGCAGGCCGCCGCCGATGGACGCGGGGGCCGTCTGGAACAGGATGGTGTAGTAGTCCTCCAGGGTGGTCTTCATCTCCTGGCCGGTGACGAAGGTGAGGGAGCATTGGGGGATGGCCTTGGCCGCCACCTTGTCGTTGGGGGCGAACTCGTACTGAGCCACCAGAGCGGAGGCGTCGGCGCTGTTGGTGGGGTCGCTGATATAGTTGATGGACTTCTCATAGGCGGCCAGGAAGGCCTCCACCCCGAGGGGATTCTCCTCAATATACTCGGTGCGGGCCACCACACAGCCCATGGGCAGGGGGGAGCCCTCCAGGTCCTGCCAGGCGTCGGACAGGGAAACCGCTTCCCGGACGCCGCTGTCCTTCACCAGCAGGGCGGTGGCGGCAGGGACAGGAAGCATGCAGATGCCCGCGTCAGAGGAGGTCATTTTCACGGTGATCTCCTGGGGGGTGAGCCACTCAATATTTACGTCGGAGGGGTCCACCCCATTGCCGGTCAGCAGGTGGTTCAGGATGTGCTCCGGGTTGGCCCCCTTGGTGTTGGAGGGGGCGTAGAGGGTCTTGCCCGCCAGGTCGGCCATGGAGTGGACGGTGTCCCCCTTCTCCAGGATGTAGAGCACCCCCAGGGTGTTGACGGCCAGCACCTGGATACCCCCGTCGGTCTTGGCGTAGAGGGAGGCGGCGGCGTTGGTGGCAATGGCGGCGATGTCCACGTCGCCATTGGCCAGAGCAGTCTGGACCTGGGTGTTGTCGGTGACCACTGTGATATTATCCACTACATATACTTTGCCGTCCGGGGTCATGGGCATCCCGTTTTCCTCAAGGTGTTCCTGAGCATAGTCTCCGTCCGCCATCAGCTTGGCTGCGCCCACGCCGGTGGGGCCGGAGAGGACCATGACCTTTGGCAGGGTAAAGCCCTCAGAGGCGTTGCCGCCCGGCTCAGAGACGGAACCGTCCGGCTGGCTGGAGCTGGAACCGGGAGCGGCGGAGCTGGAGGTCCCGGCGGGGGTCTTGGGCCCGCAGCCCGCCAGCAGGGACAGGGACAGGGCGGCGGTGAGGAGCAGAGATAGAGTGCGTTTCATGGTAATCATCCTTTCGGTTGAGGTTTTTTGTAGGGGCCGACGACTCGGCGGCCCGTTTTTTGGCGGTTTGTGCGGTGGTTGGATACGGCGCGCCGGGGTCGTCGCGCCCTACAGGTTTTAACCCGATCGTTCAGCGTTTACAGCACCGTCTCCAGCCCGGCGGGGTCAATGACGGTAATCGTCTTGCCCTTTCGGGTGATGAGGCCGCTGTCCTCCAGGGCGGCGAAGGCCCGGTAAAGGGAGGCCCGGCTCACCCCCAGCCGCTGGCACAGCTCGGTGGCGGGACAGGAGCTGCCCCTATTGGCCAGCAGGTAGCGGGCCAGCTTGCCCTCCACCCCCGGCTGGGCCAGGGTCTGAAGCCGTCCGGACAGAAACCGGATCCGCCCGGTGAGGTAGCGCAGATAGTTTTCCCGGATCTGGCTGTGTTCAGCCAGAAGCCGGTCCACCAGCGGCTGTTCCAGCATCAGGCACCGGCTGGGGCCTTTGGCGGTGACGGTGGAGGCGAACTCAGGCTCGTCGCTGTACAGGGCGGCGGCCCCGAACAGGTCCCCCGGCCCCAGCACGCTGACGGCCAGCGCCCCCTTGGTCACCTGGAGCTGCCCCGACAGCACCACCGCCAGGGAGCGGCGGAAGTGCCGGGGGCTGTATACCACCCCGGAGTCAAACCGGACCAGACTGGCCCCCTCCGTCCCCGCCAGCGCCTGGAGCAGCTCCTCGCTGACCCCGCGGAACAGAGGGCCGGCGGTGAGAAGGGAAATTTCAGAACGGCTGAGAGACAAAGCAATCCCTCCAAATTGTCTTATTTGAGACAGTTTGGATTATACAGGAGGCGGAAGAAAAAGTCAACCCCGGCAGTTCAAAAACTGCCGGGGCCTCACATTCTTATTCGTAGTAGTCCACCAGCTCAAAGGCCCCAATGGCCTGGCAGGTATCACAGACGTCGGGCCGCTCCTCAAACACCGCGCCGCAGAACTGACAGCGGTAGCCGGTTTTCTTCTGCCGGGGAGCAGGCGCATCCTGCGCCGCCTCTCGGGCAGGGGCCTGTTCCGGAGGGGTCCTGGACAGCTTGGCCAGCAGGGTCATGAAGCGGCCCTCGTGGTTGCGCTCAATGGCGGCCACCTTCTCGAACATGACGGCGATATCCTCCAGCCCCTCGGCCCGGGCCTGGGCGGCGAAATCGGGGTACATGTCGTGCCACTCGCCGTACTCCCCCATGGCGGCCTGGGTCAGGCACTCCTTGGTGTCGGTGGGCTTTCCATAGAGCAGCTCGAACCAGAACCTGGCGTGCATCATCTCATTTTGGGCCATCTGTTCAAAGGCGGCGGCCATCTCCTCGTCCCCGTTGGCCCGGGCGGCCATGGCAAAGTAGGTGTACTTGTTGCGGGCAATAGACTCCCCCGCCAGGGCCTTGCGGAGATTTTCCGCGGTCTGTGTTCCTTTGATGTCCATGTCTGTGTCCTCCTGTTCAATTTGAGAATAGATGAAATAAATAAGGTATAAGGCAAATTACGATAGCACCTACTATGCAAACTGTGAAAACATATATGACTTTCTTTTGTTCATCTTTTTTCATTTTGTTCCTCCCTTGATTAGGCGCTGTTTGAAAAATGGAAAAGTGCCCGACGGCGAGAATTTTTTTCGCCAGACGAAGCCAATTTGACGCGGGAATACTAGATGTGTTTCAAGGAAAATTGGCAAAGCATGGTGGAAAAAGAGCCGGCGTTTGGGCATGTTGACATTTTTCAAACAGGCCCTAAATGATGTGACATTGAGTCAATCTTCATCATACAGCTCGGGCCGGAACACGCCATCCTCCCCCCGGCTCCAGGCGGTGCCGGCCTCGGAGTCCAGCAGGGGAATCACATCCGGGTCGCAGTTGCAGATGGTGTTCAGGGCGTAGACGCCGGAGCGGTCCGGGTCGTCCATGTAGGCGTCGCTCTCGTCCCCGGCGGTGAAGCGCCAGCCGCTGTCCCAGGCCTCATCGCCGGAGTCGGGCTCTTCCCGCCAGCAGTAGCCCACCGGGGCCCCGTCCACCACGATGCGGTCGGTGGCGATGCAGCCCTGGGGGCCCTCCCCCTGATACAGCTCCTTCAGCTCCTCCCGGGGGATGGCAAACCGCTTCTCCGGCGCGTCGGGGCAGACACTATCCCGGTGGATGTCCACCACCGCCAGCTGCTCCGGGGTGAAGCGCTCCAGCAGGGTCTGGGCGTCGTGGGCCAGCTTGAACTGCATCTCCTCGAAGGTGAGGGGGATCATGTGGTAAAAATTCACCTCGTCCCCGCCAGGGAGGGGACAGCACACCGCATCCTCGTCGAAGCCCTGGGGCTCGGTGAGCACCAGGCCGCACAGCCTGGTGTTGTCGGCGAAGGGGGCGTCGTCCGGGTTGGAAATGGTGTGCCCCCAGCCCAGCCAGCCATCCTCGTTGATGGGCAGCCGGGCCAGGATTTTCAGCCAGCGGATGGGCCAGTACCACTCCTCCCCCGATTCGGTGACCTTCCAGTCGGGGGGCAGGGTGACGATGATCTCCGCCCGCTCCAGCTTCCTGTCCGCCAGCTCCTCCGGCACGTTCATCCGGTGGGCCCCCATGCCGAAGGTGGACAGGACGTAGTAATTCCGCTCCGGGGTGGGCTTCATGATGTAGATATCCACGTGGATATCAGGGGACATGATCTCGTGAAACACGTTGTCGCAGGGACCGAAGTACCGCTCCAGGTGGGCCTCCACCGCGTCCCAGTCCTCCTGTTCGTACATCTCCGGGTGGCACTCCCTGGCGGCGATGTACTTTTTGCACTCCTGGATAAAGCCCTTGGCCTCCTCGTCGGCGGGGTCCAGCTCCAGGGCCCGCTCAAAGCTGGTCAGGGCCTCCTCCTCCCGGTCCTGGTAGAACAGGGAGTAGCCCAGGCGGTAGTGCCAAAGAGGGTCCTCCGTCCCCTCCGCCTCCACGGAGCGCAGCAGCTCCTCTGCCCGCTTGAGCTGTCCTTTGGCCTCCGGCTTATCCAGGTCGGCAATGTTGTTATAGGCCCGGGCCAGCTGGCAGGTGAGGGTATAGTCCAGCTTTTGGGTGTTGGACAGCTTCTCCAGGCAGTCGATGATCTTCTGGTACTCGTCCTCCTGGTTCCATTTGTTCAGGAGCGATAAAAAGTCGTTCATTTTGGAACACCTTCTTGATATTTGTAGGGCGCGACGACCTCGGCGCGCCGGTAAATATTTTGGCGGCGTGCCCAGTGGTCACGCCCTACACAGGGAGATGCGTTTTATTAAAACCCGATTTTCAGGGACATCCCCTCCACATTGATCCCCTCGGAGCGGGTGATGTGGAGCTTCTGCTCGGCGGTGTAGCCCAAAGTCTCACCGTCCTGGAGGGTGACATCCTCCTCGATCAGGTAGCCGGAGACGTTCAGCAGCAGCTCATGGACGTCCTGAGGGGACTGCTGGCTGTCCCGAATCTCCAGCTCGTCCTTGCCAAAGGCCCGCAGGCCGTTGGTCCAGCCGCAGATGCCCTTCTCATACCGCACCAGGCCCACAAACACCAGATCCATCAGGGGCAGGCTGCCCTCCTTCAGGTCCTCGGAGACCTGGATGAAGTAGTCGGGCAGCCAGACGGTGCCGTTGGTATACACCCCCAGGGCGTTGGGGGCCTTGAGCAGGGTGGACACCAGCTTCACATACAGCTCCCCCAGCTGGCGGCGGGTGCGCCCCTCGCTCATCTGGTTCAGGATCGCCACCATCACGTGGGCCTGGTGGGCCTTGGCGGCGGACACCGCCGCGTCCTTCTCCATGAAGTTGCTGTTGGCCCAATACTCCGCCTCGCCGTCGGGGACGGGGGCCTCCATCAATGAGACGGCCACAGTCATGCTGTCCACATCGAAAACCGCCGTGGTTTTGTCGTCGTTCTCTTCAACCTGCTCTCCGTCCGTGGGGGGATAGTCGATGTCCCAGTCCGCTTTCAGCTGGGCCTTGAAGGCGTCCAGGTCCCACTCCGGGGTGGACAGCAGCACGAAGCCGGCGAAGGGCCCGGCGGAGCTCTGGCGCTCCGTCTCCTCCTTGGCCCGGTCCATCCAGTACTGGCGGATCATCTCCACCATGGCCTGGCACTTCTCTTGGGCGTCGGCGGGGTCGTAGGGCTCCATTTGGCTGAAGGTGTGGCCGCAGGGCTCCAGAGTTTCGGCGTCCTCAAAGCCGCACACCCCCACCAGCCACTTGCCCAGCAGGGACTTTTTGTATTTAAGGATGTAGTAGTGGCAGTCGTGGAGGTCAAACTCCCCCGCGATCTCGATTTTGGCCGGGGCCTTGCCCAGCTCCTGGGGGTGGGCAAGCCACTCCGTCATGGCGGACACCGCCGCCTGCTGCTGATTTGTCATGGGATACACTTCCTTCTCTGTATTTTCTGTGGGGCGGGACGACCTCGGCCCGCCGTCTCCTCAAAATTGACAATACGCTGTAAATGGCGCGCCCTGCCGCCATTAAATCATCCCTGAGACGGGCGGGCGCACAATGTGCGCCCCTACTGGTTCGCCTGAATGGTCTGTTTTTCCACGTCCCGGGTCTGGACGGTAATCCTCCTCACCAGTTCCTCAATGCCGGGCCGGTCCTCCGGCTCCAGATAGGTCACGGTGACGACAAACAGGAAGGGGCCGGTAACCACCTCCGCCCGGACCTGATAGATGGGCTGTCCGTCCTCCTTCAGCTCCCGCCAGCCGTACTTGACGGCGCCGTCCTTAATTTCCAGCTCGGTCAGGTCGTTGTCGCCGTCCAGGGAGGGAGTGAAATCGGCCTCCCCCTGGCTCAGGCGGTAGCCGTTCACCCGCCAGATGGGACTGTGGGACGCCTCGTCGCACCACAGGTCACAGCCCTTTCCGTCCTCCCACTGCTCCCGCTCGTAGCGGTAGCTGCCGGGAAGGGTGAGGCGCAGGGGGCCGATGGGACAGGTAACCAGCCCCTTCCGGTAGCCGGGCTCAAATTCCTCCTCCAGCTCCGGTCCCTCGGGCAGGGCGGGAGCCCGGCGGGCCAGTTGGCAGATCTCCTCGTAGGCCCTCCGGGGCAGGGGGATGCTCCGGTCCAGTATGGCGGCCATCTCCAGATTTTTGCAGACAATCTCGTTGTTGCTGGCGTCCTCCCGGCTCCGGGAGGAGGGGGCGTAATAGCAGTGCTCCCACAGCAGGTTCAGGGCCACCTGCCGGTTGTAGAGGGCGTCCCGCTTCCCCGGGTGGTACCACAGGAAAAACCGCTCCGCCAGGGCCTCGACGCCCTGATGCTCCACCGTCTCCCGCATCCACCTGCCGGAAAACCGGCCCACCGGGGTGATTACCGTGCCGGGCACGTCCTCAGGCATGTAGCCGTCCAGGTCCCAGCACATGCACACGTTGGTGTGGTCGTCACCGAACTGGCCGGTGAGCATGTCCACGATGGTTTTCAGCCAGGGGTGGAAGTGCTCCCGGAGCATCCGGTCGAAATCCCGGTGCTGGTAATACTCCGTCTCGTCCTCCACATGCAGCTTCTGGATGGGCAGGGCGTCCAGCGCCTCCATCGCCGCCTGGTGCAGTCCCGGCCCGGCGGGGGTGGAGACGCACTCCCCCTCCACCGTCCACTGGCCAAGCAGACCGCCCTCCTTCTTCCAGGTCATGTACACCCGGCCGTCCAGCGGGCACAGGCTGAGGCTCAGCCCGTCCTCCCGCTGGCAGACGCCGTAGCCCCGCTCCTCCGCCAGCTTTTGGGCGGCCACCAGCAGGGTCTCCGGTTTTTTCACCCTTCCGGTGAAGGTAAATCCGATGCTCATTGCCTCACGCTCCTCTTTATTACATCCCCAGGGGCGGACACGGTCCGCCCTCAGTTTTCACAACCTTTGGGATACGCGGGCGCACAGGGTGCGCCCCTACTGCGCCCGGACAGTCTCCTCCCGGGCTGCGCTGCTCACCACCGATACCTTCCCGATCAGCTCTGCCACCGGGCCCAGCTCCCCCGGGCCGGCGCAGGTGACCGTGATAAAGTACAGGTCGGGGCCGGCGATGACCTCACACTCCGCCTGATAGAGCCGCTCTCCGTCCTCGAAGACCTCCTTCCAGCCCCAGCGCAGAGCGCCCCCCTTCAGCGTCCGGCCCTCCACGCCGTGGAGGGCGTCCAGGTTTTCGGTAAACTGGGCCGTCCCCTCCCGCATCCGGTAGGCGCTCACCCGCCAGACGGGGCCCTTCCCGTCGGTCCACAGATGGGCGCCGCCGCCGTTCTGCCAGGGCTCCCAGCCCTGGAGGCAGCCGCCGGGCAGGGTGAGGCGCAGGGCCCCCACCCCGTAGGTGACCAGGTCCCTGCGGTAGCCGGGGGAAAACTCCTCGGCCAGCGCCGGGCCGTCGGGCAGGACGGGAGCCCGGCCGGCCAGGGCGCACACCTCCTCATAGGCGCTCCGGGGCAGCGGGAGGGAGGGGTCCATCCGGGCTGCCCGCTCCAGGTCGTCCAGGATGGCGGCGTTTCCGGCGGCGTCCTCCCCGCTCCGGGCGGAGGGGGCAAAGCAGCAGTCCTCCCACAGGGCGTTGATGGCCCGGTTGCGGTAAAAGCGGGCGTCCCGGGTGCGGCCGTTCCAGAGGAAGAACCGGCCTGCCAGGGCCTCGATGCCCAGAGCCTCCCGCTCCACCAGCTCAGACAGGCGGAA
>OFGP01002478.1_pt1 | contig 10726 bp, 19 predicted proteins | sample 1521781 | NCBI WGS metagenome assembly OFGP01 (sample SAMEA3504113, study PRJEB24116) | mouse gut metagenome | biome: mouse gut; feature: mouse-associated habitat; material: faeces | place: Denmark | collected 2011 | reverse complement strand
CGTGCTGGCCGCCGGCGCCCGAGGCCCGGTAGACCTGCATCTCGATGTCCTCGGGGCGGATGTCGATCTCCACGTCCTCGGGCAGGTCGGGCATGACCTCGACAGAGGCGAAGGAGGTCTGCCGCCGGGCGTTGGCGTCGAAGGGAGACACCCGCACCAGCCGGTGGACGCCGTGCTCCCCCCGGAGGTAGCCGTAGGCGTTTTCCCCCTCAATCATGATGGTGGCCGATTTGATACCCGCCTCGTCCCCCTCCTGGTAGTCCATAATCTGGTAGGTGAAGCCGTGGCGCTCGGTCCAGCGGGTGTACATGCGGTAGAGCATCTGAGCCCAGTCCTGGGCCTCGGTGCCGCCGGCACCGGGGTGGATGGTGAGGATTACGTTGGAGCGGTCGTACTCCCCGGTGAGCAGGGTCTCCAGCCGGGCGGTCTCCATGTTGGCCTCCAGGGCGGCAAAGCCCTGTTCCAGCTCGGGGATGAGACTCTCGTCCTCAAACTCGTTGCCCATCTCGCACAGGGCCATCAGGTCGTCCCACTGCGACCTCCGCTTGTTCTGGCTGTCCACCTTGTCCTGGAGGTTCTTGATGCGCTGCTGCACCTTCTGGGCCTTGGCCAGGTTGTCCCAGAAGCCGTCTGCGGCGGACTCGGCCTGGAGCATGTCCAGCTCCCGCTCGGCCCCCTCCAGGTCCAGGGCCTGGGCCAGGTCCTTCAGAGCGGGGGCCAGATTGTTCAGCTTTACCTTATATTCATCAAATTGGAGCATTTTGTTCCCACGCTTTCTAATTAGTCAATCTATTATATACGAGGGCAGGGAAAAAGTAAAGGAAAAAAACGGGCGGCCGCATCGGGCGGACAATGTCCGCCCCTGCATAAAAAGCTGCGAATGGTCCCCACCTGTTTTTGCCCTTGCTTTTTGGTGAAAAAGCGGTACAATAGAGGCATAGGACAAAAAGGAGCGTGCATCATGGGACAAAAGAAGCGGTACCACGTGGTCCGAAAGAATAAGGCGGATACCAGGGCGCTGTTCCGGGTTATCCTGTGCGGCTATCTGCTCTACCTGGCCTGGCAGCTGATTCAGAGCGGGGGCAGCGACCCCTCCTTCCCGCCCCTTGTGGCCTGGCTGCTGGGGGGACTGTTCATTCTGGCGGCGGCCGGCTTCGGCTGGTACTCCTGGCGGGAGTATCGCCGCGCCCTGGCGGAGGCGGAGCTCACCCCCGAGGAGGAAGAGGCGCTGCGCCGGGAGCAGGAGGAGTGAGCCTATGGTGGAAAGGATACAGGAGCTCTATCGGGAGTACGCCGCCGAATTTCAGCGGCAGGAGGAGAAACGCCGGGTGGGGGCGGGTATGTTCGGCCTCGCCGACGGCCCCCGGAACTACCCCTGCCACGAGCGGTTCGCCCGGGACCTGGAAAGCCTGCTGAAGGAGGCGGAAAAGACGGCGGCGCCGGAGCAGGCGGAAGAAATTCTGGCCTGCGTCTACTTCGCCCCCCAGGCCCGGGCGGAGCGGCAGGACGCCGTCTACTGGATGCTGACGGCGGTACACGGCATGACGGTGGGGCTGATCTCCCGCCTCACCCCCGACGCCGCCGGCCGGCTGCTGGCCCGCTACCAGGCGGCCTATCCCCGCCGGGAGCAGCTCCCGGCCCAGCGGAAGGCGGCTTCCGCCCTGAAAAAGCGGGGGACATAGCCCAACAGAACACTGGGAGGGATGGCGTTTGCCGTCCCTCCCGGATTTTTTTCGTTAGTTGTACGCCGATGTGCAACATTTCAGGGATTCCCACAGAGGGTGAAAGGAGGTAATCCCACCCGCCGGAGACGGCGGCAATGGAAACCATCACCCGAAAGGAGAATCCTATGAATAAAATTGAATGGAAACGCAAGCTGAGCAGCCGGAAGCTGTGGGCGGCGGTGGCGGGCATCGTCACCGGTCTGGCCATGGTCTTCGGGCTGGACGAGGGCACCGTCAGCGCGGTGGCGGGGGCCGTGGTATCGGTGGCCTCGGTCATCACCTACATCATCACCGAGGGCAGGGTGGACGCGGAGAGCGTAAAAAAGGCACTGGATCAGGTGCAGGCCGGGGCAGAGGCGGCGGGGGATGAATAAGCGCCCTGTCGTCTATATGCAGACCGATCCCCGCTGGAAGGACAGGCCCTATCAGGTGAAGGGAGAGACCGCCACCATCGGCGGCTCCGGCTGCGGCCCCAGCTGCGCCGCCATGCTGATTGAAACCCTCACCGGCCAGACCTTTACCCCGGAGGACGCCTGCAAGTGGTCGGTGGACCACGGCTATAAGGCCCTGAACGCCGGCACCTACTACGGATACTTTGCCCCTCAGTTTGCCGCCTTCGGAATCAAGTGCTGGCAGTTGAGCTGGACCAACACCTACCACAACCCCCGAAGCAAAATCCACGACCAGGCACTGGCATATCTGAAGGAGGGATACTACCTGATCGCCCTGATGAAAAAGGGAAACTGGACGGGCGGGGGACACTTTATCGTGGTGTGGTGGGCGGACGGAAAGATCCGCATCAACGACCCGGCCAGCACCAAAGACAGGCGCCTGAACGGCGACGTGGAGACCTTCCGCAGCGAGGCGGCCTACTACTGGGTGGTGGACGCCCGGGCGCACAACGGAATGACAGACAAGGAGGAAGACATGGATCAGGAAAAGTTTAATCAGATGTTTGCCACCGCCATGCAGCAGTACCGGCAGGAACTGAGGGACAACGACTGCGGCGACTGGAGCCGGGCGGCCCGGCAGTTTGCGGTTGACAACAAGATTTTCGCCGGCGGCGACCCAGGCCCCGATGGCCAGCCCAACTACATGTGGGAGGACCTGCTTACCCGTGAACAGGCTGCCCAACTGCTGTACGCCTTCGCCCAGAAGTTTGGGCTGGCATGAAGATCACGGTGGACAGGAGCCGTAAAGCGCGGCCGGAGTACTCCAAGCAGCTGGTGGCCGATATCCGGGCGCTGCTATGGGTGGTGACGGTGGGCAGCCTGCTGCTGGCTGCCTACTGCATCCGCACTGGCTACACCGGAGCCCTGCCCTGGCTCACCGCCATGGTGGGCCTGCCCTGGACCGCCCACGGGGTGGTTTGCACCGGCTACCTCAGCATGGCGAAATCCGACCACAAGGAGGGCGGCATCACCTATGAGGCGGCCAGGGCGGGTGGGTTTTCTCCCGGCGAGGAGAGCGAGAATAGCCCGAGGATTTGACGCAGAGAAAAAAATATGGTAAAATAGGCCCGAAAGGACGTGGATGTATGGATGAAAAAATGATTCCGCTGGCCTCTGAAATGTATCAGGACCTGAAGGACACAAACCGGTTTCTGCGGCGGCTTTTGATTGCTGCGTTTGTTGTAATTGGCCTTCTGGTTACCGCACTGGCCGCGACAAATATTTATCATATCCACCAATGGAGCCAGTTTGACACCATAGTGGTGGACAGCGAACAGGGCCCAGCCAACTACGTCCAGGGCGACAATACTGGAGGTATTTACAATGGCGAAAGTAGTGGCGCGAATTCGTAAAAAGGGTAAATCAAAGGGGACTAAGGTCAAGAAGAAAAAGGGGTGAGCCCTTGAACATCAGGACCGAGTTCACCGAGCCGGAGTGTGAAAAATTCCGTCGAGAGTGCAATTTTTCTGATCAAGAAATGGCGGTGTTTAATTTACGGGTAAAGGATACCACCATCATAGCTATTGGCGAGAAGCTGAAAGAGATGGGAATGCCCATGTCAGAAGCAACAATTAACCGGCGGTTGCGCTCCATAAAAAAGAAAATCGACAAAATTTTGTGATAGAAAACTGATAGAAAAGAGACAGAAAGCTGATAGGCTTTCTGTCTCTTTTTATGCGAAAATTAAGTTGTAAAGGATGTGATTTTATGGACACCATCACCCGGCTTGTGCAGGCTGGTATCCGCCCGGATTGCGCTGTAGAGACAGTGGCGTGGTTCCGGCAGCAGGGGAATGATAGCGGCTTGGAGCGATATATCCAAGAGGCGGAAAGCCGCCATAAGCGCTGTGTTTGCGTTGTATGAGCTACGCCTACTATAACCCTAACCCAACTAATAAAAGCGTTGGAGACTGCCCTGTCCGGGCTCTTTCAAAAGCTTTAGGATATAGCTGGGATAAGACCTATGCGGGGCTTGCAGTGAAAGGGTTTTGCCTTGGGGATATGCCAAACGCAGACAGTGTTTGGGGCCCATATCTTCGGGACCACGGCTTTACCCGCCACCTGATCCCTGATTCCTGCCCGGACTGCTACACCGTGGCAGAGTTCGCCGCAGACCATCCAGAAGGGACCTTCATCCTGTCCATGCCAGGGCGGCATGTGCTATGCGTCCAGGGCGGACATTGGTTTGATTCCTGGGATTCCGGCGGGGAAATACCCGTTTACTATTGGACAAAGGAGTTTTGACAATGGGACAGTATTACTACATTCCAGACCCGGGAGAGCAAATAGGCAATTATACACCGCCAGTTATGGACCGTTTGGCTCAGCTGCGAAAAAATCAGCAGGTGAATAGCCAGACGGTGCAAACAAGCGCTCCTGCCGCTGTTCCGCCTGCGCCCTCTCAGAACAGTGGGGTTATCTGGGTCAGCGGCAAGGAGGAGGCGGACAAATGGCCTATTGCTTTTGGCTGCGCAGTAGCCCTCTGGGACGCCAACAACCCTGTCATCTATCTCCGGCAGGCCGACAGTACCGGCAAGCCCTCCACCAAAGTCTATGACCTTGTGGAGCGAACCGATGCTCCGCCTCCGCCGCAGTCAGCGCCGCAGGTTGATCTGAGCCGGTACGTCACCATTGACCAACTGGAGGACATCCTTACGGAACGTCTCAAACGGCCTGCAAAGGCATCCAAGACAAAGGAGGAAACCGAACATGAGTAATCCCTTATTTAACGCTCTGAACGGCGGAAATGCCCCACGGGGTGGTCAGCGTAACTTTGCCCCGGCCCTTCTCCAGCATATCCAGGGATTCCAGGGCAACCCCATGGAACAGCTGCAAAGCAAACTCAACAGCGGGGAAATGACCCAGGACCAATACAACCAACTCCGGGGCATGGCGGAGAACATCGTCCAGCGGATGATGGGGGTTCTGCCTCGCAGATAAAAACCACCCTGGTTAGAGGGCGGTTCGATACAAATCTTTATTCATGCTGTGGAGTTCTTTTCGTTCAATATCGGTGATTAGCTTTCCATAAAACCAACTATCGATATCAAGTATATTTTGGACAAAAGCTCTTTCACCTAAAACACGGTATGCCCGCAAAATTTCATCTGTAAAAAAATTGCTTGCCATTTCCGTTCCCCTTTCTTGCCCTCGTAACCTCCGGGGCGGGCGGTTTTAGTTTGCACCAGCGGCGGCGAATGCCGTCGGCCTTGCGGGTCAAATCGCGTACTTTCCAGTTTGGGCTAGTTCTTTAGCTTGCTGAATTGCTTCATCCCTAGCAGATGGACCAAATCCAGGTATTGTGCGCCGAATGTGCCTTGATTGTTCCGTAGGGTCAAACCCATTGCAAACAAAAGCGAATCCTGTGTCCACACGCTCTGTTGTCTCGTGCGCCTCTAACTCAAAGTGCATTTCTGCCCCTGAGTTCCAAAAGAAAACGGTGATATTGTGCCCTTTGAGGTGCTTCCCGTTTCCGCTGGTCATCCACTCGGATGGAGAAAACCGCAGATGCTGGACAGTCTCCGGCATGATGATAACGATGGTCTTGCTGGCGGCGTCGTAGCTACCTGGGATAGTCTTTGCCGTGGGGTAGGCCTTTTTGTAGACCCGATAAGGCACGCGCTTTTCCATGTATTTTTCCTCCTATGCTGTATTTGGACTTCCCACGACGCCCGGAGGCGTTTCGGCTGGTAGTCAGTCAGCCGTCTTCATGTGGGGAAATCGAAGTCTTTCGCGTCTTGCGCATCAAGCTGGGCCACAAACTTGTCTTTGATTTCCTCCCACATTTTGCGGCTTTCCGTCCCTTCCTCAAAGGAAAACATAGTGCTTGTGATAGCCGCCCTGATTCTGCACATTTCATGGCGGGTCATTTTCACAGTGCGGGTCTTCTGGTTCGGTGTTAACATTTTCTTTCCCTCCCGGCCTGCGGCCTGTTGTGTTGTTTATACGCCTGCTGGCGTATCTATTGAGATTATAATACTACGCTTTCTGGCGTATGTCAAGAGGGAATTTCAAAAAAGTGCAAAAAATTTGACCGCCCCAAAAGGCGGTCAATCATTCAGCGTTAGAAGGTATTCAACTGTGGTATCAAGTGCCTTTGCAATGGCCGCAATGAACCATGCGCGGGAGTTCGACAGCGGCAAACGTCCTGTTGTGTAGCGCTCCACGCTCCGAATGCTAAGCCCAGATTTTTCTGCGAGGCTTTTTGCGGTGAACCCCTTTTCTCGCATATATTCCCCAAATGTCATAGTATCACCTCAAACTTATATTACTACGCAAAAGAGCGTATTGTCAACCATCAATTTGTGCATACAGTCTGGCCAGACTTTGCAAATACATCAACAAAGGAGAAAAAATATGTCTCTTGGTTCTGAAAACTGTGCTGCTCCTCTGTCCGCTGCTGACGTGGCGGCTGTGACGGGCAACAATGGTAATGGTGGTGGCTGGGGCGGCTTCGGCGGCGACTGGCTGATTGCAATCGTTATGCTGTTCCTGTTCCCCATGATGTTCGGGGGCTGGGGCGGCGGTATGTTCGGCGGCATGGGCGGCTGGGGCAACGGCGGCATGATAGCTGCGGCCAATGGTGCTCTGACCCGCGCCGACTTGTGCAGCGAGTTCAATTTCAACGGTCTGGAAAACGCTGTGCGCGGCGTGACTCAGGGTCTGTGCGACGGCTTCTACGCCATGCAGAACTCCATCAACGGACTGGGCATGAATGTCATGCAGGGCTTCTCTCAGGCAGAGTTGTCTCGGGCAAACCAACAGGCCGCTCTGATGCAGCAGCTTTGTAACCTGGGCTACCAGCAGAAGGATTGTTGTTGCGAGACCCAGCGGTCCATCGATGGCGTAAAGTTCACCATCGCCCAGGAGGACTGTGCTACCCGCAACCTGATGCAGTCCAATACCCGCGATCTGATCGAGAATCAGAACGCCAATGCCAGGGCTGTCCTGGATGCTCTTACCGCCCAGCGGCTGGAGGCTAAGGACGAGCGTATCGCAGCTCAGGCCGCGCAGATTCAGGCACTCCAGCTGTCCGCCTCTCAGGCCCAGCAGAACGCCGCCATCGGCGCGATGATCTCCGCCAGTGAGGCTACCATCCTGCGCCGCACCGGCGCGGAGTGCCCCACCCCGGCCTATGTGGTCCAGCCTCCCACGCCCGTCAATTTCCCCACCAACTGCTGCGGGCAGTTCAACGGTTGGGGCGGCAACGGCTGCGGCAGTTGCGCAGCTTAAATACGAATAGCAATCAACTTTTTCCAAAATGGAAAATGTTCGGCCCCGTGCCGATTTTGAGACAAACAGCGGCGGGGTAAGTCTCCCCTGCCGCTGTTTTTAAACAGGTCGATTTCGACCACTTTAAGAAAGGACTGATATCATGCCCGAATACACGAATGCCGCCGTACAGACTGTGGCAGTCAACCAGAACGTGCTTTTTGCTGAGACGCCTGTGGGCTGCAACCGGGGATATGTTACCCATCGGGAGGGCAGTGGCCTTGTTACCCTGCGGGGAATAACCAACCAGTGCCGCGCCCGGTACAAGGTCACCTTTGGCGGCAACATTGCCGTCCCCACTGGCGGGACTGCTGGAGCCATTTCCATCTCCCTGGCGGTCAATGGCGAAGCCCTGAACAGTGCCGTTGCCACCGTCACTCCTGCTGCTGTGAAGGAATATTTCAACGTATTCTCCACCGCCTACATCGATGTGGACCGGGGATGCTGCCTCAGCCTATCCGTAAAAAACATCAGCATCCAAGCGATCAACGTGGCCAACCCCAATCTCATTGTTGAGCGGGTGGCGTGAAAGGAGAATAAACATGAAAGCTCTTAACGAATTAAAGGACAAGCTCCATGGCGAGTTGGATGAAATCTCCCGCAAGCCGGAACTGGGTGCTGGAGATTTAGAGATCATTCACAAGCTCACCGACACCATCAAGAACATCGACAAAATTTGTATGCTGGAAGATGGCGAGGGATACAGCGAGGCCGTAGACGGCGGCGACTATGGCCGTGGCTCCAGCTACGCCAACCGAGGCAAGCACTATGTACGGGGCCATTACAGCAGGGACGGCGGCATGGACCGGAGTGGCTACAGCTCCCGCCGGGACAGCCGGGGGCGCTACAGCCGTGATGACGGTCGCTCTGAGATGATGGAGCACATCGAGATGGCCATTGATAGCGCCGACGAGCGTGACCGTGAGAAAATCAAGCGCTTCATGCGTGAGCTGGAAAACGCCTGATAGGAGGGAACGCCCATGACAAAGCCTAATCTAAAGGAAATAGAATGGGCGATTTCTGACCTTGAAGAACAGGATACTTCAGAAAACAGGTATATTCTTCTGGCCGCGCTTTACACCTGTCGTAATCATATGCTTGGCTTATCTGCGCCTAGCCCTCAATCATCTGCATATTCCGAAGTAGAAATTCCTGTGCCGGAAGCTTTGGGACTGTATGGTGAAAGCGATTTTCTGAATGCTGTAGCAGGAAAAGACCCAATTGCTATTTTCTCTGTTATGGATGAACTGATGGAAACCTTGCATGTGGTTAACCCGCGAGCATATGATAGCGTTTTGCGAAAAATTTCTAGGATATAGTAGGGGGAAAATATTCCCCCTACTTTTTGCACATATGTGGTACATTAGTTACATGTTGGATACACGTTAGATACAAAAAATCCCTAAAACATTGCAGTGCAACGGTTTAAAAAAATGAAAAATTAAGGGCTTCTTAATATTTTCCCACTTGCGATTTAAACTGTCTGTGCTATGCTAGGTTCGGAAATAAACAGGGAGAGGGGCGGCGAGATGTACACCATCCTGATTTGTGACGACGACAGAGACATTGTATCCGCGCTGGATATCTACCTTACCAGCGAGGGTTACCAGACGGTGAAGGCCTACGACGGCCAGGAGGCTATCCGGGCGGCGGAGACCCACGAGGTCCACCTCATCCTTATGGATATCATGATGCCTGAGCTGGACGGTATCCGGGCCACCGCCAGGCTGCGGGAGGGGAGCAACGTGCCCATCATCCTGCTGACCGCCAAGAGCGAGGACACCGACAAGATTCTGGGCCTGAACATCGGGGCGGACGACTACATTACCAAGCCCTTCAACCCCCTGGAGGTTATTGCCCGGGTGAAGTCCCAGCTGCGGCGGTACACCGCCCTGGGCGGGGCGGAGAAGGGCCCCGGCCTGATTACCGCCGGGCCCATCGCCATGGACGACGGGGCCAAGGTGGTCACGGTGGACGGGGAGCCCATCAGCCTCACCCCCATCGAGTACAACATCCTCAAGCTGCTGCTGTCCCATCCGGGGCAGGTGTTCTCCTCCACCCAGATCTATGAGCAGGTATGGAACGACCCGGCCTACGGCTCGGAGAATACGGTGGCCGTCCACATCCGCCACCTGCGGGAGAAAATCGAGATCAACCCCGCCGAACCCCGGTATTTAAAGGTGGTATGGGGGCTGGGGTATAAGATTGAGAAGGGGGCTTAGCCGTGAAAAAGCTGCAATGCAGCGCCGCCGCCAAGGTGTGTGCCTGGATCGTCCTGCTGGCCGCCGCCTTCGGTGCGGGCGTGTTCGGGGTGCGGGCGGTGCTCAGCTTCGGCTCGGTGGTTGACGACAACTGGCAGAGCTCCTCCCGCTATTACAACGCTGTGAATGAGCGCCGCCGGGACCTGGTGGAGGGGATCGAGCTGTCCCAGACACTGGAGGAGCTGGAGAAGCAGATTGCCGAGGGGACCGCCAACCCCCTGGCCTACGCCGACGCGGAGGCCTTGCGGGAGGAGCGGACCCGGGTGGAGGAGCGTTTTTCCCGGCAAAATACCTGGTTCCGCTTCCGTGTGCTCACCGACGACGGGCAGGCCCTGCTGGGGACCAACCTCAAGGACGACGAGGCCATAAGCCGGACGGTGAAGGAGATGCACTATTTCTCCTTTGAGCTCTGGGACGGGAGCGTCAACTATGACCCGGAAACGGGCGACTTGGGTCTATCCCCCTCAGACGCCAACCCCGAGGGGGAAACCGCCCCGTCGATGAAGCTGGTGCTGGAGTACGGCGTGCCCGAGAAGGTTGACGATTCCATCCAGGACGAGTTCAGCCAGATCTGGAGGCTGTGGGACATGGACCGGGCCTCCTTTGACCAGTACCTCACCGGCTTTTTGAATCTGGGGGCGCTCACCCTGCTGGCACTCATTTGGATTCTCTGGACCGCCGGGCATAAATCCGGTGCGGAGGAAATCGTCCTCACCTGGCAGGACCGTATTTTCTTCGACGTGTACGCGGTTGTCATGATTGCCGCCATTGTCTTTCTGGTCTTCTGCACGGTCGGGCTGGTGGAACAGCTCTACTGGAGCTCCACCAGCGTCTACGCCGCGCAGAGCGAGAGCTATACCTCCTTCTATAACCTGGGTGTCATCGGGGCGGGGGCACTGTTTGCCGCCGGGGTGGGGTGCGCCGCCCTGCTGCTGCGCACCTTCGCCGTCCGAGTGAAGGCCCGCTGTCTGGGAAAAACCACCCTGCTGTGCAGGGTGGCCGCATGGATGGCAGGGACC
>OFGP01002476.1_pt1 | contig 10732 bp, 9 predicted proteins | sample 1521781 | NCBI WGS metagenome assembly OFGP01 (sample SAMEA3504113, study PRJEB24116) | mouse gut metagenome | biome: mouse gut; feature: mouse-associated habitat; material: faeces | place: Denmark | collected 2011 | reverse complement strand
CGGAATATTCGGTGGACTTGGTGGCGGCCTGCTGGCTCACCATGGCGGCCACGCCGGAGGGGGCCCAGGGGCAGGTGACCTTCCAGGTTGCGGACTTCTGGCCGCAGCCTGCCAGCAAGGCTGTGCACATGGCGGCAAGCAGTGCAATGCTAAGAATTCTTCTTTTCATAATCTCGCTCCTTTTCTGTTATGTTTCAGATGCGGTCCAGATTGTTTTCCAACATCTGTATAACGGAAATGTAGCATAAAATCAGGCTTAGTTCAACAGCTTTTAAAAGAAAAGAAACAAAGTTGTCTGGTTATTAGCTTGGATGTAGAAACCTGTCTGTCTGATAATTGTCATTTTGGATATTTCATATAAATCTGCTGCCCTGGTTTTGTGACGCACGCCGGAGGGAAACTGCGGCAAACAGATTTTGAAACATTGCCGCATTCCGCCGTTGAATGCAATTACGAGCGGTTCCGGTCTTATCGGTCAAATAGGAAAAGAACGACCTTGCCCAATCCGAACAACTGACAACAAGACAACAATTTGTTCAGATTGGGCAAGGTCGTTCAAGTTGGTGCAAGCGCCCGGTTTTGATACGGCCCTTCTGGGCCGCGCGCTTTTGCGCCGTAAATTCGGAGCGAAGCGGAGAATTGCGCAGGGTGGGCTTTGCCCGCCCGAGCATCATAATACCGAAGGGTGGAGCGACCAACGGGAGCGGAACCCAAAACAAAAGACCGCCAAAGCGGTCTTTTGTTTTGGTGCCGGTGGGGGGACTCGGACCCCCACGCTGTCGCCAGCGGCGGATTTTGAGTCCGCTACGTCTACCAATTCCATCACACCGGCGGGTGCGGAAAACATTATACACAATATTTCTCCGCTTGGCAAGAGCGAAAATGAAATTCGGTCCTATAATTAGGTCCAAGGCCGGCGTTCATCAGAATGCCAGCCTTGGAAAAGAGGAATATCATACCAAATCCCGCAGTTCGGGGACGATAAACTTGGGGGTGCGGCCGGAGAAGTAGTCGTCGATAGCCTGGGCGCAGGCGATAGAGGAACGGGTGGACGCCTCCTTGGTGGCGCCGCCGATGTGAGGGGCGACCAGTACATTTTCCATATTCAGCAAAGGATTGTTCAAATCGAAGGGCTCCTGCTCCACGGTGTCCAGGCCGGCCCCAGCGATTTTTTTTGCCTCCAGAGCCCGGATGAGGGCGGGCTCGTCCACGATGGCCCCCCGGGCGGTGTTGATGAGGAAGGCAGTCTCCTTCATCAGGTCGAACTCCCGGTCGCTGACCGAGTGGGTGGTCTCTTTTGTGGCGGGGACGTGGAGGGAGACGTAGTCGCTTTCCTTAAAAATAACATCCCGGTCCTCCACCAGCTGGATATACTCGGGAACCTCCCGGGCAAAGGGGTCGTAGGCCAGCACCTTCATGTCGAAGCCATAGGCCGCCTTTTTTGCCACCAGCTTGCCGATGTTGCCGGTCCCGATCAGGCCCAGGGTCTTGCCCTCCAGTTCGGTCTTTTGAATGCCCATCTTGGCGTAGCGGTAGTCCTCCTTGCAGTGGGCCATGACGGCCTTGAAGCGGCGGGAGCAGTAGAGCATGTAAAAGATGGCCAGCTCCGCCACCGAGATGGCGTTGGCCCCGCCGGCGGTGGTGACCAGCACCTTGTTCCGCCGGGCGCCCTCCAGATCCACGCCGTCGTACCCTGCCCCGTGGCGGGCGATGATCTTCAGCTTGGGGGCGGCGTCCAGGATTTTTCCCGTGATCTTGGCGGTGCGGACGATCATGGCGTCGCAGTCCGGGATATCGGCCAGAATGTCTTCTTCGGTAAAGCCCCGGCCGTCCGCGACCTCATAGCCGTGATCCCGGAGGTAGGCGTAGCCCTCGGGCAGGATGGGCTGGGGGAGAAGCACTTTGCGGCTCATATCATACACTCCAGTCATTGAATCAAATATTGAGGATTTATGGACATCATTTTAAAGAGTTCCTCTGAGGAAAAGCCCTGTTTCAGCAGCATGTCCATATATTGCGCCATGCCCTCGTCGGAATAGGGCGCTTTGGGCTGCCCAAAATCTGTAGTCAAAATCACATGACCGCAGCCTACCGCCCGGATCTGGGCCGCAATTTCCTCAATGGGTGTGCGATTGAAATAGGTTGTAAAGAAGCAATGCTCCACAAAAGCTCCCTGGCGTACGGCCTCTTTCTGCTGCTCCACGGTATACTGATCTGCGGGGTTGTCCGCATGGGTCAGCACAATCTGACAGCCGACCCGGGCCGCTTCCGCTACCAATGCCATTCCCTCCCGGGCGGAGAGATGGCCGGTGCCCGCCGTCATACCGCACCGGGCGGAAATCTCAAGTACCTCCACTGCCTGGGGAATCAGCATTCCGTCCTCATCCAGCACAGTCAGCAGATGGGACAAATCAGGCGTTGGGTTTTCCCGGTACTGAAATGCCTGGAATGAGCGGGACTCCACCGTAGGGAACCAGACCATTTTGCCGCCCGCCTGAGCGCAGCGCTCCACTGCCTCCGGATTGACGCCGCCCACGGAACGGTTCAGGACTACGCCGCCCACAATACGCAGCTGTGGAAACTGTTCCTGAAGCAGGCCGGCCCGGGCAGCGGTGTCAAAGTAGTGGCTCTTGAGCGCACAGCCCGCCATCCCGGCGGCAGCCAGCCGCCGTCCCAGCTCGATGTCGCTGCATTTGCGGGGCACAACATCGGGACTGGTGTGAACGTGGAGGTCGTAGACGCCCTTTATCATGTCGTTCATAGGCTTTCCTTCCGCTTATCCGCTTAGTAGGGCAGGAAGATGGGGACCAGAGCCACCACCACCACATATGTAATCAGCAGCATGGGCAGGCCGATTTTGATGAAGTCCACAAATCTGTAGCGGGTCCAGCCCACTGTCATCATGTTCTGGGGGGCGGCGAAGGGGGTGGCGTAGGAGGCGGCGCCGGCCAGGGTGATGGTCATGGCGATGGGGTAAGGACTGACGCCGATCTGCTCCGCGATGGAAATTCCGATGGGCATAAAGAGCATGATGGTGGGGATGTTGGACATGATCTGGGTCAGCAGGGCGGCGGCGAAGAAGATCAGGGTGGTAATCATGAAGGTGCTGGGGTTTTCTCCCAGAACATCCAGAATGGCGTTGGCCGCAGCGGTACCCAGGCCGCTGTTCTTTACGCCGTTGGAGATCGCGGTGAGGGAGCCAACCAGAAGCATACAGTTCCAGTCAATGGCCTTGATGGCGTCCTGAACGCTCATGCACTTGGTTCCCACGATGACCAGAGCGCCTACTACGGCGGCCACATGCATGGGGATGTTCTTGGGGCTGACCGCAATGACAACCAGTACGCACAGCAGAGTGGCTACCGCAATAAAAGCCTTCCGTTTGTCCAGAGGTTTCTTGTCGGTCTTGGCAAATTCGGGGACATAGCCGGTATCCGGGATCAGCTTCCGGCCAATAAAGGTGAAATACAGAGTGCCCAGAATACACACGCCGATGCCGAAGGGGGTGATGCTGAAAAAGCCGAAGGGTTCAATTCCCTGTTCGGCCATCACGCTGTTGGCGGTGGCGTTGGAGCCTACGCCCACCAGGGTGACGAAGCCGCCGAACTGAGCGCCGAAGAGCAGGGCCAGCAGCGCCTTGGAGGGACCAATCCCCGCCGTCAGACACATGGCGGTGACCAGGGGAGCCATTGCCGTCATCACGCCGATGTTGCTGCATACGGAGCTCAGCACGCAGGAGACAACCAGGGTGGCCAGGATGATATTGCGCTCGCTTTTGCCGGTGACCTTGACCATTTTTTCACCGATCATATCGGTAATCCCGGCGTGGAACAGAGAGGAACCAACTACCATCATGCCAGCCAGCAGAACAATTGTCGTACTGTTGTAGCCGGTAAAGATATCGCCCACCTCGATCAGTCCGGTGTAGGCAAAGGCGATGGAGGCTCCGATGGCGGTCACAATAATCGGAATAGGTTCCCAGATAAACAGCGCCACCGTGATGACCAGAATCAGCAGTGCGATTGACATCGGATTCATATTTTTCTCTCCTTTTCTATCGTCTTACCCTCAGGGGCGGTACACGTCGTCAATGATCTCGTAGCCCTTCTCGGCCAGGGCCTTCTCCACCCAGGAGCGGTTGGCGGTGCCGTCCTTGGCGGCGGCCAGCTTTTTCTCGTCGGCGGCCTGGAACTTCTTGGCGTCCTCCAGGATGGTGGCGGCGTCCTGCCGGGGAATCACGATGATGCCGTCGGGATCGGCCAGGATGATGTCCCCGGGGTTGACGCTGATGCCCCCGCAGGAGATGGGCACGTTGATCTCGCCCGGTCCCTCCTTGTAGGGGCCGCCGGGGGTGGTGCCGGTGCAGTAGACGGGGAAGTCCCACTTGCCGATCTCGTCAATGTCGCGGATGGGGCCGTCCAGGACGATGCCGGCGATCTTCTTGGTGTACCGCAGGTAGGCCATCATCACCTCGCCCATGAGGGCCCGGGTGGTGTCCTCCTCGTTGGAGACCACCAGCACGTCCCCCTCCTGGCACAGATTCAGAGCGGCGTGGAGGGTCAGGTTGTCGCCGGCCCGGCCCTTGACGGTATAAGCAGGCCCCACCATCATCTGGTCCTTGGGCTGGCTCACCAGACGGATGCGGGGATTCATGGCGCAGCTGCGGTTCATCACGTCGGCGGTATTAGAGGCGGGAATGGTCTTGAACTGGGCCATGATCTCCGGATCAGGCATCTCACGCTTCAGATAGATTCTCTTTCCCACAGACATTTGGAACTCCTCCTCAAATTATGTTTCTTTTGGCTGAAAGCCCTTGTATTTCCTGTGCTTTCATAGTAATATAAAGCGAGCCAAAAGTAAAACAGCGAATATTTAAGTTTTCAACAAAATAATTTTGTGGAGGTGCTTTGATGGACCTCATCAGCCTGTACTATTTCTCTGAACTGGCCAAGGACCTGCACATGACCCGCACGGCCAACCGGCTGTTTATCTCCCAGCAGACCCTGAGCAACCACATCCAACGGCTGGAGGACTACTATGGTACCAAGCTGCTCCACCGCAAGCCCGCTCTCTCCCTCACCACCGCCGGGGAGTTTGTGCTGGGTTTTGCCGATGTGGTGAATAAGGAACAGGTCAATTTAAAAGATATCCTGTCCGACATTTCTCAACAGGAGCGGGGCATACTCCGCTTCGGGGCCAGCAATCTGCGGCTGAACATGTGCCTGCCCGCCATTCTGCCCCAATTCTCCGCCCGATACCCCAATGTGGATATCCGGATCACAGATGCCGTTACCGCCCGCCTGGAACCGTTGGTGCTGGACGGCTCTCTGGATTTCGCGGTTACCCTCAACGGAGAGGAGCACCCCAGGCTGGTCAGCCACCAGCTGATGGACGACCAGGTCTACCTCTGCATGTCAGACTCCCTGCTTCAAAATTGTTATGGAGAAACGGCCCAGGCCCTGAAGGAGAACGCGATCCGCGGGGCAGATGTAAAGGATTTCGCCAAGCTGCCCTTCTGCATTTTCAACAACCGCATGGGGCGGCAGATTAATCAGTGCTTCGAGGCGGTCAACATCGTTCCCAGAGCTTATATCACCAGTACCTACACCCAAGTTGGGACCACCGTTTGCTTCCAGCGGCTGGCAGCCTGCTTTATCTCCCAGATGAGCCTGGTCAGCCAGAAGAAAGAAATCCCGGAGGATATCAATATCTTTCCCCTGAATTACAAAGGACAGCCTCTGGCTCAGAGGCTGTCCCTGATTCGTATGAAAGACCGTTACCTGTCCCACTACTCAAAATTCTTTCTGGATCTGTTATTCCAATATTTCAGTGGTGTGGAACAAGTCCACATGGAGCGAATGGTTTAAAAGTTAATGGATATGTATGGCACCAGAAAGCACCGCACCGGGATTACGGCACAACATAAGTATTGAACTCATCGATGGAAAAGCCATGCTCTCTCAACTTTCTTTTCTTGGCATCTCTTGCTATTTGCGCAAAAATTTCTGATTCACAATATGCACCGGTTCTCTGCCCGCTGTGAAGTCCTGAATATCCCGGACTAGCATGGGGATAATCATATCTCCGATATCCGCCGTCCCGCCGCCGATGTGGGGGGTGATGATGATATTGGACTCGGTGAGCAGCGGGTCGCCGACAGGAAGGGGCTCCCGCTCCACGCCGTCCAGGCCGGCCCCCGCCAGCTTGCCGGAGCGCACCGCCCGGACCAGGGCCTCGTCGTCCACCAGACCGCCCCGGGCGGTGTTGATGATGACGGCCCCATCCTTCATCCGCCTCATCTCCTCCCCGCCCAGCATGTGGCGGGTGGAGTCCAGCAGGGGCACGTGGAGGCTGATAATATCGGAGGTTTCAATCAGGGTCTCCAGGGGAACATAGGTCATACGACACTGTTCCTCCAGCTCAGCGGGAAGACGGCAGGGGTCGTAGTACTGCACCCGGGCGCCGAAGGCCTGGACCTTGGTTGCCACCTGACGGCCGATATTGCCGCCGCCCACGATGCCCACCAGCTTGTTGTTCAGGCAGAAGGAGCTGTTCAGATAGGTGTTTTTGCTCCACTCCCCCCTATCCAGGCTCCGGGTGTGGCATAGGAGCTTGCGTCCCACCGCCAGCATCAGCATCACCGCCAGCTCGGACACCGCACCGGCGTTGGCCCCAGGGGTGTTGGTCACCAGGATGCCCCGCTCCCCGGCAGCCTGAATATCCACAGAGTCGTAGCCCGCCCCCCAGCGCAGGATCATCTTCAGCTTGGGGTTGCGCAGAATCACTTCCTTCGGAGCCTTGAAAATGCGCAGGATCATGATCTCCGCATCGGTCATGGCACTGTAGGCCTCCTGGGTATCCACCACTGTCAGGGTGAACTGCTCCTCGGGCAGCATAGCTCGGAGCTTCTCACAGGTCCCGGCGGGATATTGGCCCGCCAATACGACGTTTATCATTTGATCTCCCTCCCTCATCTCAGTGCGGCGGCGGTCTGAGCAATCAACTCATCCGATGGTGCCTTCCGGTTGATGGCAGAAACTTCGGTAATCAGCTGGTAGAGGTTCACCTGATGCTCCTCCGCAGCTGCCTTAAACTTTTTCACAAAGCTGGAGTGGCAGCCGGACAAACCCAGAATCAGGTCCAGAGGTGTCACAGGGTTGTGATAATTGTGAGCATCCATAGCGGGCTGGAGACGGCTGTCGATGAACTCCAGCATCCCATACAGATCGATGTCCTGCATCTGCCCGTACCGGTGCATGATGGCCACGCACATCTCTGTGGCCAGATTTCCTGCGCTGCGGGCCATGCCCATCAGGCCACAGTCCAGGATAGCGGCGCCGTTCTCATAGGCGGCCACTGCATTGGCGGCGGAGAGGCCCAGATTGTTGTGGCAGTGGAAGGCCACCGGGATAGAGACCGCCCGGGTCAGCTTTTGGGTGTACTCCGCTACCTGGCCAGGAAGCATGGTTCCAGCGGAGTCCATGATGGTGATTTGATCCAGCCCAGCCTGCTCCAGCTTTTTGCCCTCCTCGGCTAACTCATCCGGGGTAAGCAGATAGGCTTTCATAGCGGAGTAGAAGGCTTTCAGGCCCGCCTTTTTGATGTTGCGGATGGCCGGGATGGAGATATCCGCATCTCCGGCGTCCGCCCCCACCCGCAGGAAGGACAGGCTGCTCTCCTTGGCCAGGGCCACATTTTTCTCCCGATACCGCTTGGCATTCAGGAACATACCCAACTGGGAGCCCCGGTCCAGATACTTCTGGGCGATATTCAGGTAGGTCTGGTCGGTCTCGGCGTTAGTGAAGCCGGCCACCTCGTAAGCGCCGATGCCTCCGGCGTTGCCAAACTCAATGATAGGTACATGGCAGGCCGTCAGTCCGTCCAGCACCATATCCGTAATCTCGGCGGAAAAGCCCTTACCCACAACATTTGCCCCGTCACGCAGGGTACAATCCATCAGGATAACACTCATTTTTTACGCTCCTTTTCCGTTTTATGGTGGATGCTGATTCAGTTTTTACGACGTTTCCGGTCAAAGAAGATAAATCCGAAGATAAAGAATCCAACCATCAGCGCAATACCAACCCCCATGGTCAGTCCCACGCCGCTCAGAATCCAGACCGGGGTCAACCCGACGAAAGCATCCTTCCAGCAGGTGAGGGTAGTATAGACGCCGTGGGTGTCGCCGGCGGAGCTCTGAGAGTCTGGGTCCACGGCACGAACCAGAGCCAACCCTGTGGAGGTATTTCCGGTGGCGGCTCCGAAAGCCATCATGGCCTTTTCAAACCACTCGTTCTTGCAGAAACGGTAGGCGCTGAACAGGATGATGGGCACCGTCAGCACAACAATTACCAGAGTATAGACTAGGATGGGAACGATGTATGTAGAGACAAATTCCACATCCAGGGTAGCCATTGCGGTAAAGACTACGATCTCCAGCAGGAAACCGCTGATCAGCTTGATGGTCTTCAGGTCCACATATTTGTCCAGCTTGGTCATTTTCAACAGCTGCCACAGCACCGCGCCGCCAAACACGCCCCGCAGGACACTGGGCAGCTCCCCGATGGCGGGGGCGGCCAGGCTGACCACATCAAACAGCTTGCGGCCCAGGAACAGGGCGGCCAGCAGCCACGCACCCTGGAGGGCCAGATGGTTGATGCTGATGCCGGTGGTCACGGTGTGACCGGTGGCAGTACGCTTCTCCTCCGGCAGGACGCCGCCATAGAAGTGCGCAGGCTGTGCTTTGGGCTCCTTTACATAGGTGGCCCAGCCCCGGCGGACGCCGAAATTCACCAGCGCCATACCTACCAGCATAGCCACAATCAGTCCAAAGGTGGACAGAACCATGCCTACGGCCATATTGCCGTCGATGCCCAGCTTTTCGAAGGTGGCAGCCGCAGCAGCAGCGGTGCCGTGGCCGCCGTGGAAGGAGAAAACACCCATCACGCCCCAGCCTTCGGGCAGGCCGGGCCAGAGCTTGGTCAGCAGGAAGCCAAGAAGCGCACCCACCGCCATCTGCATTCCGTAGGCTGTCATGGGAACGCAGGTGTAGTCCAGATAGGAGGCAATCTTCTCCCGGTTAAAGCTGACACCAAACACCAGAGAGGCCATGACCACATCAATTAGTGCGCTGGGAAGTCCGGAAAAGCTCTCTGGAACCGCAATGACATTGACCAGCTGGGGGCCAAGGATCAGCAGGATCAACCCACCGATGAGGGATGAGGGGAGAAACAGCTTTTGCAGGGGTTTGACCTTTTCACGGACAAAGAATCCGATGAGCATAAAGACCGACAGCAGGAGCATATCGCTCAAAAATGTCTTAACTGTCATGAAAACCTCTCCTTTATTTTCTGTTTTGTTTCGGTTAGCCGGCTTCCTTAATTTCATCATAGCATTGGAATGCCACAATTGTCCAACAGCAATTTTTTCTGTTTTTAACAACACAAATCTTGTAATATAGGCCGGACTGCATTAAAATGAGACAAAGCAAATAGAGGAGAGACAACATGAACTTAAAGAGCATCGAGTATTTCCTAATCACTGCTGAGGAGATGAATTTCACCCGGGCAGCAGAGCGGCTCTATATCAGTCAGCAGGCCCTGAGCAGCCACATCAAGCGTCTGGAGGAGGAGTACCATGTGCAGCTGTTCCAGCGTAAGCCGGCTCTCCATCTTACCCTTGAGGGAGAGCAGATGGTTTTTTATGGGAAACAGATCCTGGACTCCGAAAAAAAGATGCTGGCAGCCTTTTCCGATATCTCCACCAACTGCCGTGGGGCTTTGAAGGTGGGGATATCCAGACTGCGCAGCAACGTATTCTTTCCGGATATGTGGAAATATTATCACCCCTCTCACCCCAATATTGCAATTGAATTGGTGGATGGGAACAGCTCCTATCTTGATGAACTTTTGCAGGCGGGGAATCTGGACCTGTATCTAGGAATTAACATCCCAACCAATCCAAACCAGCACCGGATTGAACTGGCCCGGGAGGTTATGTACTGCTGTTTTTCCAAGGAACTGTTGGTCCAGTACTATCCTGATACCTGGCAGCGTCTCTTAGCGGACTTCCAGCAGGAGGGCGCAGACTTTGACCGTATCGCTGAATTGCCTTTTGGCACCGTCCGCCAAGGCAATAAGCTGCGGGATGAATTGGATACCTTCTTTGCCCACTACCGAAAACCCAAGCTGGTATTCGAATCGGATCAGCAAGGATTGATTTATCAATTTTCAAAAAACGGTGAGGGGGCCGGTCTCCTGTCGCCCGTGATTTTCTATCAATACCGCAAAGAATTGGACGAGCTGGATGGAAAGTTTTTTATCTTCCCCCTGCGGAATAATATGCAGGAGAGCACTTTCAGTCTGGTCTATCGGAAGGACTACCCCTTACCCCGTTACGCCGCGGACTTTGTGCAGGTAGCTTGCATGGTTATCCGCAATTACTCGAAGTTTATTTATACAAGATAACCTCATCGTATAAAAAATCTGGAACGAAATCTCGCTCCAGATCTTATCAAGATTCTTGCCGCCACTGGTCAAACTCTTCCAAGGTAGCAGGCAGTCATTTTTCATGCTCTCATAGTATTGAAAGTCGGCAGCAGAATGGTGGTACCCAAGGAAAAATTTATTCAGTGGGTGGAGGAACACACCCAAGGAGGAACGCAGTGAGCAAGGCAAGCAAAAACTATTTTCCCACACCCAACGAAATTTTTTCTCTGGGATTATCGCCTGGA
>OFGP01002471.1_pt1 | contig 10750 bp, 9 predicted proteins | sample 1521781 | NCBI WGS metagenome assembly OFGP01 (sample SAMEA3504113, study PRJEB24116) | mouse gut metagenome | biome: mouse gut; feature: mouse-associated habitat; material: faeces | place: Denmark | collected 2011 | reverse complement strand
CTCATTACCGGTGTGTCGAAGCAGCTTTACCCTTTAGTGCTGTCGCGCAGCGACTTTTTATAGGAGGAAGATTATGGAATTGTTGAAGGTGGAGCATTTGTCTAAGGTGTATGGCAAAGGTGAAAATGAAGTGAAGGCGCTGGATGATGTGTCTTTTTTGGTGCAGCAGGGGGAGTTTGTGGCTATTATCGGGCCTTCGGGGTCGGGGAAGTCTACGCTGCTTCATATTTTGGGTGGGGTGGATCGGCCGACCTCGGGGCATGTGTATCTGGATGGGAAGGATATTTATAGTCAGAATGAGGAGCAGCTGGCGATTTTTCGGCGCAGGGAGATTGGGCTTATTTATCAGTTTTATAATTTGATTCCGGTGCTGGATGTGGAGGAGAATATGACGCTGCCTGTGCTGATGGACGGGCGGGAGGTGAATGAGGAGCGGCTTTTAGAGCTTCTTCATGTGCTGGGGCTGGAGGGACGGAAACGGCATCTTCCCAATCAGCTTTCCGGGGGACAGCAGCAGAGGGTGTCTATCGGGCGGGCGCTTATGAATGCGCCGGCGATTGTGCTGGCGGATGAGCCGACCGGGAATCTGGATTCGAAGAATAGTCAGGAGATTATGGAGCTTTTGAAGCTTTCCAATCAGAAGTATGGGCAGACGCTTCTTGTGATTACTCATGATGAAAGCCTGGCGCTGCAGGCGGATCGGATTATTTCTATTGAGGATGGGAAGATTGCCAGAGATGAGGTGATCCGCAGATGAATGTATTTACGAAGACGACGATTAAGACCTTGAAGAAGAATAAAATGCGGACGCTGGTGACCATTATAGGGATTGTTTTGGCTACTGCTATGTTGACGGCAGTGACGACCTTTATTTCCAGCCTGCAGAATTATATGCTGCGGGCGGTGGTTGCGCAGATGGGCGATTGGCATGGAGCGGTCTATGAGCTTTCCGGGGAACAGATGGGGGAGCTGGAAGGTGATGAGAGGGTGGAGGAGACGGCGGCCATTCAGGAGATTGGCTTTGCTGTGCTTCCCGGTGCGACGGATGAAAGCTGGCTGGACAGACAGGCGCCCTACCTGTTTGTGCTGGGCATGGCGGAGGAGGCAGGGGAAATGCTTCCTGTGCGTCTGAGTAAGGGGCGGATGCCTCAGAATGAGGGGGAATTGGTGGTTGCTTCTATGGCGATTGCATCAGGACGGGCGGATATTGAGCTTGGAGATACGGTGACTCTGGAAATTGGGAAGCGTATGTCTACGGGGAAGGAACCGGAGGAACTTTTTCTGTACAATCCGCTGCTTATGACAGAGGAGGATGACGGTACAGAGCCTAGGGTTGCGGAGGAGCTGATTCCCCGGGAAACACGGACCTATAACGTAGTGGGACTTATGGAGACGCCTGGCTTTATGGATGCCGGAGGCAGGGAGGCTTACCTGGCTATTACTGCGGCGGATCAAGAGCCGGGGGAAGACAGCCGTTTTGTCGGTTTCTACCGGTGCCGCAAATCGTCGGATGTATATGAGGTTGCGGATACGTATATGGCGGGAAGCTCCTATGCTACGAATAATTCGGAGCTTCTGCGCTACCAGGGGGTATCTCTGAACCGGCCTTTTATGCGGATGCTTTATGGGCTGGCATCGATATTGATTGTTCTGATTATGATGGGAGGCATTTCTCTGGTGTACAATTCCTTTGCTATTTCGGTCAGTGATCGGACGAAGCAGTTCGGGCTGCTGGCTTCTACCGGGGCGACGCCGAGACAGCTTCGGGGGATGGTGCTTCGGGAAGCCCTTCTTGTAAGCGCTGTTGGGATTCCGCTGGGGATTTTCAGCGGTATTGTGGGGATTGGAATTACGCTGCATTTTACGGGAAACGCTTTTTCTTACCTGTATTATTCTTCCTCGGAGGTATTGCGGCTTTCCGTTTCCTGGCCGGCGGTGGTGATTGCCGCTGTGACGGCTCTGGTTACGGTTCTCATTTCGGCCTGGATTCCCTCCAGACGCGCGGCCAGGGTTTCGCCTATGGAAGCGATACGCCAGACCGGGGATGTTAAGGTGGCCAGGGGGATTGCCCGGAAGGGAAAGCTTTCCTACCGCCTGTTTGGATTGGAGGGGATGATTGCCGGGAAGCATTTCAGCCGGAGCAAAAAGCAGTACCGGACGACGATTTTTTCCTTATTTATCAGTATTGTGCTCTTTATCTCCGCAAGCTCCTTTTCCTCTTATGTGAAGAGCAGTGTGGACACGGTTAATGATATTTCGGAAAATGATATTTCCATGTATATTGAGGAAGAGAAGGAAGGCGAGATAGAGGAAATCCGGGAGCGTGTGCGGGGGACGCAAGGAGTGGATCATATGCTTTCCGAGAGCTGCATCAATATGGATGTTCCCATCGACCCGGAATTGGTGTCGGAGGACTACCGGGCTTTTCTGGAAACACAATATAATGGGGATGATACAGGATGGGGAGGGCTTTACCGTGAGGATGGAAAGCTGATGTTTTATGATTCCCGGATTCTGGTTCTGGAGGACGCGGCGTATGAGGCTTATGTGGAGGAGCTTGGACTTTCGAAGGAGGAATATCTGGGGGCGGAGACGGATAAGGTGATTGCCCTCAATCAGCTAAAGGGGTATATTTCCGAACAGCAGCGTTTCCGGCTTTATGATATTTTGAAGGCTCCCGGAATGGAGATTGAGATGCTGATGACGGATTACGATGCCTGGAATGAGGCGGAAAGGGCAGCGGGGAAGGATTTGGCACGGACCGATTTCCAGAAGCCCTGCAGGGTAACGGTGGGGACATTTGCCGAGCACGCGCCTATGAATCTCTATGGGGAGTGGGGCGGAGGTTTCTCTGTCTTTCTCTCGGAGAGTATGCTTCAAAGGCTGACAGGGGAGGAGTATCCTTATTTTAGTGCCGTGCGGTTCTATATACAGGCCGAGAATCACCGGGAAACGGCAAAGCGTCTGGAGGCGCTGGCTCTGGACGGAGGCTATGAGAGTTATTTCATTGTGATGGATGAGGCGGAGACGCGCCAGACTCACAGAAGCCTGCTTTTGACGGTGGATGTGTTTACCTTTGGATTTATTACACTGATTTCGCTGATTGCGGTGGCCAATGTGTTTAATACCATTTCCACGGGAGTGCTGCTGCGGAGGAAGGAGTTTGCGGTTCTAAGCTCTGTGGGTATGACGCCTAAGGGACTTCGGCGGATGCTGAATTATGAATGTGTGCTCTATGGGTGCAAGGCTTTGCTCTATGGGCTTCCGGTGTCGCTTTTGGTTACCTTGCGGATCTATCAGGTGGTGGAAAGGAGTATGGATGTGGGCTTTTATATTCCGACGGCCAGTATTTTGATTGCCGTGTGCAGTGTGTTTCTGGTGGTGTTTGCCACGATGATGTATGCCAGAAGCCGGATGAAAGGGGAGAATATTATTGACAGTATCCGGCAGGAGAGCTTGTAGAGAAGGAGTCCGGGGACAGAGGCCATGCGGCTTTTGTTCCCGGGCGCTTTTTATGTAAGATGTATGTTTGGATATTAAAACAGCGATTGAAAAAATAGGGGTGAAAAAATAGGTGAAAAAAATATGAAAAAATGTGAAAAAATATCCCCCGGGGTGGCTTGTGAAGGTTTTAACACATGTGTATAATCAGAATTGTTGATTCACATTTTACTTCGAAATGAATGTAAGGATGTACCAGAGAGCGAGGTATGACACGAAATGAAAAGCAGAAAACTTTCTTTTATTATAGCTATGATGCTTGGCATAAACCTTCTTTCTGCCTGCGGTTCCGGACAGGAAGCCCCCAGGGGGGATGGGCGGCAGCAGGAAGAACAGGGGACGGAGCTTTCGGGAGGCGGAGCCGGGGACTCGGTGATTGTCGCGATGGGGCCGAATTCGGAGCCGGAGGCAGGCTTTGACCCGGCTTACGGCTGGGGAGCCGGAGAGCATGTGCATGAACCGTTGATTCAGAGCACCTTGACCGTTACCAATCCCGATCTTTCCATCGGATACGATCTGGCAACGGATATGCAGGTGAGTGAGGACGGCATGATTTGGACCGTGACGATTCGGGATGATGTAAAGTTTACGGACGGCGAGGCGCTTACGGCTTCGGATGTGGCGTTTACTTATAATACGGTGAAGGAAATAAGCTCGGTGAATGATTTTACCATGCTTGCGGAGGCTGTGGCGGTGGACGACACAACGGTGGAATTTCATATGGCGCAGGCGTATTCCATCTGGCCGTATACAATGGCCATTGTGGGTATCGTGCCGGAGCATGCATACGGTTCCGATTACGGAGAGCATCCCATCGGTTCCGGACGGTATCTGATGAAACAGTGGGACAAGGGACAGCAGATTATCTTTGAAGCCAATCCGGATTATTATGGAGAGGAAATAAAGATGAAGCAGGTTACGATTGTCTTTATGGAGGAGGACGCGGCTTTTGCGGCGGCAATGGCCGGCCAGGTGGATCTGGCGTACACAGCGGCGGCCTACTCGGATCAGACCATTGACGGCTATGAGCTTTTGGCCTTTGAGACGGTGGACAACAGAGGCTTTAACCTTCCGGCAGTTCCGGCAGGGACGGACGAAGGCGGCAATGCCGTTGGAAATGATTTCACCGCGGATTCTCAGGTGCGCCGTGCAATTAACATCGGCCTGGATCGTCAGGAAATGCTGGAAAATGTGGTAAACGGCTACGGAACGCCCGCTTACAGCGTATGCGATAAGATGCCCTGGTATAACAGTGCGGCGGAGGTAGAATATAACCCGGAGGAAGCGAAGACTATTCTGGAAAATGCAGGGTGGACGCCGGGGGCGGATGGTATCCGGGAAAAGAACGGGATAAGGGCGGCCTTCAATCTGCTGTATCCGGCCAGCGATTCTCTGCGTCAGGCTCTGGCGGCGGATACGCAGAATCAGCTTAAAGAGCTTGGCATTGAGGTGACTATCGAGGGTGTGGGCTGGGATACGGCCTATGATCGTGCTCAGGCGGAGCCTTTGATGTGGGGCTGGGGGGCACATTCGCCTATGGAGCTTTACAATATTTACCATACTCTGGAAAATGGACTGGCCGGTTTTTCACCCTATTCCAATGAGACGGTTGACCGGTATATGGACGAAGCCCTGGCGGCCGGTGATCTTGATACTTCCTATGAGCTTTGGCAGAAGGCACAGTGGGACGGAACCACCGGAATTACTCAGGAGGGAGATATTCCCTGGATCTGGCTTGTGAATATCGATCATCTGTACTGGTCGAGAGAAAATCTCAAGGTGGCGGAGCAGAAGCTTCACCCGCACGGGCATGGATGGTCCATTGTCAACAATGTGGATCAGTGGATATGGCAGTAAAATAAGTAAACCCATTATAAATAACCTATAATAACCAACTTTACCTTACGGGTATCTTATCAATGCGTATTTCTGTGGGATTGGCGGATGTCGCCCGTTGTGGTAAAATGCAGAGAAGGAGCTGTTTTCGGCGGCTCCCCTTTGCATGTATGTGATTCTATAAGAAGTGTAAGATGTATCATATGGGAATTACGGTACTGGAAAACAGTAATACCCATATGATGCATAGAAGGATTTACGGACACATGGCTTTGTGGCCGGAAATACTTCTGTGTAAGATGTATCATATGGGAATTACGGTACTGGAAAACAGTAATACCCATATGATGCATAGAAGGATTTACGGACACATGGCTTTGTGGCCGGAAATACTTCTGTGTAAGATGTATCATATGGGAATTACGGTACTGGAATAGAGGTGACCGAATGAAGCATCATTTATTATTTTTAACGAAACAGGCAGTCCGCATGATGTTACTGCTGATATGCGTCAGCATTGCCGCATTTTTCCTGGTGTCCTTATCCCCGGTAGATCCCCTGCAGGCCAATATCGGCCAGGCGGCTCTGGGAAGCATGAGCCAGGAGCAGATTGCAAAGCTGAATGAGTATTGGGGTGTAGGGCAGCCGGCCGCAGAGCGGTTTTTGGCCTGGGCTTCGGATTTCTTTCGGGGCGATATGGGGCTTTCTCTGTTGTACCGCAGGCCGGTGTCGGAAGTGATTGCCGTGAAATTCGCCAATTCCATCTGGCTTCTGGCCATTGCCTGGGTGATTTCCGGTGTGGTTGGTTTTTGTCTTGGGGCTTTGGCCGGGATGAAGCGGGGAACCTGGGTGGATAAGGTCGTCAAGGGCTATTCTCTGGTAATTGCCAGTACGCCCGCCTTCTGGCTGGCCCTGGTGCTTCTGATGGTATTTGCGGTGTGGCTGAAGGCGCTGCCTGTGGGACTCAGTGTTCCGATTGGAATGGAGGCTGCGGGTGTGACCTTTGCGGATCGGATTCGCCATGCCATCCTTCCGGCGCTTACCTTAAGCATTACGGGCATTTCCAATATTACCCTGCACACTAGGGAAAAAATGATTGATATTATGGAGAGCGATTATGTGCTTTTTGCCCGGGCAAGAGGGGAAAGCGGGTGGAGTATTTTTAAAAATCATGGCTTTCGCAATGTGATTCTCCCGGCACTGACTTTGCAGTTTGCGTCTATCAGTGAGATTTTCGGCGGTTCTGTTTTGGTGGAGGAGATTTTTTCCTATCCGGGGCTTGGACAGGCTGCCGTGACGGCGGGAATCGGAAGCGACGTGCCTCTGCTGCTTGGGATAACTGTGATCAGCGCGGCAATTGTATTTGGCGGGAATCTCATCGCAAATATTTTGTATGGAATCGTGGATCCCCGGATCCGCAAGGGAGGTGCCGGACTGTGAGAAGTATGAATGGAAGGCAGAAAACGGTTCTTTTATTCGGCATGGCAGTGCTTTTTCTGGCGCTGATTACCGCTGCGGGACAGGTGTTTGCTAAAGAGGCTATGGCGACGGATTTTACGAGAAAGAACCTGGCTCCCTGCGGGGAATATGTCTTTGGAACAGACTGGATGGGCCGGGATATGTTTGTGCGTACCCTTACGGGTCTGTCCATGAGCATCCGTATCGGACTTCTGGCTGCGGGGGTGAGCGCGCTTTTGGCTTTGGTTCTCGGCATTGTTTCGGCAACAATGGGGCGAGCGGTGGATTCCGCGGTAACCTGGGTGATTGATTTGGTTATGGGGATTCCCCATATTCTGCTGCTGATACTTATTTCCTATGCCTGCGGCAAGGGCTTACGGGGCGTAGTCATCGGAGTGTCGCTTTCTCACTGGACCTCTCTTGCCAGGCTGATTCGGGGGGAGGTTCTGCAGCTTAAGGAGGCGCCTTATATTAAGGTGGCAAAAAAGCTTGGTCTTAGCTCCTGGCAGATTGCCTGGAAGCATATGGTTCCCCATTTGTTTCCGCAGTTTTTGGTGGGCTTGATCCTGCTGTTTCCCCATGCCATACTGCATGAGGCGAGCATCACCTTTCTGGGCTTCGGCCTGTCCCCGGAGCAGCCGGCTATCGGAGTTATTCTTTCGGAGAGTATGCGGTATCTGGCTATGGGAAAATGGTGGCTGGCGCTGTTTCCCGGTTTGCTGCTGGTGCTGACAGTGATGCTTTTTGATGTGGCAGGGGAGAGCCTTCGGAAGCTTTTAGATCCGGGGAGCGCGCATGTGTAAACAGCGGGAACGGAATGGCGGGAGGTCATAGGATGGATGAGAAAAAAATAATATTGGAAATACAAAACCTGTCCGTTTCTTTTCAGCAGTATGACAAGGGATTTGGGCGGACGGATCTGGATGTGATTCGGGATCTCAATGTGACGATCCATGAAGGTGAGATGGTGGCGGTGGTAGGGTCCAGCGGCTCCGGAAAAAGTCTGCTGGCTCACGCAGTCCTGGGGATTCTTCCTTACAACAGCGTTCTTGGCGGAACCATTTTGTATGACGGGGAGGAACTGACCCAAAAGCGGAAGGAGGAGCTTCGGGGAAATGAGATTGTTCTGGTGCCTCAGAGCGTGGCATTTCTGGACCCCCTGATGAAAATCGGACCTCAGATCCGCAAGGGGAAAAATGATTCGGAATCAAAGAGGAAGCTGGATGGGATTTTTGAAGGATATCATCTGAAACAGGAGGTTCAGGAGCTTTATCCCTTTGAGTTGTCCGGGGGAATGAATCGGCGTGTACTTGTTTCCACGGCTATGATGGGAAATCCCCGCCTGGTGATAGCCGACGAGCCGACGCCGGGCCTTCATATGAAAATGGTGCGGCGGGTGATGAGCCATTTTCGGGAGCTGGCGGATCAAGGGGCCGGAGTGCTGCTGATTACCCATGATCTGGAACAGGCTTTGGAAGTGGCGGATCGAGTGGCAGTGTTCTATGCCGGGACTACGGTGGAGGATGCGGATGTGAAGGATTTTGCCAGAGAGGAAACCTTGCGGCATCCCTATTCCAAAGCGCTTTGGAGGGCATTGCCCCAGAATGGATTTCAGTTTATCAGCGGGACACAGCCCTATGTGAAGGAGCTGCCCAAGGGGTGCCCTTTTGGGCCGAGGTGCGAGTATTTTTGCGAGGCATGCGAAAGGGAGATTCCCTACCGGGAGGTCCGGGGCGGGAAGGTACGGTGCATAAGCGCGGAATAGGAGGCAGACATGATATTGGAAGCAAAGCATATTTCCTTCCGCTACGGAACGGACAGCAGGCAGATTTTAGATGATTTCAGTTTAAAGCTGACCCAGGAGGAGCGGGTTGGTCTGATCGCTCCCAGCGGTTTTGGAAAGACGACCTTTTGCAAGATTCTGGCCGGCTATGAGAAACCGGATGAGGGTGAGGTTCTTTTAGACGGGCGCCCATTGTCCGTATATAAGGATTATTGTCCGGTGCAGATGATCTGGCAGCATCCGGAGCAGGTGGTGAATCCCAGGCTTCGGATGAAAGATGTTTTGGCGGATGGCGATCACCCAAAGCAGCGTATCGTGGAGGGACTTGGCATCGAACCGGACTGGCTGAACCGTTATCCGGCGGAGCTGTCCGGCGGCGAGCTTCAAAGATTCTGCATTGCAAGGGCTTTGGGAGAGCGGACGCAGTTTATATTGGCGGATGAGATCAGTACTATGCTGGACCTTATTACGCAGAGCCAGATCTGGAGCTTTCTTGTCCGGGAGGTAGAGGAGCGGGGCATCGGACTTCTGGCTGTGAGCCACAGCACGCCGCTTCTTCAGCAGGTGTGTACACGGGTGGAGGATTTGGAGAAGTGTTAGGATGGAGATTAGGCTTTAAATGACTCTCTTTTTTATATTAAAACGCTTGATTATCTCAAAAAAGCCTTGATTTACGGGCGTACAAGCAGGATTTCAAGCTGAATTTACTACCAATTTACTACTTTTAAGGGAAAGAGCCTTGATATGCCGCCCGGAATCCTGCAAACTCCAATATCAGTACGACATTGAAAGAATAAATGAAAACTGAATACGACACAGACACGGCGTTTCTCTATCCCATAACAGGGAAAACGGGAACGCCGCTTTATATACCCTCATGTTACGCGATAGAAGCAAAAAGAGACTTGCTACAAGCGGTTTTGCGGGTGTGTTTCTGCCGGAGATAAGGATTTATGCCTATCCCTGCCAAAATGGCATTCTATTGCGTAACATACCCACAGCAAAAGGAGTGCTGAAGCTATGGCTGTTTTCCAAAAGAACCTCAACCGATATTGCTCGATATTTGGAACCCGACACCGGATAACCCGATATTGGATTTTCCGATACCGGATTATCCGACGTCGGAAAATCCAATGCAATTAAATAAAGATATACTAAATACTGATTTACAAAATATCTATTCCTTTCCCTTCCTATCTTTTTCCCCGTCTCTTTGGCTAAGAAACAGTAAAGCCACCAGAATGGAAAGGTAAAATATACAAAACGTATTTATAATTTGCCGGATAAAGTATATCAGTTTTGTATTAGACTGTATGTTGGAGAATCTGGTCACAATTCGCAATATCAAGCAGTACTTATGTGCCATGCTTTTAACGTCTCGTCGGTAATCAGCAATTATTACACATTATTTATTGCTCTGAGCATAGCAAGAATAAAGCCACAAATATCAACCTCTCCATACAGCATAAGGTTTTATTTGATAAACGGATTCCGTTAATTTATATACATGACCAAATACTCCCAAACGAATATTTGTTCCTTTTGTTACTCTAAATAAAGTTGCCAAATGAGATGAGAAACCACCTAAGGGTTCCATTTTCTTTATACTTAGGTTCATGGTTAACTTGATTTTTTTCAAAGCCATTGTCTTATAATAAGAATCATCATACTGATATGTATCTTTAAATTTATTAGTGGCATCTCCACCTTTATAGAATGGAATATATCCACATTGATTTGCTAAATCTACTGTTTTAAACCAATCGTTATGATAGAAATCTGTATCAAAAGGCATTGTAAGTAACACAAAGTTTTGTTTATCCTCTTGATAGTTTTTATGTATTTCTGCCCTATTTTTCAATACTACTTCGCACTTTTCGACATACTGAATAATCTGCTGTATTTTTGCTTCATAAGGTTGTGTTGTGGTTTTATCAATTGTTTGTACAGATTCCATTTCACCAGAAACACTTACATCTGCCTTAAATATTTTTTTGACAACTTCCGAAAACCCAATGCTTCCATTTGCATTGCCGGCTTTTCTACTTGTTGTCTGAATATGGCTTGTTTCTACTAGTTCTGATGTAATTTGAGATAACAAGCTATCTATTCCGACCATATCCATATAAATATAATTTTTTAAAGATTCCATAAAAATCCCCCATCATTTGT
>OFGP01002470.1_pt1 | contig 10754 bp, 8 predicted proteins | sample 1521781 | NCBI WGS metagenome assembly OFGP01 (sample SAMEA3504113, study PRJEB24116) | mouse gut metagenome | biome: mouse gut; feature: mouse-associated habitat; material: faeces | place: Denmark | collected 2011 | reverse complement strand
GAGTCTGATACCCCGCCTTTTCCCATTGAAGCGGATTCACGGACAAAAGAAGAATTGCGTCTGAAATATCGTTATCTGGATCTGCGCAGGCCGGATCTCCAGAAAAATCTGATGCTCCGGAGCCGGATGACCGCGGCTGTCCATGCCTTTTTAAAGGAAGAGGGCTTCCTGGAGATCGAAACCCCCATATTAAACAAATCCACCCCGGAAGGGGCCAGGGATTATCTGGTGCCCAGCCGGATTCACCAGGGATGTTTCTACGCCCTGCCCCAGTCGCCCCAGATTTTCAAACAGCTGCTGATGTGTTCCGGATATGACCGGTATTTTCAGATTGCAAGATGCTTCAGGGATGAGGATCTGCGGGCGGACAGACAGCCGGAATTTACCCAGATCGACCTGGAAATGTCCTTTGTGGACATGGAGGATGTGCTGGATGTGACGGAGAGAATGGTGGCCAGGGTCTGCAGGGAGACGGCGGGGCTTGAGATACCGCTTCCCCTGAAAAGAATGACATGGGAGGAAGCCATGAACCGCTTCGGCTCCGACAAGCCGGATACCCGTTTCGGCATGGAACTGACGGATGTGTCGGAAACCGTCAGGGGATGCGGCTTCGGCGTGTTCACCGCCGCACTGGAAGCCGGCGGCAGCGTCAGGGGCATCAATGTGAAAGGGCAGGCCGATATGCCCAGGAAGAAAATTGACGCTTTGGTGGAATTTGCAAAAGGGTATGGCGTGAAAGGCCTGGCCTATCTGGCGGTGCTGCCCGATGGCAGTTATAAATCTTCTTTTGCAAAGTTCATGACCGGGGAGGAGCTGAAAAACCTGGCGGATGCCATGTCGGGAGAGCCGGGAGACCTGCTGCTTTTTGCGGCGGACAGGCTGAAGCTGGTGTGGTCCGTGCTGGGGGCGCTGCGGGTGGAACTGGCGAAGCAGCTGGGGCTGGCAGACAGGAAACAGTACAATTTCCTCTGGGTGACGGAGTTCCCCCAGTTTGAGTGGAGCGAGGAGGAAGCCCGCTATGTGGCCATGCATCATCCCTTCACCATGCCCATGGAAGAGGATCTGGAGATCCTGGAGTCGGATCCGGGCCGGGTCCGGGCAAAAGCCTATGATATTGTGGTCAACGGCATGGAGCTGGGGGGCGGCAGCGTGAGGATTTTCCAGAGCGATGTGCAGGAGCGGATGTTTGAGGCACTGGGTTTCTCCAGAGAGAAGGCCCATGAACAGTTTGGATTCCTGCTGGATGCTTTCCGCTATGGGGTGCCTCCTCACGCGGGACTGGCCATTGGACTGGAGCGCTTTGTGATGCTGCTGGCGGGAACGGACAATATCCGCGACGTGATTGCCTTCCCCAAGGTCAAGGATGCCTCCTGTCTGATGTCGGAGGCGCCGGGTCCCGTGGAGGCAAAACAGCTGGAGGAGCTGTATCTGGAGCTGGCGGAGCAGCCCCGGTGACCCTGAAATATCTTCTCTCTCTGAAAGAATTTCCGGAGGGGGAAAAGGGGCAGGCACTGCTGGAGCGGGCTTTTTCCGGGGCGGACCAGGGGCGCCGGGAAAGAGCGGCGCGGATGAAGACAGACCGGGCAAAGGCCGCATGTCTGGGCGCCGGACTCCTGCTGCGGCTGGCGGCGGGAGAGGCGGAAGGAAAGATGAGTGACGAAAAAACATCTTCCTGGAAACAATATTCCGCCTCTGCCCTGTTGGACCGGCTGGAAGAGGGGAATTTCCCGGCACCGGCGCTCCGGTACGGGGGAAAGGGAAAGCCTTATTTCCGGGATCTCCCTTTTTACTTTAATCTCTCCCATTCCGGGGAATATGTGGTGTGCGCGCTGTCCCACAGGGAAATGGGGGCGGATATCCAGGTGCACCAATGCCGGGACAGGATGCGGCTGGCCAGAAGATTTTTCACCGGGGAGGAGACGGCGGCGCTGGAGAAGGCGCACTGGCAGGAGGACTTTTTTTTCCGGCTGTGGGCCAGGAAAGAGGCCTACGGCAAGCTGACCGGGGAAGGGCTGGCAGGCGCCCTGGACATCAGTCTGGTTCCGGGGAGTTTCCGGGAGGGCCCCCGGGGCGAAAAACGGTTAAGCTTCATCCGGGGAAGGGAGATTTCCTGGGAAGAGCCGGATTTGCTCCCGGGATACAGTATTGCGCTGTGCCGGTACGAAACAGAACCGCAAAACAGTAATATATAGGAAATAAAACGAATCAATCAATATCAGGAGCACTGAAAACTATGAAAAGACTGATGAAATATTTAAGCGATTATAAAAAAGAGTCCGTTCTGGCGCCGCTTTTTAAGCTGCTGGAGGCTTTTTTTGAATTGCTGGTTCCCCTTGTGATGGCAAATATTATCGACCGGGGAATTGCACAGAAGGACATGGGTTATATCGGCAGAATGGGTCTTTGTCTGCTGACACTGGCGGGTCTGGTGTCATCCATTACGGCACAGTATTTTGCCGCAAAAGCAGCCGTGGGCTTTTCCACAAAGCTGCGCCAGGCCTTGTTTGACCACATTCAGGGACTGGATTTTACCAATATTGACAAGGCCGGGACTTCCACCATGATCACCCGCATGACCAGCGACATCAACCAGGTGCAGTCGGGCGTGAACATGGTCCTGCGTCTGTTTCTCCGTTCTCCCATCATTGTGTTCGGGGCCATGATCATGGCATTTACCATTGATGTCAAAAGCGCACTGATTTTTGTGGTGGCCATTCCCCTGCTGGCCCTGGTGGTGTTCGGCATCATGATGTGGACCATGCCCCTGTATAAAAAGGTGCAGGCAGGGCTGGACAAGGTGCTGGGCATTACCAGGGAAAACCTGACGGGCGTCCGGGTCATCCGGGCATTTCACCAGGAAGAGGTGGAAGAGAAGCGGTTTCAGGACAGCACCAGGGCACTGGCGGACAGCCAGATCTTTGTGGGAAAAATCAGCGCCGTGATGAATCCGGTGACGTATCTGGTGGTGAACGGCGCCATCATAGCGCTGATTTATACCGGCGCCATTCAGGTGAATGTGGGTAATTTAAGCCAGGGCGAGGTGGTGGCTATCATCAACTACATGTCCCAGATTCTGGTGGAACTGGTGAAGCTGGCAAATCTGATCATCACCATCACCAAGGCCCTTGCCTGCGCGGACAGGGTGGCAAGTGTGTTTGCGTTTGAAAACCAGACCCCGGAAGGGATAGAGAGCGGGGCCGCAGGGAACAGCACCGGGGATGCGGCGCCTTTCCTGCAGTTTGACCATGTGGCATTCGCCTATGCGGGAGCCGGCGCCAACACACTCCACGGAATCGATTTTTCCGTGCGGAAGGGAGAGACCGTGGGTATCATCGGCGGTACCGGTTCCGGCAAGTCTTCCCTGGTAAACCTGATTCCCGGTTTTTATCCGGTGACGGAGGGGGCCATAAGACTGGAAGGCAGGGATATCAGCGGGATGTCCCAGGAGGAACTGCGGCAGCGCGTGGGCGTGGTGCCCCAGAAAGCGGTGCTGTTCAAGGGAACCATACGCAGCAACCTCCAGTGGGGAAAGCCGGACGCCACGGAGGAAGAAATGTGGCAGGCCATTGACACGGCCCAGGCCAGGGAAGTGGTGGAAGGAAAAGAAAACGGTCTGGATGCGGAGATTGCCCAGAACGGCAAAAACCTTTCCGGAGGACAGAGACAGAGGCTGACCATAGCCAGGGCGCTGGTGCGCAGGCCCCAGATCCTGATTCTGGACGACAGCGCGTCCGCGCTGGACTACGCCACGGATGCGAAACTCAGGAGCGCTTTGCGGAACCTGGAGGGAGGCGCAACCACCTTTATCGTCTCCCAGAGGGCGTCTTCCATACGCCATGCAGACAAGATCATTGTGCTGGATGACGGCGAGATGGCGGGAATCGGAACCCATGATGAATTGTTGGAAAATTGTGAAGTATATAAGGAAATTTATTATTCCCAGTATCCGGAGGAACGCCTGAAGGCGGCGAAAGCATCCGGCGCGGACCGGGCCGCGGGAACGGAGAAGAAAGGGGGTGTCTCAAATGGCGGCAGATAAGAAAAACGGGAAAAAGAAAATAGACCATTCAAGTCAAATGGCGGCATTGAGACAAGTGCTGACCTATATCAGAAAATACTGGGTGATGGTGGGATTTTCCCTTTTTCTGGCGGCAGTGACAGTGGTTTTGACACTCTATGTCCCCATTCTCACCGGAGATGCGGTGGATTTGCTGCTGGGAAAGGGCGCCGTGGACTTTGCGGGTGTTTTCCTGGTGATGAAAAAGATCGGGATTGCCATGGCAGTGACGGCCCTGGCCCAGTGGGTGATGAATACCTGCAACAATCATATCACTTACCAGGTGGTCAGGGACATCCGGGAGGATGCCTTCCGGAAACTGGAACAGCTTCCGTTAAAATATCTGGATTCCAAATCCTACGGGGATATTGTGAGCCGGATCATCGCGGATGTGGACACCTTCGCGGACGGTCTGCTCATGGGATTCACCCAGCTGTTTACCGGCGTGCTGACCATTCTGGGCACCCTTGTCTTCATGCTGGCCACCAATGTGCCCATCGCGCTGGTGGTGGTGTGCATTACGCCGGTCTCCTTCCTTGTGGCAAGATTTATCGCCACCAGGACCTATTCCATGTTTCAGCTGCAGTCTGAGACCAGGGGGGAACAGACCTCTCTCATCGAAGAGATGATCGGGAACCAGAAAATCGTGAAGATTTTCTCCCGGGAGGAGGCTGTGGAAAAAGAGTTTGCCGAGATCAACGGCAGGCTGGAGAAATGCTCCCTGAAGGCGATTTTCTTCTCCTCCATAACCAATCCGGCCACCCGTTTCGTGAACAGCCTGGTGTATGCGGGAGTGGGAATCTTCGGCGCTTTCGTCGCCATACGGGGCGGAATCAGCGTGGGGCGGCTGTCCTGCTTTCTGAGCTATGCAAACCAGTATACCAAGCCTTTTAACGAAATATCGGGTGTGGTGACGGAACTGCAGAACGCACTGGCATGTGCCGGCAGGATTTTTGAGCTGATCGGGGAAGAACCCCAGGTTCCCGACAGGGAAAATGCCATTGTGCTGACCCATGCCAGGGGAAATGTGGCCCTGGAAAATGTCAATTTCAGCTATGTGCCGGAAAAAAAGCTGATTCAGAATTTTAACCTGGATGTAAAGCCCGGACAGCGGGTGGCCATTGTGGGCCCCACGGGATGCGGCAAGACCACCGTCATCAATCTGCTGATGCGTTTTTATGATGTGGACAGCGGAAAAATCAGGGTGGACGGCAGGGATATCAGGGATATTACGAGAGGGAGCCTCCGAACAAGCTACGGCATGGTGCTGCAGGAAACCTGGCTGCGGGCGGGCACCATACGGGACAATATCCGCATGGGACGGCCCGAAGCCACGCCGGAGGAAGTGGAGCAGGCGGCCAGGGCGGCCCATGCCCACAGCTTTATCAAGCGTCTGCCGGAGGGATATGATACCGTGATTACCGAGGACGGGGGAAGCCTTTCCCAGGGACAGAAACAGCTCTTGTGCATTGCCAGGGTGATGCTGTGCCTGCCGCCCATGCTGATTCTGGACGAGGCTACATCCTCCATAGATACCCGCACGGAACTGCGGATCCAGAATGCTTTCGCCAAAATGATGGAAGGCAGGACCAGTTTTATAGTGGCCCACAGACTTTCCACCATTCAGGAGGCAGATATTATCCTGGTGATGAAGGATGGCAATATCATAGAGCAGGGCAGCCATGAAACCCTGCTGGCCAGGAAGGGCTTCTACGCCACACTGTACCATTCCCAGTTTGAAGCATGAAAAACCAGGGGAAATGCCTGCCATCCTGAACCTGCACCGGAGAAAAAACCGTGCATTTTGGGAAAAAAGGTATCGAAGCAAAAGAAAACTGCCGATATAGAATTGAGAAGGAAAGACAGGAGAGTCCACCCCCGGGGATAACATGTTGGGGAGCCCGGCGGGGAGGTCAGAAAGGATGGGGTATGCAGGTACAGAATAAAAGTATAACGGTATACTCTCAGGGTGTGCCGGAAAGCGGGCTCCAGGATAGGTTAAATCCCAGGGGAAAGGAAAAAAACCAGCAGAACAAAACCGTGTTTGCAGGGGATGTTCTGGGCAGCGCCTCCCTGCAGGACCGGATCGGGAAGAGACGGGAAATGGCGCAGAAGCGCGCCCTGAAGATTGTGAATGACGCCTGGGATGCGGACCGGATATTGGATGATGAGATCAATGTGAGAAGGGAACGCATCCGGGAACTGCGGGAAGAGAATGAGGGGACGCTGGAAAACCTGAAGGAAGTGAACCGGATGGAAAGAGAACTGCGGGAACAGTTCGGCGTGGAAATCAACAGCGAGGAGCAAAAAGAGCTGGAACTGATGAAACGGAGATGGAATTGTGATTTTCATCCCACAGAAGAAGATCAGGAGCGCCTTGCCAGAATCGACAAAAAGGAGAAGACAGAATACCAGAGACGGGCGCTGGAAATCCATCGTACGGCCAGCTATTACCGGGGAATGATTTCTTCCAATAATGCCCGGATTCTGAAAGACGATATGGTTATCCACAAGATCCGCCAGGAGAAGCTGAAGCACCACAACATGACGGATGCCCAGGAAAATGCGGAAGATGTCATGGAATCCGTCACGGATGAAGTGGTGAATCTGGTGGTGGAAGACGCTAAGGAAAAGATAGACCAGGAGAAGGAAGACCGGGAAGAACAAGCCGGGGAGATCGAGGAAAAGAGGGAAGAGCAGGAGGAGATCCGGGAAAAAAGGGACGAGAGGGATGAAGAACTGGAGAAGCTCCTGGAAGAGGAGAAGCCTGTGGAGGAGATGGCTGACAAAAGCCGGATTTTCCAGGAGGTCAGGAATCAGATGGAGGGTATCCTGAATGAAATCAGCCTGGCGGCAGAAGAGATGAAGGGCGCCATGGTTGACATAGAACTGTAAAGCTGTATGGAAAGTTATGGAAATCCCAGGCGGCAGGCAGCGTTATGGCTGCCGAGAACGGAGGGAACGGTGTGCGCCATATTGCGTAATTCCCGGCGGCAGGGAACTGGCGGAATGGTGCGGACGGCATCCATGGATGGAGGAATAGGAGCATGAAAGTACAGAATAATATCACTGTTTTTAGCGGGGACACGCGAAACAATGCACAGTTGGGGAAAACGGAAAACGGATCAGCCCGGGAAGAAAATAGCAAAACCTTTTATGCGGGAAATCTGATGAACGAGTTTTCCCTGAGGGACCGGATACAGCAAAAGAAAGCCCAGGCCCAGGAGCGGGCGCTGAAGATTGTGGGCGATGCCTGGGACGGCGACAAGAAGTTAGACCAGGAGATCGCCGGAAGCAAGGAAAGGCTCAAAAATCTGAAGGCCGAGTATAAAGAGGCTCAGGACAGCCTGCGGGACATCAATGAGAAAAAGGATGAACTGATGAAGGCCTATGACATTGACCCCGACAGTCAGGAACAGAAAGACCTGGAACTGCTCCGGAAAGCCGGCTCAGTGGGCCTTCCCTGGTCGGAGGGCGAGCTGACGGCGGAGGAGGAAGAGCGTCTTGCGCAGATACAGGGAAAGGAACTCACGGAATACCAGAGCCGTGTGCTGGAACTGGATAAGGCGGCCAGGACACATCAGATAAATGCCTTTACCGCGGAGAAAAAGATAGAGCAGGAAAATGCCGTCATCCGGGGAATCCGGGAGGAGCGGCGTAAGACCCATACCATTGTGGACGCCCAGAAGCAGGCGGAAGAGGTCAGGAAAGCCGCTTCGGAGGAAGTTATCGGCATGGTGATGGAAGAGACAAAGGAGCATATCGACCAGGAACAGGAAGAAAAAGAGGAACAGGCCGAGGAGATCAAGGAGAAAAAGGAAGAGCAGGAAGAAATTCTGGAGAAACGGAAAGAGAACGAAAAGGAACTGGAAGAACTCATGGAGGATATGCCTCTTGAGGAGATGGCAGACCTGGAAAATGCACAGACGGAAATCCAGCAGGAAATTCAAAATATCGTAAACAAAATGAACCTGGTGGTGGAAGATATCAAGGGAGCCAAGATAGACTCGCTCCTGTAGGACCCCGGGGGATAAGCGGCGGGTTAAGATAACCGGTCCGTAAAAGGTGGTTTCCCGTTTCGGAAAAATGTGTATTTTTATGCGCCTCAATGATAAAAGGAAACAAAGAGAAAAGGAAAATCAGCATGAACACACTGGAAGCAATCAAATCCCGCAGGAGTATCCGCAAATATAAACCGGACGTGGCGGTTCCCGGGGAAATCGTCACGCAGCTGCTGGAGGCGGCCATGATGGCGCCCAGCGCCTGCAATACGCGCCCATGGGAATTTGTGGTGGTGGAAAGCAGGGATGTGAAGGAACAGATCATGACAGCCATGCCTTTCACACAGATGCTGCGGACTGCCCCGCTGGCAATTGTTGTCTGCGGCAGGCCATGGGTGCAGGAAAACATCTGCCCCGGATTCTGGCCCCAGGACTGTGGCGCGGCAGTGGAAAATATCCTGCTGGCGGCAGGGGAGCTGGGATACGGCAGCTGCTGGTGCGGGTGTTATCCGCTGGAGCACCGGGTGGAGGCCATGCAAAAGCTCCTGGATGTGGAAAGTATTCCGTTTGCGGTGGTGGCTGTGGGCGAGGCCGATGAGTCGCCGGAGGCGAAAGGATTTCTGGACGAGACCAGGGTGAAATATCTTTGAGATGGATCGAGTAGGGGAACGCCCTTCTCCACTACTCGCCGCGCCGGGCGCATGTTGCGTCAGCAACAATTCTCCATATGCGCCCATGCGCAGAAAAACGGCCAGGCGGCATGTGAAATGCCACCCGGCCGTTTCTTTTTTTGCGCAGCCCTATGCCTCACACCTGGAATTATGCCGCTAAAGCGGCGCAGGGGTCGCGGGGTGAGCAGTGGAAGATAAATCTTCCCTACGCATGGTACCCCCGGATTTCTTTTATTCCTGGTTTTCCCGGATCATGGTCCGATAGCCGATAACAACGGTCCACACATAGGCGCATGTCTTGGGAATCATCAGCATACCGATCATGGGAACCGTGTCGGCCCAGAGTACCACCGGAATGTAGAAGCCGAAACTGAGTACGATGGTCAGCCACATATAACGGAATGGGGAGTCTTCCATTTCCTTTGCACTTTTATAAAACAAAAGGATTATGACAATTCCCAGCAGCGCAAAGGGGATGTTGCGGTAAATTCCCCAGGAAAGGGAGGGAATGCCATCCAGCCAGTGATTCTGGGGGAATAGGCACAATATGATCCGCAGGGCCGAAAGAAAATATACCAGAATGGTGATATTTTTTTGCCCCATAATATGGTATCGAGTCCTCCATACATAGTATAGCAGCACATAAAAGATGGTCATGGTGATGGAAGTAATAAATTTCCCTGTTCCCAGGGCCCTGGTGAAATTGTCCAGGCCTGTGGTACAAAGGGCGACTGCACGGGGTACCAGGTGGAACGCATCTCCGGCGCCCAGTACCACGGCCATAATACCGAATAAAAGGTATTGCCTGCTGCCCTTGTTTTTCAAAATCATCAGAATGCCGATGGTGACCACGGAAATTAAGTATACCGTATCAAATAAAGTTTCTACAATAGCCTGCATAAATGTTTCCTTTCTTTTTTGTTTTTATGCTGAGATGAATTTTCCTATGGTATCGGGATCCTATGGTATTGGGATCCTATGGTATCTTGATCCCATGGTATCGGGATCCTATGGTATTGGGATCCTATGGTATTGGGATCCTATGGTATCTTGATACCATGGTATCTTGATCCCATGGTATCGAGATACCATGGTGCTGCCTGACATCGTCGGGAGGCGAAGTGGTTTTCCTCCTTTCTGAACAATGTTCATTTTTCCGGTTAAAAATTCCCGTCTGTTTCCGGGAATTTTCGGTCAGTAAATTATCCTGCGTGTTATTTCCAGTATGCCGCTGCAATCGTAATTCTGCAGCAGCAGAGCAGAAACCATCAGAGAAAATATAATATCCACAAATTTTTCCGGTGTAAAAGCCTGGTCAAATATCCCCGGGCGAAGGTTCTTATCGTTTGTCAGAACCGTATACAATGCATTTTGAATGTGTCGCCATGACTGATTCATGGCTTCTTTCCCATTGGATTTTTCCTCTTCCAGAAAACCCATGGAATGCAATGTAAAAAAACCCGGGTATTTTTCATTACCGGCTTTCATACAGTCAAAAGCCCATGCAAGGCAGTCTGTAAAACGGTCAAAGGCATGGGGCTGCTCCGGAAAGTGGAATATATCCTGCCAGATGCTTTCCACGGTTGCGGTGATCAGTTCCGATTTGGAACCGAAATAATTGTATATGGTACCTACGGAAACATCACATGCGGCAGCCACTGCACGGATGTTGACTGCGGCCCAGCCCCGGCTCTTCATCAGAGTCCGGCTTACGTCAAGAATGGCTTTTCTGGAAGTCACAACAGTATTCATGGCATTACCCCCAACAAATTGAACAATGTTCATTTTAGCGGCTTTTTTCCCATTTGTCAAGGCTTTTTATAAAAAATGTTTACGGCATGTGTTTTTCGGGGAAGAAACCATTACCAGAGCGTGTTTGAAAATTGCTTTTTGCCAGATGTGCTTCACAATTTGTGGGAGTTTTGGGTCAAATGAAGGGCGCATAGTGGGCTATGTAACCTGAATTTGACCCAAAGATACCGCAAATGTGGGGACGCGGTTACCGCGGCAGATGGAGTCAATGAA
>OFGP01002467.1_pt1 | contig 10763 bp, 9 predicted proteins | sample 1521781 | NCBI WGS metagenome assembly OFGP01 (sample SAMEA3504113, study PRJEB24116) | mouse gut metagenome | biome: mouse gut; feature: mouse-associated habitat; material: faeces | place: Denmark | collected 2011 | reverse complement strand
GCCGGGGGATTCCCCGGCGGTACATACCATGCCGTTGGTATGAATTTTGGAAAGGTAAGGGAATTGGTTATGACGGTGATGGAGCTGGACGCGCTGAAAGACGTGGATGTGAGGACTGTGGAGAAGGAGGGGCTTGTGGATATCCGGGAGGTGGAGATTGACCGGAGCCTGCCGCTGGAGGAACGGAAGAGGGCTTATCTGGAGGCGGTGGGGAATCCTTATGCGGTGCGTGTGGGGGATATGAAGGTGAAGGTACGGTTTGCGGAGGATGGGGGCTCTTTTGAAGAGGCTTTTGAAAATATGTTGCGGAATGTTTAAAATAACATTGGACTTTTTTGGGCGGAGGCGCTATGATTGTCTTAGGGACAAGTTAGTGCATCCGCCTTTTTGATTTTGCAGGTGATTCTGGCAGAAAACGAAAGGAGCGGAAGCACATGGAAAGCAAACAATTCAAGAAGATCTATCATGCCGCCATCTATGTCCGGTTGTCGAAGGAGGATGGCGATGTTGCGGGCGCGTCTAAGGCGGAGAGCAACAGCATTTCTAATCAGAAAGAGTTAATCAGAGATTTCCTGAAAGACAAAGAGGATATTGTGGTGGTGTCGGAACGGGTGGACGACGGGTACAGCGGTTCCAGTTTTGAGCGGCCTTCTTTCAAGCTGATGCTGGAGGATATTAAGAAGGGCGTTGTGGACTGTGTGGTTGTCAAGGATCTGTCCAGGTTCGGGCGGGAGTATATTGATTCGGGCAGGTACATTGAGCGGCTGTTCCCGGCTCTTGGGGTGCGCTTTATTGCGGTGAATGACGGGTACGACAGCCTGGAGGGGAAAGACCAGTCAGATGAGATTATCATTCCGTTTAAAAATTTGATAAATGACGCTTACTGCCGGGATATTTCGGTGAAGATCCGGAGCCACCTGGAGGTGAAGCGGAAGAACGGGGAGTTTATCGGTTCTTTTGCGCCTTATGGGTATCAGAAGGACGAGGGATGCCGGAACCGGCTTGTCATTGACCCGGTGGCCGCAGGCGTGGTGAGGGATATTTTCCGTATGAAGCTGCACGGCATGAGCCAGGATGCCATTGCGGGCAGGCTGAATGATATGGGGGTGCTGTCTCCTATGGAGTATAAGAGCGCGTCCGGGAGCAATTATCAGACCGGCTTTAAGACTGGGGAGCGGGCGCTGTGGAGTTCGGTGACGGTGCGGCGGATATTGGAAAATGAGTGTTATGTTGGGAATCTGGTGCAGGGCAGGCAGACGACGCCGAACCATAAGGTGAAGAAGTCCTTTGTGAAGCCGGAGAAGGACTGGGTGAGGATTGAGAAGAACCATGAGGCTGTGGTTTCGGACCGGGATTTTGCTATTGTGCAGAGGCTCCTGGGGATGGATACGAGGATGTCCCCGGAGCAGTCGGAGGTGTACCCTCTGGCGGGCATGGTGGTGTGTGCGGACTGCGGGGCGGCCATGGTGCGGAAGAATGTGTGTTCCGGGAAGCGGAAGTACCGGTATTATGTGTGTTCGAGGAATAAGGAGACGAAGGAGTGTGCGAGCCACAGGATCGGGGTGGAGAGGCTGGAAGAGGCGGTCCTGGAGGTCTTGAAGGTGCAGGTTGCCAATGTGCTGGATTTGAAGCGGGCGATGGAGAAGGTGTCTGAGATCCCGTTCCAGGAGCTGGATATCCGGGAATTGGAGAGGCGGATTGAGCAGAAGGAGGCGGAGGTTCTGCGGTGTCGGGAGCTGCGGAACATGCTTTATGAGGATATGAAGGACGGGATTGTCTCTAAGGAGGATTATAGGGAGCTGCATGAGGCTTATACGCAGAGACGAGATCTGGCGGAGGAAGCGGTGCGGCAGATGAAGGGTGAGATTGAAGATATCCTTGCTTCCAATACGGATAAGTACCGGTGGCTGGATTATTTTGCGGAGCATGAGAATATTGACCGGCTGACAAGGAATGTGGCGGTGGAGCTGATTGAGCGGGTGAAGGTCGTGGACCGGGAGACGGTCGAGGTGGTTTTCAGTTTCGGGGACTGTTACAGGGAGGTCCTGGAGGGGCTGAAACATGCGGGCTGTGAGGCGGTCTGTGACAGCCGGGGCCGGATTCGGTTTGAGTGGAAGGAGGCGGTGTAATATGGCGAGGAAGTCTAAGAAGGTGGATTTTGTGAATGTGAATGACCTGCCGAGTGGTTCCGGGGCGCAGGTTCCGGTTCCGGTGAAGGCGGTCTGTTATAGGGCGGGGCTGTATGCCAGGCTTTCGGAGGAGACGGAGGAAAACCGGGAGCGGGCGACGGTGGAGACGCAGATGGAGCTTCTGCGGAAGTTCGTGGCGGAGCGGGAGGATATGGTCATAGGGAAGGAGTATGCGGATATCTCCTGCACGGGTACGAATTTTGAGCGTCCGGGGTTTGAGGCGATGGTGCGGGATATGAGGGACGGGGTGATTGACTGTATTGTTGTGAAGGACCTGTCCAGGCTGGGACGGGATTATGTGGAGACGGGGAATTATATTGAGCGGGTGTTTCCGTTTTTCGGCGTGAGGTTTATTGCGGTGACGGACGGGTATGATTCGGAGAAGCCGGGCGGGGAGCTGATGATGCCGCTGAAAAATATGGTGAATGAGCTGTATGTGAAGGATTTGTCCAGGAAGATGAGGACGGCGCACAGGGCGTACTGGCGGAACGGGGAGTATTCATCGGGGGCGGTCCCGTATGGGTATGTGAATGTGGAACGGCGGCTTTACCCGGACGAGCGGGTGAAGGGGACGGTGCAGGAGATTTTCCGGCTGTTCCTGGAGGGGTGTTCGTTGAAGGAGATTGCAAGGCGGGTTTCCCGAAAAGAGATGAATCCGAAGGCTTATAAGATGTTGCGGTTCGGGCATGAGGTTCCAGAGGGGTTTAATACGGAATGGAATTATGTGACGGTGAGAACCATATTGACGAATTATGCTTATGTGGGAGCCAGCGTCCATAACAGGTATAAGAGGGTGGCTGGGAAGCAGGTGAAAATACCGGAGGAAGAGTGGATTGTTGTGGAAGGGACGCATGAAGCACTGGTGGGTAGGGAGGACTATGAGAAAGTTCAGAAACTGCTGGCGGGCAATGCGGAAAGGTTCCATTCTACCCATGGGGAGAACGGTTATGACCATGCCCGTTTTAATCTTCTGGGGAAGAAGATTGTCTGTGCGGACTGTGGAAAGGTAATGGGGTTCCGTACAGAGGGAGCAAGGCATGACAAGAAGTTTTACCGATGCAAGACGTATCTTCAATCTACTCATGGGAGCTGTACGAACCATAAGGTTTCGTTGGAAGATGTCAACCAGGCTGTTTTTGGAACGGTTGCTGCCCATATGAGGCTCTGTATTGAGGCGGAGGAAACTGTGAGGCGGATGAATGCGGATGACAGGAATTTGAGGAAGTATGATTTTTATGGGAAGGAAGCTGAACGGATAAGGAAGGAGCTGCAGAGGGAGACGGAAGTGAAAGCCGGTATTTTTGAGGATTATAGAGATGGACTGATTGATGAGGAACAGTATGCGCAGATCAGCGGGCAATATGCCGAAAAGATCAGGGCATTGACGGCAAGGCTTGGGGAAGTCCAAAAGGCACGGGCGGAGTATTCCAGCAGATATTGTGTAGACAGAAACTGGAAGGCTGTCGTTGAGGGATGTTTGGATATGCAGAGTCTGACGAGGGAAATGGTTGAGGCGTTTGTGGATAAGGTTGCGGTGCATGAGGGAGGGGATGTTGAAGTGTATCTGAAATATGATGATGTGCTGGAAGATTTGTTGAGAATCAGGGCAGAGAGAGAGGCGGTATGATGAAGAAGAGGGTAGTCGCTATGTATCTTCGGCTTTCCAATGAGGACAGCGGTAAGGGTGAAATGGAAGAGAGCAACAGTATTTCGGCGCAGAGGGTGTTGCTGAAAAGGCATATGGAGGAACTGCTGCAGGGGGAGGAATATGTTATCACGGAGTATTGTGATGACGGGTATTCCGGCGTTGACTTCCGCAGGCCGGGGGTGCAGGCGCTGATTGAGGCGGCGAAGGACGGGAAGGTTGATATGATCGTTGTGAAGGACTTTTCACGGTTCGGGAGGGATTATCTGGAAGTGGGGAGGTTCCTGGAATATATCTTTCCGATCCTGCAGGTTCGGTTTGTGTCGGTGAATGACGGTTACGACAGTGAGGATAAGTTCGGAGCGACGGGCGGGATGAGTGTTGCGTTGAAGAATCTGGTCTATGGGATGTACAGCGCGGATTTGTCTAAGAAGGTGCGGTCTGCCAGGGATACGAGGGTGAGGAACGGGGAGTTTGTTGGGCAGTTTGCCCCTTATGGGTATCGGAAGAACCCAGAGGATAAGCACAGGCTTTTGGTTGATGAAGATGCGGCGTGGGTTGTGCGGAGGATTTTTGGGATGGCGGCGGACGGAACCGGTTATGCGGAGATTGCCAGAAGGCTGAATGAAGAGGGGATACCGTCAAGGGTTGTTTATCACAAGATGGCAGGAGATACTTATGGAGACAGGCAGCCTCATGTAAAGGTGAAGAGGTGGTGTGCTTCTTCGGTAAGGGATATTATTACGGATGAGGTGTATCTGGGGAAGTTAATCTGGAACCGGGCGAAGTGCGGTATGGATACGGATAAGAAGGTGGTGAGGCAGCCAAGGGAGAAGTGGATCGTGGTGGAGGGACATCATGAGGCACTGGTTTCCCGGAGTGTTTTTGAGAAGGCTAATGAGGGAGTAGGGACTGCGGATAAAGCCAGAAAAAAAATGAAGAAGAGGGAAAGTATTTTTTTCTGCGGGCATTGCGGGAAGGCACTGCAGCTTAGGAGCAGGGCTAACGGCAGGTATTTCTGCGGAGGCCGGACGCAGGAGCGGGAGAATGACTGCCAGAAAGTGACTGTCAGGAAGAACGAACTGGAGGGAGCAGTGCTTTGCCAGGTGAGGAAGATGGCGGATGTGCTGGCGGCAGAGCGGGATATCAGCAGGACGGCTCAAAAGGACGGCAGGGTGGCAGTTCTTGAAAAGACGGTTGCGGAGAGTGTGAAGGAGTTGACACAGTGGAAGGGAAGGAAGATGCGGCTGTATGAGCGGTATAAGGCCGGGGAAATCAGCAGGGAGGATTATGTGGAGCGGATTGAGACGGGCAGGGTGCGGATGGAAGAGCTAGAGCGGAGCAGGCGTGAAGCGCAGGCGGAGCTTGAATGTATGAGGGAGGCTGCCGGTTCAGAGGAAGTGGCAGACGAGGAACTGGCTGGACTTTCTGTACTGGAGGTTTTTGATAGGGAGAGGTTGAAGATGCTGATTGAGAAGGTGGTTGTCTATGGGGAGGATGCTATGGAGATTGTGTGGAAGGTGAGGAATCCGTTTGAGGGTGAGGTTTCTGCCTGAAAGATAGTTCCAATTTTGGGAAAGTAGTGGTAAAATTGAGCCATGGGCAGGTTGTGTCTGTGGCTCATATTTATTTGAGCAATTTAAGGTGAAAATGGGGTTGGATAGATGAATAGGATCGGATTTAGTAAATTTAAGAGGAAAGTATTTTTAAGCTATACATTTAAAGATTATGAGAAAATTGCTTTGGTTAGTAAAAAGCTAAATGAACTTGGATTTGATATTTTTACAGACGTTTGTTCGACAAATGCTGGTAATAATATAGTCAGATATTTTAATGAACAGATTGAAAAATGTGATTGCTTTGTGTTTGTCGTAGCAGAAAAATTTCTTGAAAATTCTATTTGGGAATATGATATTGCATTAAACACTGGAAAAACGGTATTTGTGTTTGTAAAAAAAGAATTATTTCATGGGGATATTCAAAAGAGGTTTGGAAATAGGACAGTCACATTATGGAATGATGAAAATGAGTTGGCACATTGTATTATTGATGAAATTTCCAGATATGGATACAGGTATCCTCTTAGAGGGTATCAGTTTGAATATATTGTGGGTGAGATTTTTAAAAGTTATGGATGCCTGACTAAAATGTCTAATAGGAATGAGTATTATGATATTTTAGCAGAAAAAGAGAACATCAGATTTTATATTGAGGCGAAAGCAATTAGGCAGAGGGTAATAAGTACGTCTATAATCTCCAAAGCATTGGCATCTGCATCTATGCTGGAAGATACATACAATTCAAAATATATATTAGTGGTGGCAAATGAGTTGTCTTCTCAGGCATGGGAAATAATCAAGCAAAAAGCAGATATTTTAGTTGTAGATATTAGAAATTTGTTGTATATAGTACAATGTGATGAAGTTTTAAAATCTCAATTACTTTCAATTTTGGAGTATTCTACGGAGGATATTGAGCCTTATGAGCCTATAGATTTATTAAAGTTAATGGGGGTAAAGGTTCAGAATGAAAATGTAGATACAGTTGAAAAGCCGAACGATTATGAAATTATTGAATCATTGATAGCGGAGATACAGGCTTGGGAACCGAAGACAAGAAAGAGTTCTGAATATGAAAATCTATGTACTAAGGTTTTAAATATTCTTTTTGCAGCAGATTTGGCATTGTGGAGTGAACAACAGAAATCAAATGAGGATTTATATAGGTTTGATTTAATATGCAAAATTAAAGATGATATAAAAGAGAGTTTTTGGAAATTTATTGAGGAATATTTTCGGTCTAAATATATTATTTTTGAATTTAAGAATTATTCAGAAACAATAACACAAAAAGAAATATATACTACGGACAAATACTTGTATGCGAAAGCGCTTAGATGTGTTGCGATAATAATTTCATGTTATGGGGAAGATAAAAATGCTAAAAAAGCAATTAAAGGGACGTTGAGAGAGAATGGGAAATTGATTATCAGCATTTCAAATAAGGATTTGGTTGATCTGCTGAACGAAAAACTGCACGGTGGTTCTCCGGCAGAGTATCTTTATAATAGGCTGGATACGATGCTTATAGAGTTGGATAAATAAGTTGTTAATTTTATTTGAGAAAATTGTGTATGGAGTAAAAGTGTGCTGATGAATATAGGGAAAAAGGTTAAGGATGTTTTATTAGAATCTGATAAATATAATACAGATACATTTATTGAATCAAATATGCCTTTGTTAAGAAGGGAAAAAGAACTATCTGAACTGAAAAAAATACTGAGTGAATCAGGTAATCATGTAGCCTTAATTACTGGTGTTGCAGGGATCGGAAAGTCAACATTAGTAAGGGTGTATGCAGAAGAGAATAAAGAGCAATATAGTAATGTTTATATATGGCATGCGTGGCAACTTCCAAAAGATTTGAGGGTAGAAGATAATTCCCTTATTATTATTGATGATGCAGATGAATTGGATTCAAAGAAGTTAGAAGAAATAATAAAATATAATGAGTTATCATTTATATTAGTAGTTGGTAGAACTGTGGATTATCGTTTTAGTAAAGAAAAATTTGTTTGTTTATCAGTGAACGGATTGAGCCAAAGTGAGATAGTTTCTTTTCGTCTAAATAGATTTAAAGATCATCTTATAGATTTTGATTATGAAGAAATGAAAAGGATTCTTTTATTGACGCAGGGAAATCCACTTATTATAGAGAATATGTTTAGGCTGGTAGACAGTCTTGGTATCGATATTATAGACAAATTATTATATCAGCAAATTTCTGTAGGAAAATCAGATATAGTTGTTCCGAATAAAAGTATTATAAGCCCCTCTTTAATCAGCATAAAGAAGGATGTATTACAGATAAATAATGATTTGATGTGTTATATTGCACAAGAACCAATGAGCATGTATGAATTATCGCCAAGAGAATTTGAAAAAATAATGGCGGAGTTATTTAAGAAATTAGGTTATGAAGTAGAACTGACAAAACAGACAAGGGATGGAGGGGTAGATATTTACATAGCAGAGAAAACAGACTTAGGAAAGTTTTTGTTCCTGGTGGAGTGTAAACATTATGCTCCAAATAGACCGGTGGGAATAGAAGTAATAAGAAATATGTATGGCGTTTTGGGAATGAATAAACGAAAGCCAACAGGAGGTATTATTGCTACTACTTCACACTTTGCTAAAGGAGTGAGGGAAGAGATAGTAGAATTAAACTTAGAACATAGGATATCATTGCACGATTTTGAGTATATATCGGAGCTTTTGGCGAAGGCATATTTATAGATTAAATTGAGGTGAATGTTATTTGGTATTATGTTTACAAATATTGATTAGTGTTATATTTTTGATAGAGAGTTGAGAGGAAAAATTTTTTATTCCTTGCTTGACACAGGCAGATCTCTATATTTACCATATGTGGGATTACCATACCCCGTTGGAGGAGATTATGGAGGGGCTAAACAATGTCGTAAAGGCAGGAAAGACCCGTTATATTGGTATTTCCAATTGTTTTGCGTGGCAGCTTGCCGGGGCGAATTATTACGCAAAGTCACAGGGGTTTGCGGAGTTTGTATCCATCCAGGGGCATTATAATCTGATTGCCCGTGAGGAAGAACGGGAAATGGCGCCTTTCTGTTATTCAGAAAATATTGCCATGACACCATACAGTGCGCTGGCAAGCGGAAGGCTGTCCCGCCACCCCGGAGAAACTTCAAAGCGGCTGGAGCAGGACGTTTATGCGAGGTTCAAATATGACGCTACGGCAGAGGCTGATGGAAGGATTATACGGCGTGTGGAAGAAATCGCGAAGAAAAGGCGTGTTTCCATGACGGAGGTTTCTCTTGCGTGGCTTCTGACGAAGGTGACAGCGCCTGTGGTGGGAGCGACAAAAATTTCCCATGTGGATGGCGCGGTAAAAGCGGTGGAGTTGGAGCTGACGGAAGCCGAAACCCGTTATCTGGAAGAGTTGTATGTTCCCCATGCCCTTGCGGGAGTTATGGCACAGAACGGAAAACAAAAAGCAGGAAATGTGGTATAAATGACAGGAGGATAAGACGAATGGAGAAAATTGTACAGACAGCAGGAAAGATGCAGTTAGGCGACTTCGCACCGGAATTTGCCCATTATAATGACGATGTGCTGTTTGGGGAAAACTGGAACAATCAGGATATTGACCTGAAAACACGATGCATTGTAACGATGGTGGCGCTGATGTCTTCTGGTATTACGGATTCTTCGCTGATTTACCATCTGGAAAATGCAAAGGCACATGGTGTGACGAAAGCGGAAGCCGCAGCGATCATCACCCATGCCGCTTTTTATGCAGGATGGCCAAAGGGCTGGGCGGTGTTTGGTCTGGCAAAGGATGTGTGGAAAGATGAGATGGCAGGTGAGGATGCAAAAGCTGCCCATGCGGCCAAGATGGTGTTTCCTGTCGGCAAGCCTAATGATGGCTTTGCACAGTATTTTACCGGACGAAGTTTCCTTGCCCCGCTTTCCACATCACAGGTTGGGATTTTCAATGTGACATTTGAGCCGGGATGCCGCAACAACTGGCATATCCACCATGCGGATAAAGGCGGCGGGCAGATTCTGGTCTGTGTTGCAGGGCGTGGGTATTACCAGGAAGAAGGAAAAGAGGCGCAGGAACTCCGCCCCGGAGATGTTGTCAATATCCAGGTCGGTGTAAAGCACTGGCACGGCGCGGCAAAAGACTACTGACTGGATGGTTCATATGCTGGGACAGTCTGCAGGTGCGTATACGGATGCGGCTCACGGAATGACACTTTCTGCTGTATCGTTGCCGTATTATCGGTATATTATGCCTTATGGACTTGCAAAGTTCTGTCGTTTTGCGGTGAATGTGTGGGGTGTGGATGCCGATGGAAAATCGGAAGAACAGGTTGCGGCAGAAGGACTTTTCTGCATGGAAAGCTGGATGAAGGAGTTGGGACTTGCGATGAACCTGCGGGAGTTGGGAGCGGCAGAGGAAATGCTTGAAGGTATCGCAACCGGAACTGCTATTATGGATGGTGGTTATAAAGTGCTGAACCGTGATGAGGTGCTTGAGATTCTAAAGGCCAGTCTGTAGAGATTTTTATCAAAACAAATGAATGTAGAAAGTAAGAGGATTTTGTGGGAAAGAGCTATTCTAATTATAGCCAAATGAGGTGGTAACATCGGACGCATAACAATAGAATTTAATGAGCAAGATAAAGAATTTGTTGACAGACTGATGTGTGCGGTGGAACATTCTCCTGTTCCCAATGAACTATGGCTTGGCAGCGATGAGATGCTGTCCCTTTCAGAATTTGAAATCTATCCTCGCCACAGAAAAGTTTACCATGACGGTGTAGAACTGGATCTCATGGCAAAGGAATTTGATCTTCTTTGCCTTTTGGTTATGAATATGGGATATGCTCTTACCTATGGGCAGATTTATGAGAAAATATGGGGTGAGGATTCTATCGGTGATGAAAACAATTCTGTGGGATGTCATATCCGTAGCTTGCGGAGAAAATTGTTTAAAGAATACCCCAATGCACCATTTACAATTCGGTGTCATCGGAATATAGGGTATTGTCTAGAAATGATTTAAAATAATTTGTACATATATGGGCGGCCTGCCAGATTGGGCCGCTTTTTTCTGCTTTCATGTATGTTGCTTAGAGGAAGTTTCTGTATTCTAATTCTTTTTGATTTTGTCATAACTTGCGATATTCTATCGTTTCACTACTGTTTCATTACCGTTTCGCTACTATTTCATTTTATATAATTTCCCCATTGACAAGCTGTTGGGGAAAGACTGAATTATATGCTGTGTATCCCCGGAAAGGGGATGCCATGAATATACCACGGGCAGGGACAGGCTTCATGCCTCCCATACCAAAACAACATATTCTTTCTGTACATACCGTA
>OFGP01002461.1_pt1 | contig 10803 bp, 11 predicted proteins | sample 1521781 | NCBI WGS metagenome assembly OFGP01 (sample SAMEA3504113, study PRJEB24116) | mouse gut metagenome | biome: mouse gut; feature: mouse-associated habitat; material: faeces | place: Denmark | collected 2011 | reverse complement strand
GTATCGCAGGAGAACGGATGGTGAAAAGCAAAAGGCAGCGGAGGATGTGCCGGGGCAGGGAAAGAATGAGAGGGTTTCTGTTAAGGGGAAGCTTGAGGAGAACAGGGGGAAAGTGGAAGCAGAAAAAGGGAAGGGGGAAGTGGGGAAAGGCAGAGATATGGGATTGGAGTGAGGTGTGCCTTGGTTAATATGGGAACTAAAGGTGTAAATAGTAAGAAATATAAGTTCATTGCCGCAATCTGGGAGAGTGTAAAATAAAGTGTGTAAGTTACCGGTGACAAAACTTACGCACTTTATTTTTTATGTAAGGTGCGATATTCTAAAACGAAAGGAATGAAAGGATATGAGTACAGCACTTATGGCAAAAAGACCAAAAAAAGCCCCCGGGACCGTTGCGATAGCAAAAGCGATTCTGGAGGAATATAACTGTAAAAATGTAGAGGATATGCAGGAGGCGATTAAAGATATCTTTGGCCCCATGTTTGAAAAAAGCTTTCGCTTTCCGTTATGAGAGGCGAGGGCTTTTACTATGTTTGGCTGGCACAGATATCACACGTCAAACTGCCTCCTATACTGTCCGGGAGTCATTCCCGTACTTTGCCTAAACTGCCTGATAAAATTGGCCTCATTGGAAAATCCGACAATAGCGCCGATATGACAGGAGGGAATCCGGCTTGAGGAAAGCATGAGCCTGGCCTGAGAGATACGCAAATCCAGAATATACTCCTTTGGCGAAAATCCAATATACTTTTTAAACTCCCGGCACAAATGGTATTTGCTCATACCTGCGAACTTCGCCATTTCATCCAGAGAAAAGGGAGTCTGAAAATGATGCTCCATATAAGCGCGTAGCAAAACAATATTTTCAGGAATTATAGGCTGTTCCTGTGTCGGCGCAGAACATTCTTCCAGAAAAAACAAGAGATTTTCTATTTCATGTGAGGTCAGTATTGCCCAGTTCTTCCGGTCAGAGGTCTGCAGGCGAAGAATTTTTTCCAGCCTGTTTTGAAAGACGGATTCCTGCTTGCAGTGAAAAACCGGCTTTTTGGGGGAAAACAGTTCCTGATAAATATATTCGGCAGATTTTCCCCATATGTGCAAATCAGAATGCTTCCATAATTTACCCTTTGTTTTATAATAGTGAAATTTGCGGCAGTCTATGACGAAGATATCTCCTGCCTTTAGCTGATAATCGTTTCCGTCATAGATGAGAAGACCCTCGCCTTCATAGGTAAACAAAATGAGCAGGGAAGCATAGTTTTGGCGTTTGGTAAAATAGCTTTCCCCCATTTCCATGAAGCAGAAAGACTGCATGTATAATAAGTGCTCCAGCTGATTTTGAGATAAGGGTCTGGAAAGCAGATACTTTGTCTTGCCCTCAATGCGGTAGTCGCTTTCCCGGGACATCAGTTTCGGATATTTTGTTTCAAACGAAAGATAGTCTTTGTGGGAAAACACATCCTTTGAATCGTAGCTTGATTTCCAGTTAAAAAAATAGATATGTTCAAACATACAACACCTCTCAATACAGCAATTAAGTACAGTATATTCGCAATAAGTAATAAATACAAGGAAAAAATCAGGGGTATAATTGAGCAAAAAGTATCAGTAAAGGAGAAGTATTGTATGCAGGTAAAGGAGCTTAAAATTTTGAATATGACAAACCCGCTGGGAATAGATATCCGCCCTTATTTTTCATGGATAATGGAGAGTAACGAGCCGGGTACGGTGCAGACGGCTTATTCTGTCTTGGTGAAAAGCGGCGGCTCGGTCGTCTGGGATACGGGAAAGGTGGAAAGTAATAACAACAGTTTTGTTTCATATGAGGGAGAAGCCTTGCAGAGCAGATGCAGGTATTCGGTCAATGTGACGGTCTGGGATAATCATGGAAACGAAGCTTCGGGGGACGCATGGTTTGAGACGGCGCAGCTTTCTTTTGAGGACTGGTCGGCGCAGTGGGCGGAATCTCCCATAAGGCGGAAAAAAGGAAAACCGGGATTTGGAAAACAGGAGCCTGCCACCATGTTCCGGAAGACTTTTACGCTTCATAAAAAGCCGGTCAAAGCGAGAGTATATGCTACCTGTCACGGGATTTACGAGCTGAGCGTCAACGGGCAAAGGGTATCCGGACGGTATTTTGCGCCGGAGCATACGGTATATGAGAAGTATCTTTGCTATCAGACCTATGATGTGACGCCGTTTCTTCAGGAAGGGGAAAATGTGCTTGGCATGTATGTGGGAGACGGGTGGTATCTGGGTCCTCAGACACTGCCCAACATAAAGAAAATGAAACACTCCCACGCGGTGCTTTTTCAGCTGGAAACGGAATATGAGGATGGTACGGGTCAGAGAGTTTTTTCCGATTCCAACGTGAAAGCTTCTTATGGGCCGGTTGTGAGCTCCGACTTGTTTGCCGGTGAGCTTTATGATGCCAATCAGGAGGCAGAGGGGTGGAATGCGCCCGGATTCGACGATAAAAACTGGAAAGCATGTAAGATGGCGGATTATGGGTATAAAAACCTTAGAGCGCAGCGGGGAGAACCGGTGGAAGTAATTGATGTTCTTCCGGTAAAGGAAGTGCTTCATACAAAAAAAGGGGAGACTATTCTGGATTTCGGGCAGAATATGGCGGGAATTGTCCGGATAAGAACGGACATCCCAAGGGGAGCGGAAGTTGTGCTGGAGCACTGCGAGGTTTTGGATAAGGAAGGAAATTATATAAACAGCATCATGTCCGCCGGTGGAGTAGGCAAGGGGTGCGACCAGAAGGATATTTATATAAGTAACGGAAAAAAGGCGGTTTACAGCCCCCATTTTACTTATCATGGATTCCGGTATGTGAAGGTGACGGGCATTCCGGTTAAGGAGCAGGATTTCTCCGCACTGGTACTGTCGTCGCGGAAAGAGGAGACAGGAACATTTGAGACATCGGATGCGCGTTTGAACCGGCTTTATGAAAATACCAGATGGTCCCAGCGGGCAAATATGCTGTCCATTCCCACAGACTGTCCCCAGCGGGAAAAAGCCGGATGGACAGGAGATATGCTGGTTTATTCCAAAACAGCCATGCAGTTGGAGGATTGTACTGGTTTATTTACAAGATGGCTGGAAAATATGACTGCTGACCAAGACGAGTATGGTATTGTTCCGATGGTTGTCCCAAACAGCGGAAACTATCCAATGACAGGGAAGCTTATGAACCTGATGTATGGGGAGAAAGGACAGGCAACATCGTCCGGCTGGGGGGACGCCGCTGTGGCAGTGCCTTATTCCATGTACCGGATAACGGGAAACACGGAGATTTTAGAGCAGCAGTACGAGTGTATGCAGAAATGGTGCGAATATATCATCGACAGGGCAAAAAGTAAAAAGCCGAAAGGATGCCAGCTTCCGCCGCATATTGAGAAATATCTGTGGGATACGGGCTATCATTACGGGGAATGGCTGATTCCAAGCCAGAATAAAAACGGAATGGATATGAAAAACCTGAAAAAGATTATGGCAATGAGCTCTTGCTATACGGCACCCATATTCGGCTGGAATTCAGTCCGGACATTTGCTGAAATTTCGGGAATTCTTGCCGGCAAAAATTCAGAAAAGCAGGTTTATGAAAAAAATCATGCCAAATATCAAGCGATAGCGGATAAAATGAAGCAGGCAATTCAGGAGGGGGTGATAAGGAAAGACGGCAGTATGCCGTCGGAGCTGATGGGAGCTTATGTTCTGCCGATTTATTTTGAACTTGTACCGGAAGAAATGCGGGATAGTTTTCAAAAGCATCTGGAGGCTATTATTGCGGAAAATAATAACTGCATGGATACCGGTTTTCTTAGCACACCCTATCTGCTGGATGCCTTATGCAAAATGGGGCGCAGAGATTTGGCTTATCAGTTGCTCTGGCAGGATAAAGCACCATCGTGGCTGTCAGAGGTAAAGGCGGGTGCAACCACAATATGGGAAAATTGTTTTGGCTATGACGAGGAAGGAAATCCGGGGAATTTAAGCTATAATCACTATTCCTTTGGCTGTGTGGATGACTGGATGTTCCGCTATATCGGAGGGATTGATACCGATACCGCGGGATACAGGCATTTGATTTTCGCACCAAAGCCGGACGGTAAACTAAAAGGAGCAAAACGGAGGTTCAAGACGGCGCAGGGATGGGCAGCCTGTGAGTGGCGTGTGGAAGAAGACGGCGGAGAGAACTGCTTCAAAATGAAAGTACGGATTCCGTGCAATGCCACCGGTACCATTATTCTGCCGGACGGAACGAAAGAGGAAAGGGGAAGCGGAGAGTATGTTTTTCAAACCAAAATATAGTTATAGCAAAGAGCTCAAAAGACCATTAACGTTTGGGAACGTTAATATGGATAAAGCGATTGAAAACGGCGGGCTGCAAAGAAGCGCCGCATTTATGAAAAGGCAGACGGACAGGTATAAGACGCAAAAGGTACAAATGGACAAAGGGAAATATCTGTCATTTGACGGAAAAGAAATTAAATTTTATTCTTTTACCCCAATGGAGAAAAAAGAAAAGTATCCGGCAATGATTTATTACCATGGCGGTGGTTTCATGTTTCCAATCCAGAAGTTTATGATGGATAACAGTGTGCGTTATTGTGAAAGACTGGGTATCAAAGTGTTTCTGCCGGAATACCGGATTTCATTGGAGGATTCCTGCGACACTATTATTGAAGATTGCTGCCGCATGCTGGAATATGTCTTTCAAAATGCCGAAAAACTTGGGATTGATGAAGAAAGAGTGATAGTATACGGCGACAGCGCCGGAGGATGTCTGGCAGAAAGCGTTACGCTTTTAAACAGAGACAGAAAAAATTATCATCTGTGCGGCCAGATGCTTTTGTATCCGGTCTGTGATAATGAATCAGGGAAATATGCTTCGGTAGAAAATTATAAGGATGCCGTCTGGAATAAAAAGGCAAATGAGACAATGTGGAGAACCTATCTGAAACGGGGAACAAAAAATATCGAGTATGCCGTACCGATAAAAAGTGATTTGAGAAATCTTCCACCGGCATATATTGAGCCTCAGGAAATCGATATTTTGCGGGATGAGGCGGTTGCTTATGCAGATAAGCTGAAAGCGGCCGGGGTGAAAGTTGAAGTTAATATTATACCGGGGTCTTATCACGGATTTGACAGTGATGCAAAAAGTCCTTTAGTGAAAAGAGTTTATGAAAAAAGATATCGGATTATGAAAGAAATGTTGAAGATTTAACGGAGGGGTGGAGAAATGAATCAAAAAATTACAAAGAAAGAGAAATTTTGTTATGTACTGACAAATATAGGAAACGTGCCCGTTCAGGCAATTTTAGGCTCTTATCTGTTGATTTTCTATACCAATATTGTAGGACTGAATCCGGCATCCTGTGCGACACTATTTCTGATTGCGCGTATTTTGGACGGATTGAACGACCCTGTTGTAGGTTTCTTTATTGACCACCGCAAGATATCTAAAATGGGACATTTCAGACCGGCATTAATGTTGGGAGCCGTATTATGTGGTCTGAATTTTCTTTTACTTTGGATGGGACCATATATGATTAACAGTGGAAAGCTGGCGATTGCTTATGTTTCCTACTTGCTGATAGGTGTCATCTTTCCGGTTATGGATATATCCTTAAACAGCATGCTTCCGGTTATGACAGAAGACCCGGCAGAAAGAAATTCATTAAGCTCTATCAAAGGAATTACCTTACTGCTGGGCGTGTTTGGAATTAATATTATCGCGCCGGTCTTGATAGGAGACGCTTCGAAGGCGGACGGCTATATTACAATGGTGATAGCGGCAACAGCTCTTATTGTAATATGTTCTTTAGTTGGAGCTCTGGGTATAAGGGAACGGGTACAGACAAAGCAGGGGCAGGAAAAGTATGAATTTAAAAACCTCTTTGATATTGTAAAACAGCGTCCTGTCTGGTCAACCTTTTTATGCGCCTTATTATACACAACCGGAACCTATATCGTAAGCGCGTCAAACACATTTTTTTATACCTATGTTCTAAATAATCTGATGCTTCTGAGTCTGGCATCCATGCTCCAAATGGCAGCGATGATACCGGCGACAATAGCAGCGCCGCTGCTAATCAGGAAAATAGGGAAAAAGAATGCTTATATCGTGGGCTTATTCTGCTTTGGTATATTTCCGATTGTGCGGCTTGTCAGCGTGGCGAATATCCCGATTTTAATGCTCGCCACAGCAGTTGCCGGATTTGGCTCCGGACTGGCAATGCCTTTGCAGTATGGGATACAAGCCGATAATACGGATTATATTGAATTGAAGCTGGGATACCGGGCGGAAGGTGCGGTAGCGTCCTTATCAAGCTTTATTACCAAATGCGCTATGGGAATAGGGGGAGCCATACCGGGCTATTTACTGGCAGCGGTTCATTTTGATTCAATCAGTACCGTGCAGACGGCGGAAGTGAATAATATGATAATTCTATGTGCCGTGGGAAGCCCTATAATCTTTTGCTGTCTCGCAATAGCAGTGTTTAAGCTGGCCTATCCGATTACAAAGGAGAAGCTGGAGGAGCAGAATGAGGAATTGAGAAAATTGCGTTGTAATTAGAAAAACCTGAAATGTCATCAAATCCCTCATTTCTCAATTGGTGGAGTGAGGGTTTTTGATTTTTGAGTTTAAAACAAGAGGTGTTTATTATGGAAATACAGATTTCAAAAAGGTTTACCTTTATGGAACTGCTTCGATTTGCGTTTCCGACAATTGTTATGCTCGTAATATCATCCGTGTATACAACGGTTGACGGGATTTTTGTTTCGCGTTTTGTAGGGAGTGACGTGCTCTCTGTGTTGAATATTGTAGCGCCGTTAGACTATTTTATATACGGTATTGCGGTTATGTTCGGGAGTGGAGCCAGTGCAATTATCGGAAGAAAACTGGGCGAAGGGAAAAACAGGGAAGCAAAAGAGAACTTTACCCTTATTACGATTACTGCACTGATATTCGGCGCAATTCTGACATTGATTATTATGACCGCTTTTGCCCCAATAGCGAAAGCATTAGGAGCAAGTGGATGCCTCATGACCTATTGTATGGGCTATGGAAAGGTGCTATTTTCTTTTGCAATTCTTCAAACTCTGAAGAATATTGAAGAGGTTAGTACCAACAGTCGGCCACCCTTTAAATTGAGTATTTATATTTGTCCATTTTAGGTATAAAATTAATCGCCTTGAGGAAACATTACATTTAATAAGGCTTCTTCTGCACTGCCGCATACGTGGTAAGGGGTTTGGCTGCTTAAGCCATTTTCATGTTTTATAATTATCCCATCATTCCATCCGGTTTTTGAATAATAGTATCCGCTGTATTTATTGTTTGGTGTAAGTGCGTCAAATTGCGAAATTCCATAATTGTGTAAAAGAGCCTCCATAAATGTAGAACTATTAAAATAGTCGGCATATAAAAAAGAACCGTCTTGTTGATTAAAATGGATAGTTACATGGTCACCCGTTTTGCCATATCTTTGTAGTGCAACATCATCTTCATAAGCAATTTTATAGGTAATTGTTTTCGGTGTACCATTATATTTTTGTTTAGTAAATTCCAGATTATTTTTAGAAATGAAATTATCAATACTTTCCATGGTCGTATCATATGATAATTCCAAAAATAAATTTTGCAGTGTATCATACCCAACAAATTCAGTTTCCGCCGCCGCTTGATAAGTATTAGTATCAGATTCCGCTGATTTGAATTCAGGTTTAAATGTATGGTAACTAATTTTTATTTTTGCATCCTTTGGAAAATATTCGTTATTTTCAAAATTTAATTTTCCGTTAATTGAAACGTCCCCGACCTCGCCTTCCTGTTTTAACAAACCAAAAATTAAATCGGCATCTTCAATTAATTCAATATCCTTAAATCCTGCATCTTGTAATATTTTTATTACATCTGCGTAATTGCTTCCTTTCAAATCTTCTGCAGAAACAGGTACTGGTATTGTTTCAGTATGTGCTGGTTTCTCAAACGTAGAATACATGGCCATAAAAAATATACATACATATATAAATACTGCTGCACTAATACAGCAATAGAAAAATTTTTTGTTTTTCTTCTTTTCTGATTTTACGCCACTGACATCAGTTGTTTTATTTTCTTCTGTCTTATTCTTCCCTGAACTCACAAGCTCACATTTACAAATCGGACATATTACAGAGCGTTCAAGAAATTCCCGTCCACAAATTGGGCATACTTTTTTTGTTTTTCCACTGCTTCCTTTTTCAAGAAACAACTCACTATAGTCCTCATCAGAATTATAATTATTCTTTTTCGGGGTATCAGATATCTCGCCTAATTTTTTCATGGAAATATTTATGTACGAATTTTCTGAATCATTTTTGTTCCCAGACATAATTGTTTTTTGAACGGCAACGGGTAACTGAAGTAATAACTCATCTTCTGGATTAATCTTTCCTTCTTTATAGCTTTGGGCACATGCTTCTATAAGAAGCTCAGGGGTTTTATTTGGTAAAAGTCCGACAGAAAGGTTTTTTGCTGTTTTTTCAGCTGGCTTTGCAAAAGTATTATTCGTAACGACTATTGCTTTACTGCATTTGTAAATTTCCTTTCCCATATATACTTGCGCTATAGCTTCTTTCCTGACTGGTTTTGAGTACAACTTGCATTGATAAGCAATTCTCCTATAATCCTTAATTCCAATTACATCGACACCGTCATCATTGCTTTTTTTTGTAACTTGAACTCCATAACCTATAGATTTTAGATATAATGCCCATAAATATTCATAATCGTATCCAGTTATATTTGCCATCATTATCTTTCCTTATGTTTGGTAGCTTTAAGATTATTATTAAACAATTGTTATAGCCAATATTTAGCACCGCTTAGTTACAGCATCTTTCTTATGCATAGTTTAAATGATAATGTTTTTGAATGCAATGAGCACATGATTCTTGTAAAAGATTTTGTATGAAAACGTGGTTTTAACAAGATATTGTTCGATTTATACTATTTGATGCAGACCAGAAATCGTAGAATATTCTCATAAATAAGTTAGATAATATAATTAAGTAGCAGGCATTGTTTCATATGATACTTCCCTCCTTACAAAAGAATGTGTGTTTGGCAATATACAAGTAAATACGTGTTCGAAAAGAGGTGAGAAGATTTGGAAGAAAAATCCAATGAAATGGCATCTATAAATATACCCATACAAATGATTTGCGGAATGGATAAACGGGCAATATCACGCCAATCCGTTTCCGTTTTCAGACGGATGAAGATATGATTGAGACGATTCACATACAAACAGTGGTGTCACGAGATAAAAAAAACTATGTGGGAATCAGGGAAAAGCAGTTTATCTGTACAGCCTTTATCAGCGGCAGGCGCAGAATTATGGAGATTAGGTACAGCGTAGAAAGCCAGAAGTGGAGAATCTTCCAATTCCTTGCATGATGGATAGAAAACTTTATATTTTCCATATTGATGTAAACAACGCTTTCTTAAGCTGGACAGCTTCATATAGAGTGAATATATTAGGAGAAAAAGAAGATTTAAGGAATGTTCCAAGCATTATTGGAGGAAATCAGGAAGAACGTCATGGGATTGTTCTTGCAAAGAGTGTACCGGCTAAGAGAAATGGGATTCATACGGGAGAAGCTATTATGACGGCACGCCGGAAATGTCCTGGACTTGTAGTGGTTCCTCCGGATTACGGAATATATGTAAAGGCTTCTAAAGCTCTTATTTCAAAAATAAAACAGTACTCAGATAATATTATCCAATATTCCATAGACGAGGCATGGTGCGTATTGGACGGCTTTGAAAATCTGTACGGATGGGACAGATAAAGAATTTCGCCTATCAGTTGAAAAAGGAGATTCGAGAGGAGCTGGGCTTTACAGTGAATATTGGAATCTCCACAAATTTTCTTTTGTCTAAAATTAATGGGGAGCTATAAAAGCCCGATAAGGTGCATGCTGTATGCAATAGGGCGTAATATGATGAAATATCACCGGTTCTTACATTATGAAATCGAAAAATTTGATTCAACTAATAACTCGTTAGCGGTGATATTTTCCATAATATGCCTCCTATTGGTATTGGAAAAAATTGACTTTTCTTCCCTTGATGCTAACAGTATCAACAACTTGAAGATGTCTAAGTCTTACTGCTGAACCGACGGCTCCTCTGGCTTGTGCTGGCTCATAGCCATGATATACTGTGACATTAACAAGTTCATCAGAAGAAACTGCATGAAATGCCTCTTTTACATAGTCTTCTAAAATCTGCATTAATCCCATAATCATTCGTCCTTTCTTGTAATATATGCCATATGGACAGAAATATAAATAATACTGTTAATATTATGACACAACCTGTTAAAAAAATTGCAATAGAGAAAATCAATGCCTTACTTTCTTCAGGTAAAAGAAGGTTGTAAATTACTGAAAGTTACATGCAGGGTGGTTATTTATTACATGAACGGTTATCCGGGCATGATTTGTGATATGATTTTGCAATGGAACTTACTGAAAGATAATGAATGAGCGAGTGAGGGATTTGCAGTTATGGAGACAACATATTGGATTATTGGTGATAATGTACGCCGGTTGAGAATGGAAAATGGATTGACGCAGGAGGAGCTGGCGGAAAAGGCCCTGCTTTCACCGAAGGGGATACAGAAGGTGGAAGCGGGGAGGAGCGGTATGTATGTGGAGACATTCATCAGGATTGCCAGCGCGCTGGATGTTTCTCTGGATATTCTGGCGGATATGGGGAAAATGGGCAGACAGCAG
>OFGP01002460.1_pt1 | contig 10808 bp, 8 predicted proteins | sample 1521781 | NCBI WGS metagenome assembly OFGP01 (sample SAMEA3504113, study PRJEB24116) | mouse gut metagenome | biome: mouse gut; feature: mouse-associated habitat; material: faeces | place: Denmark | collected 2011 | reverse complement strand
GGCCGCCTTTGGAACCTTTACTAAGCGTGATTTATCTAACTGGGGATCTTATTTAGGTGCTGCCTTAATTGGATTCTTTGTAGCTTGGATTGTTAACTTCTTCTTGAAAAACCCATGGGTTACTTACATCTTCTCATTTATTGGGGTAATTATTTTTACTGGTTTCATTGCATACGATGCTCACAAAGCTAAGCAAATTTACAATGAATTCGGCGGTGAAGTTTCAGAAAATGGTTTGGCTATTATGGGGGCTTTAAACCTCTACCTTGACTTCATTAATGTCTTTATTTACTTACTTGAAATCTTTGGTTTCAGCAGTGATAATCGTTAATTTATAGCAAAAAATAGGACTTAGTAATTTGATACTAAGTCCTATTTTTTATGGTTATTTATCCACCAACATAAAATTCAATATGTTGTTGTAAATTTTCAAAGCTTACTGGGCAATATCCACCAATTTCCCCGTCAAGGTTAACTGGAAGATCCTGACCTTCACTCTTTCCAATAAGTTCAGCTTTCAAGCTTCTTGTCTTGGTATAAATGATGTTGGGATCATCGACATGTTTACCATTTAACGCCAAAGCCATTAATTTCATCACATTTACCGGATCCGATGGCTTAACAACGATCAATTGGAATAATCCATCACTCAATTGGGCATCTGGCATAATTTGCTCAAATCCTCCAATTGAATTGGTCATCCCTAAAAGGAACATCGATAATTTACCTTCATAAACACCATTATCATAAGTCAAGCGCATTTCATTCTCAGTTAAATGAGGCAACATTTCAGCCCCTTTAATAAGATATGCGGCATAACCCAAAGCTGACTTAATCTCAGAAGGAACCCCATAAGTAAGTTCAGTTAAAGAACCACTGGCAGCAATATTTACAAAATATTGAGTTTGCGCACCAAAATTTGCTTTACCGATATCCATCTTACGTGTGATATCCTTCAAAATCACTTTCGCAGCTGCAGGAATATCATCACGTGGAATTCCCAAAGCACGGGCATAGTCATTAGTAGTTCCTGCTGGAATAATTGCCATCTTTGGTCTATCTTTTAAAAATGCAATTCCATTCACTACTTCGTTGATCGTCCCATCTCCACCAGCGGCAACAATGAGTTCAAAGCCTTCTTTTGCGGCACGCGTAGCTTCATTTTGAGCACTTTTTTCTTCTGGAGTAGTTCTAAAAGCACTAGCTTCATAACCTGCTTGCTCTAAGACATCCAAAATATCGGCCACATTTTTTGGCATTTGTTCGTGACCGGATACAGGATTATAAATTAATCTTGCTTTACGAGTCATATTCACTACCTAGTTTTCTATAACTTAACGACTAGCTAATTCTTCATTAAGAAGCTTATTAACTACCTTAGGGTTGGCCTTACCACGAGTTTGCTTCATAATTTGACCAACTAAGAATCCAATTGCACGATCCTTACCATTCTTGAAGTCTTCAACAGATTGTGGGTTGTTGTCGACTACTTCAACAACCATTGGCTTCAATACTGACAAGTCTGATAATTGAACCATACCATTTTCTTCAACGTACTTCTTAGGAGAAGTTCCATTTTCAATAGTTTCAGCAAAGACCTTCTTAGCAATCTTAGAAGAAATAGTCCCATCTTTAATCAAATTAATCATTTCTGCTAAATGTTCAGGAGTCAACTTCACATCAGCTAAAGCTACACGGTTATCATTCAAGTAACCATTAACTTGTGTATTCATCCAGTTAGCTGCAAGGGTTGGATCAGCACCAGCTTCTACAGCTGAATCGAAGAAGTCTGAGCTTTCCTTAGTTTGAAGCAAAACATTTGCATCGTATGGCTTTAAGCCAAACTTGTTAACGTAGTCATCATAACGTTCAAAGGCTGACTTTGGAAGCTCCCTGGCAATTTCATCAATCCATTCTTGACTAATATGGTCAGGTGCAATATCTGGTTCAGGGAAGTAACGATAATCAGCTGCACCTTCCTTAACACGTTCAAGCACAGTCTTACCAGTTGCTTCATCGAAACGACGAGTTGAGACTTGAATTCTACCACCTGAAAGTAAAACTTGTTCTTGACGCTTTTGTTCATAAGCCAAAGAACGTCTTACGTGGTCAAATGAGTTCAAGTTCTTCATTTCTACTTTAGTACCAAGTTCTTTTTGGCCAGCAGGACGAATGGAAATGTTAGTATCAACACGCATTGAACCTTCTTCCATCTTAACGTCAGAAGCTCCAGTAAATTGAACAATTTTACGTAATTTTTCAAGGTAAGCATAAGCTTCTTCAGGATCTTCCATATCTGGTTCAGAAACAACTTCAAGTAATGGTACACCCTGACGGTTCAAGTCTACATATGAGTAGCCATTTGTTCCGTGAGTGTTCTTACCAGCATCTTCTTCAATATGCATTTCATGAATACCAATACGCTTCTTCTTACCGTGAACTTCAACTTCGATGTAACCATCACGAGCAAGTGGTTGGAAGAATTGAGTAATCTGATATGCCTTAGGGTTATCTGGGTAGAAGTAGTTCTTTCTGTCAAAGTGAGTAGTTGGCAAAATATGAGCATGAGTTGCCAAAGCTACCATAATACCCAAGCGATAAACATCCTTATTAACCATTGGTAAGACACCTGGCATAGCCCAATCGATAACGTTGGTTTCGGTGTTAGGCTTTGCACCATATGTTACTGGTGAAGGTGAGAAAATCTTACTCTTAGTCTTTAATTCGAAGTGGACTTCTAATCCGATAGTCGATTTAAAATTCATTCAATTAATCCTCCATTCCAGTTGGTGTTTTTTCATAAAACTTGTTGCTGCGTTCAATGAAGTCAGCAGTCTTGAAGACATTTCCTTCATCAAAACGCTTAGCCATAATTTGTAAGCCGACAGGCATCCCATCAACTAAACCAGCTGGAACACTAGCTGCAGGGATACCTGCTAAGTTTGCTGAAATGGTCAAAAGGTCATTATTGTACATCTTGATTGGATCAGAAATTTCTTCACCAATACCAAAAGCAGGTTCAGTAGTAGTGGGCCCTACAATGACATCATTTTCAGCAAAAATCTTGTCAAAGTCATCGCAAATTAAGGTTCTAACCTTAGCTGCTTGTCTAAAGAATCTGTCGTATGAACCAGCAGAAAGAGCAAATGAACCAAGCATAATACGACGCTTAACTTCTGTACCAAAACCTTCTGAACGTGATTTTACATAAACATCAAGCAAGTTCTTGGTATCCTTAGCACGATAGCCGTAACGAATACCATCGTATCTTTGAAGGTTGGATGAAGCTTCACTAGAAGCGATAATGTAGTAATCAGGAACAACATACTTAGTATGTGGAAGTGATACTTCATTAATAATTGCACCTGCATCCTTCAAAGTATCAATTTGCTTTTGAATAACTTCACGCATTTCACCGCTAACTGCATCCATATATTCTTTAGGAACAGCTACGCGAAGACCTTTAACATCTTGACCAATAAACTTGGTAAAGTCAGGAACTTCACGAGTTGAAACGGTGGAATCATGGTCATCTCCACCAGCAATAACATTTAATACTTCAGCAGAATCTTTAACACGCTTGCTCATTACCCCAATTTGATCAAGGGATGAACCAAAGGCAATAAGGCCCCAACGTGATACACGGCCGTAAGTTGGCTTAATTCCGAAAATTCCGTTAAATGCAGCAGGTTGTCTAATTGAACCACCAGTATCTGAACCCAAAGCGGCAACGACTTGGCCACCAGCAACTGCAGCTGCAGAACCACCGGATGAACCACCAGGAACTTTATCTAAGTTCCATGGGTTGTGAGTTGCACCATAGTATGAATGTTCAGTAGATGAACCCATTGCAAATTCATCCATGTTAGTCTTACCAACAAAGGTTGCACCTGCATCCTTTAACTTGCTGATAACAGTTGCGTCATACATTGGCATAAAATTGTACAAAATATGACTAGCTGCAGTGGTCTTCATGCCATTGGTGATGATATTATCCTTAATAGCAATTGGAATCCCAGCCAATTTACTCTTTGAAAAATCAAGATTTTCTGCAGGCTTAACATCATCGTCAACAGTAATCCATGCATTTAACTTTTTATCAGTATCTTTAATGTTTGCTACAGTGTCTTTAGCCAATTGATCTGCTGATAAGTCACCACTAGCAAGTTTCTTATTTAATGAGTCAATAGTTTCGTTTAAGTAATTCATTACTCGTTATCGTCCTTCTCAATAATTACAGGAACCTTAATGAAGCCGTTTGCCTTTTCAGGAACATTTTCCATTAATTCTTCTCTATCTTGCCAGTGTTCAGGTTTGTCTTCTCTAAATACAGTATCACGATCTACTACTTGTACTGTTTCAGGAACACCTTCAGTATCAACTTCTGAAAGTTGATCTGCCATATTAATGATTGAACTCATTTGTTCAGTGAATTCGCCGATTTCGTCATCGTTAAACTCAAGTCTTGAAAGAGTTGCAACGTGCTTAATCGTATCTTCTGTGATTTCCAATCCGATTCCTCCTATTCGCCGCCATAAACATGGACTTGATAAGCGCCATCTGCGGTTTCCTTAGCAATTAAAGCTTGTACATTATCAACTGAACCAATTTTAATTTCAATTGGACAATCGTTAGGTAAATATTTCTTAGCAGTTGATAGAACTAACTGAGTAAAACTTTGAGTTTGTTCATATCCATAAAACTGTGTAGTAATAGAAATATTTTCTTGTGCAAGTTTTCCATTTTCATAGCGCAAAGTTGCAGTTACTCCACTAATATTAGGGAAGTAATCCTGAATTGCTGCTTTGAAGCTATTGAAACTAGAGGCGTCATCACTATTAATGGCTTTAGCATCGCCGATCGTCGGCAAAACTTGTGTCTTTTCCGACACGGCTTTCCATTTAGATATTTTACTACTATTAGGGCTCGCTGTCCCATAAGCAAAGTAAGTTCCACCAACTAATGAATCTTTACTGGTTTTTGAGAATAAACCAACTGTAATTGGAATATTCTTCAATCCCTTTTTCTTACGCAATCGCGCTACAATTTGATTAGCTGCTTGTTCACCAAATTGGCGCTGTTCTGCTCTAGAAATATTTTTTTGATATTCGGGACCATCTTTAACTTTTTGATAGTAGTCAATTGAGTTTAAGGCTAATCCAATACTAATTCCACCAATATGGTAATTAGGACTTGATCCTGTTAAATAATCTTGCTCTAAAATTTCTTCTAGATAGTATGGATTATAATTTTTCTTAGTTCCACTGGCTGGATTTAAACCCGTAGGATTACTCTTAGATTTTCTAGCAAGCCAATCAGTTACTGTGGAAGCATCCAAGTATTGACCTTCTTGGAAAACATATGAATTAGGTGAAAATTGATTCTTTGAAATTTGAATTAATCCTCGTTCTAATTCTCTTGTATCAACCGAATTATCATTATCGGTTGCAGTTAAACCAGAAATTGGACTAGTTACGTAACGTCCATTTTTCATTAAAACTGTATAACCATTATTTCCAGTTGAAGTAGTTTGAGAGCCTTTTTTCTTAGTATTGGATGTAGTAGTTGCATTATTGGCTAAATTTGAATCTTTCAAATTACCACATCCGCTTAGGGTAGCTACTATCCCTGCTAATGCTATAAATTGTAAATATTTCTTCACGATTTACTATTCCTTTGTTTCAATTGTGCAATTGCTTCCTCTTCAGTTAAAAGTGGAATTCCTAGTTTTTCAGCTTTTGCATATTTAGAACCCGCATCTTCACCATAAATCACATAATCGGTCTTTTTAGAAACCGAACCTGTAACTTTGGCTCCACGTTCTTGAAGCTGTTTAGTAAATTCACTCCTAGTAAAGTGAGCGAGCTTTCCAGTTAACACTACTGTCTTTTCTTTAAAGAAGTTATCTGGAACAGCTTCTGGTTCATCCTCCCCTAAATATTGCATATTAACGCCGCTATTTTTAAGATCTTCAATTAATTCTTTAGCAGAGTCTTGAGCAAAATATGTAGTCATGGACTGGGCAATTGTCATACCTATTGTATCGATTGCAGCTAATTCTTGCACCCCTAGAGTCATAATCTTTGACAGATTTTTAAATTTTTGTGCTATTAATTTAGCCGCTTTGGCTCCAACATGATCAATTCCAAGACCAGTAATCAAAAGTTCAACTGAATTCTTCTTTGAATTTTCAATTGCTGTCAGCAAATTATTAATCGATTTTTCTTTAAAATGATCTAATTGGGACAAATCAGCAGCAGTTAAATGATACAAATCTGCCACATTATGAACCAAATCTTTGGCAATTAACTGTTTAACAATCTTAGGACCAAGACCAGTGATATCCATCGCAGTTCTAGAAGCAAAGTGAATAATACCTTCTTCAACTTGGGCTGGACAAGATGGATTAATGCATCTTAGTGCCACTTCACCTTCCAGATGAACGAGCTCTTGACCACATGATGGACAAAGAGTTGGAATTTCGTAAGGCTTTGAATCTTTAGGACGTTTACTCAAAATCACCTTTGAAATTTCAGGAATGATATCGCCAGCTTTGTGAAGTAAAACAGTATCACCAATTCGGACATCTTTTTGTTTTAATAAATCTGCATTATGTAGAACTGCTCTTGAAACAGTAGTACCAGCAAGTTGAACCGGGTCCATAACTGCGGTTGGAGTAACAACCCCCGTTCTTCCAACTGTCCACTCAATGTCTCTAACAACAGTTTCTTGCTCTTCTGGGGGAAATTTGTATGCAATTTCCCAGCGCGGAACTTTCACTGTATTGCCCAATTCTTGTTGCAAACTTAATTCGTCTACTTTCAAGACGATTCCGTCTATTCCATAAGCTAGGCTATCACGCTTTTTAGTATATTCATCGATAAAGTCAAAAACCTCATCCATACTGCTTAACTTTTTGCCCGTTTGATTAGTGTGAAAACCAAGCTTAGACATCTCTTGAATAGCCTGATGCTGGCTAGTTATATCTTTTGGTGGATTTACCCAAGTATAAATAAAGGTGCTTAAATCACGTTTTTTAGTCACTTGAGCGTTAAGTTGTCTCAAAGATCCAGCAGCCGCATTACGTGGATTTGCAAAAACAGCCTCTCCTTTTTCATCACGCTCTTTATTAAGGCTGGCAAACGCTTCTTTACTCATGTAACATTCACCACGCACTTCAGTGGTGATTTTTTCGGGTAAAACTTGCGGAATATCTTTAATATAACGAGCATTTGCCGTCACATCTTCACCGACACTCCCATTTCCACGCGTTGATGCTCTTGTCAACTTACCATCTGTATATTCAAGTGAAAGAGAAAGTCCATCAATTTTAAGTTCTACGTTGTAAGCCACGGGATGACCTACTAATTTTTGCATCCGTTGATCAAATTCTTTGAGCTCTTCTTTTGAAAAGACATCCCCCATTGAAAGCATCGGAATCTCATGCTCAACCTTTGAAAAATCAGAATTAATTTGGCCTCCGACTCTTTGAGTAATCGAATCAGGTGTTACGATTTGTGGAAATTCAGCTTCCAATTCCAGCAATCGATTATAGTTTTGATCATAAACGTGATCTTCAACTTCAGGTGCATCTTTTGAATAATAATCTTCAGCCCATCTATCAAGCTTTTTTCTTAAAGTTTTTGCTTCCGTTTGGGCTTCATCAAGAGTGATTTTTGCCATTTTATTCTCCCCTGATAAAAATTTAACAACTGTTTTATATTATACCTTTTTAATTGGAGCAAAGGCAGCTAAAAGTCTCTTAATTCCTTTACCATCAAAAGCAATATCTAACTCCATATCTTCACCTTCGCCGTTGACCTTAACAACGACTCCGCGACCCCAAGCTTTATGTTCTACTTGATCACCAACACTCCAGCCTTTCTTTTCTGCGCCAACTGCTCCAGAAGCCTTTTTGGCCTGAGAGGTGTATACACGAGAGGTTTGCTTTTTAGTAGAAAATGGAGCAGCTTGTTCAATTAAATTATTGACTGCATTCAAGGAATTAGATTGCTCTTCTTGCAAGTCTTTTTCATCGATTTCATCTAAAAATTGTGAAGGCGGATTGTATTCTACTCTTCCGTATCTCATTCTAGAAAAAGCGTTAGTCAAATAGAGTTCTTTCTTTGCTCTAGTAATTCCCACATAAGCTAACCGTCGTTCTTCTTCAATGTTATTTTCCTCCATTGCACGTGCTACTGGGAACAAACCATCTTCCATCCCAATTAAAAATACTACTGGAAATTCTAGCCCTTTAGCTGCATGAAGTGTCATCAAAGTCACTTGATTACCATCATCATTCAAATCATCCTGATCGCTTAATAATGAAACCTCAGCCAAAAAGTCAGATAATGGATTAGATTCATCTTCATCCGGTTCATAGTTTTCATCAAAACGCTTAGTTACTGATAAAAATTCATCAATGTTTTCTAAACGAGTTTCAGCTTCGATTGTATTTTCTTTCTTTAAAGCATCTACATAACCAAAATCTTCCAAAATCTTCAAAGTTAGATCAGTTACATTATTATTTTGAGCAAAGACAATCGCATCATGAAGTTTTAAAGCAAACTCTTTTAGCTTGTTAGCTGCCCGAGTAGAAATATCGGATGCATCCACATTATCCATTGCAGAAAGAGGGGTAATTTGGTTGCTATTAGCAAAATTAAAGAGTTTTTCAACTGTAGCGGCTCCAATTCCACGCTTTGGCACATTGATGATTCTATTCAAGCTTAATGCATCGGCAGAATTTGCTACCAATTTCAAATATGCCATCACATCTTTAATTTCTTTTCGATCATAGAATTTATGTCCGCCGACAATTTGGTAAGGAATATTTGATTTTACAAAGGCTTCTTCGACAGTTCTTGATTGCGCATTTGTCCGATATAAAACTGCAAAGTCTTTATAGTTGCACTTTTTATCTTTTACTTCTTCTTTTACCTTAGAAATAATATAGTGTGCTTCGTCGTCGCCATTTTGGGCCTTATAGTAAGTGACTTTTTGTCCATCCCCTTGATCAGTCCAAAGATTCTTGGCTTTACGATTTTGATTATTTTGAATAACAGAGTTAGCAGCAGACAAAATGTGGCCAGTTGAGCGGTAATTTTGTTCAAGTTTGACAGTTTGAACCCCATCTTTTTTATAATCTTGCTCAAAATTCATAATATTTTCCATGTTTGCACCACGCCAACCATAGATTGACTGGTCAGCATCTCCGACAACACACAAGTTTTTATATTGAGCCGCCAAAGCATGAGTTAATTGATATTGTGCTTCGTTAGTATCCTGATACTCATCTACTAAAATGTAGCAAAACTTATTTTGATAAAAATGTAAAACGTCAGGTGCTTCTTTAAACAAGCGCAAAGTTTGCATAATCAAATCATCAAAATCCATAATTTGATCTTGTTTTAGACGCTTTTGATATTCATGATAAATTCTTGCCGTTGTCTTTTCAAAAGGCAAAGCAACGTTTTCTTCATAATCCTTTGGAGTCAATAAATCATTCTTAGCATTAGAAATATAAGAAATGATTTTACGTGGTTGATAAGTTTTAGGATCAATATTTAGGTCCTTTTCAATATGCTTAATCAAGGTTAATTGTTCTGCAGGATCAGCAATTGAAAAATTATTGCTATAACCGATTTTTTCGGCATCTCTCCGTAAAATTCGGACACACAATGCGTGAAAAGTAGACATCCAAATACTATCCGCAGCAGGACCTAATAATTTTTGTTCACGCTCGCGCATTTCACTGGCTGCTTTATTGGTGAAGGTAATGGCCAAAATATTCCATGGAGCCACCCCTTGTTCTTCAACTAAGTAGGCAATTCTTCTGGTCAAAACTGAAGTCTTACCACTTCCTGCACCAGCTACAACTAAAAGTGGGCCTTCAGTAGTTTTAACAGCTTGTTTTTGCTGGGGATTCAATCCAGCTAAAATAGATTCTTCGCTCATGTTTCTTCCCTTCACAATCAAAAAATTAAATATAGCCTAACTATTATAACAAAAAAGATCAGAACAAAAGTTCCAACCTTTTAAAATTATTTATCATATTTTTCCAAATCGAATTGTTCAATTAAGCTTGTCAATTTTTCTGCATAATTTGGATCAGTGGCATAATTATCTTGAACTAAGGCTTTAGCTTGTGTCTTATAATCTTTAGCAGCTAACACATGCTTATACTGTTTCGGATTCCAGCTAGTCCCATTTTGGAAAAGCCGGGCGTGAGCTCTAATTGAAGCCTCATATGAGTCATAAATTTGGAAACGCGCCTTTACTTCTACCCATTTACCATTTTCATATTCTTTAGTTGTCAAAACAGCAGACGTATTAGGGTTGGTACCTTTTACTCCAAACAAATTATTATATTTTTGCGAGAGTGCACTTTGTCCATAATTACTTTCTAAGCATGCCTGGGCAATAGTGATACTTGGAAGTAAGTCATATGATTTATCAACATTTTGAGCAATAGGACCAATCTTCTTAATGAAGGCTTTTCGCTGTCTCATCAAGCGTGCAGCTTCTTCTTGGCGCTGCAACTGCTCCATTTTATATTGTTCTTCTCTAGCAGCAGCGCGGCGATAATAATGAAAACCAACTGCACCTACTGCTAGTACAACCAAAATAATAAAAATTCGAATTATAATTGATAGAGGTGAAATTCTTATGGAAATGATGATGCCGTTTTTAAAGGCTTTTTTGGTGGGTGGGGCATTTTGTGCGTTGGGGCAGGTTTTTATTGATTACACCAAGCTGACACCTGCCCGTATTTTGGTGGCCTATGTGGTGGCTGGGGTGATTCTGGG
>OFGP01002452.1_pt1 | contig 10833 bp, 8 predicted proteins | sample 1521781 | NCBI WGS metagenome assembly OFGP01 (sample SAMEA3504113, study PRJEB24116) | mouse gut metagenome | biome: mouse gut; feature: mouse-associated habitat; material: faeces | place: Denmark | collected 2011 | reverse complement strand
TCGTCACCGACGACGGGGCGGAGACCGACCTGGACCTGGGCCACTACGAGCGGTTTATTGACGAAAACCTCACCGTAAACTCCTCGGTCTCTGCGGGGCAGGTGTATTGGAACGTCCTGAACCGAGAGCGGCGGGGGGACTACCTGGGGGGGACGGTGCAGATTATCCCCCACATCACCGATGAGATCAAAAGCAATATCTACGCCCTGGAGAGCCCCGAGGCCGATGTGGCGATTGTGGAGATCGGCGGCACGGTGGGCGACATCGAGTCCCAGCCCTTTCTGGAGGCCATCCGTCAGGTGGCGGCGGAGCGGGGGCGGAGCAACGTGATGTTCCTCCACGTCTCCCTCATCGTCTCCATCCCCGGCACCGGAGAGCTGAAGTCCAAGCCCACCCAGCACTCGGCTAAGGAGCTGCTCTCCCTGGGCATCCAGCCCGATGTGATCGTCTGCCGCAGCGACGCCCCCGTCCCCGGGGACATTCTGGACAAGATCGCCCTGTTCTGCAGCATCCCCCGGGAAAATGCCATCCCCAATCTGACGGCCGGCCTGCTCTACGAGGTGCCCCTGATGCTGGAGCGGGAGGGGCTGGCCGACGTGGTGGTCCGGCGGCTGGGGCTGATCTGCCACGCCCCCGACCTCACCGAGTGGGCCGACATGGTACACCGGGCCAAAAATCCAGGCGGAGAGGTGGAAATCGCTCTGGTGGGCAAATATGTCTCACTCCACGACGCCTACCTGTCGGTGGCCGAGGCTCTCACCCACGGGGGGATTGAGAACCAGGTGAAGGTGAATATCCGCTGGGTGGACAGCGAGACGGTTACTGATGAAAACGCCGCCAACCTTCTGGCCGGGGCGGACGGTATCCTGGTCCCCGGCGGCTTTGGTGATCGGGGGATTGAGGGCAAGATATCCGCCGTCCGGTACGCCAGGGAGAAGGGAGTCCCCTTCTTCGGCATCTGCCTGGGGATGCAGATGGCGGTGGTGGAGTTTGCCCGCCATGTCTGCGGGATGGAGGACGCCCACTCGAGCGAGTTCTCCCGGACCACCGCCCACCCGGTCATCGACCTGATGGCGGGGCAGCGGGGTGTGGTGGACAAGGGGGGTACGATGCGGCTGGGGTCCTTCCCATGCCGGCTAACCGGCCGGGACAGCAAGGCGTTTGCGGCCTATGGAACAGACAAGATCGCCGAACGCCACCGCCACCGCTACGAATTCAACAACGACTTTCGGGAGGCGGCCACCGGGGCCGGCCTTGTCCTGGCCGGGCTGTCCCCCGATGGGCAGCTGGTGGAGATGGTGGAGCTGCCCGACCACCCTTGGTTTGTGGGGGTACAGTTCCACCCGGAGCTGAAATCCCGGCCCAACCGGTCCCATCCGCTGTTTCGGGACTTTGTGGCCGCGGCAAAGCGAGCTCGGTATACTAATTTTTGAGAATGTTTATCCAAATACCTCTCCCGTCCTGGCATCTTCCGAGCTGTCGTTTTTATCATATTCTGCCCTTCAAGGCAGAACGACACACGCAAAGCATTACCGTAATCAAGCTTACGTGCAATGCACTGCGTGTGTCGTTGAATGTCCTTATTAAATTGACGGTGTTAAGTTGAGCAGAATGGATAGGAAAAATCAAAGGTCATTTTTCACAAAGTTTCAGGTCCTTTGCGGCCAATAAAAACAGGTTCCAATTTATCTCTTGACAAAAGAATCCACCTGTGCTAATGTGTACCTTGTAGTTAGCTATATCTAACCGCCGTGGCAATATGTTCCCTTCCTTTTTCTCCCCAAGGGTCTTCCCTTTGGGCTTCTCTGAACACGAAGGTTAGTCTATACTAACTATAACCAAAAATATCTTAAGAAGGAGTGTTCGACATGAACAAAATCGCAATCGTGTTCTGGAGCGGGACCGGCAACACGGAGGCTATGGCCAATTACATTGCCGAGGGCGTCCGAGCCGCTGGCGGCGAAGCGAAGCTGCTGGGGCCTGGGGATTTCTCTGCCGGTCAGCTTGCCGCTTACAGCGCCGTGGCCTTCGGCTGTCCCGCCATGGGCAGCGAGGTGCTGGAGGAGATGGAGTTCGAGCCTATGTTCTCCGCCCTGGAACATTCTCTCAGCGGCAAGCGGATCGCTTTGTTTGGCTCCTACGGCTGGGGAGACGGCCAGTGGATGCGGGATTGGTGCAAACGCTGTGACGAAGCTGGGGCCAACCTCTTGGACGAAAACGGCCTGACGGTCAACAAAGCCCCGGACGCAGAGGGTAAGGAAACCTGTAAGGAGCTGGGCCGGAGGCTGGTTGCGTGTTGAGCCAGGGCATCTCACGGACGTTCGAGGCCGTGCTGGTCCGGCAGTGCGCCCCCACGCTGGCAGGACTCAAGCCGGGGAACATGTTCTGCCATGCCCCGCTGCAGGTTTCCCGCCGGAAGGTCCGCCAATGGAATGAGCAGTTAGCGTCCTTTGGCCTGGCTGTCCAGATTCTTTTGGAGCGCCCCGGCCCCGGCTCGGTGATTGTCTATGTGTACCGGCGAAAGCATTTGGAGCAGATCCTGTCCGACAATGCCTGCCGGAATTTTTTGGCAGGGATTGGATATGCGGGGACAAATTTGGACGGACTGCTGGAACAGCTTGCGCGCCGCCTACAAACCCAGCCGGAATTTCCCCACGAGATTGGCGTGTTTCTGGGCTACCCGCTTCAGGATGTGATTGGCTTCATCAAAAACCAGGGGCAGAATTTCACCTGCTGCGGCTTCTGGAAATCCTATGGCGATCCAGCGGAGATGCAGGCGTGCTTTGCCTGTTACCGCAGGTGTATTCAGACCTACATGACCCTGTTTGAGCAGGGAACCCCAATCGAGCAGCTGGCTGTGCCGGCATAAGAGGTGAATAGGGGCACGCCATCAGCGAAGAGAGCTTTCGCAAGTTGACACAAGCGCAGAGGTTCCTGATTCATGTACAAAAAAGAGGGAGCAGAATTTTTTCCAAGGGGCTTGACAAGATTGGTTAGCGGTGATAAACTATCCCCGATTTCAGGGTTAGAAGTTACTAACCGCATTGCGGAAGGAGGCGAAGAAATGATGCCGCTGACAATGGCAAAGGCGGGGGAGACTGCTACCATCCGCAAAATCTCCGGCAAAGATGAGATGCGCCAGCATCTGGCGGAGCTGGGCTTTGTGGTGGACAGCGCTGTAACGGTAGTTAGCGAAATTGCGGGAAACCTGATCGTGCAGGTGAAGGACAGCCGGATTGCGCTGGACAAGACCATGGCAAACCGTATTATGATTTAGGAGAAGCGTCCGAGCCGTTGTGAGCAGCGCGGATGGACCGGAGCGAGGGCGAGCGGCGGGGCCGCAAGGCCCCAGGGATCAGCCCGAGTCGGAGGGAAAACGCGCGTTGGGAACAGGCGAGGCGTGACAAAAAATCAAAAAGGAGGAGAGCAGATGAAAACACTGAAAGATGTCAAGGTGGGCGAAACCGTGACCGTGGTGCGGCTCCACGGAGAAGGCCCGGTGAAACGCCGGATCATGGACATGGGCATCACAAAGGGCATGGAAATCTTCGTGCGCAAGGTAGCGCCCTTGGGTGATCCCATGGAGCTGAATGTCCGGGGCTATGAACTGTCCGTCCGCAAGGGCGATGCAGAGATAATCGAGGTCCAGTAAATCAACGCGGCGAGGGCCGCTGTTATTTAGGCCATAAGTTAGCCTTGACTAACAATCGAAAGGAGAGACGGACATGGACATGAAAATTGCCTTGGCGGGCAATCCGAATTGCGGCAAGACCACGCTGTTCAATGCCCTCACTGGCTCCAGCCAGTATGTGGGCAACTGGCCTGGGGTGACTGTGGAGAAAAAAGAGGGCAAGCTGAAGGGCCGCAAGGATGTGGTCATTCAGGATCTGCCCGGTATTTACTCTCTGTCCCCCTATACGCTGGAAGAGGTAGTGGCCCGGTCGTATCTGGTGAAGGAGAAGCCGGACGCCATCCTCAACATCGTGGACGGAACCAACATTGAGCGAAACCTCTACCTCACCACCCAGCTCATTGAATTGGGGCTGCCTGTGGTGGTAGCGGTGAACATGATCGACTTGGTACGGAAAAACGGCGATGCCATCGACCTTGCCAAGCTGGGCAATGCCCTGGGCTGTGAGGTAGTCGAGATGAGCGCCCTCAAGGGCGAGGGCGGCATGGCTGCTGCGGAAAAGGCCGTGGCCCTGGCCCAGAGGAAGCAGACCGGGGAGCTGCCCCATGTGTTCACCGGCAGCGTGGAACACGCCCTGGCCCACATTGAGGAATCCATCCAAGGCAAAGTTGCGGACGGTTATCTGCGCTGGTATGCTATCAAGATTTTCGAGCGGGACGAGAAAGTCATGGAGGAACTGGCTCTTTCCTCTGATCTGAAAGCCCACTTGGAGGAACACATCGCGGATTGTGAACGCGAGATGGACGATGACGCGGAGAGTATCATCACCAACCAACGGTATTCCTACATCAGCGGCGTGGTGTCCAAAGCGGTACGGAAAAAGGCGGCGAAGCACAGCCTGTCCGTCTCCGACAAGATCGACCAGATCGTCACCAATCGGGTTCTGGCCCTTCCGATCTTTGCGGCAATCATGTTCTGCATCTACGCCATCGCTATGGGTACTTCCATTGCAGACAGCGGTGTGGGCATTGGCACCTTTGGCACTGATTGGGCCAACGACACACTTTTTGGTGAGATCGTCCCCAACTTCTTTGACGGCATCCTCACCTCCTTGGGCGTCAGCGGCTGGCTGTACGGCCTGATTATGGACGGCATTGTGGCCGGCGTGGGCGCGGTGCTGGGCTTCGTGCCCCAGATGCTGGTGCTGTTCCTGCTGCTGGCCATTCTGGAGGACGTGGGCTATATGGCCCGTGTCGCCTTCATCATGGACCGCATCTTCCGCCGCTTCGGGCTGTCCGGCAAGAGCTTCATCCCCATGCTGGTGGCCACCGGCTGCGGCGTCCCCGGCATCATGGCCTCCCGGACCATTGAGCAGGACCGGGACCGGAAAATGACCATCATGACTACCGGCTTCATCCCCTGCGGGGCAAAAATGCCCATTATCGGCCTGTTCGCAGGCGCGGTGTTCGGCGGGTCCGCTCTGGTGGCCGTCTCCGCCTTCTTCATCGGCATCGCCGCCGTGGTCGTTTCCGGCATCATGCTGAAAAAGTTCAAAGCCTTTGCCGGGGAGCCTGCCCCCTTTGTCATGGAACTGCCCACCTATCATGCGCCCTCCACGGGCAACGTACTTCGTGCCACCTGGGAGCGGGGCTGGTCTTTCATCAAGCGGGCCGGGACTGTGATCCTGCTGTCTACCATCGTGCTGTGGTTCCTCCAGGGCTACGGCTTTACGGACGGCGTGTTTGGCCCGGTGGAGGACAACAATACCTCCCTGCTGGCCGCTATCGGCAATGCCATCGCTTGGATTTTCTATCCTCTGGGCTGGACGGGCGATATGGCCTGGAAGGCCACCGTGGCCTCCTTCACCGGCCTGATCGCTAAGGAGAATGTTGTGGGCACCATGGCCACGCTCTACCACTTCGCCGGTGAGGTCAGTGAGAACGGCGAGGAGATCTGGGCCCTGGTGGGGGCGGACTTCGGCGCCGTCACCGCCTACAGCTTCATGATCTTCAACCTGCTGTGCGCCCCCTGCTTCGCCGCCATGGGAGCCATCAAGCGGGAGATGAATAACGCCAAGTGGACCGCCTTTGCCATCGGCTATATGTGCGTGTTCGCCTATGTGATCTCCCTGATTGTCTACCAGCTCGGTGGGCTGATCACGGGTGCTGCCAGCTTCAGCCTGTGGACCGTTGTGGCCTTGGTTCTGTTGGCCGGTATCCTCTGCCTGCTGTTCCGCAAGGGTTATCAGGGCGAGGAGAACGCCCGGCGGCTGACCTCGGTGGCCGCTGTTGCAAAGTGACTGGTCCAGAAAGGAGCGATTGACTATGCCCGCTATCTTGGGAAACATCATCGTGATTGCCGCGCTGGTTGCAGTCGTGGCGCTGGCCATCCGGTCTTTGCGGAAGTCCCGCAAATCCGGCGGAGGCTGCAACGGCGACTGCGGAAACTGCCGGGGCTGTCACTAAAACATCAAATCTTGTTATCGAGCGTATCAACGTACACGCCCCGGACAAGTCCAGCGGCCACCACGCCCAACAGGTTGATATCATTTATAACTTTATTGGCATTCTCCCCACTCCCCAGACCAAGAAAGAAGCGGCGTAGCCTCTCGACTACGCCACTTCTTCCAAATGAAAATACTTCCTTATGAGGCTCCCCGGTATGCCGGGGGGCCTTCGCTTAGATTTTCGTGATGTCGATGGGGGTCAGGTCCTCGCTGCGGCTCTGCTGCCGGACGGTGAGTAGGGCCCGGGCGGTGTCCACCGAGGTGACACAGCCCACCCCGTGCTCCACAGCGGAGCGGCGGATGCGGAAGCCGTCGCTGTCGTGCTTGCGGCCCCGGGTGGGAGTGTTGATAATCAGGTCCACAGTGCCGGACGCAATCATGTCCAGGATGTTGGGGTGGGCCTGGGACACCCGGTTGACGCCCCTACACTGGATGCCCGCATCGGTGAGGGTTTGGCAGGTGCCGGCGGTGGCGTACAGCTCCACGCCCATCTCCTCGAAGCCCCGGGCGATGGATACGATCTCACCCTTGTCCTCGTCCTTCACGGTGACGATGATCCGGCCGCCTCGCTTGGGGGCCCGCATTCCGGAGCCCTTAAAGGCTTTGAGGAGGGCCTGAGGATAGGTCTCGGCCAGTCCCAGCACCTCGCCGGTGGATTTCATCTCGGGGCCCAGGCCGGTGTCCACGTCGGTGAGCTTCTCGAAGGAGAACACCGGGGCCTTGACGGCGAAGTAGTCGGCTTCCCTGTAGATGCCGGCGCCGTACTCCATATCGCGGAGCTTCTCTCCCAGCATTACCCGGGTGGCCAGGTCGATGATGGGCACGCCGGTGACCTTGGAGATATAGGGGATGGTACGGGAGGACCGGGGGTTGACTTCAATCACATAGATGTCGTCGTCATAGAGGATATACTGGGCGTTGATGAGGCCCACCACCCCCAGGTGTCCGGCCATGCTCTTGGTGTGCTTAAGGATCAGGTCCCGGTGTTTCTGCTCCAGGTGGAGGGGGGGATAGACGGCGATGGAGTCTCCGGAGTGAACGCCGGCCCGCTCCACATGCTCCATGATGCCTGGGATGAGGATGTCCTCCCCGTCGAACACGCCGTCCACCTCCAGCTCCCGGCCCATGAGGTACTTGTCCACCAGGATGGGGTGCTCCTGAACGGTCATGTTGATGATCTTCATGAACTCCTCAATGTTCCGGTCGGTGTAGGCGATCTCCATGCCCTGGCCGCCCAGTACGTAGGAGGGGCGGACCAGAACGGGGTAGCCCAGCTCCCGGGCGGCGGCCAGCGCCTCCTCGGTGGTGAAGACGGTCTTGCCCTTGGCCCGGGGGATGTTGCACTTGGACAGAATTTCGTCGAACCGCTCCCGGTCCTCAGCGGCATCCACGCCATCGGAGGAGGTACCCAGGATGCGGACGCCCATGTCGGTGAGAGCCTTGGCCAGCTTGATGGCGGTCTGCCCGCCGAACTGGACCACCGCTCCCCAGGGCTTCTCCTGTTCCACGATATTTTGGACATCCTCCGCCGTAAGAGGTTCAAAGTACAGCTTGTCCGCCACGTCGAAGTCGGTGGACACGGTCTCCGGGTTGTTGTTGACGATGATGGTCTCACAGCCCAGCTTCCGCAGGGCCCAGACGGAGTGGACAGAGCAGTAGTCGAACTCGATGCCCTGGCCGATGCGGATGGGGCCGGAGCCCAGCACCAGCACCTTCTTGCGGCCGGACCCGTCGTCCCGGGCTTCGTTCTCCCCGTCGTAGGTGGAGTAGTAGTAGGGGGTCTCGGCGTCGAACTCGGCGGCGCAGGTGTCCACCATCTTGAAGGCGGGGATGATGCCGTACCGCTCCCGCAGGGCCTTCACGTCGGCCTGGGTCATGCCGCACAGGGCGCCGATGTAGCTGTCGGCAAAGCACATTTCCTTGGCCCGCTTCAGGGTGTCGATGTCCGGCTCCCCCTTGCACCGCTTCAGCTCCTCCTCCATGTCGATGATCCGCTTGAAGCCGTCCAGGAACCAGATGTCCATCTTGGTGATGGAGTAGATTTTTTGCGGGGAAAAACCCCGGCGCAGGGCCTCGGCCACCACGAACAGCCGCTCGTCGGTGACGTTTACCAGCAGCTCCTCGATCTCGTCGGTGTACAGCCCCTCCAGCTTGTCCAGCTTCAGGGCCCGGACGTTCAGCTCCAGAGAGCGGATGGCCTTCATCACCGCTCCCTCGAAGGAGTTGGCAATGGCCATCACCTCGCCGGTGGCCTTCATCTGGGTGCCCAGGGTGCGGCTGGCGGTGGTGAACTTGTCGAAGGGCAGGCGGGGGATTTTCAGCACGCAGTAGTCGATGGTGGGCTCGAAGCAGGCCTTGGTCTTGCCGGTGACGGCGTTGGGAATCTCGTCCAGAGTATAGCCCAGGGCCACTTTTGCGGCGACTTTCGCAATGGGGTAGCCCGTCGCTTTGGAGGCCAGGGCGGAGGAACGGGACACTCGGGGGTTGACCTCAATGACGGCGTACTCAAAGGAGTCCGGGTTCAGGGCGAACTGCACGTTGCACCCGCCTTCGATCTCCAGGGCGGAGATGATGTCCAGGGCGGCGGAGCGGAGCATCTGGAACTCCTTGTTGGCCAGGGTCTGAGCGGGGGCCACCACGATGGAGTCGCCGGTGTGGACGCCCACAGGGTCGATGTTCTCCATGGAGCAGATGGTGATGACGTTGCCGGCGCCGTCCCGCATGACCTCGAACTCAATCTCTTTCCAGCCGGCGATGCACCGCTCGATGAGCACCTGACCCACACGGCTGAGGTTGATGCCCCGGTCGGCGATCTCCTCCAGGGAGGAGCGGTCGTAGGCGATGCCTCCGCCGGTGCCGCCCAGGGTGTAGGCGGGCCGGACGATGACTGGGTAGCCGATGCTCTCGGCGAAGGAGACGGCGTCCTGAACGCTCTCCACCACCAGGGAGGTGACGCAGGGCTGGCCGATGGACTCCATGCAGTCCTTGAAGCCCTGGCGGTCCTCCGCCTTGCGGATGGACTCGGGGGATGTGCCCAGCAGGCGGACGCCGTACTTGGCCAGGGTCCCGTTTTCATGGAGGGCCATGGCCAGGTTCAGGCCGGTCTGGCCGCCCAAGGTGGGCAGGATGGAGTCGGGCCGCTCCATCTCGATGACCTGGGTGACGGAGGGGATGTTCAGCGGCTCGATGTACACGTGGTCGGCGATGTCCTTGTCGGTCATGATGGTGGCGGGGTTGGAGTTGACCAGAACCACCTCCAGGCCCTCCTCCTTCAGGGCGCGGCAGGCCTGGGTGCCGGCGTAGTCAAACTCCGCGGCCTGGCCGATGACGATGGGGCCGGAGCCCAGCACCAGCACCTTCTTCACGTCGGTATACTTGGGCATTACTTGTCACCTCCCGATTTCCTGGCGGCCATATTGTCGATAAAGCGGTTGAACAGATACTCGGTGTCCTTGGGACCGGCGTTGGCCTCTGGATGGAACTGGGTGGTAAAGCAGTTGGGCCGCTTGTAGTTCAGACCCTCGCAGGTGCCGTCGTTGACGTTGACGTGGCTCACCTCGGCCACAGAGGGGTCTACCGAGTCGGAGAGCACCATGTAGCCGTGGTTCTGGCTGGTGATGAACACCCGGCCCTTCGCCAGGTCCCGGACGGGGTGGTTGCCCCCCCGGTGGCCGTAGGCCAGCCGGCCGGTCCTGGCTCCGGTGGCCAGGGCCAGAAGCTGGTGGCCCAGGCAGACGCCGAAGAGAGGGATATCGCTGGCGTAGAGCGTTTTCAGCTCCTCGATGATGGCGGTGTTTTCCGCCGGGTCGCCGGGGCCGTTGGAGAGCATCACGCCGTCGTACCCCCCGGAGAGCACTTCCCCGGCGGAGGTGGAGGCGGGCAGAGCCGTCACCCTGCAGCCCCGCTTGCGCAGGCACTCGATCATGTGCTGCTTGACGCCGTAATCCATCATGGCCACATGGAAGCGCTCCTCGCCGCAGGCGGGGAATACCTCGGGCTCGGTCCGGGTGACCAGCGCCACGGTGTTTTCCACCTTGTAGGTTTTCAGCTGTTCCAGCACCTTGGCGATATTAAAATGCTCCGCACAGGTGAGCATTCCGTTCATGCTCCCCTCACTGCGGAGTATCTTAGTCAGCGCCCGGGTGTCTACGCCCTGGATGCCGGTGATGTTGTGTTCCTTCAGATAACTGCCCAGGTCGCCCTCACAGCGGAAGTTGCTCCCCCGGGGGGACAGATGGCGGACCACAAGGGCCTCTGCCCAGGGCCTGCGGGACTCGTTGTCCTCGCTGTTGACCCCGTAATTGCCGATGAGGGGATAGGACATGACCACGCCCTGTCCGGCGTAGGAGGGGTCGGTGAGAATCTCCTGGTAGCCGGCCATGGAGGTGTTGAACACCATCTCGCACACCCGGGTTTCGGCGGAGCCGATGCTGGTGCCCGAGAAGATGCTACCGTTGGCTAGGATCAAGGTCGCTTTCATTCGTTCGTTCACTCGCTTTCCGTTCCAGTACTGTGTTCATATGTGTAATCAAGTTATTTTATCTAAAAATGCGCCCCTTTGCAAGATGGCGTTTTCCCTTTTTCTGTATAAATATTCGACAAGGATTTGGGCAATTCGGCAGGATAGATTTTTGCGGGCCGGGAAAGACTGTAAAAAGCCTCCCTCTCCGAGGGAGGTGGCACGGCGAAGCCGTGA
>OFGP01002448.1_pt1 | contig 10847 bp, 1 predicted proteins | sample 1521781 | NCBI WGS metagenome assembly OFGP01 (sample SAMEA3504113, study PRJEB24116) | mouse gut metagenome | biome: mouse gut; feature: mouse-associated habitat; material: faeces | place: Denmark | collected 2011 | reverse complement strand
CTCCGGGCATTCCTTTTGTCAAAAAATGCTTTGCAAAAGCCTGCCGCGCGGTTTGATTGCAAAAATCTCCCGCCCCTCTTTTCTGGACGCCTCTTTCTGCCGATATAAGTAATAACAAACTGGAAACCGCACGCAGCAGGAGGGACTGCCTATGAAAGATATTGCCATCCAGGGCGCGGCCCATGCCGCCGCCCAGCAATCCGCGTCCCGGGAAGCCCCGGTGGAAGCGGAGACGGAGGCCGCCGCGCCGGTGGAGATGGACGAGGAGGGCGGCTTCTCCTCCCTCCTCTCCCAGGGGGAGGAAGAGGCCAAGACCCTGGTGGAAATGATTCAGGAGGCCCAGGAGAAGGCGGAGGCCCAGCGGGAAGCCCTGAAGCTGCCCAAGAACTCCACGCGCTACGGCGACGCCCCCCTGGAGGCGTACGCCCGTCTGGCCCGGGCCAGAAGCACGGCGCAGGTCAATTCCGCCACCGGCTACGCCCGCCGCCGTCTGGCGCAGTTCAAGACCGCCCTGCACACCGACAGCGAGAACTCCGCCCGCATCAAGGCCGCCATCAGCCAGCTGCAAAAGGCGGTGAACCGCGGGGAGCGCAAGAAAAAGGAACTGAATCAGGAGCGGCTCACCGAGCTCCGCCGGGCCAAGGCCGCCAAGGAGGAGGAGAAGGAAAAGGAGAAGCTTCTGCGCCAGGAGATCCGCCGCCGGAAAAGCCAGCGAATGGTCCGGGAATCCGGCTATCTGCGGGAGGCGGAGGTTTCCGACCGCCTGGCCGCCCACCTTACCGCCACCCAGATGGAGCTGCGCCAGCAGGCCCAGTCCCTGACAGCCTCCACCACCGCCTCCGTGGAAGCCGCCGCCCAGCAGTACGCCGCCGCGGGAGCTTCCGCCGCCGCGTCCGCCGTTCCTATGGAAGCCGGCTTCAGCGGACAGGCATGAGAGCCTGTTTTCCTATCTCCCCGCGCCCGTCCTGGCGGTTGATTTTCCGCCGAAGCTTCGTCAGCCCCCCTGCAATCCGTCAGGATTGCCGCGGGCAAAGAGGCAGGCGGAAAAAATGCACCGGAGAACAGAAAAGATCTGCTCTCCGGTGCGGTCTTGCCTCGCCGGATTTGTCCGGCCGCTTCCCCCCGCGGTATGTAAAATTCTTACTTCAGCAGTGGACAATTTGCTTTTCCAGTGGTAAAATCAAAAAGATTAAACTGAGGAATTGCGCCCCGCGCGCAGTTCCCTTGTGAGTTTGGGAGGTCATAGTATGAAACGCAGAGTACTCAGTTTCATCACCGTTTTGGCTTTGTGCCTGAATCTGTTCCCGGCGGGGGCCCTTGCCGCCGATGCGGGAACGGACGACGGGCTGTGCCCGCATCATCCGGCGCATACGGATGCCTGCGGGTATATTTCGCCGGTATCGGAGCGGGAATGTACGCACAGCCACGACGATGGCTGCTATGCGGAGGAAACAAACTGCATTCATGAGCATACGGCCGCGTGCTATCCGGGTCCGGACGGCGTTTCCGGAACGGATGAACCGGCTTTATGTGCGCATGTGTGCACTCAGGACAGCGGCTGCGTCACCCGGATGCTGGCCTGCCTGCATGAGCACGACGACGCCTGCGGCTATGCCGAAGGGAATCCCGGCGCGCCGTGCACGTTCGCCTGTCCGATCTGCCCCATCGAAGATTTGATCAGCAGGCTGCCCGCCAGGGTTTCTGCGCACAATATGGAGCAGGTCCAGGCGCAGCTCAGTGAGATTTACGCCCTGTATGAGGAGCTGACCGGCGATGAACAGCGGCAGGTGGACCTGTCGCCCTGCGTTGCCCTGCTGGATCAGATAGACGGGATGGGTTCTGCGGTACTGGACGGAGGTTATAACCTCTCGGAAGATGAGAATTACCCTGGCACGTTTATAGCGGATGTGCCCATGACCTTTAATACAAACGGGCATACCTTTACTGGTGCTGTTTCGGGAAAAGGTGCCATACGGGTCACCGGGACAGGCAAGTTGTACCTGATAGGCGGCGGCTATATTTTCGGCAAAAATGGCACCGGCGTGGAGGTCGAGTCCGGCGGTTTCCTGAGTATTGTGGACCCGGCCACGCGCATTAAAGGCATGGGATATGGCTTGGACATCGCCTCCGGTGCGGAAGTGCACCTTTCCGGTGGTACCTATGAAGGCTCCGTCGCCGCGATTCGGACGGATAATGATAATTTTGACGCTCTGCTGGAAGATGGCTACGCCTATTATGACGACAGCGGCAATTGGCTTTCGCCGGACGATATGGCGACAGCCAAAAAGGTCATCGTCAAAAAATGTACGGACCATATCAAAGAATGCGTCCTCAAAAAAGGTTTTCCGACCCACACCTGGACTTGTTTGGCCTGCGGGGCCACTGGTGAGGAAGGGTGTACATTTGACTTTGCACAAGGCACAACGGGAACGTGCGACTTCTGCACAAACGAAATTACCGTTACAGTGAATGAGGACAGCTTGAAAGCTCTGGCCTTTGACGAAGCCGTCAAGCCCGCAAACGGCACCGTCACGGTCAGGGTGAACGATGCCGCGAAGGATTTGGAACTGGATACCGATTACACCGTGGACTATAAAACACAGGCCAATGTCGGTGATGCCAGCTTTACCGTTACAGTTACCGTTACTGGTATAAACTACGACGGAATCTTTACAGCGGACTACACGTTTACCAAAGACGAGCTGGAAAAGTTTGTTTTGGAGTGGGATATTGTCTCTAAACCCGTCCCTGTAGCGGTGGACTATGACGGCAGTCCGGTGGAAAAGGATGATCTGCCGCCTGTAATTATCAATATACAGACGTCTGCCGGTGTGGACCTGCATGACAGGCTCAAGTATTCTCACAAGGCCCAGGGGAACGGCGACGCCTACACAGACGGCCTGCCCACCAACGCCGGTACTTATGATGTTGTAGTCACACTCCCGGAAGGGCCGGACTATCAGGCGGCCTCCAGTGAGCCGATCACGCTGACGGTCAATCCAATCGACCCAATCGACACGGCCCCTGCCGCCGCCAAGCCGATTTATAACGGCGCTGCCCAAAATCTGGTTACTGCGGGTGCGCTGGAACCTGTGGCGGTGGCAGACGGCCTGGAAATCCAATTTGCGGTAAATGAAAACGGTCCCTACTCCACCGAGATCCCGAAAGGCACCAATGCGGGGGATTACCAGGTCTGGTACAAGGTAGAGGTGACGGACAACTATACTGCCGTCGATCCCACCGAGATCACCGGCGTGGAAATCCAGCGCAAGCAGCTCACGCCTGATGTCACCCTGTCCGAGTATACATACCTGTATGACAACGGGTATAAGGAGCCCAAGGTCACGGTCAAGGACGGGGAGCTGAAAACCATCCTGCCGGAAACTGAATACCAGTTTGAGTACGTGAACAATCGGAATGTAAGCACTCCGGATAATCCGGCAAAAGTGATCGTTACCGATAAAGCAGGCGGGAACTATGACCTCGCGGACGTTGAGGTCCCCTTCCAAATCACCTTACGGACCCAGGAAGCCCTGTCCATCACTGAAAAGCCCAATACCGTTATTTACGGAGATACGTTTACTCTGAGTACGTCCGGCGGTTCGGGCGACGGCCTCATCACCTGGGAGATCATATCGGTTGACGGCAAGAACGTGGCAACGGTGGACCAGGACAGTGGACAGGTCACTATCATCGGTGATGGTGAGGCCACGGTGAGAGCCACCAAGTCCGGCAAGGACCCCGTGACCGGAGTGACCAATTACGAGGATGCCATCGCAACCTGGCCGTTTACTGCGAGTAAGAAGGCCGTCACCGCCACCGTGACGGCGGATGATAAATTCTATGACACCAATACGAACGCCACGGTCCACGCTGTTGTGAAAGAGGGCGTTCTGTCTGGGGATAAAATTATCATTACCGGCCTGACCGGCACCTTTGACAGTGCGGACGCCGGGGTGGATAAGACCGTGGACGTGGATACAAGCAAGGCCAACATCACCGGCAAAAATTCCGAACACTACGACGTTTCCTACTCCAGCACCACCGTCAAGGCGACCATCCACAAGGCGATCGCGAAGATTACAACCCCGCCTGCTGCCGCAACACTGACCTACAACGGCACTGAGCAGGAGCTGATTGCCACTGCGGCGGTGGTTGACCCCGCCGGTGTGCCGGTGGAATACGCCTGGAGCGAGGACGGCCCCTACTCCACCGACTTCCCGAAGGGCACCAACGCAGGCGAGTATACCGTCTGGTACCGCATCCAGGAGACGGCCAATTACACCGGCGAGGCTCCCCAGAGCGTGAAGGTGACGATTGCCAAAAAGCCGGTGAATCCCACAATTGAGTTGAGCGGCGATGGCCTGACAGTGGAGCTCGATGGTACTTACTCCTATGTCTACGACGGCACCGCCAAGGAGCCGGTTGTCACGCTGAAGGAGGCTGACGGCACAACGGTAATCCCAGCCGGTGAGTATACGGTGGAATATAGCAACAATACCAACGTGGGCACCGCCGCCGTTACTGTCACCGCTAAGCCTGACGGTAACTACTCCTTTGAAAATGCCCCTGTTACAGAGACATTTGAGATTCAAAAGGAGAAGGCCAAAGTCACCACCGCCCCGGAGGCGGTGGACGACCTTATCTTCAAAACCAGCGCCCAAAAGCTTGTGACTGCGGGCACCGGGTCCGGCGGTACGATGGTTTACCGTGTGGGGTCGGATGGGGAGTTTAAGCCAGAAATCCCCACCGGGACCAATGCCGGAAGTTACACGGTATATTATAAGGTAGAGGGCGACGCCAACCATAGTGATTCTGAGGTAGGTTCGGTGCCCGTTATCATCGCCCCCAAGCCGGTGAACGACCCGCTCATCGAGCTGCAAAACGACGATGGAACCGCTTTTGTCAGCTGCGTCTATGATGGCATCGCGAAAGAGCCCAAGGTCGTGGTCAAAGACTACAGTACGCTTATCGATGCAGGCGAATACGAAATCCGCTACGCAAACAATATAGACGCCGGTAATACCGCTACGGTCAACATCATCGACAAGCCGAACGGCAATTACACGGTGAAGGGTTCGACGACATTTGTGATTGAAAAGGCCAATATCGTGTTCGATCAGGATCCGAGCGCGGCTGTTATCACCTACGACGGCAAGGCCCATGAGCTGCTCGTTCCGGGCAAGACCAGCGGCGGCGAAGTCCAGTACGCGCTGAAGAGCGCGACAAGCAGGTATGACACCGCCATCCCCACGGCTACCGAAGCGGGGAAGTACACCGTCTATTACAAGGTCGTGGGAGATAAGAACCACAACGATCTCGCAGTACAGTCCGTAGACGTGACCATCGAGCGGAAGCCACTGACCGACATCACCATTGAGCTGACCCCCGACAGCTTTGAGTACGACGGCAAGGTGAAGCTGCCCACGGTCGCGGTCAAGTTCAAGGAGGGGAAGACGGAGACAGTAGTGCCCGATACGGAGTACGATTGGACGTGTAACAATGACTCTCCGACAAACCAGGGCACTTATACCATTACGATCACCGACGCTGCGGACGGCAACTACGATCTGACCAACGTCACACCTAATACCGCGACCTTCTCCATCGGGAAGACGGAGCAGGCTCCGCTGGTGATCGAGGACAAACCCAAGTCCACCATCTACGGTGCTACGTTCACCTTGACCGCCAGCGGCGGCTCCAGTAGCAGCGCGGTGACTTGGGAAGCAACGGGGCCTGCCACCGTGGACGAGAACACCGGCGAGGTGAAGATCACAGGCGTTGGCGAGGTCACCATCACAGCCACCAACCCCGGCGATCAAAACTACCTGCCCGTCTCCGATCAGTGGACCTTTACCGCCGCGCCCAAGCCCGTTACGGCTTCCGTTGTGGTCGATGATAAGGTCTATGACGGTACGACAAACGCCGCTGTGACCTCCGCCAGCATTACCACGATCAACAGTGACACGGTGACCATCGACCCGGCCAGCATCACCGCCGCCTTTGACACCCCCGGCGTTGGTACGGGGAAGACGGTTACGCTGGATACCTCCAAGGTTAAGGTGACCGGCGCGGACGCGGCCAAATATGACATCAGCTATCCCGACACGGTGACTGCGGACATCACCCAAGCGACTACGAAGGTCACCACCAATCCCGAGAAAATCGACTCCCTGACGTACAACGGACAGCCTCAGGCGCTGGTCACGGCGGGGCAGACCAACGTAGGCTTCCTGGTGTATTCCCTGGATGGAAAGAACTTCTCCCCCGAGGTTCCTACCGGGACCAGCGCTGGGACTTACACCATCCATTATAAGGTGGACGGGACGAGCGATTATACCGGTGTGGCTGGGGCCTCGATTACTGTGACCATCGATCCCAAGGGCATCACGCCTGAGGTGGAGCTGTCGGAATCGTCCTTCCTGTACGACGGCACGAAGAAGGAGCCGAAGATTACTGTCAAGGACGACGAAACTGTGATTGATCCCAAACAGTACACGGTCACATGGGCGAACGACGATCTGGCGGTTTCGGATGGATTGCTGACAGCTGCGGGCACGTATACAGCCACCATTACGAACGTGACCAACGGGAATTATTCGTTCACTGCAACTGCCAAGATTGAAATCACGGCGGCGACCCAGGGTTCGCTGAAAATCACCGGCAAGCCCGAGCACGTCTATTACGGCGACACGGTCACCACGCTGGAGGCTACCGGCGGCACTGGAAACGGAACGGTGACCTGGAGCATCACGGCGGGCGAAGCCAGCGCCGAGATCGTCGAGGCCAGAGGTGTGCTCACTGTCAAGGGTATGGGTTCTGTCACGGTCAAGGCGACGCGGACGGTCCCCAACTACGCGCCTGCCACCGACACCTGGACCTTTACCGTGGAGCCGAAGCCGGTCACGGCGGAGGTGACCATCACGGGGAGGGACTACGATGGGACCACAGCTGTTGACAATGCCGCAATCACAGCGGCGGTGAAGGCCGGCGACTTGGTGAATGCTGCCGACAGCATCACGATCAGCGGACTGACGGGAGCCTACGAGGACGCCAACGCCGGGACCGGCAAGACGGTCACGCTGAACAGCACTGGCGCAACTGTGACTGGCGACACAGCCAAATATGACATCAGCTATCCTGATACTGCCAAGGGGACGATCAACCCCAGGTCGGTTACTGTGACGGTCACGCTGTCCGGCAATGACTTGCAGACGGACAGCTCTGCTACACCGCCCTATTTCTACAGCTATGACGGCACTGATAAAATCCCCGATGTGACCGTTACGGCGGACGATGATAACGCGGTGCTGGCAGACAGCGATTACGGTGTGAACATCACCGACAACAGAAATGTTGGCAACGCCACTGTGACCGTCACGGCAAGCACCGGCGGCAACTACACCTTCCCTGACACGGATGTAAAGTTCGCCATCAAGAAAGCCAGCGCGGCGCTGACTTTGACCCCCCAGGCCAATCTGCTGACCTACAATGGAACGGAGCAGGAGCTGGTGACGGGCGGTACGGCCACCGGCGGCACGGTGATGTATTCTGACACAGACGCACCAGATTCTTATTCGGAAACCATCCCCAAGGGCAAGGACGCGGGCACATACACCGTGTATTACATGGTAAAGGGCGACGCGAACCACGAGGACACCACGCCCAGTTCGTGGTCCGTGACCATCAATCCCAAGGAGATTACGCCCGCTATTACGTTGGCTCAGGATTCCTACGTGTATGACGGCGATCCGAAAACCCCTGGCGTCACTGTCAAAGATGGTACGGATACGATTGATGATGCGGAGTACAGCGTATCCTACCGCGACAACACCAACGTCGGTAGGGCCACGGTCATCGTCAGTGACAACAACGGCGGCAACTACATCGTAAACGGTACGGCCACCTTTGAGATCACAAAGAAAGCGCCCACATTTACGGCTCCGGTGGGAATCACCGGCTTGCAGTACAATGGTGAGGCGCAGGAGCTGGTCACGGCTGGCGTTTGCCATGAAGGCACTGTGGAATACTCGCTGAACGGCGGGAATTATTCCACCGCCATCCCTGTGGGAACGGCGGTTGGCACGTACACCATTGACTACAAGGTGCTGGGCGACGCCAACCACAGTGATACGGGCCCGGTGCAGCTGACGGTGGAGATCGGTAAAAACAAGGTGACAAATCCCACCATCACGTTGTCTCCCCCCCAATTTACGTACAATGGTAACCCTCAGGAGCCGGCCATCACCGTCCTCGACAACAATCAGCGTGAGATCCCGAAGCATGAGTACACGAAGACGATTACCGGCACTAAGAGCAACAATATGGTGGATGTGGACACCTACACCGTTACCATCACCACGCCGTTAACCTCCAATTATGTCATTACCACCGATGGTACGACCAACGTCCGGACCTTCGAAATCGTTCCGGCGGACCAGGAAAGCATTTCCATCACCGGTACCAAGGCCCAGGTCCACTACGGCGATACCATCCAGCTGGGCGTGTCGGGCGGCACCGGTGTTGGGACGATTGCCTGGGAGATTGAGGCGAATGATGGCAGCACAGTCTCCAGCACGATCAGCGCGACCGGTCTGCTCACCGTGACAGATGTAGGCGGACCCTACACTGTCACAGTGACCCGTACCAAGCCCAACTACGGCACCGTATCCGCCAAGTGGGAGTTCAGCGCGGGCAAGAAGCCGGTGACGGCGGAAGTGACCATTGCGCCGAAGACCTTTGATGGGACCACAGGTGTTAACGATCCCGACATTACGGCGGTTGTGAACGCCAGTGATCTGGTCAGTGGTGACTCTATCACCATCAGCGGCCTGAAGGGCACTTATGACAGCGTCAGCGTTGGCACGAAGACGGTCACACTGAACAGCGGCAATGTGACAGTCATCGGTACCAATTCGGAGAAGTATGACATCACCTATCCCAAGACTGTCCCCGGAGCTATTCTGTCGGCGGCGGCCACAGTGGCTACTGCCCCAACTCCTAACACCCTGACTTACGATGCCAGCAAGGCCCAGGAGCTGGTCACGGCGGGTACTGCGACGGGCGGCACCATGGTATACTCTCTGGACGGCACCAATTTTACCGCCGCCATCCCCAAGGCCAAGGAGGCTGGCAAGCACACGGTCTGGTACAAGGCCCAGGGTGACAGCAACCACACGGACAGCGCGGTTGATACTGTGGAAGTGACTATCAGCCGGCAGACCGTGACGCCCCAAATTGAGCTGACGCCCCCCAGCGCACAGTACGACAGCAATGTGAAGCGTCCCGAGGTCATTGTTAGAGACGGTGCAAACAACGTTATTCCGGAGAGCGAGTATCATATCACCTATGTGTCCGATAACGGCGAGAACTGGACGGACCAGGGCACGTATGAGGTCAAGGTCGAGAATACCGCCGGCGGAAACTATGTTGTTGAGGCAGCCACAAAGGACTTTACCATCAGCACATCGGCCCAGGCTCCGCTGGAGATCGTCAACAAGCCCGGCCTCGTCTACTACGGCAACACCTTCACCTTGAGCGCAGTAGGCGGCTCCGACAACAGCACGGTCACATGGGACAGTAGCGATGACACGATTGCCGACATCGACGACAACGGTTTTGTGACCATCAAGGGGGTAGGCCCCGCCATAATCACCGCCACCAAGCCGGGCGGCGGCAACTATGACACGGTGACAGCAACCTATCCGCTCAACGCGCTGCAAAAGCCGGTCACGGCCATTGTCACCGCAGACGACAAGGTGTATGACAGCAAGGCGGACGCCAACCTCCACGTCACATGGGAGAAGGGCGCTCTGGTCGGGGATGACGAGATCGAAATCGAAACCCTGACGGGAACATTTGCAGACGAACATGTCGGGACAAATAAAAAGGTAACTTTCATCTGTGAGTTTGTTGCTGATACGACCTATGACAAGTACGACATCACCGTCCCGCCCGACACCACCGCGTCCATTTTCAAGGCGGACGCCACTGCACCGGCACTGACGGCAAATGATCGTGTGTACGATGGCATGTCCCAGGACCTTGTGAGAGGCGGAAACGAAAATACTACCCTCTATTCCAGTTCCAGAGACGGCGTATATACCGCGACAGTGCCCACCGGAACCAACGCGGGAACTTACACGGTCTGGTACAAGGAAAAGGGTGACGCCAACCACAACGATTCCGAGCCCCAGTCGATCCAGGTGACCATCAGCAAGAAAACGCTGACGGCGGACGCCGCGAATACCACCCTGTCCGGCAACGACTTGCAGGCGGACACCGATGGAACCTATTACTATACGTATGACGGAAGCGAGAAAAAACCTTCCGTTATCATCAAGGAAGGTTCGGCGGTAATTCCGGCCGGCGAGTACACGGTCAGCTACAGCGACAATAAGAACGTAGGCAACGCCACTGTCACCATCACGAATAACGAAGGCGGCAACTACATCGTCAGCGGCAGCGTAACATTCGAGATCCGCAAGGGCGGCGCAGAGCTGGCCACCTCCCCTCAGGCCAAAGACCTGACCTACACCGGACAGGCACAGGAGCTGGTGACCGGAGGCACCGCGACGGGCGGTCATATCGAGTATAAGCTGGATGGCGTCGATTGTGGTGAAGACATTCCCAAGGCGACCAATGCAGGAACTTATACGGTGACCTACAAGGCAGTCGGCGACGATAACCATGAGGACAGCGCAAAGGTTGGCTCGGTTACCGTGACCATCAAGCCGAAGGAAGTTATCAGTCCGAAGGTTACAGTGTCCGGCACCTATACCTACGATGGAAACGAACAGGAGCCGGGTACCGCCAATGTCAAGGTGGAGGACGGCGGCAACACCATC
>OFGP01002446.1_pt1 | contig 10848 bp, 13 predicted proteins | sample 1521781 | NCBI WGS metagenome assembly OFGP01 (sample SAMEA3504113, study PRJEB24116) | mouse gut metagenome | biome: mouse gut; feature: mouse-associated habitat; material: faeces | place: Denmark | collected 2011 | reverse complement strand
AAAGCGGTCGCGGCCCGCAGGGCCGCAGATGAAAGCCCGTTCGCCGCCGGAGGCGGCGAAGATTACTTCCCTGCCTGTGTTTCGCAGTACAGGCACCGGTATACCCTCCCCCTGCGGTCCGTAAGCTTAAACACCTGGGGCAGCTCCTGCTCAATCGAAGTAATACACCGAGGATTCTTGCAGTGAATCACATTGGTGATGGTGTCCGGCAGCTTCAGCTGCCGTTTCTCCACCCGCACGCCGTCCTTGATGATATTAACCGTGATATTCGGGTCCACATAGCCGATAATATCCCAATCAAGGTCCAGGTTGCGGTCAATCTTGATAATATCCTTCTTCACCAGCTTGCCGCTGACCACGTTTTTCAGAATGGCTACCGAACAGTCCAGCTTGTCCAGCCCCAGAATGCCATAGAGCTCCATAGCCTTCCCGGCGGCGATGTGGTCGATCACAATCCCGTTTTTAATCGAATCAATGGTCATAATACGCTCCCTCCCTTACTCGATGCCCAGCAGCTTCATGATCAGCGCCATGCGGATATACCGCCCATACCGCACCTGGCGGAAATACGCCGCCCGGGGGTCCTTGTCCACCGCCACGGAAATCTCGTTCACCCGGGGCAGGGGGTGCAGGATGCTCAGGTCCTCTTTAGCGTTATACAACTTGTCCGGCGTGAGGATATAGCTGTCCTTCAGACGCAGGTAGTCCTCCTCGTTGAAGAACCGCTCCCGCTGGACGCGGGTCATATAGAGGATGTCCAGCTTCGGCATGACGGCCTCCAGGTCCGTGGTCTGCTCGTAGGGAATGTCCCGCTTCTGGAGGACCTCCTTCTTGACATAGCTGGGCAGCTTCAGCTCCTCCGGGGAAACCAGGACGATCTTCGTGCCGGCGTAGCGGCTCATGGCGGAGATCAGGGAGTGGACCGTGCGGCCGAACTTCAGATCCCCGCAGAAGCCCACCGTCAGGTCCTCGAACCGCCCCTTCTCATGGCGGATGGTCAGCAGATCCGTCAGGGTCTGGGTGGGATGGTTGTGTCCGCCGTCGCCGGCGTTGATCACCGGCGCCAGGGCGTGCTGGCTGGCGACCAGGGGCGCGCCCTCCTTGGGATGGCGCATGGCGATGATGTCCGCGTAGCAGCTGACCGTGCGCACCGTGTCGGCCACGCTCTCGCCCTTGGCGGCGGAGGAGCTGGACGCCTCGGAGAAGCCCAGCACCTGGCCCCCCAGGCTCAGCATGGCGGACTCGAAGCTCAGCCGGGTCCGGGTGGAGGGCTCGAAAAACAGGGTGGCGAGGATTTTCCCGTCGCACTTATGGGCGTAGGCGGCGGGGTTCGCCAGCATGTCCGTGGCCGTCGCCACCAGCTGGTCGATCTCCTCCACCGTGAGATCCAGAATACTGATCAGACTTCTTACCTGCTCCATTTACTTGTTCCCTCCAATCCAGCTCTCGTCCGACGGATTGTCCCGGAAGGCGATCAGCCGGGCGATGTCCTCGGGCTTGATATACTTCTCCTCCGCCGCCACCTGGGCGATGACGTCGAAATTGGTGAGGCTCACGTTCTTCACGCCGGCCTCCGCCAGGCGCTCCAGGCCCTTCCGCATGCCGTAGGTGAAAATGCTGACCACGCCCAGCACCTCCGCGCCCGCCTCCCGCAGGACGTTCACCACCTCGATGACGCTGCCGCCGGTGGAGATCAGGTCCTCCACGACGACGACCTTCTGGCCCTTCTCCAGCCGGCCCTCGATCTGGTTCTGCCGGCCGTGGTCCTTGCTGCCGGAGCGGACGTAGCCCATGGGGAGGTTCATGATATGGCCGGTGATCGCCGCGTGGGCGATGCCGGCGGTGGAGGTGCCCATGAGGACTTCGGCCCCCGGGTACTCCCGGCGGATCGTCTCCGCCAGGGCGTTCTCCACGTCGGTTCTGACCTCCGGCGAGGTCAGGGTGAGCCGGTTGTCGCAGTAGACCGGGCTTTTGATGCCGCTGGCCCAGGTGAAGGGCTCTTCCGGGCGGAAAAATACCGCTTTGATCTTGAGAAGGTCTTTGGCAATCTGTTTCGAAATCGCTTCCATCGTTGACATCCTTTCTTCCGCCGCGCCTCCGGCGCGGGGGGTGGTTGTTTCTACTCGTTACCCCGGGGCCTGCGCGGCCCCGGACTCCGCGCCTACTTTTCGCCCCCGCGAAAAGTAGGCAAAAGCGGGCTTAAGGAACGTAGTTCCTTAAGAATCCTCCTGGAATTACGGGGGTTGTTTGTTTTTGCGCTTTTCCTGTGGTCTGTCCGGCCTAAACCGGGCTTCCGGTCCGTGGATCGGGCGAAGCGGCTGTTTCAGGACGGTTTCGGCAGTCCCTACCGCATTGCTTCGGGTACTCCCGGAAATCAACGGTTTACCTCCGGATTGTCCGTCCGGCCTACCAGATAGTCCAGCGAAACCTTAAAATAGTCCGCTAAAATGATCAAATTGCGGACCTCCGGATAATTAAGGCCTTGTTCGTAGGTATAAACGGAATGGCGTTTTACACCGATAATATTTCCGACATCGGTCTGTGTCATGCCATTCTCTAATCGCAGTTCCTTGATTCTTTCTGAAAAATCTGCCATATTTCCTCCAAATCGCCTTGACAAGGAACATTAAACTAGCTATAATAAAAGCTAGTTTAATGTTCTTTTGGGAGGTGATATTTTATGAACCCACTAATGGAAACCCTGTTTGACCTGATGAATGGTCCTCATTCATCAGAAATGGAGCAGCGGGCGATGAAGGAGTCGAGGAAGGCAATCCAGGCGGCAAAGGAGCGTCTCACCTTCGAGGAATTCGACGCTCTCTGGAAGGCGATCATGGACATCGACAACGCCGGTTACCTGGACAGCTTCGTCTTAGGCTTCCGCCTGGGCATGCAGCTGACCATAGAGGGCCTGCGGCCCATTGCCCGTTAGTGGAGGAATCCCCCCTCACACGCCCCGGGGAGTCTGCGAGGTCAAGACGGTAGGGTCTGCCGTCAACATCCTCAAACAGCCGCTTCGCCCAAACTGCAAACCGGAAGCCCGGTTCAGACCGGACGGACTACAGGAAAAGCGCAAACCAAAACACCCCCGTAGTTATAAGGGATTCTTAAACCGTAGGTTTAAGTGACTTTTTGCCTTCTTTTTGTTCACACAAAAAGAAGGCGCAGGGCGTCCGGGGCCGCGCAGATTGTGCAATGACCCCATCGAGGGGTCATGCACAATCAAATTTTGCACGGCCACTCGATGTGGCCGTTGCAAAATCTATAGCCCCCGGGCCGATTTGAGAACCAACTACCGTGCCGCCCGGAGGGCAGCAGAGGAGATTTCTTCCATGTGCGCTTCCATCTCCTCGTATAACCCATCTACAAATTCCAGAATCCTTTGGACCTCCCCGCTGTCGGAGGGGCTGCCCCGATGGGCAGCGTACATAATCTCCCCCACCATCTGCATCTGGAGATCAATCTCCTCCTGCAAGTCCCGGATCTCTCGCTCCAGCCGGACGTGGGAAACCGTCGCCTCCGTCCGGTTCTGCAGACCCTTCCAGGTCGGGATCGACAAGGTAAACTTCATAACCCGCACCCCCTGTCCGTCAGTCGTCGTAAATGCCGCCGCCGATGAACTCCCGGATCAGGGAATCCGGCGCAATATACTTCTCCTCCAGAACCTCAAATCTGGGATACGCGTCCGCCAGGTGGCGGACCTCCTCATACCGCTCCATGTCCGGCGATACCCGCAGATGGTCGAACAGCGGCTGGGCGAAGGCGCGGATCACGCTGATCTCATAGGGATGGGTGGTGTCAAACACAATGCTGGCGTTGTCCTTGAAGGGGGAAATGTACAGCTTTTCGCCCCGGCGGACGTTGGCCCACATCTTTACCGTCACGTCCGCCTTCCAGGCCCGGAACTTGGAGTCCCGCACCGTCCGCCGCTCCAGGCGCAGCCACGTGCGCTTGAACACAATGTCCCCCGTATCGTCCTGGATGTCGGAACGGGCGGAAATATACACCTTGGCGGCGTCCGGGTTCCGGCCGGTGATAATGTCGTTGAGGGCATGGATGCCCTCGAAAATGGCGATCTCGTCATTGCCCAGCTGGAGGGGCTGGCTCTTAATATCCGAGCGCATCTGCCGAGCGAACTCAAACTTGGGAATCAGGATCTTCTCTCCCCGGTCCAGGGCGGCGAAGTGCTGGTTGAGCAGGTCCATATCCATGCAGAAGGGGGACTCGTAGTCGATCTGCCCCTCCCGGTTCCGGGGCGATGTCTCCGGGTCCACGGTCTTGAAGTAATTGTCCATGCTGACGGCGTGGGAGTTGATGCCCATCTCCTTCAGCTTGGCCTCGATCTTCTTGGCGGTGGTGGTCTTGCCGCTGCCGGAGGGACCGGAGAGCAGGACGATCCGGGATTTGGACAGGTTGTCCGCGATTTTCCGGGCCGCGGCCTCGATCTTCCGGTTGTAGGCCTCGTCGCTCTCCTGCACAAAGCCCTGGGGGTCGCTGCGGACGGCGTCGTTGATCTTACTGAGTGAGTATGCCATTTTCGCTGCTCCTTTCTGCTTTCTCCATCATTGTTTGGTCATCTGCTGATAAAACGCCCGGAACGCCGCCTGGTTGGCCGCGATCTTTTCGGGGCGCTGGATATACTCCTGTGGAAATTTCAGATTGAACACGCGCTCAATGCGGTTTCGCGGCTGGTCCACCATCTTGGTGGAGCCCCCCGCGCCCAGGCTGAGGATGGTGTGGAGCTCCTCCATGATGTAGATGTTGTACCACCCCGTGCCGCCGGGCCTGCACCAGCCCACGTTCTCAAAGCTGCCGGACATGTACTTCTGCCGGTAGAGGTAGTAGGGGGCGAAGCCCGCCCCGCCCAGGGCGGGGGCCGCGTAATCCAGCATGGCGGCGACCTCCTCCTCCGTGGGAATCCGGGTACCCTCCAGGGTGATGCGGCTGCCCTTCTTCAAGGACAGGGTGTGGATGGTGATGTTGTCCGTGCCGAAGGCGACCACCTCGTCCAGGGTCCGGCGGAAGCTCTCCGGCGTATCCTCCGGCAGTCCGGCGATGAGGTCCATGTTCACGTGGGGAAACCCGGCGGCATTCACCAGCTCCATGGCCCTGCGGATGTCGTCTCCGCTGTGCCGCCGTCCGATGGCGGCCAGGACCCTGTCGTCCATGGACTGGGGGTTGACGCTGATCCGGTCCACGTCGTTTTTCCGAAGGACCGCCAGCTTCTCCGCCGTGATGGTGTCGGGCCTCCCGGCCTCCACAGTCAGCTCCACGGCATCGGCCAGGTCAAATCCCTCCCGCAGCCTGCCCAGCAGGCGGTCCATCTGCTCCGCCGTCAGGGTGGTGGGGGTACCGCCGCCCATGTAGAAGGACCGGACCTTCAGGCCCAGGTCCTTGACCATGGCGGCGGCACTGTCCGCCTCCGCCAGCAGGGCCTGCAAATAGGGCTCCACCAGATGGAAGGATTTTTCCACGCTGTTGCTGACGAAGCTGCAATAGGCGCACCGGGTAGGGCAGAAGGGGATGCCCACATACAGGGATATCTCGTTTTTTTGCAGCTCCCGCTTAGCCTCCAGGCCAGCCTTGGCGCAGGGGAGGCACAGCTTCCGCCGGGACTCGGAGACAAAGTAGGTGTCCCGCAGGATGCGGTCCGCCTCCTCCTCGCTCTTCCCCTCCTCCAGCAGCCCTGCCGCCAGCTTGGCAGGCCGGATGCCGGTAAGGGCTCCCCAGGCGGGGGTGACGCCGGTGAGGGCCCGGGCGGCCTCGAAGAAGCTGAGCTTCACCGCCCGCTGCAGCAGGCGCTCCCGCTGGTACTCGTCCTCCGCGCCGGAGAGCGCGGCCTGCGCCGTTCCGCGGGCCGTCCGCCCCTCCACGGACAGCTCCGTGACGGCGGTTCCGGCCTGCCCTTCCACGGCGAGGGATACCCGAGCCCTATTGGACTCCTCTTCCCCGTATACGGGCCGCTCGTTGGGAAAAAAGGCCAGCAGACTCTGCTCCACGGCGTAGCGGTAGTCGTGGCCTTCAAAAATCATTTCCATTTAACTGCCATCCGCATATAAGAATTGCCGGTACGCTCCTGGTCCAGGGTGGACAGGGCGCCGTGGCCTGGGCAGACCTTGTAATCCCCCTCCAGCTCCGCCAGACGTTTCAGGGACCGCAGCATCGTCTCCCCGTCTCCCCCCGTCAGATCGCACCGTCCGCAGGTCCCGGCAAACAGGGTATCCCCGCAGAGCATCACATCCTCCGCCAAGATCACCACGCTGCCCGCCGAGTGGCCCGGGGTATGCAGGACCTTCAGCGTCAAGCCACCCAGAGGGAGGGTATCCCCCTCGCCGTAGGTCCGCTGGTTCTTCTCCGGCAGGCGGGGGAAAAAGTAGTGGGGGTTGGGCTCGTCGGAGGGGCACAGCTCCTTCTCGTGGGCGTAGACCGGCAGGTCCGGCCACTTCTCCAACAGGGCGGGGATGGCGCCCACGTGGTCCCAGTGGCCGTGGGTCAGGAGGATCATCTGCGGCTCCAGGCCGCTCTTTTCGATCATGGATAGCACCCGCTCCGGGGACCCGCCGGGGTCCGCCACGGCGCAGACGCCCTCTTTCTCGTCTCCAATCAAATAGCAGTTGGTGTCGATCTGTCCCACAGGGATGGTATCAAAAATCATGGAGAATCGCTCCTTCTTAATTTACTGAAAATCCAGACGCATGGGTAACTCGCCGTCCTCCAATTCTCCGGCAGGGCAAAATCCCAGCTTTTCATAAAGGCGAACGGCTCCGGCATTCTCCGGCTTACAGCCCAACTCCATACGGCTGTATTTTCCACTGGCTTTTACCAGATCAATGACCTTTTTCACGGCGGCAGTGCCAAGCCCCCTGCCCTGGGCAGATGCGTCGATCATGACGCGCCAGAGGTACATGCTGCCCTTCTCCGCCTCGTCATACAACTGCATGAAGCCCACCGGAACACCGTCTTCGCAGATGGCAAAGGAGTACACTGGGGCGTATATGTTGCGGTTTTCTCCATACATCCATGCCTGGGCCAGGGATTCTGCATTAGGCGGGACGAAATGCCGCCCCTCCGCCTGCTTCATATCCAGAATCGCTATGAAATTCTTATCGGTTATCTTTTGGAATTGGACCATGCTGCGTCTCCGTATCAAACAAAATCGTCACCGGGCCGTCGTTCTGGGAGAACACCTGCATATCCGCGCCGAACTCCCCGTGCTGAACGTCAAAGCCCCGCTCCCGGCAATGGGCCATGAACTTCTCGTAGAGCGGAATCGCAAGGTCCGGCTTCGCCGCTCCGGTGAAGCCCGGGCGGCGGCTGGAGGTGTCGGCGTAGAGGGTGAACTGGCTCACCACCAGGATGCTCCCGCCCACCTGCTCCAGGTTCAGATTCATCTTTTCGTTCTCGTCCTCAAAGATCCGCAGGTTGCAGATCTTGTCCGCCAGCTTCACGGAGACGTCTTCGGTATCGTTGGGCCCTACGCCCAGCAGGATCAGATAGCCCTGCCCGATTTTGCCGTTGACCTTCCCGCCGATTTCCACTGACGCGGATTTTACCCGGGTCACAACTGCCCGCATCTTTCAGTCCTCCTTCTAAAAAGCCCTTTGCGGGCCGCGCCCGGCCCCCTCCCTCAAATGGAAAGGCAAAGCCTTTTCGCTTGACTTCATCCCGCCGGCCGGTTCACCTTCATGACGTTGGAAATTTGATGGATTTTCCGCATGACCTGCTCCAGCTGCTTGGAATCGGCGACGGAGATCGTCAGGTGGAAAATGGCGAAGCCGTCGGCGGTGGTGTGGACGTTCATACCGTTTACGTTGACCTTGCAGGTGCTCATGGCCGTGGAAATGTCCACCAGCAGGCCGGACCGGTCCTTGCACACCACCTCCAGGGAGGTGGAATAGGAATCCCGGATGTCGTCGCTCCAGCTGACCTTGATCCAGCGGCCCTGATTGGCCTCCACATGGTGATCCGGCTGGGCGTTGGGGCAGTCCTTGCGGTGGACGGACACGCCGTAGCCCCGGGTAATGAACCCCACAATCTCGTCCCCGGGCACCGGGGTACAGCACTTGGAGAACTTCACCAGGCAGTTGGAGAGCCCCTCCACCACGATGCCCTTCTCGCTCTTGACCTTCCTGGGCAGGTTGGACTTGGCTTCCTGTGCGGCCTTGGCCTCCTTTGCCTCCTGGGCGGCCCGGGCGGCGGCCTCCTCGGCGGCCTTCACCATAGCGGCGGCCCGGTTGATGTGCAGCAGCTCGTCCCGGACCCGGTTGGCCGCCTTCTGGGCGGTCAGCCCGCCGTAGCCGATGGCGGCGTACATCTCGTCCAGGGACGGGAAGCTCACCCGCTTGAGGATGCTGGGCAGCACGTCGGAGGCGGTAATCTGGGCCATGGTCAGGCCGATATGCTTCAGCTCCGACTCGAAGGAGGCCCGGCCCTGGGCGATGTTCTCCTCCCGCCGCTCCCGCTTGAACCACTGGCGGATCTTGCTGCGGGCCTCGCTGCTCTTGGCGATCTTCATCCAGTCCCGGCTGGGACCGTGGGCGGACTTGGAGGTGTTGATCTCCACCACGTCGCCGTTGTGGAGCTGGTAGTCGAAGCCCACCATCCGCCCGTTAACCTTGGCCCCCACCATGGTGTTGCCGATGGCGGAATGGATGGAGTAGGCAAAGTCGATCGGGGTGGCCCCGGCGGGCAGGTTCACCACGTCCCCCCGGGGGGTAAAGACAAAGACCTCGTCAGAGAAGAGGTCCACCTTCAGCGAGTGGATGAACTCCTCGGCGTCGGTGTCCTCCTGATTTTCCAGCAGGCGGCGGATCCATTCATAGGCCCCCTCGCCGCCCTCCTTCTTGATGCCCTGCTTGTACTTCCAGTGGGCGGCCACGCCGTACTCGTTGATAGCGTGCATGTCGTAGGTGCGGATCTGCACCTCGAAGGGGATGCCCTCCTCGCCGATGACGGTGGTATGGAGGGACTGGTACATGTTGGGTTTGGGGGTGGCGATATAGTCCTTGAACCGGCCCAGGATGGGCTTGTAGATGTCGTGGATAACCCCCAGCACATTGTAGCAGTCCGGCACCGTGTCCACCAGCGCCCGGAAGGCGAAGAGGTCGTAAAGCTCCTCCATGGTCTTCTCCTGGAGGTACATTTTCCGGTAGATGCTGTAGGGGTGCTTCACCCGGCCGTAGACGGTGGCGTGGGGGATATTCTCCTCCGCCAGGCGGGCGCCGATCTCCTCCTGAATCCGGCTCATAAACTGGTCGTGCTGGACGCTGTCGGCGGCCAGCTTCTTCGTGATCTCGCCGTAGGCCACCGGGTCCAGATACTGCAGGGACAGGTCCTCCAGCTCCCACTTGATCTTCGCCAGGCCCAGGCGGTGGGCAATGGGGGCGTAGATCTCCATGGTTTCAAAGGACTTCTTCTTCTGCTTGGCCGGGGTCTGGTACTCCATGGTGCGCATGTTGTGGAGCCGGTCGGCGATCTTGATGAGGATCACGCGGATGTCCCGGCTCATGGCGAAGAGCATCTTCCTGAGGTTCTCCATCTGCTCCTCTTCCATGGTGGAGTACTTCACCCGCGTCAGCTTGGTGACCCCGTCCACGATGTCCGCCACCGTCACGCCGAAACGCTTGGCGATGTCCTCGTAAGTACAGTCGGTGTCCTCCACGCAGTCGTGGAGGAGGGCGGCGATGATGGACTCGCTGTCCAGGCGCATCTCCGCCACAATCTGGGCCACATTGATGGGATGGGTAACAAAGGGCGTCCCGTCACGGCGCATCTGCTCGCCGTGGTGCTCCCTGGCGTATTCATAGGCGGCGCGGATCTGGTTCAGGTCCGCGGAGATATTGTACCCCCGAATGGTCTTTTCCAGATGCTCATACCGCTCTTCTACTGTGACCATAGGTCACTCAGCCTCCTTTTTGCACGGGGGATCGTCTTGCACGAACTCACCGGTAAATCACAATTTATCTATGTCTTGTGCGGATTATATAAAATATGCTCTACGGACGTTTCTGTCGTGCCGTACTGTGTTTCATATGGAATGGTTTTGATATACGCAAATCCACACTTCTGAATCACTCTTGCCGATTGCGCATTTCTCTTAAAGTGTCCTGCAATAATAAAGTCAAGATTTTCGACCTCAAACAGATATTGGATTACAGCCTTTACCGCTTCGGGCATAAGTCCCCGGCCCCAGTAGTCCTTTGACAGGACATAGCCGATCTCTCTGCCATTGAGCGAAGCCAACTCGGGATAGCGTTCCTCGTTATAATCTACCAGCCCGCAGGAGCCAATGACCTTACCCTGATATTCCAGCGCGAAGGTCTTCTTATTTGAAATAAACCTATCCAGTCTTTTGCGGGATTCTTCGATACTTTTATGCGGCGGCCATCCCGCCATCTGTCCAACGCCGTCAACGCTTGCATACTCGAACAAATCCTCCAGGTCAAATTCTTTCCAAGGCCGCAAGACGAGATGCTCTGTATGCAAAATAATTCCGCTAATATCAATCGGCTTATTCACAGTCGGATTCCTCCCCGCCATCATAACAAGTCCCGATTTGCCGCTTCGTCTCAAAAAGAAGCATCCTGCCCCAGCGCCTTTCGCAGGGCGCGCACATAGGCGCTCTGCTCCAGGTCGGCCTTCCTGCCGGGTACGGGCTGCAATATCATCATATCCTCCTGGACAGCCAAGGTGACCAGCCCCCGCTCCGCGAAGACCTCCAGCCCCAGCGCGGTGCGCAGGAAGGACTCCGTCCCGTCCAGGGCCCCGGCCAGCCGCCGCAGGGCGGGCAGGCGGGGAACGCTTCCCCCGCACTCCGCCTCCATCCGTCCGATGGCCCGCCAGAGTCCG
>OFGP01002445.1_pt1 | contig 10849 bp, 10 predicted proteins | sample 1521781 | NCBI WGS metagenome assembly OFGP01 (sample SAMEA3504113, study PRJEB24116) | mouse gut metagenome | biome: mouse gut; feature: mouse-associated habitat; material: faeces | place: Denmark | collected 2011 | reverse complement strand
AAAGGACTTCTGCCATGATGAAAAATCCGATTTGTACCAGGGGCCTGCGCCTCTGGGTGCAGGGCCTCCTGCTTCTAACTCTCCGCTGGCTGCAGCTGAAAACCGGCTTCGACCAGGAGACGGGACTCGCCCTGCGCTCCTTCCCCGGACTCGTTCTGGCCGCGGCTATCCTCCTCTGCGGCGCGCTGGAGCTCTTCCTCGCCCTAGGCATCCCAAAAACCGCCCGCACCTACCTCAACTGCCTGGAGCCTGTGGACCAGCGGCATTTGGCCCCGCTGGCGGCGGGAAGCCTCCTGCTGTGCGCCGGCGGCGTACTGCTGCCCGGCTGGGGGACGCTGGCCATCGCCGCCGCCGTGGCGGGCGCCGCCTCGGCGCTGGGACTGATCTTCTTTGCCAGGCTCCTTCGTCAGGGCGCGGAGCCCAGAGCCCTTCCGCTGCTGCCTGCTATGGTCTTTTCCGTCCTCTTTGTGCTGGTGGTCTATCTCCCGGAGGAGAGCAACCCGGTACTGGAGCGGTACTACCTGCCGGTGCTGGCCGCTTCCATGGCCGCCTGCGCCTTCTACCAGCTGGCCGGACTGGCCTGCCGGGAGGGCAAACTGCGCTGGTTCGTCTTTTTTGGCAATCTGGCCGTCCCCCTGTGCCTGGCCGCTATGGCCGACTGCGCCGAGGATTGGGGACGGATGCTGTCCTTCTTTGGCTTCGCCCTGGTTCTGACGGTGTTCCTCCTGACCCGTCGGGATACGCTTCTGCCGGAGCCCGAGCCGGAGGAGGAAAAGAACGAAGAAAAAGGTCCGGGCGGCGCGGCCCAGGCACAGGGATAAACGACAAAATAAGCGTTGGATTCCCCCTCGTAAGAGGGTGAAATCCAACGCTTTCTTCATGTAAGGGGCCGGACGGCGATCTGCCGCGCATCGGCCCGGCGCAGGGCGATGACCGCGCCGCACACGGCGTAGGCCACCGGGTCGCCCCAGGGGCTCTCCTGCACCGCCTGCACCCGTCCGCCGGGCACGAAGCCCAGCTCCAGCAGCCTGCGCCGCTGGCCTCCGCCGGCGGAGAGCGCGGTGACGGCGGCCAGCCGTCCCGTTTCCAGGCGGTCCAGGGTGGTGGTGACATCCTCCATCAGAGGACTCCTCCTTTTAGTCAAACAGGGGGCGGACGCCTCCTGTGTCTGGTCTGGTACAGCCCAGTCTATGCAGAAGCTTTCTTCACTGTGCCAGATAGGCCAGGACGCCGTCGGCGATGCCCCGGGCCAGCTGGGCCTGATAGGCCGGCTGGACCAGCTTCTCCAGCTCGGAGGCGGTGGACATAAAGCCGCATTCCACCAGGGCCGCCGGCATGAGGGAGGTGCGCAGCACCGCCAGATTAGGCCGCTCCTCCATGCCGAAGTCCTCCGCCCCCGTGGCCCCGCGCATGGTCTGGTGGAGCAGCTGGGCCAGACGCCAGCCGTTGGTGCCCTGGCTGTAGGAGCAGGTGTAGATGCCGGTGACGTCGTCGCGCTCCACGTTGGCGTTGCAGTGGACGCTGACGAAGAGGTCCGCCTTCTGTCCGTTGGCCAGGGCGGTACGGTCGTAGAGATCCACGTAGCGGTCGTCGGTCCGGGTCATGAGGACGGTGACGCCGGCCTCCTCCAGGAGCGCAGCCGCCTGGGAGGCGATGGCAAGGTTCAGATCCTTCTCCTTGACGCCGCCGTACTCCGCGCCGTTGGCCTCCCCGCCGTGGCCCGGGTCCAGGACCACCAGGGCGGAATACTGAGGCTCCTCGGGTGCAGAGGGGGGAACGATGGATACCGTGCGGGTTACCGGGTCCCAGGCCACCTCGCAGCCCAGCGCCTCGGCAACGGCCCGGAGGGGCACCATGGTGGTTCCGTCCTGGGATATGTAGGAGGCCGGGGCGTGCAGGGCCTCGCCGTCCACCAGAATGCGGACGCCGCTCTGGTTGGCGCCGGAGGCGGAGAGGGAGAGCAGCAGGATCAGGCTCAGGGCCATCAGGAGTGCATAGATACGCTTCATAAGGTCGGGTTCCTTTCCAGCGCTGTCCGACAGGGTTCGACAGCGGATTTTTCTCTATTGTACCTGACGGAGGGCGGAAAAGGCAAGGGGCAATATCTGGATTTTTGCGGCATTCCCCCACAAATTGCCGCCCCTCCTCCGCCGCCCCTTGTGGATTTTGTAGAAAAAGCGGTCGAATTTTATTTCACCCCTTGCATGGACGGGTATCTTCTGGTATGATGATGGACAATGCAGAAAAGGAGCGGGATGCGAATGAGGATGGACAGGCTTTTTCATATGCCCAAATACCTCGCAGAGGTATCTTTTCCTCATTCCTTATTTTGCTGTTGACGGTCAGATGCTGATCGTCTCTTTTTTTGCGCAAATTGAGAAGGGAGAAACTCTATGAAAGAAAACAACGAAGCCATCCGCGACGCGCGGACGCTGGGCGCCCCCAAGATGCTGCTGCTGGGCGTTCAGCACATGTTCGCCATGTTCGGCGCCACCATCCTGGTGCCCATCATCGTCAGCAGCTCCTACGGCCTGCCCCTGAGCATCCAGACCACCCTGTTCTTCGCCGGCATCGGCACCCTGTTCTTCCACGTCTGCTCCAAGCTGAAGGTGCCCGCCTTCCTGGGCTCCTCCTTCGCCTTTCTGGGCGGATTTGAAACCATGAGCAAGATGGACCAGGGCATCTACGCCGGCATGGAGCCGGCGGACAAGCTGGCCTACGCCTGCGGCGGCATCGTGGCGGCGGGACTGCTGTACCTCATCCTGGCCCTGCTGGTGAAGGTGGTGGGCGTGCGGAAGGTCATGCGCTTCCTGCCCCCGGTGGTCACCGGGCCCATCATCATCTGCATCGGCCTGAACCTGGCCCCCTCGGCGGTCAGCAACGCCTCCCAGTGCTGGCCCCTGGCCCTCATCGCCTTGGCGGTGATCATCGTTTTCAACATCTGGGGCAAGGGCATGTGGAAGATCATCCCCATCCTCCTGGGCGTGGTGATCTCCTATATCGCCGCCATCATCATGAACGCCTGCGGCATGGCCAACGCCGACGGCTCCGCCATCCTCAACTACGCCACTATCGCGGACGCCGGCTGGCTGGGCCTGCCCCCCTTCCAGATCGCCAAGTTTGACCTCTCCGCCATCCTGGTCATGGCCCCCATCGCCATCGCCGCCATGATGGAGCACATCGGCGACATGTCCGCCATCTCCGCCACCGTGGGCGAGAACTTCATCGAGGACCCGGGCCTCCACCGCACCCTCATCGGCGACGGCCTGGCCACCTCCCTGTCCGCCATGTTCGGCGGCCCCGCCAACACCACCTACGGCGAGAACACCGGCGTGCTGGTCCTCTCCCGCGTCTTTGACCCCAAGGTGATCCGTCTGGCGGCCCTCTACGCGGTGGTCCTGGGCTTCATCCCCAAGATGAGCGGCGTTATCGGCTCCATGCCCACCGCCATCGTAGGCGGCATCAGCTTCATGCTCTACGGTATGATCTCCGCCATCGGCGTGCGCAACATCGTGGAAAACCAAGTGGACTTCACCAACTCCCGGAACCTGATCATCGCGGCGGTGATCCTGGTATGCGGCCTGGGCTTCTCCGGTGGCCTGACCTTCTCCGTGGGCGGGACCAGCGTGACCCTCACCTCCCTGGCTATCGCCGCTATCGCGGGGATCATCCTCAACGCCATCCTCCCCGGCAACGACTACGAATTCGGCTCCAATCCCTCCGGCGACCAGAACCGGGGCATCCATCCCTGAGCCCGAGCTCAATCTGACACGCCAAGCAGGCTGTCAAAAAAGCCCTCCGCAGGAGTTTTCGCCGAAGGCGAAAATAAATTGTAATCACTTTTTCGGCGGCGTGTACGTCGAAAAAGTACTTTGCGGGCCGAACTCGGCTCGGTCCCCCTTCCTCAAAAAAGATGCGAAGCATCTTTTTTGACACGCAGAAGCAGGCTGTGAAGCGCAACGCTTCACAGCCTGCTTTTTTATCATTGCGGCGCAAGCCGCAGCAGCCTGCACCCGTGGGGCTCTATCCGGACGCGCAGCGCATCCCCGCCGCAGTCCAGCTTCTCCCCCGTCCACAGATCCGCCGCAAAAGCCGCCGGCGGCGCATCCAGGGCGTCCCACAGTGCGCTGACCTCCCGCTCCCCGTCAGACAGGTTGAACAGCGCCGCGCACACGGAGCCGTCCGCCGGGTCCCGGGATACCCACACGGCCTGCCGTTCATCCCGACTGGCCTGCCTCCGCTTCCGGGCCGGGTCCAGCAGGGACAGGACCTCTCGGTTGGTCAGCAGGGACAGCGTCCAGCCGTCTAACTTGGTCAGCTCCGCCCCCAGCATCAGCGGCGAGCCGAAAATGCACCACAGGGTCATCATGGTCCGCTGCTCGGCCCTGGTAAACCGGCAGGCATACTCCCCCTGGAAGCCGCCGCCCAGCTTCCCCAGGGGCAGCATGTCGCAGTCCGGCCAGCAGCCGGGCTCCACGTGGTCCTGCCACAGCTCGCAGCGGCGGAACATAGCTGCAAGGAGACGCCACTCGTCCCAGAAATCGTCGGTGATCCGCCACATGTTGGCGTAGGTCTTGTAGTGCCACGCCTGCTCAATCAGCGCGGGGCCCGGAGACAGGGACAGGACCATGGGCCTCCCCTGCTTCCCGATGGCCCGGGAGAGCATCTCGATCTCATGGCGGCCCCCGTAAGCGCCCTCGCCGCCCTCGTTCCAGTTATTGGTGTTGCAGATGTCGTCGCATTTGATGAAGTCCACCCCCCAGGAGGCGTACAGCGCAATAATGGAGTCGTAGTACGCCTGCCCGGCCCCACAGTCCCGGAGGCCGTACATATCCGGGTTCCAGCGGCAGACGGAGGACGGGTCCGCCGCCAGATCCGCCGTGACCTCGCTGCCCAGAATCATCCCGTGGCGGTGGGCGGCGATGCGGGGGATGCCCCGCATGATATGGATGCCGAATTTCAGGCCCAGGCTGTGGACGTAGTCCGCCAGCGGCTTGAACCCCGCGCCGCCCGCGCTGCTGGGGAACCGCTCCGGGTCCGGCAGCAGCCGGGAGTACCGGTCCATCTCCACCCCGCCGAAGGGAATATACTGGTACGTCTCCCGCATGGTCCCGGCCTTATGGGCGTACCACTGGATGTCCACCACCACGTATTCCCAGCCGAAGGGCTTCAGCTTTTCCGCCAGGACGGCGGCGTTGGCCCTCACCTGTTCCTCGGTAACGGCGGTGTTGTAGTAGTCGTAGCTGTTCCACCCCATGGGCGGGGCGGGGGCGAAGGTATCCTTTCTTCTCATAGCGTCTCCAGGTTGCCGATCCCGTAGGAGATCTGCAGCAGCACCGGGTCGCACTGGGTAGGAGCCAGCTGCAAAAGCCGCTTCCCGTCCTCCACGGCGCACATGCCCATGCTCCATCCCGCCTGGTGAATCCGGGCGTCATAGCTCACCAGCATGGGGACCCGCTCCCAGGGCCCTTCCCCCAGACGGTAGTTCACCAGGAAATCCCCGGGGTCCCGCAAACCCAGCTCCCCGCTGTCCCGCTTGCCGGAAACGATGATGGTCCCGTTCTCCCCTCCCTGTGGCACCCACAGGCAGTAGGGCATGTTCCCCAGGTACATACCGTCCGCCGTCTCAATCCGCTTTCCCCAGTACGCCGGGTCGCCCCAGTCCACGCCGTCATCGGAGAACCGGCAGTACACGTCGCAGGTAGGCGCGTCCCCCGGCTCCTTGCAGAGGGCGAAGCACACGATCTCATAGCACATAAAGTACCGCCCGTCAGGCAGGCGGGTGACAATGGCCATCCCCGGCCGCTGCTCTCCGTCGGGAATGGCGCAGACCATCCTCCGCTCCCCCCAGGTCCTGCCGCCGTCCTTGGATACCGTCAGGGCCAGGGTCTGGTTGAACCGCCGGTCCGTGTGGGGCCGCTCGTCGGTGTAGACCGCCGTCAGGTCCCCGTCGGCGTTGAGATAGAGGAACGGCTCCCATACCGGCCCCAGGGCCTCCCAGTTCCGCTCGATGGGCGGGCCCCCGGCGCAGATGGAGGAGCGGCACTCCCAGGTCTTCCCCTGGTCCCGGCTGATGAACAGCAGCAGCTCCGTCGTCTCAAAGCTCAGAGGGATGGAGTTCCCCGTCAGCAGCAGCGTCCCGGCGGGAAGGTCCGCCACGTCCCGGTCCAGCTCCAGCAGCATGGGCTGGAAGCGCATGCCGTGGCCGTTTTTGGTGTCCTCCACCTGGCTGTAATACGCCCAGGTCCTGCCGTGGTCCCGGCTGGCGTAGATGGGGAACACGGGGGGCTCCTTCAGCGTATAGTGGTCGAATACTGCCAACACCAGCCCGTTCTGCTCCCCCGCGTGGTGCAGCTCCACGGGCCGGGGATACAGCACACCGCCGCCGTTGTCGTAAATCTCCTCCCGCCGGGGGCTGTAGACCACGCCGGCGTACTCCTTTTTCAGCTTCAGCGCCATAAAATCTCTCTTTCCTGATCCAGGAAGGGCCCCGTATGATCCCACCTGTGAACCGATACGGAGCCCCCCCCTCGCTCATATTACCATTTCTTATAGGGACATTTCCCCCGCTTGGAGGCCGCCCGCAGCTCCACGTAGCACCCGCAGGCCGTACACGTCCCCGCCTCCAGGTAATCGCATGCCTTGCAGGCCTCCAGACGCTTGGCGTACTGGTCCTCCGGCGTGCGCTCCCGCTGGGGCGTGCGCTCAATGTGGTCCTTCAAGGTCCGGACGTACGCCGCCTCGTCGAACTCCTCCAGCAGGCACCTCCGGCATCGGCGCTCCATCAGCCCAGGCGCACCGACGCCACGCCGCAGGGCGGCAGGACCAGCTCCACGCCGTCCCCGTCCAGCGTCAGGGACAGGGGCCGCTCCGCCACGGCCTCCGGGTTGTCGAAGGTGTTGTGGGCGCGGGCCTCGCCGGCCAGCAGGATACCGGAGGCCCTCTCCGGCCTGCCCGCCTTCAACGACAGGCGCACCGTCTGGCTCTCGGTCATGGACAGGTTGGCCGCCGTCACGGTGATCTCGCCGCTCTCCATTTTCGAGGCGGACGCCTGCACTGCGGGCGTCCGCTGCCCGCCCATGGTTCCAATACCCTCGGCCGTCACTGGCAGGGCCTGGGCCCCCTGGTGATCCCGGTACATGCGGAACACGTGCCAGGTGGGGGTCTTAACCATCTTCTCCCCCTCGGTGAGGAGCACCGCCTGGAGCACGTTCACCATCTGGGCGATGCAGGCCATCTTCACCCGGTCGCAGTGGTTATTGAAGATGTTCAGGGTCACCGCCGCGATCACGGCGTCCCGCATGGTGTTCTGCTGGTACAGGAAGCCCGGATTGGTGCCCGGCTCCACGTCGTACCAGCTGCCCCACTCGTCCACGATCAGGCCGATCTTCTTCTCCGGGTCATACTTGTCCATAACGTCCCCGTGGAGGCGGATCAGCTCCTCCATATAGAGGGCCTTCTCCATAGTGGTATACCACTCCTCCTCGGTGAAGTCCGTGGCGCTGCCCTTGTTCTGCCAGCCGCCGGGGTGGACGTAGTAGTGGAGGCTCAGGCCGTCCATGAACCCGTGGGCGCCCTCGGGGTGGGGGTGGGCAAAGCAGGTTTTGAGCACCTTCTTCGTCCATTTCAGATCGTCCACATTGGGGCCGCCGCAGATCTTCCGGATCGGCGCGTCGTGGCGATACTGGCGGACGTAGGTCTGATACCGCCGGTAGAGGTTGGCGTAATAGGCCGGCGTCATGTTGCCGCCGCAGCCCCAGTTCTCGTTGCCCACGCCGAAGTAATCCACCCGCCAGGGAGCTTTATGCCCGTTGGCCTCCCGGAGCTGGGCCATGGGGGATACGCCGTCGAAGGTCATGTACTCCACCCACTCGCTCATCTCCTGAACGGCGCCGCTGCCCACGTTGCCGTTGACGTAGGTCTTGCACCCCAGCTGGCGGCAGAGCTCGAAAAACTCGTGGGTGCCGAAGGAGTTGTCCTCCACCACCCCGCCCCAGTGGGTGTTGACCATCCGCTTGCGGCCCTCCAGGGGCCCGATGCCGTCCTTCCAATGGTACTCGTCGGCGAAGCACCCGCCGGGCCACCGGAGCACCGGCACCCGGATCTCCTTCAGAGCCTCCACCACGTCGCAGCGCATGCCGTTGACGTTGGGGATGCCGCTGTCCGGCTTTACAAAAATGCCCTCGTAAATGCACCGGCCCAGGTGCTCGGAGAAATGTCCGTAAATCTCCGGGGCGATGCGGCCAAGGGGCCTGGTTTCGTCAATATGGATCGTCGCCATAGGCGTTTCCTCCTAAAATCTTTCAGCCGCGCCGTTTCCGGCGCAGGTTCTCAGTCCCTTCGCTCCCACTCGTTGTCATAGCACTCCCGGAACCGGGCCGAGAAGGCCGGGGGCTCCCCGTGGGCGTACAGGTGGGAAATGTCGCCGAAGGCGCTCATGCGGAAGGAGGCGACGCCCCTCCGCCGCTCCTCCGTCACCACGGTGGTCACAGAGGCCGGGGCGGCGCAGGTCCCGTGCCAGAGGACCATGGGGGAGATATTCAGCAGATGGCTGAGGATCACGCACTCCACGCCAAAATGGCAGAAGAACAGGATGGCGTCGCCGCTGGGCCGGACGGCCTCGTAGCAGCGCCCCCGCCGCCGGTAGCCGTGGCGCTCCAGCAGGGCGTCCAAGTTCTCCGCCACCCAGGCGTACTCCCGGCCCACATGGCCTTCCCGCATGATCTCCGTCTCGGACCACGCCTCCGGCAGGAAATACTTCTCCTCCGCCGTCCAGTCCTGGGGCAGCCAGTCCCAGCACACCTTCCGCTCGTCCGGCAGATCGGGCCGGAGGATGGGGGCATTGAATTCCCGCAGCCACGGGCACTCCTCCGCCGTCCGCCCCAGCCTTTTGAGGGTCAGCGAGGCGGTATCCTTCGCCCGGCCCAGGGGAGAGACGTAAAACGCCGCAATGTCCGTCTCCGCCAGACGCTCGGCCAGATATTCCGCCTCCCGCCAGCCTTTTTCCGTCAGAGAGTCAATTTCATAGTTGGGGTCGCCGTGCCGCACAATCAGCAGCTTCAAAATAATCCGCTCCTTTCCTGATGGCAGTATTTTCCGCCGCCTATTGTAGCACGCCGCTCCACGCCGCGCAACCGGGAATTTCCCCCGGATTACCGCGCGTTCACCCCGCTGCCCCACACGCACATGCCGGTTTCATCGTCCAGGGCGGTGAAGGTCATGACCTCCTTCTGTCCGTCCTCGTCCCACTGGACCAGGAACAGGCCGGTATAGGTCCTGCCGTCAATGGTCAGCTCCGCCTGGCTGTCCCCGGTGAGGGCCCAGGTTCCGGACAGGTCCTCGTTCTCTTTGCAGGAGATCCTGCCGTCCTTGCCCAGGGTAATGTTCACCGACAGGCTTATCTCGTCGGTGATGGCCCGGCCGTGGTTCACCAGCTTGTAGGTCCCCGGAATCTCCTCCGCCGTCACCGCGCCGGCCGTCTCTCCCGTGTAGCGGTAGGGGGCCAGCACCGGCCAGCCGTCGGCGTTGAAGAACATCTGCCGAACCCGGACCTCATGCTCCTCCCCCCGGCTCTCGAAGCGGGTGTGGTGGATCATGAAATACTTGCCGCTCTCCTCGTCGTACAGGCAGGAGTTGTGCCCGGGGGAGAGGAAACCCTTCCGGTTCTCCCCCAGCTCCCCCTCCTGCCACTGGAACTTGTAGCCGCCCATCAGCTTCACGCCGTAGTTGGCGGCGGTGGCATCGCTGAAGGAGGACCCGGAGGGGCCCTTGCAGGAGGTCATTTCCTGGCCCATGGAGTCGTAGTAGGGCCCGTCAGGGTTCTCCGAGCGGACCACCCGCACGTTGTAGCCCCCGTCGGAGTCCAGCCCGCCGAAGGAGAGGAACAGGTAGTAGTACCCGGTATCCGGGTTATACACCACGTAGGGGGCCTCGATCCGCAGGTGGTTGCCCCCCAGCAGCTTTTCGCCGTAGCCGTCCATTTCCAGGGGCATGCCGGTGACCGGGTCCATTTCCTTGGCGAAGATGCCGCCGGAGTAGGAGCCGTAGATCATCCACAGCCGCCCGTCCGGGTCGTAGAATACGCAGGGGTCCACGGCGTTGGGGTCCCGGGCGGGCTGGTAGACGCTGTCGAAGCCGTTCATCTCGTCCGCGCCCGCGCCGGAGTACAGGAACAGCCCCTGGTTCTCATAGGGCCCCGCCGCAGTATCCGACACCGCCATGCCGATGCAGGACTGGGGCTCGCTGCCCTGGCAGTTGCAGTAGTACATATGGTATTTGCCGTCCTGGAGCCTGATCACGTCGGGGGCCCAGAAGGTATCGCTGCGGCTCCAGGCGAAGGCGTCCGCCATCACCTCGTACACGTCGGGGATCACCTTGCTATGGGCCTTCATCCCGTCGTTGACGTACTCCCAGTTCATCAGGTCGCCGGTCTTGGCCACCGCCAGGTGGGAGCCGAAGATATACCAGGCTCCGTCCTCCCCCTTGACAATGGCGGGGTCGTGGACGGACACGTCGGCGAAGGTATGCTCCACCGGCGCATCGCCCTGCAGCTTCTCCCTCTGGCCGCAGGCCGTGACCAGCAGGGCCAGCAGGCAGCAGAAGGCGATGGCTCTTGTTCTGCGAGGCATACGGAATCCTCTCCTTTCTGATAAAGGGGTTGGGGGCTTCGCCCCAACCCCTTCGTGTGTCAAAAAAGTGGCTGCGCCACTTTTTTGAGTTAGGGGTCCGGGCCGAGTTCGGCCCGCAAAGTACTTTTTCGAGGTACACGCCCCCGAAAAAGTGGTCAAAACGGTTTCACGCCTCCGGCGTGAACTCCTGCGGAGGGCTTTTTAATAGAGGGGTTGGAGGC
>OFGP01002438.1_pt1 | contig 10880 bp, 9 predicted proteins | sample 1521781 | NCBI WGS metagenome assembly OFGP01 (sample SAMEA3504113, study PRJEB24116) | mouse gut metagenome | biome: mouse gut; feature: mouse-associated habitat; material: faeces | place: Denmark | collected 2011 | reverse complement strand
GCCGCCCAAGGCTCGGGAAGTAGTGTCGAATAGAGCCAGCAAATGATCAACGATAAGAAAGCGGGGCCGCTCTCCGCAAAAAGGATAGCAATATCTTTGCGCCAACCTGCGCAGGAGCGGCCCCGTCTTTTCAAAACAGAGGAGAAAACGACTATGGATTTCAAGAGGACCCGTCCCATTCAGCGGGGCGATATCTATTACGCCGATCTCACGCCGGTCACCGGCTCGGAGCAGGGAGGCATCCGGCCTGTCCTGATTCTCCAGAACAACGTGGGCAACCACCACAGCCCCACCGTCATCGCCGCCGCCATTACGGGGTACGTCAAGGGCAAACGCCAGCCCACCCATGTGCGGCTCAAGGGTGCGGCCTGCGGCCTGTTCCGGGATTCCACTGTCCTGCTGGAGCAGGTTCGGACGCTGGACAAGTCCCGCCTGGGTGAGTACATGGGCAGCGTAGGCGAGGACAAGATGTGGGAAGTGGACGCCGCTCTGCACATCAGCGTGGGGCTTGCGGAAACATACCGCTGAACAATATACATAGCGGAGACTTTGTCTCTGCTGTTTTTCCATCAACCCATCGGGGCCGCTCACGGTTCCCGATGGGCGGCTCTCAGATAAGGAGGGCGTTAATGCTATGACTACAAAGGAACTGCGGGACAATGTCACCTTCCTCTCCGCTCTTCGGATGCTGGAGAGTATGGCGGAGCGAAAGCTCCTGTCGGAAGCGGAGACGGAGCGGGCCAAGGCCGAACTGAAGCGGCGGCTCCGGCCCACCTTGATTTTTGCCTGAGAACAGGTACATTCTGCTTGGTTTTGAGGGCTGTTTTTGGTTGGTATTGGTGAATAGCTGTTTCAAAAAACTTGTGATATTGTGTGTCGCAGAAAGGAGGTCAAAAAAGATATGGTACAGACAAACACTACTGCCGCAAGGCGTCCGAGAATTACCGTCATTGACCCCAGGAAGCCCGAGGCGGCAAAGCTCCGGGTCGCGGCATACGCCAGGGTCAGCAGCGACTCGGCTGACCAGCTCAACTCCTACATGGCCCAGGTGGACTTCTACACCAAGTTCATCTCCTCCAGGGAGGACTGGGAGCTGGTGGACGTCTACGCCGACGAGGGCCTGTCCGGGCTGGAGGCCCGAAAGCGTGAGGAGTTCAACCGCATGATCGCGGACTGCCGTGACGGGAAAATCGATCGGGTGCTGGTCAAGTCCACCTCCCGCTTCGCCCGGAACACCACGGACTACATCCGGTATGTGCGGGAACTGCTCCGGCTGGGCATCTCCATCTGCTTCGAGAAAGAGAACATCGACACCGGGAAGATGACCACCGAGCAGATCGCCCAGATCTACGGCGCTTTCTCCCAGATGGAGTCCACCAACCACTCCAACAACATGAGGGTCAGCGTTCGGATGCGGATGGAGAAAGGGATCTTCGTCCCTCCCTCCACTCCCTACGGCTACCGGCTGGCGGGACGGGAGCTGGAGATCGTCCCCGAGGAGGCGGAGATCGTCCGGTACATCTACAGCGCCTACCTAAAGGGCCAGGGGACGGCGGATATCGCCCATGAGCTGAATGAGCTGGGGGCTATCCGGGGCCATGGCCGGGAGGGATGGCATCCAAACACGGTGCAGTACATCCTGACCAACGTCTCCTACACCGGCGATATGCTCTGGCAAAAGAGCTTCGCCACCGATACCATCCCCTTCCGGCAGGTGCCGAACCGGGGACAGAAGCCCCGGTACTTCGTGGAGAACTGCCACCCGCCCATTGTGTCCAAGGAGGACTTCCAGAGGGTACAGAACCTGATGGCTCTTCGCCGGACGCAGTTCGCCGGTAACGCCTCCAAGCCGGAGGTGTCGGTCTACAGCAAACGGATTGTCTGTGGAGACTGCGGCTCCGTCTGCCGCAGGAAGGTCACCAACGGCAAGACCTACTGGGTGTGCAACCGCCATGACGACGCCAAGTCCCGCTGCCCCGTCCCCCAGGTGCCGGAGGTGGAGATCACAGCGGCTCTGCTTCGGCTTTACCACAAGCTGAAAGCGGATGGCGGCACGATTCTGCGCACCGTGCTGGAGCAGCTCCGGGAGCTGCGGGAGCGGGAACTGCGCACAAACCGCAAAATCAGCGACATCGACAAAGAGATCGCCCGTCTGTCAGAGCAGAATCTCGTACTGGTTCGACTGAAGTCGAAGGGGTACGTTGATCCTGCTCTTTATTTATCCCAGCAGGGTGAGATCGAGCAGAAGCTGAGGACGCTGAGACGGCTGCGCCGGCGCATCATGGACTCCACCGGCGAGGACTCCCAGATCCAGGACACCGAAATCATGCTGGACTGCCTGGAGGACGGCCCCCAGTGGCTGGAGGAAACCAGCCCCGAACTGTTCGAGTCGCTGGTCAGGCGGATTGTGATCGCCCCGGCGGACACCCTGAAATTCACCCTGCTCAACGGCCTGGAGCTGACGGAGCGGATTGGAAAGGCGGTACGGTAATGGCATGGCAGAGAAAGACCCCCTTCGGCTACATGGTGCGGGGCGGCGAAACCGTCCCCTGCCCCACGGAGGCTGACGCAGTTCAGAACATCTTCACCCGTTACCTGGCGGGGGCCTCCTTCGGCAGGATCGCGGAGGAGATGAGCAGAGGGAACATCCCCTACCACCAGCATACCAGCCAGTGGAATAAGCACATGGTCAAGCGGATTCTGGAGAATGGGAAGTATCTGGGGACAGACGTCTATCCCCGGCTCATCAGCGATGAGGAGTTCCTCGCGGCGCAAATCCAGAGGGAGGACAAAACTGACTACGCTCCCTGCCCCGCTGCGCTGAATCCTGTTCGGGAGAAAGCCGTGTGCGCGGTATGCGGAAGCAGAATCGCGCGGGACACCAAGTCCCATGGCCGGCCCCGCTGGGTATGCGCCAACCCAGACTGCGGAGCTATCGTCCGCACCAGCGATGAGGAGGTGCAGAAACGGGTATCCCAGCGGCTCCGTCAGCTGGCAAACACCCCTGACCTGCTGACACTGCCTCCCGCACCGGAGGCTGCCCCCTCCGCAGACGCTCTGCGCATCCAGAATGAGCTGAACGTGTGCTTCAACCGCTCGGATATCAACCCTGACTACATGAAGACGCTGATCTTCGCCGCCGCCGCGGAGCGGTACGCCGTCCTGCCGGATCTCACGCCAGTCCATGACATGGAGGCACTTCGGGAGCGGCTGGAAACCGGCCCCGCCAATGACAGCGACATACAAGAGCTTCTGGCAAAGGCGGTAAAGGCCGTCCGCATCGGCGGACAGGATTACATAGAACTGGAACTGACCAACGGAACGATGATAGGAAAGGAGCAAACCACATGACCACACAACAGACTCCCCAGAAGCGGCGGATCACCGTCATTCCTCCCAATCCCCAGCTTACAGAGCGGGACATTCACAAGAAGCACCTCCGGGTAGCTCCCTACTGCCGGGTATCCACGGACAGCGAGGAGCAGCTCAACAGCTACAACGCCCAGATCGCCTACTACACCGAGAAGATCGCCGCCACACCGGAGTGGACTATGGTCCGCCTGTACGCTGACGAGGGCATCACAGGCACGTCCATGAAGCGGCGCAAGGAGTTTTTGAAGATGCTCCGGGACTGCGACCGGGGTAAAATTGACCTCATCATTACCAAATCGGTGTCCCGCTTCGGACGCAACACCCTGGACGGTCTGGACACCGTCCGGAAGCTGAAGCGGAAGGGAATCGGCGTCTTCTTTGAGAAGGAAAACACAAATACCCTTTATATGGATAACGAGATGATCCTCACCTTTATGATGAGTCAGGCCCAGGCAGAGAGCGAATCCCTCAGCGGCAGCGTCAAGTGGGGCCACCGGAAGAACTTCAAGGACGGCAAGGTCTACTACCACTACGCCAGCTTTCTCGGCTACCGCAAGGGGCCGGACGGCCTGCCGGAGATCGACCCCGATGAGGCGGCCATCGTTCGCAGGATCTTCGCCCGATACCTGCTGGGCCAGAGCGTCCACCAGATCTGCCGGGACCTGATGTCGGACGGCGTCAAAACCGCTCAGGGAAGTGATTCCTGGCACGACAGTGTGGTGAGGAAGATGCTGCAAAACGAAAAATACATCGGGGACGCCCTGCTCCAGAAGACCTTCATGGCGGACCTCTTCACCCATGAGCAGAGGAAGAATATGGGGGAGCTGCCCCAATACTACGTCCATGAGTGCCACCCCGCCATCATCGACCGGGACACCTTCCAGCGGGTGCAGGAGGAGCTGGCCCGGCGCTCCAGCCTACGGAAGACCTCCTCCAAGGCCAAGACAGAGCTGGGCAAATACTGCGGCAAGTACGTTCTCAGCGAACTGCTGGTCTGCGGCGAGTGCGGCAGCCCCTACCGCCGGGTGGTGTGGAGCCGGCCCGAGGGTAAGCGGATCGTCTGGCGTTGCATCAACCGCCTGGAGCATGGGAAAAAGATCTGCAAGAAGTCCCCCACCTGGAATGAGACGGACATCCAAGCCGCTGTGACCGCCGCCATGAACGAGCTGTTCCACACCCAGACCGCAAAGGCGGCGCTGGAGGCAAGCATCACCGCCGCCCTCGCCGGGGAGGATGGAGAGTTGTCCCTGCCGGCGCTGGAGACGCAGATCCACAGCCTCACAGAGCGTCAGCTGGAACTGTTCCAGCTGGCCGTCAGCGCCGGCCCCGACTGCCTGGACTATGACGAGGAGATCCAGCGGGTCAATATGGCGAAAACCACCCTGATGGCGAAGAAGGCGGAGCTGGAGCGTAAGGGCCGAACCGCCGCCGCGTTCGACCGGAGGATGGAGGACATCGCCAACGAGCTGGCGCAGACGGCTGGGACCATCACGGAGTTTGACGAGGTCACCGTCCGCCAGCTGGTCAGCAACATCAAGGTAGTCAGCAAGGATACCCTGCTCATCTGCTTCAAGGATGGGACGGAGATCACCCAGACGATATAGGGAGGGAGACTGCATGCTCTATATCACCGGCGACACCCATGGCGGCTTCCAGCGGTTCAACACCAAAAATTTCCCTCAACAGAAGCTGATGGGCCGTAGCGACTATGCGATCATCACAGGCGATTTCGGGGGCGTGTGGGACGATTCTCCCAGGGAGGCATACTGGCTCGACTGGCTGGAGGAAAAGCCGTTTACCACCCTCTTTGTGGACGGGAACCACGAAAACTTCGATAGGCTCGGAGAACTTCCCGTCCACCAATGGCAGGGAGGGAAAGTCCACTATGTCCGGCCCCACGTCCTCCACCTGATGCGTGGGCAGGTATTTGAGATCGATGGAATCACCTTCTTCGCCATGGGCGGCGCTGCCTCCCACGATATCCAGGACGGCATCCTCGATCCGGCGTCCCCCGGCTTCGAGCAGGAATACTGGTTCAAGCGCCGGACACGGCAGATGTTCCGGGTAAAGGGCATCTCTTGGTGGCCCCAGGAGATGCCCTCTGAGGAGGAATACGAGGAGGCCGTCAGGAACCTGGAACGGGTCAACTGGCGAGTGAACTACATCCTGACCCACTGCGCCCCCACCAGCATCCAGCAGAAGCTGGATCGAAACTACACCTCTGACCGGCTGACGGACTTCCTCCAGATGGTCAAGCGGCGGTGCCAATTCGATTACTGGTTCCTGGGCCACTACCACCGGAACTGCGTGGTGGATGACCGCTTCATCATCCAGTGGAAACAGATGGTGGAACTGCAATGGGAGTAACCGCGGCATAACTACTTGACACTGCTAATGCGCATCTGGAAATCGCCCTCGACTCCAGAGCGGCAATGTGGTATGCTAATGACCAACCATTTAAGATCACGGTATCTAGAAGCGCATGGCGATGATTTGATCAAACTGATTCGGTGAGGAGGCACGGTGAATGACACAGGAAGCAAACGACATCAAACTGGGCCGGTTTCTCAGCCTGGTGCTGCGGCACAGGCCCTCGGCGGCGGGTATCACACTGGACGCCCATGGCTGGGCGGACGTGGATGAACTTTTATCCGGTGTGCGGCGCACCGGGCGGCGGATCGACATGGATACGCTGGAGCGTATCGTTCAGGAGAACAATAAGCGGCGCTACTCATTTAATGAGGACCATACGAAAATCCGCGCCAACCAGGGGCATTCCATTCCGGTGGATGTAGAATTGAAAAAAGAAACACCCCCCCGCCGACTATATCACGGGACGGTGGAGCGGTTCCTCCCGTCTATCCGGCGGGAGGGAATTCGGAAAATGGGGCGGCAGTACGTCCATCTCTCCGCTGATTATCAGACCGCAGAAGAAGTGGGTCGCCGCCGCGGGGCGCCTGTAGTGATCATCATTGACGCCGAAGCAATGGCGCGGTCTTTTATCTGTCGGAAAACGGTGTGTGGCTGTGCGATCATGTTACGCCGGAATACTTTCTTGACCCCGAGCCGCTGGTGAAATAATTACACGCTGTTCATCGTCCAATGGGAGCACATAGCGAAATTAAAATAGCAACTAATATCACGGACAAAAACGGCAGAGTAAAGAGAAACGCGGCAACACGCTGCGCTTCTCTTTACTCTGTGGTACTTTATATTGTTGACAGAAAAACAGGCGCATCAGCGCCGGAAAGGAAGAGCTGGATGAATGTCAGAAAGCCGATAGACTACAGCGCCTTGTTCGCGGCGCTGGACACGCTGATGACGGCAGAACTGCCGCAGATGGAGCTGTACTGTGAGATTGGCCGGCTGGTCAGCGGCAGGCCGGAGAAAGGCGCCGCTGTCGCCGCGGCGGAGTACCTATGCGGTATGTGTCCTGACGTCTCCGGCTTCTCTCCCCGAAACCTGCGCCGAATGCGGGCGTTCTACCGGACATACGAAAGTTCTCTAGAGGTGCTGACCCAGACCATGACCATCGGCTGGACACAGAACGTGGTCATTCTAGAGGCAGAGCTGACACTCCAGGAACGGGCATGGTACATTCGGGCGGTTCAGCAGTTTGGATGGTCAAAGCTGGAGCTTCAACGAAAGATCGCCGCCGGAGCCCATCTGGAAATCTCTCTCGACTTCACAGACGGGATGTGCTATACTCAGGGAAAGAACAGCGTGATGGAGCGTACCGCCAATGACGAAAATCCTCTTTATCTGTCACGGCAACATTTGCCGCAGCCCAATGGCCGAGTTCGTGATGAAAGACCTGGTGAAGAAAGGGGCTTCAATATATAATAACCGCCTCTGTCGCTATAAAAAATTAGACTTTTAGTTTTGTCTTAATCGTTCGCGGTACTTATGTATTGCTGTATTTAGTTTCATTTTTATGTTTCCAATAGTCACCACCTGTAATTTTGTTAAGGGCTAATTTAGGATTTTTCATCCACAGCTAAACTTGTCCCGTCACATTTTACGAGTTTTACAATAGATTTCTCAGAAATGAAAATATATTGTAGCGTCCTACTTCAGAATGCATTTATAAAATTCTTATGAATAATTAGGGGGTACGCTATGCAATTGCAAATTAACCATGTGGGCTGGAGAGGGAAATCACCTCTATTTGAAATTATCCGAAAAGCGGATTTAAAGCACACAAATGCGGTGCCACTGCGTTCCCCCGCCATATTTCCGATTATCGGTCACCCTACAGAACTACTTCTCCCTAACCTGCGCTGGTATATTGAAGATTATCTACAGACTCCTTTTGGTGCTTATCCTGAAAAAGCAGAGAGCGTAAGAAAAACAATACAGGCGTGGGGAATGGAGATTTTTAATACGTTGTTTGTCGGATATGCCAGAGACTGGTATCAAACGGCCAAAAGAGACAATTCCCCCAAATTTTCCATAACAATTACCAGTGATTCACCTGAAGTCATATCCTGGCCTTGGGAAGCTCTTTATAGCCAGGAAGACGGTTTTTTAGCCTTACATTGCCTTATGGAAAGGCAACTCTGTACTATCAGCGATCCCAGCCCATTGTCTGAAAATCTGTCCAAAAATAACATACACATATTGTATGTTATTGCACGCCCTCAAAGTGACCAAGATATCGATTATCAGTTATTAGTAGGTAGTCTTGTAGCCTATAGCAGTAAAGATGCTCCTGTTACTATAGACATCCTACGTCCACCTACTTTTGACCAATTGCGAAAAGTTTTACATGAATGTCCAGGCTATTATCACATTGTACATTTTGACGGTCATGGAGACTATACAACAGAAGGATGTTTAATTTTTGAAACAACTCGCGGTGAGCCAGAACCAATCGAGGCTACATGCCTTGCGCAACTTCTAGCAGAATGCAACATCCCGGTCATGGTGATGAATGCCTGCCGTTCAGGAATGATTGATGGTCAGGCGCAGTCATCCTTTTCCAGTGTGGCAGCATCTTTGCTCCAGGCAGGCATCCACAGTGTTGTTGCTATGAGTTACAGTCTCTATGCAAATGGAGCAGAGGAATTTTTTTCTGAATTTTACAAACAAATATTCTCTGGCAACAGTGTCTCCGAGGCAGTTCGTGCCGGGCGACTTCAAATGTTCCGGCAACCTAAACGAGCTTGTGTTATAGGAAGAGAAAAACTTGCAGACTGGCTTGTTCCTGTTCTGTACCAGAATATCCCACCAGAACAAGATGTTATTTCCACAATAAGGCCAGACCGAACCGCACTGCCAAAAGTTAATTATTTACCAGAAGATGCCTTCCAACTTGGCGATTATGGTCTTATTGGCAGAGGAAATGCTATTCATAAGATAGAACGCGCTATGATACAGCAACCACAAGCTGGAATTCTGATTCATGGTCAGGCAGGTATTGGTAAAACCACGTTGGCTAAGGGATTTCTACAATGGTTCCAACATACAGGGGGACTATGTGCACCTGTACTTTTGTTCAATTTCCAAGAGATTCATTCAATAGAATTTATTATTGATCAACTTGCCAAAGCCTACATGCTTTCTGACATCACAGACAAATCGTTGGATCAAAAGATTGAGCTTCTATCTAACATAATGCAAAATCACCCATATCTACTAGTCTGGGATAATTTTGAATCTGTATCGGGTATAGATGGCACTGAGATAACTCCTCAACTGCCTAAGGAAGATCGTGAAAAACTGACAAACTTACTGAAAAAGTTACGCAATGGAAAAACAAAAATTCTGATTGTGAGCAGGGCAAAAGAAGATTGGCTACCCATCCAATGCTGTTACTCTATCCAACTAGATGGCTTGGCGGGTGAAGAACTGTGGGAGTATTGTAATACTGTTGTGCGTGATCTGGGTTTAAATCTAGACCGAAGAAATAAAACATATCAGAGCATTCTTGAAAAATTATGTGGTAATCCTTTAATAATCCGAGCTATCCTGCTTCGACTAAATGAGTGTAGTGCTGAGGATTTGTTGAAAGAATTGGAAGTCTCCGTTCAAGGAATAGACGAAGATTTATGCGCAAAACATTTGCAAGCAGCTTTTTCTGCTTTTGGAAAAGATCTTTTAAAACGTTATAGGTTAACACTGGAAGCGACAGGACTATTTGATCGGCATTTGGACATCCACCAAATTGAAATTATACTTTCCAGCTTGGATGTTTCTGGAAATGAACGGGATATTATTACCTGCTACAATATTTTAGAAAAAGCTGGTTTTTGCACATCTATGGGACGGGGTATGTTCCGAATACATCCAGCACTAAGTAGCTACTTACAGGGCAACTCTCCTGCCGCAGAAGAAACTCAGAAAGAGTTTGTAAGAGTGTTTAGTTTATTCTCAGATGAAATTGTTAAAAAGCCACTGTATATGGTAAAACAACTTTATAAGGCAAATCTATCCAATTTGTACCAGGCCAAAGAAATAGCAAATACTTTTAAAATGAATACTGATTTCATTACTATTACTCAAGCCCTTGCCATTTACACCCAAGAGCAACGGCAATTTCAGGAGGCTGCAGAATTACATCAAGCAATAATAGAAAAAGCAAAACTCATTGGCAATTTGAAAAAAAAAGCTGAAACATACCATCAACTAGGAATTATTGCTATGGAACAACGTGGCTTTGTAGAATCACAATCTTTTTGTATACAAGCTCTAACATTATATGAAGAACTTAAAGACGAAAATGGTATTGCCAATATTTATCATCAACTAGGGCGAATCGCCGAGGCGCAACGTAATTTCGTTTTGGCAAAAGCTTGGTATCAAGTTTCCCTTGTGATTAACGAAAAAAATGAGAATCAGCTTGAAGCTGCCAAGACATACCATCAGTTGGGTGTTATTGCACAAGAAGAAAAAAATTTTACAATAGCAGAAAGCTGGTATAAAAGATCTCTTGATAACAGAGAAAAACACGGAGATGAAGACGGAATTGCTCGCACATATCATCAACTTGGTATTCTTGCCCAGAAGAAAACCCCACCTGCCAATAGTGAAGCTAAATTTTACTATAAAAAATCACTCGTAATTGAGAAAAGGCATGGAAACACATATAGAGTTGCTATGTCATACCATCAACTTGGACGTCTTGCCCAAGAAGAGCATGATTTTACTGCAGCAGAAACTTGGTATCAAAGCGCCCTCTCTGCTGCAGAAAAATGTGGAGATAAATATGGGGCAGCCATTACCTGTCATCAGTTAGGTGTTTTAGCACACATTCAGCATGATTACCTGAGTGCCGCAAATTTTTATCTAAAAGCAATTTTAGTACTCACTTCTCAGAATGATCAATACAGTCTCAACCTATCTATATCGAATTATGCTAGATTACTTCACAGTGCTTCCCCTTCAGAAAAAAAAGCAATCCGGGAATTATGGATGATGCATATCTCCCCTAAACTAACAGCACAACTAAATCGGGCGGAGGAATCTTTAAATGGTAACAAGTAATTTTTCACAACAAGCCAAAAAGA
>OFGP01002430.1_pt1 | contig 10898 bp, 10 predicted proteins | sample 1521781 | NCBI WGS metagenome assembly OFGP01 (sample SAMEA3504113, study PRJEB24116) | mouse gut metagenome | biome: mouse gut; feature: mouse-associated habitat; material: faeces | place: Denmark | collected 2011 | reverse complement strand
TTGGAGATCCAAAATTATGTTTTTTAAAAAAAGTAATAAAGAAGTACTAGCTTTTGAAGAGGCTTTGAAGAAAATTATAGATAATCCAACAGTTAAGAAAAATTCTGAACTAATTCAAGTGTTTCAATCTGCTATTGAAAAAGTTGATAAGAAGCAATCAGTTCAATCTATTGCTTCTAACTTATCACTAAAATTGAAATCTGATTTTAATGAAAAGGAATTACCTGTTTCAGTTGTTAAATTTCAACTTAAACTGGAAAGATATGCAGCAATAGGAGCTAATGGGATTGTAATTGGAATTTTTGATTGGCTATAATAAATATCAAATTAATTTGGATGAGGGATGGGAAAATGACTTTATCTAAAGATGAACCAGAGATTGCAATGCTTAACAGAGTAACGGATTTGTTAGTGGATGAACATACTAAAAATAATGAGCGTGAGATTTTATTATATGCCAAGCATCAATTAGAGCATCATGTTTATTTGCCAAATTTGATCTGGCATTTGAAAAATATTTTGACTCCACTGGCAATTGGAAGTAAGTTGTCACCTGGAATGGGAAAATTATACTGTGATATTGTTGCCGGTAACATTGGCAAGCCTGGCGATTTACGTTCTGGAATTGGTATAGGAGCTATATATGGTGGTCTTTCCCATGGAATATAAAAATATATAGGGATGGATTAATGGAAAACAGAAAAGATAAATATTTAGCTTTATCGGAAGAAATAGACTTTGATAATCAAACCCAGATAAGAAAAGCAATTATCCAATTATTAATTCTTGAAATTGGCTTACAAGTTTTGTATCAACTTGGACCCGCTCTAATAAAATTATTGCATAACCATAATTTACGCGAACTAATGTTAGTGTTGTTGATAGTAGTCTTAGCAGGGGTAGCGATTAAATTTGGTTATACAACTAAAGTGCTGAATTTTTCAGTAAAACGCCACGGATTAGTAAAATTGCTGACGATTGTATATTGGGTGCTGGTAGGCTTTTTGGTTTTCGGTAATCTATTGACAACTTTCTCTGTTTGGAGCTTGCCTGTAAAAAAGATTATCGAAATTGCCTTGATTGCTTTGGATGCTGGAATTTGTGAAGAATTACTATTTCGAGGAGTTTTGTTCAATCTATTTGGAGTCACTTTTCACAAAAGTAAGTACGATTTGTTATGGGCTTCACTTGGCAACTCCGTCTTATTCGGTTTATTACATTTAGTTAATTTAACTCATCAATCAGTAGCTTCGACAGTTGGACAAATTATTTTTGCTATTGGCTTAGGGCTAATTTTGAGCTACTTGCACATCCTGTCTAATGGAATATTTTGGTGTATAGCTTTTCACTTCTTGCAAGACTTTTCTCCGCAAGTTATTCACTCAGACCTAGGGAATCCCCATATTTCGCTAGTGTTGTCTGTATATGGACCTATAATCCTTTTCATGGTGCTTTGTATATATTTGTTCAACCATGAATTAATGGATTCTTTAAAGTAATGATAAAAATTAAATATGTTTTGAGCAAACTAAAAACCGCGCGATCTAGATCCAATGTCATTAAGTTAAGATATTGATTTCAAAGTTAAGTTTTTTTGATAGTTATCAATTTTTGCTAATTGTATTTCTCTTAAAATTAAGTATGTAAAGCGAGGAGAAATATAAATGATTAAAGTGCAACAGTTTTTTATCAAGTATCAAAGAATAATTTTAACAATTAATACAATCATGATATTACTGGCGGAAGCATTTAAATGGTTATTTCATATAAATATTGCTTATCAAATTTTAATGCTAGTTATAGGTATTATCGGATTAATTCCAATTTTAATGACTGCCATTTCATCACTGAAGGTTAAACTCGTATCAATTGATGTCCTAGTTTCATTAGCAGTAATAGGAGCAATCATTATTGGTGAATACAATGAAGCTGCAATTGTTACTTGGCTTTTTTCTTTAGGAGAAGTACTAGAAGAGCTTACTCTTAAGAAAACGCGAAAAGCTGTGGCAGACTTAACTAAAATGGCACCACAAACTGCATTAGTTTTACAAGACGATGGTACTACTGAAGAAGAGGATGTAGATTTTGTTGATCCTGGTGAAAAGATTTTAATCAAAACTGGGGATCAAGTTCCAGTAGACGGCAAAATTGTATCAGGATCAGGCTACTTAAATGAAGCTAACGTTAATGGTGAATCAAAACCTGCTAATAAAAAGAAGGGCGATTCAGTTTATGCTGGAACAATCTTAGACGATGGTACTCTAACCGTTGAAACTACAGCTGCAGGAGAGGATACAACTTTTGGCAAAATTATTGAAATGGTAGAAGAAGCGCAGGATTCCAAATCTCACACGGAGAAATTAATTAATCATTTTGCCCAATATTACACTCCAGCAGTGTTAGTTATTGCTATTGTCGTTGGCTTAATCACTAAAAACTTTAAACTTGCTATTACCGTGATGGTCCTTGGCTGTCCTGGTGCATTGGTAATTGGTGTACCGGTTTCAACGGTTGCCGGTATCGGAAATGGTGCCAAGAATGGTGTCATGTTTAAAGGATCTCAAGTAATGGATACAACACGTAAAGTTGATGAGATTGCCTTTGATAAAACTGGAACCTTAACAGTGGGTTATCCCGAAATCAATGAAATTCATATTCTAAATGGTGATAGAAATGAAATTATTAATTTAGCTGTAAGTATTGAAGCTCGAAGTAATCACCCATTAGCAAAAGCAATTGCTAAATTAAGTGATGAAAAAATAAATCATATTACTACTAATATAATTAAAGGGAAAGGAATTTCTGCTACTTTAGAAAATGATAAATACTATTTAGGTAATTTAGCATTAATTGAAGAGCATACTTTTGTTAATGCCAAACTAACTAAAGTAGTTAATAAATTAGGCAACTTAGGTAACTCTATTGTTATTTTTTCTAACACTGATCAAAGTATGTTAGCAGCCTTTGGCATTAAGGACCGACTTCGACCAGAATCTAAGGCTGCATTGCTTAAATTAAAACAACTTGGGATTAAAAAACTAGTGATGCTCTCAGGCGATAATCAAGAAACAGCAAAACAAATTGCAGCAGAGTTGCCAATTGATGAAGTACATGGACAAATGTTACCTACAGATAAAGCACAATTTGTTAAAAATGAACAAGCAAATGGTCATCATATAGCTTTTATTGGCGATGGGGTCAATGATAGTCCTGCTCTAGCTAATGCTGACGTTGCTATTGCTATCGGAAGTGGTACCGATGTAGCAGTTGATGTGGCAGATATTGTTTTGGTGAAAAATGACTTACGCAAAATTGACTATGCTTTAGCAATTTCTAAGCGAACTGTCTTGAATATGAATGAAAACATTGCAATTGCATTATTAACCGTACTGCTATTGTTCGTTGGATTGTTTGCAGGTTATGTTGAAATGGCTAGTGGTATGTTTATTCATGAATTTAGTATTTTAGTCGTTATCTTAAATGGAATGCGCTTAATTAAAAATCATTCAAAACTTGATAACCGTCAAGTTTCTAAGAAGAAAAAAGATTTAGAATTTAATATGTAATGATGAAAGGAAGATATTTATGCAAAAAGTAATAATGAAGTTAGGTGGCATGACTTGTCCATCTTGTTTGACCAAAATTGAAAAAGCCGTAGAAAACGTTGATGGTACTGATCAAATTAAGGTTTTATTCAACGCTGGCAAATTAAAGTTTGTGATGGATTCAAACAAGACCAACACAGATGATGTAAGAATGCTATCGAAAAAATGGGTTATGAAGTTATGGGCATTAAAGAAAAGGAGATTAATTAAATGAATCCAGAAGAAGCATACCAAGCAGAACTAAAGCAAAGTGAAATAGACCATCACACTCCCACAGCCGGAGCGATGGTTGGTCATATCATTGCTAACCTATTAATTCACTCCTTAAAAATTAGCCAAGCTAAATTCTTTACTAAAGGAAATGCTGGTTTGTTTTTAGATCAATATGCCCCTAAGTGGATTGAATACGAACAAATGGAATTCAACAAGTTAAATCAAATTTTGGTAAATAATGGCGAAAGTATCCCTACAACCACCGATCAATTTAAAGAATATACTATGCTCAAAGAAAATGGAGCTACAAAATACGAAAAGGGTAATGATCAATTGTTTACATTAGTAAAAGACTTTGATACACAAATTCTTTTTATTACTAAGGCTATTACCTTAGCCCAAAATGAAGATTGGCCAGAATTAAGTGCGAACTTAGTAGAATTATTATCATGGATTAAAAAACAAATTCGCCAATCACAAAACTTTTTGAATCACGATTTGCGTGAAGGATTATATACTGAAGAAGACGATGATAATGACGATTTTTAAATATTAAATAAAGGAAGTCTTTAAATGGCAGAGTTATGTATTAACTTAGTCCCACTATTTAATGCATTGCCTATAGATGAGCAAATGCAAATAGAAGAGCTAGTTCATCACCAAAATTATCGAAAAAACGAATTAGTCTTGGCCCCCACTTCAAATAATAATTTAATAATTCTGGCTCATGGTAGCGCTCGTCTTTATACCCTGAACAAAGAGGGACATGAAAATGTTATTCAAGTCTTGAAAACCGGAGATTATGCTGGTGAAAATTGGTTATTTGGTGAGGCTAATACCAATACCTACGTTGAAGCCACAGAAGATAGTGAAATTTGTTTACTGAATCGCAATGACTTTTTAGCTTTAATGAAAAAACAACCAGAATTAAACATAAAGCTCTTAGAACAAAACATCATTAAAGTACGTGCTTTGCATAAACAAATCCAATTATTAAGTCTTCCTAAAGTAGAGGATAGACTGCTTAACTATTTGCAGACTTATGCCAAAAAAGTAGGGCACAAATCATTTATACTACCATTAAAAATGAAAGATTTAGCACTTTATTTAGGAACTACCCCAGAAACTTTATCCCGTAAATTTGTTTTACTTGAAAAACAAGGAGTATTAAAAAGGAATTTGAGACAAATCCAACTATTATTTAAAAAATAAATTGACAATTAATACTAGACCCTTAAAGTACTGATTTAACATTTAATTGGTTAAATTGGTGCTTTTTTCGTACGACAAATAAGGCGTAGCACAGATTCTGCTTTTTTAAGCTACGCGATATAAATAATATACAGCTGATTTGGGCTTAATATTTCTCTTGTCCTTGCGGCCTGGTCTAATTGGAGTGGTATAATAACTGAGCTGAATAAAGATCCGTTCAAAATCTTGCGTTAAAGAAGAAGCCAAATACATGCTCTGAATAATCAAGCATGATTACTTGAAATTGATGGCATATTGATACTTGCAATGCTTTTGCGGAATATAGGCCTGTGCATCAATTTGACTGATTGCATTAAACATAATCGTATGGGCATAAATTTATCTTGTTTTGAATGGAACTGTACGCTGCCTAAGGAATACTTCAATTTCTTGAAGGAGGTCTCAATGCCCCAACGCAGATGATAGAGCTCTTTAATTCTTTTCAGCGGATAATTTTTTCGATAAAGACGTTCTAGAATATCCTTATGAAGGGCTTTCATAATTAACACCAGCTTTCTGGCAATAATTTTGAAGGTCTAAAATATACAAGATAGGCGAAAAGGCAGCTCTTTTCGCCTTTATTTTATGCAAAAAAAGAGGTCGAATCCAAATGATTCGATCTCTAAAAAAGCACCCCTAATTGTCAATGCCTTAACTTAATGACATTGGATCTAGATCGTGTGGTTTATTTTCATGCGGTTGTTTCGTTTTTGATTAACTTAACAGGTAACTTATAGTGCATTTGATTAGGCTCTTTCTTCGGATCATTGATTCTCTCAAGAAGCAAATCTACCAAAAGAGTCGAAATGTCTGAAATTGGTTGAGCAATTGTTGAAAGCTCTGAATGATAAGTTTGAATCTGTTTAGTTCCATCAAATCCAATCACTTTCAAGTCTTCAGGAACCCGAATACCTAACTTTTTAGCTTCTTGCAACACCAAAATTGCTGTTAAATCATCTGTACAGGTGATGCCATCTGGCTTATCTTCCATTAACATTTTCCGAATCGCCATATTTTTGAGTAAAGGCGAATCCGAAAAGGCTACAGAACAGATGTGAGCATCTAAATTTAATTTATCCATCGTATCACAATATGCTTTTAGACGCTCATCAGTTGGATTACCCTTTAGTTGTTTGTTACCCACAAAGGTGATTTTTTTACAGCCAGCTTGCAATAGATCGTGTACTGCCAGCTCAATTCCTTGATAGTTATCACAACTTACAATCGGAATATTGTCGGACAACTTACGGTCAAAGGAGACGATGGGCAGACCTAACTGCTGATACTCGTCAATTCCTAAATTGTGCGCCCCGGCAATAATCCCGTCGACCTGGTTAGCTAGCAGCATTTTAATATATTCACTCTCTTTTTGCTTATTTTTTCCAGCATTACAGAGAATAATTTTATAGCCTTGAGTAAAAAGCTGCATCTCAATATCTTCAATTAATTCCGCAAAGAAAGGATTGGTGATACTGGGAAAAATTACCCCAATCAGCTTCATCTTTTTGCCTTGAAGGGATCGCGCCAAAGAGTTGGGCTGATAATTTAATTCGCGCATGGCATCGAATACTTTTTGCTTAGTTTTCTCACTTAAATAGCCATGATTATTGATTACGCGAGAAACTGTAGTTGCAGACACTCCTGCCAAATTGGCAACATCAGTCAGCTTTGCTGTCATCTTTACACCTTCTACATGATAGATTCCATGTTCCAGAATTTACCATCATAGTTAATTTTTTGATCAAACTTGATTGCATTCTTTGTATTGGCAAAGAATCTTCCGCTGACAACATGTTCACCATCATTGACAAAAATTTCAATAAGTGAATGATCTACAAAAATATCCAACTTAACTTCTTTGTTTGCGTCAAGGTCAACGCTTCTAGTTTGACCATACTTCACAGCTACGTCGCCAGCTTTTGATCGATCTAAAATAAGTTTACCATTTTTAGTGTCAAATTCGAGACGAAGATTTTCACTTAAGTCATCATTTGCAGCTAAGTATAAATTACCAGTTTGGTTTTCCTTAATAGTCAATTCGAGTTCATATTGACCTGAAGTAGAATTCTTAATTAGTTGTGAGTTTAGAGTTTCTTCATCATGTCTAAGGGTTTTGATGGATTCGACTGGTTGTTGAATTAGCTTGCCGTCTTTAATGGAAAGCTTTTTAACTTGGCTTAAGCAATTTGCCCAATTTTCATTATCGGTTGGGTAAGAAATGTCAGGCAACCCCACCCAGCTAATCGCATAGGCAGTACCGTCTGGTGCATTGAAGGCTTGAGTGGCATAGATATCAAATCCTTCATCTAAGTTCTTCAGGTTACTTGGATTGGTCATTTGAGCTTTATCTAAATCAACAGAATCACCAATCACATACATATTTGGATAAATATTTTGGTAATTAGTCACGCTCTTATCTAAACCTTGTGGGCAGAAAATCAACACAGATTTTCCATCGACTTTAACTAGGTTAGGGCATTCAATCATATAGCCCATTTCATCATTAGTAAAGTTCAAAAAGTCGATTTCTTCCCAATTCTTTAAATCATTCGACTTCCAAACATCAATATGGCCATGCTTTTGAGCTGTGTCTTGAGCACCTAAAATAGCGTAGTAAGTACCATTTTCTTCCATAATTTGAGGATCACGGAAGTGTTCAGTAACATTATTTGGCTTTTTAAAAAGTAAATGTTTGTCGCTAACTGTGCCATGCCTATCCATCCAAGCGCCAATTTGGTAAGGGTGACGGCTCCAGCTTTCATCGCGGTGGTTACCTGTATACATTAGGAAAAGTTTATCGCCAATCTGCTTAGCTGAACCGGAATAAGCACCGTGAGAATCAAGTTTGCAATCAGGTTCTACGGCTAAGCCTAAGTTGACCCAGTGGACTAAGTCTTTTGACTTAAAGTGTACCCAAGACTTTAATCCGTGCACTGCACCAAATGGATATGATTGATAAAAGACATGGTATTCACCATTAAAATAAGAAAAACCATTTGGATCATTAACTAAACCAGAAATTGGCCGTAAATGGTAGCGCATTTGATAAGTTGAAGTTGCAGCTTGAGCTTGAAGATGAAGCAAAGTATCTGCATCCCATTTTCTATAAGGTAAATAACGTTTTTCTGTAGTCCATTCCATAATAAATCCTCCTATGAAAGCGGTTCTATTTTTTATTATTGTAATCAAATATGAAAATTATGTCAAACGATTGACATATTTTTAGAATACGCTATCATTATTCATGAACATAACATTAAGCGTTTACAAGCTTAAGGGGAGGAATATTTATATGGACCATAAGAAAGTGGCTGAGCGAGTAATTAAAGATGTTGGCCGTGACAATATTATTGCCGGTGCTCACTGTGCTACTCGTTTACGCCTTGTGTTGAAGGATGATTCCAAGGTTGACCAAAAGGCTTTAGACAATGATCCAGATATTAAAGGAACTTTTAAGACTAATGGTCAATTTCAAGTAATTATTGGACCTGGAGATGTTAATGATGTGTACGATGAATTCATTAAGATTACAGGACTTAAGGAATTATCTACAGATGATCTTAAAAAGGTAGCAGCCGAAGGACAAAAGAAAAATCCAATTATGGACTTTATTAAGCTTTTGTCTGATATCTTTGTACCAATCATTCCAGCTTTAGTTGCTGGTGGTTTATTAATGGCTTTGAACAACTTCTTGACTTCACCTGGACTATTCGGCCCTAAGTCAGTTGTTCAAATGGCACCAAGTATCGCCGGCCTCTCAAGCATGATTCAAATTATGTCGGCTGCACCATTTATCTTTATGCCGATTCTGGTGGGGATGTCGGCAGCTAAAAGGTTTGGGGCGAACCAGTTCTTAGGTGCTACCATTGGGATGATAATGACGACTCCAGCACTTGGGGCTACTAGTCATTATTGGAACATTTTTGGACTCCATGTTTCTCAAACTAACTATCAATATCAAGTTATTCCAGTTTTAGTTGCTGTGTGGGTACTTTCCATTTTAGAAAAGAAATTCCATAAATGGTTGCCTTCTGCAGTTGACTTTACCTTTACACCACTTCTTTCAATTATGATTACTGGTTTCCTTACTTTCGTAATTATTGGACCAGTCTTCAAGGGTGTATCAGATGCAATTACTAATGCAATTGTATGGCTTTACAACACCACAGGTGCCTTTGGTATGGGTGTCTTTGGTTTATCCTATTCAGCAATCGTTACTACAGGACTTCACCAAAGTTTCCCAGCTGTAGAAACTCAATTGTTAGCTCAATTTGCACAAGGACACGGATCTGGGGACTTTATCTTTGTGACTGCATGTATGGCTAACGTTGCACAAGGTGCCGCTACTTTTGCCGTATACTTCTTAACTAAGAACGAAAAGATGAAGGGACTTTCATCATCAGCTGGTATTTCAGCACTTTTAGGAATTACTGAACCTGCATTGTTTGGGGTTAACTTAAAATATAAATTCCCATTCTTCTGTGCTTTAATTGGATCAGGTGTCGCAGCTGCTTTTGCAGGACTTATGCACGTAACTGCTGCAGCTCTTGGCTCAGCCGGACTTTTAGGATTTTTATCAATGGTACCAAAGACCATTCCAATGTGGGCAGTCTCAGTATTAATTAGTTTCGTAGTTGCGTTTGTTTTAACTTATGTTTACGGCAAGAGCCACTTGAAGGAAGAAGTTAGTGAACAAGATGTTCCAGTAAACGACGCAACTGATTACGCTGAAGAAACTCAAAAAGTAGAAAAAGTTGGTAAAGAAGTATTGAGCTTGAAGGACGAAGTTATTGCTTCACCAGTTGACGGTACTCCTGAAAGCTTAACCAAAGTTAACGACCAAGTCTTCTCTGCTAAATTAATGGGTGACGGTGCTGCCGTAATCCCAACTGATGGCACAATTTATGCACCAGTTACTGGTACGGTTACAATTGCTTATGAAACTAAGCACGCTTATGGTATTAAGTCAGATGATGGAGCAGAAGTATTGATTCACATTGGTCTTGATACAGTTAACTTAAAGGGTGAACATTTTGAAAGCTTTGTAAAACAAGGCCAACGCGTTGAAAAAGGCGACAAGCTTGGAACTGTGGACTTAGACGCAGTTAAGAAGGCTGGCTATGATACAACTGTGATGGTTGTAATTACTAACACTGCCAACTACGCAAGTGTATCACGCATCACTGATGCCGGTGACAAGCATGGCGATGACTTGATTGCCGTAACCGCAAATCGCTAATATTACTTAAACTCCTCAAAAAATAGATCAAAAATTAACGTCAAGAATTAATTTCTTGGCGTTTTTTGGTGGTATTTGTTATAATTTTGGGCGCTAATTAGGAGGAAAATATGAAACAAAAAGAAGAAAGAAATATGACTTGGATTATCACGGCAGTTTATTGGGTGATTGGCCTAGCGTGTGTAATCTGGGGCGGCATTAAGTACATTAATACCTTTTATGGTCATTTTTTGATAATAACCTTAATTCTACCGGTACTAGTTGCTCTACTGGTCACTTTCAAATTACGCTTACGGTATTTAATAAATGGATTAGTCGGTATAGTATATTTATTGTTTGTCATTGGAGTAGGTCTCCAATATAAAATGCAGAGCACTACAGGGCTCCTTTATTTAGGGGGAATTATTGTTGCTTATTTGTTAATTGCGGCAATTATAGCCTTAGTGAAAACTTTGAGAAGTCGGGAAGATGGTCGTTATCATTATGTTAACGAAAATGATAAGAAGAAAGAGACGCTCCATTTTTGGATTGCCTATCGAAATATCTATCTTAATCTTGCAACTGGAGGAGTTATTGAGTTAATTTTTGCA
>OFGP01002426.1_pt1 | contig 10913 bp, 14 predicted proteins | sample 1521781 | NCBI WGS metagenome assembly OFGP01 (sample SAMEA3504113, study PRJEB24116) | mouse gut metagenome | biome: mouse gut; feature: mouse-associated habitat; material: faeces | place: Denmark | collected 2011 | reverse complement strand
TCAACGCTTGCTGAACTGCGGCGCACGCCGGGCGGCCTTGAGACCGTACTTCTTGCACCCTATCCAGAAAAATGGCCTATTTTCAAGCGTTTTACGGGACTGTTCTGAAAATGCACCCCGATATGCACCCCAAAAACCGCTATTTTGGATTGTTCGCAAATGCCTGGTTGACCTTCGAGATCAGATCCTTCGGTTGGTTATAGGTCAGGTGTGCGTAGATGTCCAGCGTGATTTTGGCGTGCTCATGGCCAGCCAGCACCTGCACCGTCTTGACGTCGACGCCAGCCAGGAGCAGGTTCGTGATATAGGTGTGCCGGAGCTGATGGGGCGTCACCTCAAAATCGATGCTGTACACCACATCGCTGTTGTGGGCGGCCCGCTCCCCCAGCACGGGTGTCACGGTATGCGGGATTTTCTGGCCGTTGACATAACGATAGTATGTCCGCTCCCTGACGGTGCGGGTTCGCACATACCCCCACACCCGACGCCACTGTGTTTCGGACAGCGCCCCACCGTCCCGATTGGCAATCACAAAATCGGAGGTGGACTTCTCCTTGATGTCCTTCAAGCATTCCACCAGCTGGGGCGGGATGGGGATCGTCCGCTTGGCAGCCTTCGTCTTAAGGTCGGTCAGGATTACCGGCCGGTTGTGCTCCGTGTGCCATGCCCGGCAGACAACAATGTGCGGCGCGCCCCCCTCCAGGAAGACGCTGTCCCACTGGAGGGCAAGAGCCTCCTCCCGGCGCAGGCCGGAGTAAAGGCACAGCATGATAAACGGATAGGGCGGCAGGCCCCGAATCGCATCCAGGAGGGTGGCGACCTGCTCATCTGTAAGGGCTTTCCTCTCCTTCGGGGTTTTGCCGCCCCTGGGGTTGAGGTTCTTGCACGGTGACTCATCTATGATGTGACTCTCCAGTGCCGAGCCGAAAATCATCTTGTAGAGCATCTGCACGCCCCGGTAAATGGAGGCCGACTGCACTGCGGCCTTGCCGATGGCCATCTTCACATCGTCCGGGGTGACCTCGGCCATGTACTTCTTCCCCAGCGGTTCAATGATATAAATCTTGACCTTGGAGGTGTAGTCCACAAGGGTGGTCGTGCGGACATGGGAGCCGTGCATGGCGAGCCACTTGGTTGCGTACTCCTCCACGGTTGGGTTATCCCGGTGATAGACGTCCTCCTCGATCTCCCGCTGGACTGCGGCGATCTTTTCCGTCAACTCCTCCGGTGTCTTAGCGTAGAGGGAGATGCGCCGTCCGTCCGGCCCCTTGATCCGTTTCCTGTACTCGCCGCGGCTGGCTACAAATCCATAGGTTGGCTTTTTGGGTCGAGCCATGGGGACACCTCCCTTCATTTTTGCTAAAAACAGAAAAAAACGGGAATTTCTAAAAAAAATGTAGTCAGCCGTCATTATGTGGCAGAAATGGACAGCTTTTTGTGGTATAATCCATTATGCGCAAATACATACCTTGACGCCGGGGTGGAAAGGATTGAACAATGACAAGGACCGAAGCGGAGCAGTTGGTTCAGTCTCTCACGCCGGATGAGAAATTGCGCCTTGACGAACTGCTGTATTCCCTCATGCAAGCCCGTCAGCCTCAGTCTACAGAATCCAAAGTTAAAAGGAGGTGATCTTTAAAATGGCCGAACGCGAAGCACAGGACCTCCAGGAGTATCAGAATCTGGAGCAGCCACAAAAAATCCTGAAACACCTAATCGAACTGCTTCCTGATACAACTCCACTAATTCTTTGTCCCAATCAGGAGTGGGCGAATTCGTTTCACGAATTTCTTCAAGGCTGGTTGGAACCCATGATTGTGCGCTGATATAGGCCCTGGCAATCGCCTCCATAGTATCCAAATCGTCATTGCAGCCATCTCCAGATACAAATACATCCGCTTCACCGTACCCGACTTTCCCATGGTAGCGATTGTTTTCAGCCGGTACAGCCTCAAATTTGAAATAGTACACCATTTTTATTTTACCTCTCTCTCTGCAATCATGCCTTGTACGAACGCTTCGACCTTTTCCTGTTCTTCTGGTGACAACTGAATAAGACGCTCAACCAGTCTTGTGTTCAAAGCAGGCCCATCCCCTTCTTCGGGGGTGGGCTTTTCTTTTTCTTCTGTGCGCCCAAGAAGATAGTCAGTAGACACACCGAAGTAATCAGCAATGCGATTGATTTCGTCAATGGTCCTTGGCTCCCGCGCTCCGCTCTCCCACATTCCAACGGTGCCTTTAGAAACTCCAAACTCTGCTGCAAAGTCCCTCTGGGTCATTCCTTTGCTTTCACGCAATTCCTTTAAACGGATTTTGAACATTTTTGGCACCTCCCCATGCGGCTATTATAATCACAAACTGTGAGTTCCAACAAGGGGGCAAATATTTTTTTCTAAATTTGGTCACTAACCGTTGACTTTCAAAAATGAGTATGCTATGATTGCCCACAGTACGTGACCACAATTTGTGACCGCCCATAAACTGTGAGCGCAGGTGAGGAGGTGATTTTCATGAACACTTGTTTTCGCATTAGAGAGCTCAGGCGGAGAAGCGGAATTACGCAGGCACAGCTTGCAGCAAGTCTGGGATTGAGGAGTTCCAGCACAATAACCATGTGGGAAACCGGGGATCGCAATCCATCCAGTTCCATCCTTCCGCGTTTGGCAGATGCGCTGGGTTGCACTATTGATGAGCTCTACGAGCGGGACTCCCCGGAGCCAGTAGGTGTCGGAGCGGGCCGCTCCAGTGCATGAGAAATCATCCTGGAGGGCAAAGAAAACGCCCCGCCAGGTGCTGACGACACCTGACAGGGCAAGCGACCCATTGCAACCGACAAAAAGGCCACAATTGGATTATATCACATCCTCCTGGTGGCTGACAAGTACGCAATCGACAAGGAGTGACGCAAATGACACTTATGACCCGAAAAGAGGCTGCGGCCCGGCTGGGGATGTCGTTGCCCACGCTGGATCTTGAGCGCACCACCGGTCGGCTGGCCTACATACAACGGAAACCCGGCAGCAAGGTCTGGATCACCGAGGAGGCCATCGCCGAGTACCTGGCGCGGGCCACCCACCAGGCCAGACCGGAACTGAGGACGTCCCGGACAGCCTACCGGCGGCGGGCCTGACCACAGAAAGGAGTTTTTACAGATGAGACGCAAACGGAGCCTGGCCTCGGTGCTTTTTGAGCTGGCCGCTGTGCTCCTGATGACCGCCCTCGCCTTTGCGTGGGGCAAGCAGACTGCACTGGCTGAGCGGGGCTACAACGCTATCGGCGGAGAGTACCTTCTCCTGCTCCTCCCCGCCATGTACTACACCGGCAAGCAGACGATCCTGGACTGGATTGCCGACCTCCGGGAGCTGAAGAAAGGACGGTATTAAGGGATGGACGGAAACATTAGAGGCGGCACCCTCCTTATCAGGACTGTCGGCGACCAGTCTGAGGTGGAGGTCTCCGGGACTCGGATGGACATCATCTTCAACTGGACTGCCCTGACCAATCAGATTTGCCAGACCATCGGGGCCCCGCCGATTGCCCTCGCTGCCATGTTGCCGGGGCTGATCAGCGACTACCAGCGCAATGCCCTCAAGTGCGAAATCAAAATGGAGGGGAAAGCGGGGGCTGAGCGGTGAAGATGGCACTGAAGGGCAACACCCTGATCCTGGTGGAGGTGGACAACGTACAGTTCGCCATCATCAAGAGCTGGAACAAGATGAAGTGGGATAAGAAAAGCCAGTCCCTCTATGGAACCGCCGACATCGAACTGCTGGACAAGCTGACCAGCATCGTCCGCCTCCCCTCCACGGTAGAGCAGCGGTGGCGGGAGCTCCACGCCCTGCAGGAAGCGGTGGATCGGGAGCGGGTGAACCCGGAGCCGGCCCCCTTCTACAAGTACCCGGTGAAGATGCCGCTCTATGCCCACCAGGTCCGCGGGGCGAACATGGCCATGCTGACCTTTGGATGGATGGCGCCGAAGGGGGGTGTAGCAAATGGATAGCAACATCACCATGGACAGCATCATCACCACCCTGGGCCAAATTGGGGCGGCCAGCCCGGAGGAAACAGCGAAGACCTGCAAGGCAGCGGTCAACATCCTTTACGCCATTTCGGAGGAGGGAGCGAAAACTGCGGAGGACGCCTTGGACATCCTCCACGACTATCGGCTCCAGGCCAAGCAGTACAAGGCTCTCCACTGTAAGCACGAGGTCGCCGGTAAGCCCTTCCTGAAGGATGGCGTGTGGCACTGCCCCAGCTGTAACCGCCGGACAACCCCCAACCATTCCTACTGTCACTGCTGTGGGAAGAAGCTGGGGTGGAGGTGATCTAGAATGCCAGTCAGAGAAGAATGGCGAAATCTTCCTGGCTATGATGGCTTCTACCAAATCAGCACATTGGGACGTATCAGGACATTTCGGGATCAGCACCGGAAGGGCTGCAGGTTAAAGGTGCCTAAGATACTGACGCCCACACATTCTAAAACCGGCTATGCCTACTACATCGTCATAAAGTGGCAAGGCCACCAAAGGACGGTACAGATAGGGCGAGCAATGGCAGAAACCTTCATCGGGAAGATTCCGAAGGGCATGATTGCCTATCACAAAGATGGCGACAGCCGGAACAATGCCCTTTGGAACATTGGGATAGGCGATAGGGCCGAACTTGCAAGAGAGCGGATGCGGGAAAAGGTGGCTGGATGGAATCGGAGCCCGGTCGTAAAGATTGACCGAACCCTGACAGTCGTCGATGCGTACCCCAGCATAACCAAGGCTGCCTATGCAAACGGGTTCACGCAACAAATGATGTGGAGATATTGCTCCATGAAAATTGACCTCTCCGTATTCGCCCCGGACGACTTCATTTACACATTTGACAACACTCGGTGGGTCTGGATGGCAATCAAGCGGGCGATGGCAGAACTGGACGCCATGGGCGTGCGTTACAACAACCCATTTACGGGCCGGTATTTTGACCTTCCTGCGAACGATGACCCGGAGATTGACCTTGCCTCCCTACAGTGGAGCCAGGTCCCGGCCCTGGCGGGGGATGACTTCAGAGAGAATGTGGGGTGATGCCATGAAAAGCACATGAAAAGCCTCTCCATGCGGCAACACGGAGAGGCCAGGTGGTTGGGAAACATCAGAAAAAATGTCCTTCCTTGAGAGGATTATAACACCTTTCACGGCGGGACGCAATAGAAAGGTGGTTTTTTATGAACGAATGGTATGAGCAGGCCAAGAGCAAGCTGGATGTCGAGAAAAAGGCTGGCAGCTACGATAGGTACGCCAGCGCGATGAAGAACGCTGTGTGTGAGGCCCTGGACGGGTTCTGCCGCCAGGATGCGGAGTTCGCCCAAGCGGTTGTCCAGGGCGGCACCTTCACGGACTGTATGAAGGCGGTGGCCAAGGGCTGCGGGAGCGCAATCTCCGACCTGGAGGCGTTCCGCCGGGCGGTGAGATTCTATTTCCCCGGCGCCGATGTGAAGTTTCACATGACGGTCAACCTCTGCGCCGACGTGGAGGCCGAGGCCGAGGCTGCGACCGCGGCGCCAGCGGCCAGCACCGGCCCGAAGATCCTCGACCTTGAGGATTTCCTGTAAGGGGGCGTGAGAGGTGACAAGGCAAGAAGAAGCCGAGCGGTTTGCAAAGTCAGCACCGCCCCTGCGTGATGGAGAGCTGGAGGCCATCAACGCCCTGTTCCCCACCTACATTTTTCGCCGTTCCTGCACTGAGGAGATTTGGACCACCTGTTGCCATGAACACACAACTGTGGGAATCGAGGACATGAGAGTGACTACGCCGGAGCGGAACTTCATGTCGGTTATGTGGGAACCCCACCAGCGGGAACCGAGGAATCGGTGGTGTGAGCCCGCAAAGCCCCATGTGGAGTGCCCTTTCTGCGGAAAGCCGGTCATCGTGAAGGAACTGCGATACACAGGCAAGCGAGAAAACCTTTCCAGCTATCGGCGGGCGGTGGTCCTGCGATGGTACCGGGGAGCGTTGTGGGCCAGAGCCTATGACTGTAGCAAGCACTATACGTCGGGCTATGACTTGGCAGGAAATCCTACATACAAGCTGGTGGGAGTGTATCGTTTCCGGCCAGGGCTGGCTGAGGCAACCACTCGCAGCTGGTACGGGAACAGCCCCTTCGGACACATCGAAAAGCAGGATGGGCCGCTCACCAAAGGGCGCTGGAACATACACGCTCCATTCTATGCAAATGCGGACTATGGCATCGGCTACGATGTGATTGGGCTGGATGAGATCCAAGAGAGTCCCTTCCGCTACTGCTGTGCGGCAGACTTCAACCTGAGTGGCAGCCGACTTCTGGAGTTCCTGACCGCCTGCTGTTTCTACCCCCGGCAAATTGAGATGTTGATGAAAGCCGGGATGAAGGATGTTGTCACAGATTTGGTGGACCGGGGCGTGAAACACGCCGCAGTCATCAATTGGAATGAGCCCAACCCGGCGAAAGCCTTCGGGCTGAACCGCCAGGACATGAAAATTTTCCTGGGTACAAACCGCAACATTCAAATCTTGGAATTACACAAAAAGCTGAAGGGGCGCATTCCCTTGGGCGCGTGTGTGGAATGGATGACCAGGGGGCTGAATGTCAGAGGGACTTTCCAAGCGGCAAAGAAGTGGAATCTGGCACCGGAAAGGCTGATTCGATATTTGGACAGCTATGTGGGATGTGCCCAATACGGAGGGATGCAGAGCATTGGCTCGGCCCTGCGGTATTGGGAGGACTACCTGACCGCCGCCGAGGCAATGGGCTACCACCTTCACCGGGAAAATGTCCTCCTTCCGAGGAACCTGGGCGAGGCCCATGATAAAGCTACGAAGGAGCACCGGGAAAAACTGGCCCGTGAACGGGCGCGCCAGGAGCAGGAATGGGCGCGCCAGAGGGAGGCGGCGGAGGCCGAGCGCGTCCGCCTGGTTCAGAAGGCGGAAAAGGAGTACGAAAAGCTCCGTGCCAAGCTGGAGAAAAAATACGGATTTTCGATGGATGGATATGTGATCCGAGTTCCCATGGGCAAGGATGAGATTTTGGAAGAGGGCCGCAAACTCCAGCACTGTGTGAGCGGCTATGCAGATCGCCACGTCCAGGGGAAAACGACCATCCTCTTCATGCGGAAGGTCAAAAAGCCCAACGAACCTTGGCTGACCATTGAGATGAACGGGAACAAGCTGCGGCAGATCCACGGCTTCAAGAACGAAGGCGAGCACACTGCTAAAGGCCGCTTTGCCCCTGATCCGCGGGAAGTCTACCGGGAGTACCTGGACACCTGGCTGGACTGGCTGGAAAAGGGCAGTAGGCGCGACAAGGAGGGCAATCCCAAATTGCCCAAAAAGAAAGGAGTAGCAGCATGAGCGAAATGGAAGTAACTGAGGGCCAGCTCCTCAGTCAGGACTTTGGGGTGGGCGGCCCGCCTACCGCTGCGGAGGTGCCCCTATCCCCCGTGGACTCCGGCAAGACGCCTGACATCCTGGCGGCGGAGATCCGCACGATCAAGAACCAGACCGGCAGGATGGTGCTCAACGCCTCCATCGAGGTTGGGCGCCGGCTGACTGAGGCCAAGGCCAAACTGCCCCACGGGAGCTGGGGCGAGTATCTGAAGAACGAGGTGGACTACTCCCCCTCCCAGGCGCAGAACCTCATGCGGGTGTTCCGGGAGTACGGGAGCGACCAGCAGAGCTTATTCGGCGGCGAAGCAAAATCCCAGACGTTTGGGAATTTAACCTACTCCAAGGCTTTAAGCCTCCTAGCCATCCCAGACGAGGAGGAGCGGGAGCGGTTTGCTGTCGAGAACGATGTGGAGCACATGAGCGTCCGGGAGCTGAACGAGGCCCTCAAGGCCAGGAACGAGGCCGAGGAAAAGGCCGCCGCCGCCGAGGATAAGGTTCGCGGGCTCCTGCAGGAAGCCGAGCGGCTCCGGGAGGAACTCGCCGATCAGGCCCAGGTCTACAAGGCCAAGCTGACCGCCGCCGATGTGGAAACGACCGAGGCCAACAGGAAGGCACGAGAAGCCCAGGAGGCCCTTGATAAGCAGCGGGAGAAGGCCCAGCGGCTCCAGGACGCTCTGAGCGAGGCCAACACCTCCGCCCAGGCCGCCGAGGAGGAGCACACGCGCTTGGCGCAGGAGCTGGAGGAGCTCCGCAGCCGGCCCGCCGAGGCAGACACGGCGGCGGTGGAGGCCGCCCGGCAGGCCGCCATCGCCGAGATGACAGAGAAGGTGGACAAGGCCAAGGATGCCAAGAAAAAGGCCGAGGAAAAGCGCAAGGCCGCCGAGGAGTCCCTGAAGGCCGCGCAAAAGGAGCTGGCCGATTTGAAGGCCAAGAAGCCGGAGGTTCGGGAACTCACCCAGGAGGAAAAGGATGCTCTGACCGCCGAGGCGGTGAACAAGGCCAAGGCCGAGGGCGCCGAGCAGATCCGCAGCCTGGAGAAGAAACTGGCCGCCGCCGATCCCGATGTGGCCGAGTTCAAAGTGCGTTGGAACGCATGGCGGGAGGATCATCAGAAGATGATGGACATCTTGAACCGCATCGCCCAGACCAACGAGGAACAGGCTGCCAAGCTGCGGCAGGCGGTGAAGGCCGCGCTGGAGCAGATGGGGGGTGGTGCCGCATGACAGCCCAGGGTAAGGGGTTCGGATTCCTTTTTGAGATGGGCTGTGGTTAGGTAAGACCCTGACGGCCATCGCCACGGTCGGGGCCGGGTACCAGATGGGCAAGGTCAAGAAGGTGCTGATCGTGGCGCCCACCAGCGTCTGCGCCGTCTGGCCGAAGGAGTTCAACGACTACGCTGACTTCAAGTACACGGTCAAGGTGCTGCTCGGCGACAAGAAGTCCCGCATCAAGGCGCTGGATGACTTGGACAAGTTCCCCTTCAAGGCACTGAAGGTGGCCGTCATCAACTACGAGTCCACCTGGCGGGAGGACATCTTCGATCGGCTCCTGGCCTACGACGCCGACCTCATCATCGCCGACGAGAGCCAGCGCATCAAGACCCACGATGCCGCCCAGAGTAAGGCTATGCACCAGCTGGGGGACAAGGCCCGGTACAAGCTGATCCTCTCCGGTACCCCGGTGCAGAACGAGGCGGTGGACATCTTCAGCCAGTATCGCTTCCTCGACCCCACCATCTTCGGTATGAATTTCTACGCCTTCCGGGGGCGGTACTGTGTGATGGGCGGGTTCAACCGCAAGCAGATCGTGCAGTACCGCGACCTGGACGCCCTGATCAAAAAGGAACACAGCATCGCCTACCGGGTGACCAAGGAGGAGGCCCTCGACCTGCCGGAGCAGACCTTTGAAAACAGGTACATCACACTCAGCAAAAAGGAGCGGAAGAAGAACAGCACCGCCCTGGCCACGATGGACAGTTTCGCCATCGCCAACCGCTACGAGGGCATCGACCCGGAGCTCCTGGCCGAGCTGAAGGATGAGATGGAGGACCTGGACCCGGAGAGCGGCATCACCTGCCGCCAGATCAAGGTCCCCAGCGGCGGCGGTATCGCCTACGAGGTCCAGGGCGAGGAGGAGGGTGACGCCGACCCCATGAAGGAGATCCTGGGCGTCATCGTGTTCACCCACCGCCTGAGCGGGTACTGGCCCGGCTCTTTCGGCTCCGCCAAGGATGCCAAGGACAAGATCCCCGTCTGCTCCAGCATGGACGGCAAGACCGCCGTGTGGACGGAGACCGGGGAGGTGCGCACGTGCGAGACCTGCCCCTACAACCAGTACGGCACCGGCACGGATGACAAGGGCAACCCCAGCAAGGGTAAGGCGTGTAAGAATATGCGCCGCATCTACCTGCTGATGGACGGCGACCCCAGCTTCTACCTGCTGTCGGTACCGCCCACCTCCATCAAGGATGTGAACAAGCAGTTGGCGAAGATACTGGCCAGCGGGACGCCCTACACGGGCATGATCGTGAGCCTCACCCTGGAGAAGGCCAAGAACAGCAACGGTGTGGAGTACAGCAAGGTGGTCATCAAGAAGAAGGGCCTCCTGCCTCCGGCCGCCGCCGCCAGGGTGATCCAGCTCCGCAACGAGATCAAGGCTCAGTATCAGAGCATGGCCCTCACCCTGGATGACTATACCGCCGCCCCGGAGCGGGGCCGGGGGGTGGACGTCATCCCGGACGATGCCGAGATGGATGCCCTCAACGGCACCGGCTCCTTCGAGGAGGCTCCGCCCCACGAGGATGGGGACGCTCCGCTGCCCTTCGCGTAAACCACATAGGGCTGGTGCCGCCGACCGGCGGTGCCAGCCCACAATACACAATGGGAGCGCCAGGATGAACATTTTACAATGGACGGGCGGTGATGATGCATGGCGGTAAGAGAAAATGTAGACCTCGACCGGATAGTAAACTACCGGGCGGAGTACACCGCCGTCATTGAAAAATACCAAATAGCCGGGGACAACCTGGTGGGCCTGTGCCCCTTCCACCGGGACAAGCAGAGCAGCTTTTCCGTGGATTTGAAGACCGGCCAGTGGCACTGTTTTTCGGAGGATGAGGGCGGCAATTTCATAACCTTCTGGGCGAAATACCACGGATGCGACACCAAGCAGGCGTACAAGGAAATCCTGGAGAAGTACGGTGTGGCCCAGGAAAAGCCCAAGCCGAAACAGACGGGCGGTGACGGCCCCAGCCTCGCCCCCTACAGCGTGGAGCAGTACAGCTTTGACAAGCGCCTCCCGGTAGACTTCCTGATAGAGACCTGCCGGGTGACCACGAAAAAGGAGCGGGCGGGGCTGACCTGCCTCCAGATGCCCTACTTCACTGAGGACGGTCAGCAGGCCGCCGTGCGCAAGCGGTACGGAAAGAAGGAGTTCCGCTGGCAGCGTGGCAGTGCCGGGAAGATATGCCTTTACGGTGAGTGGCGGCTCCCGGAGATCCGCAAG
>OFGP01002396.1_pt1 | contig 11015 bp, 5 predicted proteins | sample 1521781 | NCBI WGS metagenome assembly OFGP01 (sample SAMEA3504113, study PRJEB24116) | mouse gut metagenome | biome: mouse gut; feature: mouse-associated habitat; material: faeces | place: Denmark | collected 2011 | reverse complement strand
TAACCTGTACTTTTGTTGCCAAGTATGCATCCCCAAAAGGAACGGAAAACTATAGGAGGTTTTAGCTGATGGAACAGGCTGAGTATAACAAACTCATTGAGACACTAAAGGAACAAGTCGCAGCCGAGGATGTCGAGGCAATGCGGATGCTTGGTGACACGTATTATCAAGGTATATCTGGCAATGATGAAAATCTTTCCGACGCACTTCCCTACTGGCAGTTGGCCGCAAATTACGGTGACGCAATATGTGCCTGCAAAGTAGGGCTTTGCCTTTTGAAAGGTGATAATGAAACTCAAGGATTTCAGTACATCCTTAAAAGCGCAAGTGCAGGATATGCAGATGCGCAATACTGGGCCGGCCTATGCTATTTAGATGGACTTGGTATAGAGAAAGATCATTCAGCAGGGATCTCATTCTTACGGGAAGCTGCACTCAACAATCAAGCAAATGCACAGTTAACCCTTGCCCAAACTATTACACAAGATCGGGGGGACGCTCTTGAAGCAATACACTGGATGTGCTGTGCTCATCTAAACGGAAACAAAGAAGCCACTGATAGACTCAACGAGTTTATTGGAAGTATGCATGGTGTGGACATTTTTGTACAGCATCGGATAGAATACATACAGGAATATGGGATAACACCGCCTAGCCCGAATGGTACACCATCTTCTGCGAATTCCTCAAATGCAGAGGGGTGTTATATAGCAACAGCTATATATGGCTCATATGAGGCTCCAGAGGTTATGGTTCTACGTGGGTTCCGGGATGAAGTCCTTCAAAGACATTGGTGGGGTAAATTATTTATTAAAGTCTACTATTGCATAAGCCCACCTATGGCCAGAAAACTGAAAGATATGAACAAGCTTAATTATATTATCCGGCAGATGTTGGATCGAATTGTGGTTCTTCTGCGCAAAAATGTTAAATAGGCTGTGTACTGCAATGGTTTCAGCCTCACTGCAACGTTCAAAGGGGAGAAATCCAATGTACAACTTAACATCATCTCAGCAAAACATCTGGAACCTTCAAAAATATTACGAAGGGACCACAATATCCGCAATTTGCGGTGCAATCTACTTTAAAGATGAAATTGACACAGAAATTTTGAAAAAGGCAATCAACCATGTAATCGAGCACCAGAGCGGCTTACAATTGCGCTTTTATGAAGTGAACGGTAAGCCCATGCAGCAGGTAGACGAGTACCAATACGAGGAGATTCCCGTCCTGCAATTTTCGGACAAGGAGTCACTGCGCCAATATGTACTCCAATGCGCCCAAAAACTGACCAGTCTGACGGACATTCCCCTATATCATTTCGCCATCTTCCAACTAAACGGGCAAACTGGTATAGTGACTGCCTTGAGCCACTTGGTATCGGATGCATGGACACTGAGTCTGATTGCCAAGCAAATTTCGGATGCCTATTGGGAGCTGGCTCAAGGTGATCCCTGCGATAACAAGACCTGGGACTACTTGGATCATCTTCATGCCGAGGAAGAGTATTTTGCTTCAAGCCGCTATGAAAAAGATACCGACTATTGGCAGGAGAAGTATCCGAATAAGCCAGAGCCGACTACGATTAAGCTGTGTACTGCTGCGACCACGGCTATCTCGTCCAAGCGAATCACAAGCACGCTTGGCATCGAATTGACAGAGCGTATCGGGCAATTTTGTAAAGAAACAGCTATAACACCAGCAGTTCTATTTGAAACTGCGGTCATACTCTACTTGGCAAAAATCAATCCGGAAAACCGGACTGTCACAATTGGCACGCCTGTGTTAGGACGACACAATGCACGTGAAAAGAATACTGCGGGCATGTTTATATCCACAATGCCGCTCACGATTCCGGTCTCTGCGTCTGACACGGTGGAAGATCTCGTAAACCGCATCACGGACAGTCATAGAGAGATATTCCGCCACCAACGGTATCCATATAGTAGCATTCTGCGGCAGCTCCGGGAAAAGCATGATTTTGCAGGCAATCTATACGATGTAATGGTCAGCTACCAAAACGCCCAGACTGGCGTAGAAGCGGAGACGGAATGGTTCTCCAATGGATACAGCGAAACTCCCTTTGTATTACATATTGACAACCGGGATAATGGTAGCAACTATACATGGACGATTGACTATCAGACAGAGGTGTTTCGCCAGGAAACAGAGGTCTGGCTCGTTATAGATAGGCTGGAACATATTCTCCAGCAAATTCTGACCAATCACAAAATTGCAGTGGGCGAAATCAGCATTATTCCAGACGCCGAGTATCAGCGAATGATTTTTGATTTCAATGACACTGCGGCGGAATACCCGAAGGATAAGTGCATCCATGAGCTGTTCTGTGAGCAGGCCGTCCGTACCCCAGACAGTCCTGCCCTCATATTTGAAGATCAAGTTTTTACTTACCGGCAAGTAGATGAAATGTCCAACTCTCTGGCCCATACTTTGCGCGAAATAGGCGTAGGCCGGAACGACATTGTGCCGATCATTGCAAAGCGCAGTTGGCACATCGTTGTGGCGATGCTAGGCATATTCAAAGCAGGCGGAGCCTATATGCCGGTTGACCCGGACTATCCGGAAGACAGAATAAAGTATATGCTGTCTGAAGTGGCCTCTAAAGCTGTCCTGAATTACGGGTGCAGTTTGGATATAGCAGAAAACTCAATAGATCTTGGTGCTTTTGACTTTTGTAGAAACATAGCTCCTATTAGCAACACAAATGATGTAATGGATAGCTTTGGAATCATTTTTACATCAGGATCAACTGGTCGTCCCAAGGGTAGTATCCTATGCCACCAAGGTGCAGTAAACTTTGCATTTGCAAATGATGCGCTATACACAGAATGTGACTGTGTTATTGCTACAGCAATTATTACATTTGATGCATTCTTTTTGGATACAATTTGCCCGCTAATTCGAGGAATTACATGTGTTTTGGCAGATTCAAAAGAGCAATTTGAAGGGAGCTCTTTTTCTGCTCTGATACAAAATCACTGCAACGCAAATATATTTATTACTCCGACAAAGTTCCGGCGGCTGTTGGATGGATGTGTGGACAAAGCTTTTTTGCAGAATTTTAACCATATTTGTGTTGGCGGCGAAGTGTTCTCAAATGAATTATATGGGGAAATAACTCGCGGCCAGAATATGCCCGCAATCTATAATATATATGGTCCAACAGAAACCACAATGTGGGTTACTGAAAAAAGTGTTGCTCATTTGAATGGTGTCACAATCGGGAAACCACTTGCTAACACACAAATTTATATTTTAAACAATGATTGTAAGTCTCTCCCTATCGGTATTGCTGGAGAACTATGCATCTCAGGCGATGGTGTAGGCAAAGGATACCTGAACCGTCCGGAGTTAACGGCTGAAAAGTTTGTCCCCAATCCGTTTATCCCTGGAAAAACCATGTACCGTACCGGCGATCTCGCCCGCTGGCGGGCAGATGGAGAAATTGAATTTCTTGGCAGAATTGACACGCAGGTGAAAATCCGTGGCCTGCGCATTGAGCTGGGCGAAATTGAGAGCGTCATGGCGCAGTTCCCAGGCATCAGTATAGCGGTTGCAGCCGATAAGCGGGATGAAAGTGGACGTCAATATCTGGTCGGATACTACATTGCGGAAACAACCGTAGATGAAACAGTTCTGCGCCAACATCTTTCCGCAAAACTGCCCAAGTATATGGTTCCCAACTATTTTGTGCATCTGGAAAAGCTTCCCATGACGCCCAGCGGGAAAATCGACCGCAAAAATCTGCCGCTGCCCCATTTTGCGGCGCAAGCCACGGAGTATGTGCCGCCTGAGACAGAAACAGAAAAGCAACTATGCGATATATGGGCTGAGTTGCTGCATATGGAACGGGCTGGCAAGACGGACGATTTCTTCGAGTTGGGTGGGGACAGCCTGATGGCTATTTCCGTGCTGAGCAAGATCAAAACCGTATTCCAGACCGAACTTTCCATCCGCGATGTCATGGAAAATTCTGTCCTGGAACGGCTGGCGGCTGTGATCGACATCGCGGAGCGCACCGGCGCGGTCATTACGCCCGGGCACAGGGGCAAGTATATCCTTTTGCCCCAGCAGAAAGCCATCTATGCTGCCTGTCAGAAGAATCCCCAGTCCCTGGCCTACAATATGCCGGTCAAAGTACCTCTTTCGGAACAAGTAAATCGCGACAAACTGATTGGCTGCCTGGAGGAGGTTGTCAACCGCCATGATTCATTGAAAAACCGTATTATTTCTGAGGGCAGCGAAGTCTATGGATTTTATGATGAAAATGCCCGTCTGACTGTAGAAAACTATGCAAATGAGGACTACAGCGCGTTTTTGCGGCCCTTTGCGTTGGAAACCGCTCCTCTAATGCGGGTGGGATTTACAGGGGACTCCCTGCTCTTTGATATGCACCACATTATTGCGGATGGGGACTCGCTGAACATCATCCTGCGGGAAATCGTGACTCTGTACACTGGCGACACCTCGCCTATGACCGATATAACCTATGCCGACTATGCGGACTATTTCCAGCGGACGGACTTCTCCGCACATAGGGAGTATTTCAAAAATATGTTGCGCTGCGATTTTGAGCCAGTGGACCTGCCCAGGCGGAGAGACGGCAATGGAACGGGCGGAGCCTCCCTGCTGTTTCATCTGCCCGCAGATGCGGTGGACCAGGGGCGCAAATTTGCCAGGGCCAATGGCCTGACGGACACGATGCTGTTCCTTGGTGTGTATGGGATTATGCTGTCCAAATATACGGGACGTGCAGATATTCTCAGCAGCATCGTCCTGTCCAATCGGGCGCACAGTGAAATCGCCGATGTTGTAGGTATGTTCGTCAACACCTTACCAATCTACCTGCCCGTAGCAGGGGATTTGGGTGCATATTTTGGCAAGATCAAAGACCTGGTGCTGAATCTGTTCCAGTACCAGGAGCTGCCGTTCCTGGAGATTGCGGATGCAGTTGGGATGAGCGATAAAACGGTGGTCAACACATCCTTCGTTTATCAGGCAGATGGAGAAAAACGCCTGGAATTGGATGGCGAGGCGTTTACCCCGGAATGGCTGGACACGAAATCCACCAAGTTTGATCTGCTGTTCGAGGTAACTCCCGTCCATGATGGCTGCACGGTCAGAATAGAATATGATTGTTCCAAATTCAGCAGGGAATTGATGGAAAACTTGTTCTCTGCATATGAAAAGGTCCTTGCGCAGCTAACAAAGGAAACGATCTCCTGTATTTCGGTGCTCTCTGAGACGGAATACCAAAAGGCAGTCTATGATTTCAACGACACCGCCGTGGACTATCCCCGGAGCCAATGCGTGTATGAGCTTTTTGAGCGGCAGGCACGGCGTACCCCGGATAAAGCCGCACTGATATTCGCAGAGAAACGCTATACCTACCGACAACTGGACGAACTGTCCAACGGATTGGCTGTTTCCATGCGCGGCCTTGGCATCCGGCAGGGCGATATGGTGGCGGTCCTGCTCAACAGGGACGAAAAAGTGGTTCTGGCACAATTGGCCGTGCTGAAAATAGGCGCGTTGTTCATTCCTATTGACAGCCGGTATCCGGAAGAACGGATCAAGTATATCCTCTCCGAGAGCGGCGCGAAGGTCGTTATCAAGAATGCGGACAATGATCTTGCGGTTCCCCAGGCACGGAATATTGAAGATTTGAGTATAACGCCAACGGCCTCTATTGAACACCCGCCCGTTGATGCCGGGGACATCTGCTACATCATTTTCACGTCTGGAAGCACAGGAAAGCCCAAAGGATGCACCCTGACGAACCGGGGCCTTGTAAATTTCTGCCGGAACAATAATATCCTTGAAACCTGCAATAGGCTGGACCGGCAAATTTGCATCAGCGTCAACACGATCTCGTTTGATTACTTCATTGCGGAGTCGCTTCTGCCGCTGACAAATGGTTATACTGTTGTCCTTGCCAGCGAGGAGGAGAGTGTTAACCAAGAGCAGTTTGTCAGTTTGGTAGTATCTACGCAGGCAAATATCATCCAAACCACGCCCACCAGATTTAAACTATATTTTGATGAAAAGTGGGATTTGTCCTATATGCGGCAGTTTGATGTGATCGTCACTTCTGGTGAGGCTCTGCCGCTGGAACTGCTGAACACATTCCACAAAAACAGCAGTGCAAAAATCTTCAATCCTCTTGGCCCCAGCGAGTGTAGCGTATGGATTGCTGGCGGAGAACTACACTTAACTGACGGTGAAGCAGCCTCTAGTGATATCACCATCGGCAAACCCATTGCTAATACGCAGATTTATATTCTGGATCGGGATCACAATCCCCTGCCTGTTGGCGTAGCGGGTGAACTCTGCATCTCCGGGGATGGCGTTGGGAACGGATACCTGAACCGTCCGGAACTGACTGCTGAAAGATTTATACCGAATCCGTTCATCAAGGGAACCCGCATGTACTGCACCAGCGATCTTGCCCGGTGGAATGAGCGAGGAGAAATCGAATATCTTGGCCGTATTGACACACAGGTCAAAATCCGTGGACTGCGGATTGAACTGGGCGAAATCGAGAGCGTCATGAGCCAGTTCTCTGGTATTTCTCTGGCTGCCGCAGCAGATCGACGGGATGAAAGCGGCCGTCAGTATCTGGTGGGATACTACATGGCAGATGATTTTGTTGACGAACCAACTCTGCGGCAGCATCTTTCCGAGAAGCTGCCTAAGTACATGGTGCCGAATTATTTCCTGCGTCTAGAAAAGCTGCCCATGACGCCCAGTGGGAAAATTGACCGCAAAAACCTGCCATCACCTGATTTTGCAGCACACATAGAGGAATATGTATCGCCGCGTAATGACGAGGAGCGAATTCTCTGTGGGATAATCGGTGAGATTTTACATTATGAGCAGGTGGGTATTCAAGATGATTTCTTTGAGTTAGGCGGTGACAGCTTGAAGGCCATTGAATTTGTCACCAAAGCCCATGGCGAGGGAATCTACTTCGCTTTGCAGAATGTATTTGATTATCCTACGGTGGAGGCTTTGTGCGGCTATTTGCAAGACAAGCCAGAGAAAGGCGGTATTCTCTCGCCGAAACAGTTCGAAAAAAATGCGCCCATATTGGAGCGGAATGTATGGGATGCAGAATTTACACCTGAGCGGCACAATCTAGGAACCGTTCTTCTGACTGGTGGGACAGGCTTTCTGGGCGCACATATCCTTGATGCTCTGATGAAACACGGTGTTCAGAAAATTTACTGTCTGGTTCGCGGCAGCGAAGAACGGCTGGCCCAGCGTCTGCAATATTACTTTGGAGATCAATATACAAACGATATTGGGAAAATGATTATCCCTATTGTCGGGGATTTGGAATCCGAGGCCGTTGGAAGCGTTCTGCCGGAGCAAGTGGATTATGTCATCCATGCCGCAGCTTCAGTCAAGCATTATGGTTCTTGGCAATACTTCAAGCGGGCAAATGTTGACTCAACTGAACATATCGTTTCCTATGCACTAAGGATTAACGCAAAGCTGGTCTATATCTCAACCACAAGCGTATCCGGCAACAGCATGGCCGACCAGTTTGACGGGTATGTTTCTGAGGATGAAAAGCACTTCTACGAAAGTTCGCTCTACATCGGACAGCCTCTGGATAACGTGTACGCCAGAAGTAAGTTTGAGGCGGAAACACTTGTCCTGGATGCCATGCGCGGGGGACTGCGGGCCAACATTATTCGTATGGGCAACCTGACAAACCGCGCATCTGATTTGAAATTCCAGCCAAACTACACGGAAAACGCCTTTTTGAAGCGAATCAAAGCGGTTCTGGATTTGGGCTGCCTACCGGATTACTTGACATCAATTTATGCGGAGTTTACGCCTGTAGATGCTGCTGCGGAGGCTATCGCAAAGATTGTGGAGCATATGAACGACAGATATACTGTCTTCCATGTGAATTCCAATCAGAACCTATATTTTGATAAAATGCTGGAGTATTTGGAACGAGCGGGACGTCCGTTAGAAATCCTGTCCAACGTAGAATTTGCCGAGTGCATTCGGGGTACGATCAATTCCTCGCAGAAATATATCTTTGAAGCGCTGTCCAACGATTTGAACCAGGACGATCTGCTGCAATACGATTCCAATATCCGCATTGAAAATAGCTTCACCGTGCAATATCTCCGCAGTATCGGTTTTGAATGGCCAGAAATTGATTATACGTATGTAAAAGGCTATCTGGACTATTTTGAGCAGCTCGGCTATTGGGAAGGGGCGGAACATGGTAAAGAATAGGGACTATCCTCTTTATGAGCGGGAGGAATATGAGAGCTTCAATCAAATGGTGTGCCGGAAAGCGCAAAAGTGTGGAGATGAACTTGCTTTTCAGTATATGCGCGGCAAAACAATCCATAACGTAACTTACCAGCAATATTTTAACGATATACTGATTACTGGCAAATATCTCTCAGCGTATTGCAGCGAGGGGAGCCACATCGCAATTTTGGGTCAAAACTCCTATCAGTGGTTGGTTGCCTTTATGGCAATTGTCACGAGTGGAAATGTGGCTGTGCCACTGGATAAAGAACTGGATGCTGCCGGCATACAAGATTTGTTGCTGCGCAGTCATTCTACAATCTGTGTCTACTCTGATTCGTACAGCGATATCGCGCAGGAATTAGCGGAACATAGCACAGTGAAATTTCTTTCCATGCGCTCTCTGGAACAGGTGCAAAAATCTATGAATGCGGACTTCACTATGCTGAAAAAGTGGAGTGGTGTCAGCACCAGCGATTTGGCCGCACTGTTCTTCACTTCCGGCACTAGCGGCAAGAGCAAGGGCGTGATGCTGAGTCAGGAAAACATGATAGCTGATATCAACTTTGCCTGTAAAAACTTCTTTCTGAGCGGAGATACACTGGCGGTTTTGCCATTTTACCACGCCTTTGGATTGCTGACTTCGGTGTTCGCTCCTTTCAATTACGAGCATACGGTATTCATCAATTCCAACTTGAAAAATGTAAAACGGGATATGTTGCAGGCCAGACCGCAAATGATGATGCTGGTACCGCTATTCGTGGAAACCTTCTACAAAACCATTTGGCAGACAGCAAAGAAGCAGGGGGCAGAAAGAAAACTGCGCCTTGGGATCACCATCAGTAATTTCTTGCTTCGACTGGGTATTGATATCCGGAAAATGCTGTTCCGATCTGTGCTGTCTGCCTTTGGCGGCAAGCTGGAATATATCATCTGCGGGGGTGCGCCGCTCCAGGAGAAATATGTTCAAGAGTTTCGGTCGATGGGCATTGAGGTTCTGAATGGGTATGGCATTACCGAATGCTCCCCGGTTGTAGCCACCAACCGCAACCTTTACCATCGGGACGGCAGCGTGGGGCAAATTCTGAAAGGATGTCGGGTTCGGATTCAAAATGGTGAGATTCAAGTTCAGGGGAAAAATGTTATGCTGGGCTACTATCAGGACGAGGCAGCTACACAGGATGCGTTTGAGGGAAATTGGTTCCGAACCGGGGATCTGGGGCATATTGACGCAGATGGATTTCTCTTTGTAACTGGGCGGGCAAAGAACCTGATTATACTTTCGAATGGTGAGAATGTTTCGCCAGAGGAATTGGAGAATCTACTGCTGGATTATGAACTTGTAAAGGAAGTTTTGGTCTATGCCGAAAATGAGGCTATCACAGCAGAGATTTTTCCAAACTTGGAAGCACCATCTGAGGATATGCAGAAACAGCTTCAAGATATTATAGATGTCTGCAACCAAAAACTTCCTGCATACAAACGAGTCCAACAGCTGAAGATTCGCCAATCAGAGTTCCCCAAAACAACGACACAGAAAATCAAACGATAGGAGAGATTCTAAAATGCTGGAAAAAGTCAAGGAAATTCTGCTGGATTATACCGAGGTTCCCGTTGGCGAGATTACACTAAAGACTGATTTGGTAAATGATCTGGATTTCAATTCGTTGGATGTGGTGAATATTGTGGTAGCCTTTGAGGACGAATTTGAAATTGAGATTCCAGATAAGGCAATCAGAGATCTGACAACTGTAGAGGATATTGTAAAATATCTTGAGGCACATGCATAAGCTATACCTATTTGATGAATATGAGCACCTATCTGAAGAATTTATTCTTCATGCTCTGCAATTTCTTCCGGAGAATCGCCGTATCCGTGCAATGAGGTACCGACGAACGATTGACAGATGGAATTGTGTGATCACTTATTTAATGCTCCAGTATGGTCTGAGGGAGTATTTCGGCATTACTCCTTTTGAAATTGCATTTGGAAAGTATGGAAAACCCTATCTTTCCCAATTTCCCGATGTGCATTTTAATATCAGTCATTGTGATACCGGGTGCGCTGTTGTTGTGGCAGATTGCTCTGTTGGAGTGGACATTCAGGATATCAGACCTTTTTCTTGGAAGGTGGCAAAGCGGGTATGCTGTGAACGGGAACTGATAGAACTTGAGGACAGTGCAGATCGGGACAAGCTGTTTACTATGATGTGGACCATGAAAGAGTGCTATGGAAAAGTTGCAGGTACTGGGATTTTAAATAAGATGAAAGGATTTGATACAACAAAACTGCCAGACCCCACTGATAAAGAATGCCTGTTAAAACTACATGGCAGGGGTATATTTATTACACGAATGTATTTTTCAAAAATCAAATACAATGAAAAAGGCAATGAAGTTACACTTATCAAAATATTACAATAATCATTTATTTTGCAGTCATTAATATTCAATCATCATATTTACTAATTAATTTAATATTTCAACAGCAGCTTTAATGTGCTTCTATTAATTTTGCAAAAGTAATAATCTGCTCTCCATTTGCATTATTTTCTTTTTTATAAATACTGTATCCCATACTTTCATAAAAGGCTGAATTTTTAGGCATAGTCTCTGGTGTTTGTATTTCGCAGCGGATACCAGAATAAAGGTGTTCCACAGCAAAAACAAGCTTCCTGCCTATCCCTTTATTTCGTTTTTCTTTTTTTACCACA
>OFGP01002386.1_pt1 | contig 11065 bp, 12 predicted proteins | sample 1521781 | NCBI WGS metagenome assembly OFGP01 (sample SAMEA3504113, study PRJEB24116) | mouse gut metagenome | biome: mouse gut; feature: mouse-associated habitat; material: faeces | place: Denmark | collected 2011 | reverse complement strand
TTTTGGAAGAATAAAAGGAGTTTGAAATGAAAATAGCAGTAACAGGAAAAGGCGGAAGTGGGAAAAGTACAGTTACAACTTTGCTGGCAAAAGAATTAGCAGGGAGAGGCAGAAAGGTTCTTGTCATTGATTCAGATGAATCCAATTATGGATTGAGCAGGCAGCTGGGCGTGGACCTGCCTTTGGATTTTACCGCTTATTTTGGCGGGAAACAAAAAGCGATGCAGGATATGATGCTGTCCAATTTTACGCACCGGTTTTTTAATGAAACATGGGAGATTCAGGACATACCGGAAAGATATTATTCTGAAAAGGACGGTGTAAGGCTGATGTCCAGCGGGAAGATCCATACAGCCAATGAGGGGTGCGCCTGTACGATGGGAAATGTACTCACACAGTTCATAGAACATTTAGTGCTTTCTGAGGGAGAATATGCACTGATCGATATGGAGGCCGGGATTGAACATTTTGGCCGGGGAATTGATAACGGTGTGGATTTGATCCTTATGGTGGTAGAGCCTTCCTATGAATCTCTGGCATTGACAGGGAAAGTTTTTGAACTGGGCACAAGCATCGGGAAACCTGTTTATCTGGTGTTCAACAAAGTGGATGGGGAAAATCGGGAATGGATGAAGAAGAATGTATGTGAACGTGTGGAGATTCTATGTGAGATACCTGCAGAAAAGAGTATTGCGACCGCGGGATTACAGGGAACAGAACTTTCAAACGGCTATCCGGCAATACTCCGTCTGACTGATTTTCTGGAAAAATGCGGCAAGGGAAAGGAGGCGCCGGCTCATGCAGGATAACCGGGCATTTCAGCAGATGCTGTTATCTGCAAAAGAACGCATATGCGTTCATGCACCAGAGGAGATTGCGAAGAAGAGCGGTGCGGTATTTCATAAGGACAAGTCCTTTTTTGAATTGCAGAGCTTAGATCAGAGGATTCAGATTACTTTTCCGGAGTGTAAATTCCAACCGTGGATTGATGAATGGCAGCAGCTTGTGATTCTGCATTATTTGGACCTGGCGGATGGAACGGAGGTCTCCCCGGAAATGGTTTCCTTTGGAGCATTAAAGGATGGGCTTATCCGGGGAACGAAATTTGACCATGATATGGAAAGGGAGCTTGGAGGCTTTCTGGACGGTATGACTCAGGAGCAGCTTTGCAGGGTATGCGAAGGGCTTGGAGCGCAGTTTGTAGAAGAACGGGCAGATTTGTGCGCTGTAATTCCTTTTCTTCCCCGCTATCCCATCTGGCTGAAGGTCTGGTTTGCGGATGATGAGTTTGCGGCGTCCGGAAAGCTCCTGGTAAGCAAAAGCGCAGATCATTATCTTACCATTGAGGATGCGGTGACTGTGGGAGAGCTTCTGCTCTCAAAGCTGAAGGAGATTTTTGATGAAACATAAAGAATTCCGGTCAGAGATGCCGTTTTCGGTATTCAGTTGGGAGACATTGAAAAAATGCCTTAAACGCTGAGGTGAATTTGCTCTGGCTGTCATAACCGACAGCCTTTGCGATTTCGGCTATGCTCATTCCTGATTCCCTCAGCATTCCGGCAGCCTCTTCCATGCGGTGCTCTTTGATGTGGGCGGCGATGGAAGTTCCATAAATGGCTTTAAAGGAGGCTTTTAAAGTAGTTGGATTGATTAAATATTGTCTGGAAAGTTCCTCTATTGTGATTCGCTGCCCTATATGCTGTGTCAGCTGTTCATGGATTTTCCGGACAATGTTTATCTGTTCGGATTGATATTCGGATAATCGCTGCTTAGGCGTGAGTTTTGCTTTACCAAGATAAAGAAGCAATTCCAGGGTCTTTATTTTCTGATAGAACAGCTTCCATTCTTCCGGCTGGTTATAAAATGCGGAAAAAATAGGTTCCGTCTGCTCATTCCCCGCAAGAAAAATCGGACTGTCATTCTGACAGAATTTTTCCGGCAATATCGTTTCAAAAATACTGCTGTTCTTTAATGGTTCAGGAGGATTGCCGGCGGCTTCCTGTAAATCAATGCAGACAGTAAGCCCCTGATAGATACCATTTGGAAAACGAATCACGGAATCCGTACAGGCTTTCATGGTATGCAGGGAAAAATCACCCGGATTCAGATAAATACGGTTCCCGTTTTTCATTTCCCATACCATCTGGCCGGCTTTACAATAGTTAATCTGAATGATATGCGGCAGGGCTTCATGCTGCACGGAAAGCGGATCGGATGATAAGGTCAGATAACATAATTCTATACCAGGATAAAGCGGAATGATTTCGTTTGCATTTGATGGGTGAAGCCGTTCCACATCTTTTCGTATTTTCAGCAATTCTTCATTCATAGGACAGACCTCACAATTTGGGGCAGGTGATTTCCATAACCTGCTCAATCATCTGGTGCAGCAGGCGTCCCTGTTCCGTATCTGCGGCACGGTAGTAAACTTCTTTTCCCTCACGGCGGCAGACAATCAGGCCGCTGTTCTTCAATGGCCGGAGGTGGTGGGATACAGCAGGGCTTGACATATCCAACATAGCAGAAATGTTGAGGACACATTCTTCACAATGGCAGAGAAGCCAGAAAATGCGGATTCTGGTGGTATCCCCAAGCTGCTTGAAAACTTCGGCTACCGTTTGAAAATAATCCACATGATTTAATTGTTTCTGTATCAGCTCCGTTTGCTGCCCATCTCCATGCCGGTGCGGTAATTTTGTAGGTTCCATATAGTTTTTTCCTTTCTTTTTCGTTTGCATTTCGCCCAAATGGAAATACTTTTCGCCCGTTTGGGAGGGAATGCCTGAGAGGTATTGACGGGTGCCTTTCTGTGTATTATACTGCAATCACAATGATTAAACAAGTACTTAATTACTGAATTTAAAAAATAACGAGGAGGACTTTACAATGAAGAAGACTTACAAGATCGAGGTAGACTGTGCCAACTGTGCGAACCTGATGGAGGATGCGGCCCGCAAGACCGCCGGTGTGCAGAGCGCAACTGTCAATTTTATGACACAGAAGATGATCGTGGAATTTGATGAGGGGCAGGAGCCGAAGGATGTTATGAAGAATGTGTTGGATGCCTGCAAGAAAGTGGAACCGGACTGCGAGATTTTTCTTTGAGCGGCAGCTGACAGTGACGGAATGACACCCTTAAAATGCGCCGCTGCAATTTATACTGCACATTAGACAGAGTTACAGTCAGGCGATATAACGAAAGGCCGCCAGCCATATGATTGACTTGAACAGGTTGATAAATTCTGGCGGCCTTGAGTGTAGGGGTGTCATTTTTGCTATTAACGATTAAATAATTAAGCATATTTTGAAAGGAGTTTTACTATGCAGGAATTAGTAATAAGCATACTGCTTACAGTTGTGATCATAATGGCTGCCGTTCTTCTTATTTTTCGGCTGCCGTAAAGACGGTATGACGAAAAAGCAAAGGGTTATGATGGTTCGGATTTTAATCAGCGCCGGTATCTTACTGGCGTTCCACTTTATTTCCGCAGAGATGTTTGATGCGGTTGACAGATATTTATTCCCGAGCGCAGGAAGATGGCTTCGTTTTGCGTGCTATCTGATTGATTATCTGATTATCGGATATGACATTCTGAAGAAAGCCGCAAAGGGCATTAAAAACCGTCAGGTATTTGACGAGAGTTTTCTCATGGCAGTGGCTACGATTGGGGCAATGGCACTGGCTGTTTATGAGAATGGCGAGTATCTGGAAGCCATTGCCGTTATGCTGTTTTATCAGATTGGCGAGTGGTTCCAGGGCTATGCGGTTGGTAAGAGCCGCCGCAATATCAGCAACCTGATGGATATTCGCCCCGATTATGCCAATGTAGAGAAAAACGGGAAATTGGAGCAGGTAGACCCGGACGAAGTAGGGATTGGAAGTGTGATTGTTGTACAGCCGGGAGAAAAAGTGCCGATTGACGGTATGATTGTTGAGGGCAATTCCAGCCTGAATACCAGTGCACTGACCGGGGAAAGTCTGCCGAGGGAGGCAAAGGTTGGCGATGAAGTAATCAGCGGATGTATCAGCATGACCGGTGTATTGAAAATACAGACCACAAAGGAGTTTGGGGAATCTACGGTTTCTAAAATTTTGGATTTAGTGGAAAATGCAAGCTCCCGCAAATCAAAATCAGAGGATTTTATCTCGAAGTTTGCAAAAATCTATACTCCGGCTGTCTGCTATGCAGCATTGGCGCTGGCATTCCTTCCTCCTGTTGTCCGTATGCTTTTTATGGGGCTGTCTGCCGATTGGGGAGTCTGGATTTACCGGGCATTGACATTCCTTGTTATCAGTTGCCCTTGTGCGCTTGTTATCAGTATTCCTTTAAGTTTCTTTGCAGGTATCGGAGGAGCAAGCAAGGAGGGTGTTTTGGTGAAAGGCTCCAATTATCTGGAAATCCTTTCCCAGACAAAATATGTTGTTTTTGACAAAACCGGAACCATGACAAAAGGTGTCTTTGAAGTAAACGGGATTCACCATTCTACCATAGAGAATGAAAAACTGTTGGAATATGCGGCTCTTGCAGAGAGTGCATCTTCCCACCCCATCAGCAAGAGTTTACAGCGGGCATATGGGAAAGAGATTGACAGAACCCGTGTATCGGATATACAGGAAATCAGCGGAAACGGCGTAACTGCAAAGGTAGACGGCATGGAGGTTGCAGCCGGGAATGATAAACTGATGAAACACCTGAATATTCCTTATCAGGACTGCCACCAGACCGGAACGATTATACACATGGCAGTGGGTGGGAAATATGCCGGTCATATCGTGATTTCCGACATTATCAAACCTCATTCTAAAGCGGCGATTGCGGAATTAAAGAAAGCAGGCGTAGAAAAATGCGTCATGCTGACGGGCGATGCAAAGAAAGTGGTAAATCAGGTGGCTTACTCTCTTGGGATTGACGAGGCTTACAGTGAACTTCTGCCGGCAGATAAGGTGGATAAGGTGGAGGAACTTCTGCGGGTGAAGCCGGGCAAGGCAAAGCTGGCATTTGTGGGTGACGGTATCAATGACGCCCCGGTTCTTTCCAGAGCGGATATTGGCATCGCTATGGGGGCAATGGGTTCCGATGCGGCAATCGAAGCGGCGGATATTGTGTTGATGGATGATGATCCGATTAAGATTGCAAAGGCAATCAAGATTTCAAGAAAATGTCTGCGGATTGTTTATCAGAATATTACAATGGCGCTTGTTGTAAAATTCGCCTGCCTTGCATTAGGGGCTGTGGGAATTGCAAATATGTATCTGGCGATTTTTGCAGATGTGGGCGTTATGATTCTTGCGGTGCTGAATGCAATCCGCTGTCTGTTTGTGAAAAAACTGTAAGACATTCGCTGCATCCGAATGGCATTTCACAACAAAACAGGTTGCTTGAATGATTCGGGCAGATTATAATGGCTATTATTTCTATGATGATAAACAGGAGGTACTTATGAAACTAAAAAAACGAATAATATTGTTCGGCACTGTCTGTATATTGAATACAATGGCCATAGGCTGCGGCTCCGCGACAGAACCTACTGTTAAAACAGAAGAAACCCAGTCAGATGAAATATTGCCGAAAGAAGAAACTGACGCGCTAATAAAAGATGATGACAAAGGCACGGATGAGTCCCAGGAAAATACAGCAGGGAAATGGCAGGTTTTAGATCCGGATACCGCCGCTGCTGTTGATGCGGATTTCCTTGGCAAAGTGTGGAAGATAGAAGAGGATTCATTTTTCATTGTGGAAAGGAAAGTAAAAATTTCAGAAGATGGTTCCTTAATATACAGTTCTCCAAGCTCTGATGCTGATATTCCTGATTCCCAGCTGATTCATGTAATGTTTGAAGAGGATACCGATTTCTATATGAGAAACATTGATGGAGATGAAGAAAGTCATGAATACAAAGAAGCCGGATTTCAAGACTTGAATGAACAAATGTTTGTTGAAATGAAAGGCAGCTTTGTAAATGATGTATTTTATGCTGCAGAAATACGGTTCTTTTAGAATATGGGAGGAAGATTATGAAAAAGAAACTTATACTGATATTTATGATTGTTTTGGCAATGGGAATGACTGCCTGCTCATCAGAATCAAAAGGGGATGCCGTATCTGTAGAGACTGATTCCCGGCAGGAAACGGACAAGGAAGAAACTGCAGATATGAAAACGACAGAAACGAATGATGCGGAACTGCCAAAGCCGGAGATTGCAGAGGAGAATTAGCGATGGCAAATGCTTTCATGGTATCAGAGCTTACCAAAACTTATCAGGATTTTGTTTTGGATCATGTCTCGTTCAACGTTCCTTGCGGCTCCATTGTCGGACTGATTGGAGAAAATGGTGCAGGAAAAAGCACAACCATCAATGCCGCTTTAGGACTGATTCAAAAGGAGGACGGCGTTGTTTCCATTTTAGACAGGGAGGAACTGGACGGGGATATCAAAGAACAGATTGGCGTCGTGTTCGACGGCAGCAATTATCCGGAAATCCTTTCTCCCCGGAAATTGAACCGGGTTATGAAAAACATTTACAGGACGTGGGACGAACAGACTTATTTGCGCCTGCTGAAACAGTTTTCCCTGCCGGCGGATAAGCAGATTAAACAGTTTTCAAAAGGAATGAAGATGAAGCTGGCTATCTCTGCTGCACTTTCCCATCATTCCAGGCTGTTGATCCTGGACGAAGCCACCAGCGGCTTAGACCCGGTTGTCCGGGATGATATTCTGGATATGCTGCTGGATTTCGTGCAGGACGAGGGGCATTCCATACTGATATCCTCCCACATTACCAGTGACCTGGAGAAGATTGCCGATTATATCGTATTTATCCATGAAGGGAAAGTCGTTTTTGAGAAGTCCAAAGATGAACTGACCGAGCGGTACGGCATCATCAAGTGCGGTGCGGCGCAGTTTGATGCACTGGATAAATCCGATATCATTGCGTACCGCAAAAAGGACTATGAATGGCAGATCCTGGTTTCAGACCGGGAGAAAATGCAGAAAAAGTATCCGAAGGCCCCGGTCGTTCCGGCAGCAATTGATGAGATTATGCTGCTTTATATAAAGGGGGAAAAGGGATGAAAGGTGTTTTGGTGAAAGATCTCTATATTGCCAGAAGCAATATCCTCGTAACCATCGTCAGTCTGGTTGTTTTGGGCTTTGGCTTATCTTTTTTGCTGGAAACCAGCGCACTTCTGGTTTTGGCCCCGGTTGCCGCCACAACAGCAGCCTTTATCAGTATTACCAGTGATGCGGCTTCCAAATGGAATAAGAATGTCATTACCATGCCGGTATCAAGGAGCCAGATCATTGGCGAGAAATTTTTGTTTTATATCCTGCTTGCCATATTGGGTCTGCTTACTGCGCTGATCCCCTGTGCTGTCCTTGCGTGCTTTGGTACGGATATAACGCTTCACTCGTTGTTATTGTATGGCTCTATCGGGATAAGCGCTACCCTGCTGGCAGGCGGCGTCAGCCTGCCGTGCGCATATCTGTCTGACCCGGAAAAATCGCAGATTGTCTTTATGATGTCATTTATGGCGTCAACAGGGATTATTACGGGACTAGTACTTCTTATCAATTTGGTTTTTCCTGTAAAGGAGAATATCCTTCTGGCTTTCCATATTGTACTTATCATTTCTGTTATCTGGTTTTTTGTCTCGTACCGGATTGCGGTAAAGGTATATCGGAAACGGGACATTAATTGACTGATATAGGATGAAAACAACGTTATATCACCAAGCCCTTTCCCCTATGGAATATAAGATGCTGTACCTGTTCTGCAAAAATCCAAAACAGATCCTTACCAGGAAGCGCCTTTTGGAACGGCTGTGGGATACGGATGAAAACTATGTGGATGAACACACCCTGACTACCTCCATCAGCCGGATACGGGGCAAGATTGAGGCAGAAGGTGACACTTACATCAAAACGATTTACGGGATTGGATACCAATGGATGGGAGGCGAGAGAAAGTGAATCTGGGGCGGATCTCTGTAAAAAAGATATTCCTGCTGACGTGCGGCGGTATGGCGGCTTCCATGCTGGCCATATGTGCCGTTCTCTTATGGATGACAGGCGAGAGCTGGGTGCTTATCACCGGCGGAAGGCATCCGAGGAACGGCAGGAGCTGCAGATGCTGGTGTCAGATGTCTCCCATCAGGTGAAAACACCGGTAAGCAATCTGAAAATGGTGACGGACACGCTGCTTTCAAAGTCTGTCACAGAAGAAGAACAGCAGGAGTTCCTACAGGGCATCCGGAACCAGACGGACAAGCTGGAATTTCTTTTTCAGGCCCTTGTGAAAACCTCCCGGTTGGAAACCGGGGCAATCCGGCTGGAGAAGAAAAACGCCCCGCTGATTGATACGCTGGCGATGGCCTGTATCTGACCCGCGAGATCGTAACACGGCAGGGCGGCTATATTAAGGTGGTTTCAGAGCCGGGCAAGGGTTCGGAATTTTCCATTATGCTCCCTATAAGATAACACATGGCAGACGGACATTTCCAGTTGTCCGGTTTGGATTTTTTCGCAGCAGTGTGCCGGCAGAGCTGTCAGCGGCAGGTTTTCGGCTGAAATGTCCGGGTTTTGTAACATTTCAGCCGCATTTTTTATGCCGCCTCGGACATTTCTGTGATATTTGGATTTTATAATGTCCTTATCAACAGGGAAAGGAGCATTTGATGATGAATGTATTGCAAGCAATTGAGCTGAAAAAGTATTACGGCGCCGAGCCAAACATTACCCGCGCCCTAGATGGCGTCAACCTCTCTGTGGAACAGGGTGAATTTGTAGCGATAGTCGGAACATCCGGCAGCGGTAAATCCACCTTGCTTAACATGATGGGCGGGCTGGATACGCCCACGTCCGGCAGCGTCATTGTCCGTGGGGATGAACTGGCAAAAAAGAATGATGAGGAGCTGACCATCTTCCGCCGCCGCAGCATCGGTTTTATATTCCAGAACTATAACCTTGTCCCAATTCTGAATGTCTATGAAAATATTGTCCTGCCTGTGGAGCTGGACGGCGACACGGCAGATGAGAAGTTCATGGACGAAATCGTGGAGATGCTGGCATTGGAAGATAAGCTTGGGCATATGCCAAATAACCTTTCCGGCGGACAGCAGCAGCGCGTCGCCATTGCCCGCGCCCTGATCACGAAACCCGCTATCATTCTGGCTGACGAACCCACGGGCAACTTGGATTCCAAAACCAGCGCCGATGTACTGGGGCTTTTAAAACGTACCAGCATGGAGTTTAACCAGACCATTGTCATGATTACCCACAATAACGAGATTGCCCAGCTTGCCGACCGGATCGTAAGGATCGAGGACGGCAGGATCATGGGAAACAGCATCCGGTGTACCGGTGCGCAACTGGAATAGGAGGCGGCGGATTATGACATGGCCTTTTGAAAATGACACAAGCAGGGTGGAAAAGAAACTGGCAGGCCGCAGTATGAAATCTGACAGGCGCCGAAGTGTTTTTATCATTCTTACCATTGCCCTTGCCGTCTGTCTGATGGGAACCCTCTGTTTTATCTACTCGGCACAGCAGAAGAAGACACTGGACAATATCCTGGGACAGTATCAGGCCGGCTGTGACAGGCTGACCAGAGAAGAGGTCACACGGCTTGCGGATACGGGCAGGTTTGAAAAATGGGGATATACGGCCGATGCCGGCTCTGTCCGCTATGAGGACAGTGTTTTGAACGTCAGCTTTGTAAGCCCGGAGATGATCGACCTGATGGGATACGGCAAAATTGCCGGGGCTTATCCCCAGGCAGAAAATGAGATCTGTATAGAGCGCTCTTTTTTCGATTATTTTAACCTTCCGGCAGAAATCGGCCGGACGGTTACCTTGGACCTTGGCCACGGCGAGAATCTTTATACCGTTACAGGCATTCTGGAATCGGAGAGCAGCAGCCGGATTTTCACGGTCTGGATTCCGGAAATTGCTGTGGACACAGGCATTCACCAGGCTCCTTATGAACTGCGATTCCGCTTTGAAGGGAGTCAGGTAATGGAGCCGGAAAGACTTCGTGCAGACATCGAACGGTTTTTCGCAGAAATGGGAATACCGGCGGATCGGACCTTTTACAGCTCCAGCTATTTTGGAATGGTGGATATTTATCTGGGAAGCGGAATGGAGATTTATGTCCTGTCGGTACTGATTGCTGTCATCTGTGCTATCGTGATTTACAATATTTTTTACATCTCCGTGATGGGAAAAATGCGGGAATACGGGCGCTTAAAAGTGCTTGGAACAACGCCGCAGCAGTTAAAGCGGGTGGTAAAGCGGGAGAGGCGATTTCTGACTGCCCTGGCAGTTCCCCTCGGACTGATCCTTGCCGCAGTGATCGCACGGATTGCAGTACCCGGTTACTGGTCCTGGCGTGACAATATCCGGTCCGCAATAGTTATTCTATTTCTGACTTATGGAATGGTTCTGGCTGCCACCGGAAAGCCCTTATCTATGATAGGAAAAGTATCTGCTATTGAAGCTATCCGGACCACTGCCTATTCCGGGTATCAGGGACGCAGTATTTCCGGACAGCAGCACCGCCGCCTGACCATAACCAGACTGGCCCTGATGAACTTCTCCCGGAACCGCAAAAAAGCTTTTGTGACGGCTCTGTCCTTAAGCCTGACAGGGGTTTTGCTTCTGTGTATTTCCGCCTATGCAAATTCGGTGGATGTAGAAGAAATGGCCAGGTCCCAGTTTGGAGACAGGAGCCAGTACCTTTTACAATATGAAGATTACGCAGGCCGGGAATTTTATGAGATGCAGAAAGATAATCCTTTGGGACAGGATCAGCAAAAAGAACTCGCCTCTATTTTGAATGTGGATTACGTCACGGCATACGGTATGGCTTTTGTGGAAATCCCTGCTGTCAGCGAAATCCCGGGCAACCGTGAACATGAGGCTTTTATTGTCAGGGGAATTGACCGGGAGGATATGGCGAAGATGTATGCCGGCGGGGCAGTTCTTGAGGGAACCGCAGATTACCGGCAGCTAGTGGATGGAAGCGGCATTCTGGTCTGCCCGTCAGGCAGCACGCTGAAAGAGATTT
>OFGP01002385.1_pt1 | contig 11076 bp, 9 predicted proteins | sample 1521781 | NCBI WGS metagenome assembly OFGP01 (sample SAMEA3504113, study PRJEB24116) | mouse gut metagenome | biome: mouse gut; feature: mouse-associated habitat; material: faeces | place: Denmark | collected 2011 | reverse complement strand
ATGCTTGAAAGAGGAGAAAAGAAGCCGTCTATTGAATCTTTAATAAAAAATACAAATATTCTTGAAATTCCATCTGATTTTTTGCTTGCAGATGTTTTGAATACAGGCTATAGGGTTAAATCATCTATACTTACCGAAAAAATTGAAAGATTGTCGCAAAACAGTAAGAAAATTGTTTTTGATGTGTTGGAAACACTCATAAAAATCTGCAATAACGGCTATGATTTTACAGAATATTTTAAAAGCATTCTGTTTTTTTTTTGAACATTTACATACTTTACTAAATTTCGACAGCATCGGCAAGTATAATAACTATTAGTGAGAATAAATCACCAATAGTATAAGAAGGAGAAAGGATATGAAAGGCATTTTAAATAAAGTGGCAAATATACATTCTGCATCTGTTGATGAAGTAACCACAGAAATCAGCCGTGCGATGATGATTTCATTCAATAACCCCGATCCTAAAGTCAGAGAAGCATGGAGCCATATTGCTCCGGACGGCGAAATTCCCGATGTAGAACAATTCATAGAATATATTTCAAATTATGTTAAGAAAAAAATTTCATAACTGTAACAAAAAAGCACGGACTGAAAACAGTCCGTGCAATTATTTGTAAATTACTGCTCAACAGGGTAAACAGAAACTTTCTTTCTGTCCTTGCCCATCTTTTCAAATTTTACAGTGCCGTCGATAAGAGCGTAAAGAGTATCATCAGAACCGATACCTACGTTATTACCCGGATGGATATGTGTTCCTCTCTGGCGATAGAGAATGTTGCCTGCGAGAACGAACTGACCGTCTGCTCTTTTTGCACCGAGTCTTTTTGATTCGGAATCACGACCGTTCTTAGTAGAACCCATACCTTTCTTATGAGCGAAAAGCTGTAAATCTAATTTAAGCATTATTACACCTCCGAAATAATCACATTAATATTTTCAGGATAATCCTTCTGAAGCTCTGTTAAATGAAGCTTTAAACCATTTAAAATATCCTGAGCCGAATTTGCAGATTTTTTAATCAGCAGTTTAAGATAACCGTCCTCAGCATCTGCATCAGCATCTGCACCGATTATCTCAGTAACCGTATTTGCTGCCATAAGGCACGCACTTGAAACAAATGCACATATCAAATCCTCACCCTTAGGTGCGCTCATTGAATGGCCTTCAGCTTCAAAACCAATTAAAACATCATCTGCTTTGAAAAATTTAACATTAATCATGGTAATTAAGCATTAATTGCTGTAATTTCAACCTTTGTGTATGGCTGACGGTGACCCATCTTGCGTTTTTCGTTCTTCTTTGGCTTGTAAGTAAATACAGTGATTTTCTTGCCCTTGCCGTTCTTAAGAACCTTAGCGCTTACAGTTGCCTTTGCACAATCCTTGCCTGCTTTGAAGCCCTTATCTGTGCTAACTGCAAGAACAGTATCAAATGTGATTTCCTCGTCTGCTTCCTTGCCGAGTTTCTCAACATAGAGAACATCGCCCTCAGAAACCTTATACTGCTTACCGCCTGTTACGATAACTGCGTACATCAAGTTTACCTTCCTTTATTCAGACTCGCTACGATGGGCGGTGAGCTTCACACTTGCAAACCCATAATATGCGGCTTAATGATTATACCATAAAAACAGAGAATGTCAAGCAAAATAATTATTCTGTTATTTAGAATGAATTTTTTGATAAAAATGCAATTTTCGCACATTGCTTCCAAGATAAATCATGATTTTCTCATAAATTTCGTACTCTTGAATAGTCACCACATATATTTTACACAAATACTCCATTTTTTGGGAGGGTAAAATGCTCCGTATGGATTATTGCTTAATTAAAAAGCTTCTGACTGTTGCCAAACAAAGTTTTTCCGCATCAGCAGATATAACAATGGATACAAATATCTATAAGTAAAGTGTATAAGCTATAAAAATAAAAATTTTTCTTTACAAATAAATATCAATGTGCTATAATTTCATCGCTGTAAACGAATTACTCGGTTTCGGGTGCAAGCTTCTGATGAAGATTCACCTTTCCCGCTTCTGAGTTTTTCGCATTTCGGCAAATACTATAAAATGAGGTGAAAAACATGACACAGGCAGAAAAGCAGGCTATTATTGCTGAATATGCAACACACGAGGGTGACACAGGTTCTCCTGAGGTACAGATTGCTGTTCTTACAACAAGAATCAACGAGCTTACAGCTCATCTTAAGGTTCATAAGAAGGACAATCATTCACGCAGAGGTCTTCTTAAGATGGTAGGTCACAGAAGAAATCTTCTTTCTTACCTTTACAAGAGCGATATTGAAAGATACCGTGCACTTATTGCAAAGCTTGGTATCCGTGATACTCTTGACAGATAATGAGAATTCGGCAGACGGTAATTTGCTACCGTCTGCTTTTCATCATTAATGCAATCTGAAGGAGGGTGAATATAGTAGTAAATTGAGCATATAAGTGCTGATTGTGTGCTGAATTTATTACTATTTACACCTCCTTTTGATATAAAATAAAAAATTCATTTAAAGTGAGGTAAAATTATGTTTTTCAAAAACTTCAAGGTTTGGGAAACTGAATTTGCAGGCCGCAAATTCACTCTTGAAACAGGAAAAATGGCAGGGCTTGCAAATGCAGCTTTCCTTGCACGCTACGGCGAAACAGAGGTGCTTTGCACAGTAACAGCTTCTGCAAAGCCAAGAGAGGGTGTTGATTTCTTCCCTCTTTCAGTTGATTACGAAGAGAAAATGTATTCCGTAGGCAGAATTCCTGGTTCCTTCCTCCGCCGTGAGGGCAGAGCCGGTGAAAAAGCTATTCTTACAAGCCGTTGTATAGACAGACCTATCCGCCCGTTATTCCCTAAGGATTTAAGAAATGACTGCTCAGTTGTTGCAACAGTAATGTCTGTTGACCCTGACTGCTCACCTGAAATTGCAGCAGCTATCGGTGTTTCAGCAGCAATTGCTGTTTCGGATATTCCGTGGGACGGTCCTATTTCTTCAGTAAATGTTGGATTGGTTGACGGCGAAATCGTTCTCAACCCTACTCTTGAGCAGAGAGAAAAAACAGACTTAACACTTACTGTCGCTTCAACTGCAGACCTTGTTGCCATGATTGAAGCAGGCGGTAATGAAATTCCTGATGACCTTATGTTTGAAGCTATTATGGCAGGTCACGAGGAAAACAAGAAAATGGTTAAATTCATTCAGGAAATCGTTGATGAAATCGGCAAGCCTAAGTTTGCTTATGAGTCATCAGATCCTGACCCTGAAATTATGGCTGAAATTGAAGCATTCTGCATTGAGGATGTTAAGAAGGCGCTTGATACAGACGACAAACTTGTTCGTGACGAGGCTCTTCTTCCTATCTATGCAGCAGTTCACGAGAAATTTGACGAAAGATTTGAAGGCAACGAAGCTAAACTTGATGAAATTATGTATCTTGTTCAGAAGCACGTTGTTCGTACTTGGCTCAAGGATGAGCACAAGCGTGTTGACGGCAGAGGCATTGACGAAATCCGTCCGCTTAATGCAGAGGTTGACCTACTTTCAAGAGTTCACGGCTCAGGTATGTTCACACGCGGTCAGACTCAGGTGCTTTCAATTACAACACTCGGTCCTATGAGTGACTGTCAGCTTCTTGACGGTCTTGACGAGCAGAACGAAAAGAGATATATCCACCATTACAATTTCCCAAGCTACAGCGTTGGCGAAACAAAGCCGTCAAGAGGTCCGGGAAGACGTGAAATCGGTCACGGTGCACTTGCTGAAAAGGCACTTGTTCCTGTTCTTCCTTCCGTTGATGAATTCCCATACTGCATTCGTGTTGTATCAGAAGTTCTTTCTTCAAACGGTTCAACATCACAGGGCTCAATCTGCGGTTCTACCCTTTCACTTATGGCTGCAGGCGTTCCGATTAAAGCTCCTGTTGCAGGTATCAGCTGCGGACTTATCACAGGTGATGAAGGCGTTTACGGCGACTTTATGACAATGGTTGATATTCAGGGTCTTGAGGATTTCTACGGAGATATGGACTTTAAGGTTGCAGGTACAAAAAAGGGTATTACTGCTATTCAGATGGACCTTAAGGTACACGGTCTTACACCTGAAATCATTAAAGAGGCTTTTGCTAAAACAAACAAGGCAAGAAATTACATTCTTGATGACATTATGCTCCCTGTTATCAGCGAGCCGCGTCAGGAGCTTTCAAAATATGCACCTAAAATGCTTACCGTTTCTATTGATCCCGATAAGATTGGTGATGTTATCGGAAAGGGCGGAAAGGTAATTCAGGAAATCCAGGCTGAATTTGATGTTAAAATCAACATTGAAGAGGACGGAAGAGTATTCATCAGCGGTGTTGATGTTGATAAGTGCAGAGGTGCTCTTGAGGTTGTTAAACTTATTGCAACAGATCCTGAGGTTGGTGCCTTCTACAATGGTGTTGTTACAAGAATTATGAACTTCGGTGCATTTGTAGAAATCGCACCGGGCAAGGAAGGTCTTGTTCATATTTCAAGACTTGATGTTAAGAGAACCGAAAATGTTGAGGATGCTGTTAATGTTGGTGATTCAATCATTGTTAAATGCATTGAAATTGATGATCAGGGCAGAATCAATCTTTCAAGAAGAGATGCTCTTATTGAGCTTGAGGGTATGACACCTGAAAATGATATTGATGAAGCGCCGAAAAAGCCACGTAGAGATAATTTCCGCAATGACAGACGCAATCGTAAATAAATAGCCAAATACAATCTAACGCTGCCTTCGGGCAGCGCTTTTCTTTTTTGTAGTAATATATTGTAATTAATATTTATTTTTATTGACGAACAATATTTTAAATGGTATCATAAAAATAATTGTGAATATGAAAAGCAGAGCTTTTTTCAATAGAGGAGTAAAAACTATGAAATACCGAATCAGCAGAGAATTACATACTGATTTTTCCGTTTTTGAGCAAAACAAATTGCCCGAACGCAGCTACTTTATACCTTTTTCAAATACCGAAAAACTTCAGCAAAGCAATTATAAAAATGAAAGATATATCTCCGACCGCATTATGAGCTTAAGCGGGAAGTGGGATTTTGCTTATTTTGATAAACTCAGCAAGGTGCCTGCTGAATTAAACACGGATATTTTTCCGTTTAATACTGCAGAAATTCCCTGCACATGGCAGCGCACAGGCTATGACCAGATTGCGTACATAAACACACGCTATCCTTTTCCTAAAAAACCGCCGCACATTCCGCAGGATGTTGCAGTAGGCATTTACCGCAAAAAAATTCTTATTGAAAATGCAGACACCCGCAGAGTTCTGACATTTTTAGGTGTTGCAGGTGCACTTGCAATATATATCAACGGCACATATGTGGGCTACAGCGAAGGCAGCCATAATTCAGCTGAGTTTGATATTACTCCATTTTTGAACAATGGTGAAAATGAAATTGTTGCCGTTGTTTACAAATGGAGCAACGGAACATACCTAGAATGTCAGGATATGTTCAGAGAAAACGGCATCTTCCGTGATGTTTATATTACATCAACCCAAAGCAGCTATATCAATGATTTTCTCATTCGCCCTGTTAAAAACTTTGACGGTACATATGATGTTCATATTTCCGTTGATGGTGAATTTGAAGAAAATACTCGCATTGAAATTAAAGCTATAGATGATGAGGTGCTTTTTGAAACAAGCCTGCTGCCTCAAAAGGAAACTGCTGTTTCGGTTTGTTATGTTGATGAATGGAGTGCCGAAACACCAAAGCTGTATGAAGCCACAGTAACCTTATATCGTGATGAAGAGGAACTTGAAGCCATACGTACATATATAGGCTTTAAGGATATAAAAATAGACGGCGAGGTATTCCTGTTTAACGGCAAAGCAATAAAAATGAAGGGTGTTAACCACCACGATACCCATATGACAAAGGGCTATGCTATGAGCCTTGATGATATGGAGCTTGATATAAAGCTGATGAAGGAATACAATTGCAATACAGTAAGAACCTCACACTATCCTCCGGATCCTGCATTTTTGACAATGTGTGATATGTACGGTCTTTATGTTGTTGACGAAGCCGATATTGAAACACACGGCTTTTATGCAATCCCCCACAGTACATATAATCCTAACAGATTGAGTAATGATATCAGTTGGGCATCTCATTATCTGGACAGAGTTAAAAGAATGTACGGCAGAGATAAAAATCATCCGTCAATAACGATGTGGAGTCTTGGCAATGAATCGGGCGGATATAAATGTCAGGACGTCTGTTACGATTTCTTAAAAGAGGTTAATCCTGAAATTCCCGTACATTATGAAGGCGTTAACCGCAGCAAGCGATGGGCGTATGACGTTGTGTCACGTATGTATGCCACACAGGATTTAATGAGAAAAATTTTAAAAGGCACCGCAGGAAAAAAATATAAGGGTAAGCCATTTTTTCAGTGCGAATATGCTCATGCAATGGGCAACGGTCCCGGCGGGCTTGAGGAATATATGCAGCTTTTCTATTCTTCAGATCAGTTTATGGGCGGCTGCATATGGGAATGGGCTGATCACAGTGTTTATGATGAAAATGCAAAATACAAGTGGACCTACGGCGGTGACCACAATGAGCCTATACACGACGGCAATTTCTGTGTTGACGGTTTGTTCTATCCCAACCGTGAGCCGTCAAGCGGAGCGCTCGAAATGAAGGCATGCTACCGCCCTGTGCGTGCAAGCCATATAGGCGGCGGAAACTTTGAATTCTGGAACACACAAAGCTTTGTTTCAACAGGCAATATTGTAATTGAATATGAAATACTTGAAAGCGGTCTGCCTGTTCAAAACGGAAAATTTGAAGTTGATATTCCCGCAGAGGATAAGCACGTTTTCAGCATAGTATGCGAATCCTTTAACGCGGCAGACACAGATGTATTTGTCAACTTCACATACAAAAATAAGGATAATGGTTTTGAAATTGCAAAGGAGCAGATTGTTCTTTCTGCTGCTGAAATACAGTCTGCAAAACAGCTTAAATCTGCCAATATAAATTGCAGCAAAAAGGAAATTAAAATTGATTTTCCAAACGGCAGTGCTGCTTTCAATAAGAAAAAAGGTCTTATAAGCTACAATATTAACGGCAAAGAATATATCAATCAGAATCCTGAGGACGGCAGGTTCGGCTTTGTTCCTCATATTTACAGAGGCAGACTTGATAATGATCAGTATATTGTTATTTTCTGGAATATTATCGGTCTTGAAAGTGCCAAACCCAAACTCCGTTCCTGTAAGCTGATTACTGACGATAACGGCAGAAGCATTATCAGAACAACCTACCGCTTTGTCACAAGAGGTATTTTTACTCTTGCAAAGGCTGTTGTTGATTACTGTTTTAACGAAGACGGCACGGTTTATGTTACATCAAAGCTGAAAAAGAGCTGTCCGTTCACTGACCAGCTTCCGCGATTCGGTGTTCACTGTGAGCTTGCATCGGATTTAAACAAGGTGGAATATTACGGTCTTGGTCCTGCTGAAAACTATTCTGATTTTAAGGAGCATTCAACAATCGGAATATATGAAAGCACTGTTGCTGAAATGGCACACAAATATATCAAGCCGCAGGATTCAGGAAACCGCGGTGAAACACGCTACTCCGTTCTTAAATCAGAAAACGGAGAGGCAATCCGATTCAATGCTGTTAACAAGCCTTTCAGCTTCAATGCAAATCATTTTACATTAAATCAGCTTATTGCCGCTGAGCACATTGAAGATTTACCTGATACAAACACTACATTTGCCTCAATAGACGGCTTTGTAAGAGGAACAGGCTCAGGAAGCTGCGGCCCTGCTCCGTCAAAAGAGCATCTTATCAACTTCGGCTATAAAAAGCCGCTTGAATTTACATTTGAGATTGTTCCCGTAAAAAAATAACCATATCTAACGGAGGCATCCGCAGATGAAAAAATTATTTGTTGTTTCTAAAACACATCTTGATCTTGGTTTTACGGATTTCGCCTGTAAAATCAAAAAACAATACATAGATTCCTTTATACCCGGTGCCGTTAATCTTGCTGCACAGGTCAACAATGAAACCGAAAAGAATTTTATATGGACAACAGGCTCCTGGATACTTAAAGAAGCCCTGCTTCACGGCACAGACGAGCAAAAGACGAGTTTGAAAAATGCGATTAAAAAGGGAAATATTGTTCCCCACGCAATGCCGTTCACTACGCACACCGAGCTTCTTGATGAAGACACGCTCGAATACGGGCTTTCAATAGTTGATAAGCTTGATGAAATCAGAGGAAGAAAAACAGTTGCCGCAAAGCTTACGGATGTTCCCGGTCACACCAAAGGGCTTGTTAAGGCTCTTGCCGCTCACGGAATCAAGCTGCTGCACATAGGTGTTAACGGTGCTTCAACTCTTCCGGAGGTTCCGCCCTGCTTTTTATGGAAATGTGAGGACTCAGAGATTGTTGTTATTTACTCAGGCGCATACGGCGGTGCTTTCAAATGCGATTTGGTGGATGAAATTCTTTATTTTGACCATACGCTTGATAACCACGGTGCACCGTCTTCAAAAAAAATTCTTAATAAAATCGGTGCAATAAAAAAGCAGTACCCCGATTATGAGGTAACTGCAGGCAGTATGGATGATTTTGCAGATGTGTTATGGGAAAAGCGAGCTTTGCTTCCTGTTGTTAAAAACGAAATTGGTGATACCTGGATTCACGGCAGTGCGACAGACCCTTATAAATCTGCTGCACTGAGAGAGCTTATGAGTCTTAAAGGCAAGTGGCTTGCAGACGGCAGTATGCTTCACGGCAGTGATGAGTACATCCATTTTTCAGATGCACTGCTTTGTGTTGCCGAGCACACCTGCGGAATGGATAATAAAAAATTCTTTGCAGATTATGAAAATTATCTGAAAAAGGATTTTGAAGCTGCCAGAAAGCGTGACAATGTTGTTCTTCGCCGACTGCTGCAGGATTTTCCGCAGAATTTCTTTACCTTTTTAAAAAGAAAGTCCGGCGAATACCATGACGGATGCTACAGTACAATTGAAAAAAGCTGGGCAGAACAGCGCGAATACATCACCCTTGCGGTTAACGCATTAGATGAGGAGCATAAAACCGAGGCGATGTCTGCTCTTTCAAGACTGATTCCGGTTGAGCCCGCTGAGATAAAAGAAAACCTTAATCCATACGGCACATTTAATCTTGGCAAATGGAGCTTAGCAATCAACGAAAACGGCGGCATAGGCAAGCTTTGCTTTGACGGTGACGATGTTATTGCTTCAAACAATCAGCCTGCTGCCGAATACCGTGCCTACAGTTCGGAGGATTATGCATTCTGGGTTAAGCATTATACAAGAGATTTAAAGAAAAATATCGGGTGGGCGCTCGGTGATTTTTCAAGACCTCTTCTGAAATATGCAGACGGCAAATATAAAACAGGAAGATTTTTCTATCATATCAGCGAAGCCTGTGCTGAGCAGAGCGAAAACAGTATAGAGGTTACTGTTAATCTCACCTGCGAAAAATCACTCTGTGAAGAGCAGGGCGCACCGAGATTAATTCAGCTCATTTATCATTTAACCGAAAACGGCTTAAAAATAAACACAGGCTGGTTCGGCAAGGATGCCAACAGGCTTACGGAAGCAATTTTTCTGCATTTTTATCCTGCAGGAAAGGATATTGTGCTGAACAAAACACTGAGCAAGGTTAACCCAAGCGAGGTTGTTTCAAAGGGCGGAAGAAACCTGCACGCAGTATTCGGTGCCGTTACAAAGAACGGCAGATACAGCTTTGTAAACAGGCATAATCCGCTGATTTCAATAGGCAGAGGGAAAATACTTGAAATAGACAATAAACTCGAAAATATAGAGACAGACGGCATTTCATATGTGCTTTACAATAATGTGTGGGGCACAAACTTCCCGCTTTGGTATGAGGATAACGCAAGCTTTGAATTTGAAATAACTAAAAATGATTAAAAATGGGGGCGGATATAGAATCCGCCCCTATGTTTTTACTTTTTTAATGCAGGGATTATGATTTCCGTTTCGTCACCGTTAATAATCGCACCAAAACGGTAAACAGGCTGATAATAGCCCTTTGTATCAAGCTGATAATCAAGCTCTGCATCCAAAACATTTATATCCTTTTCACCCTGATAATAGCAGACAAATTCACCGTTCAGCAGCTTATCATAGGCTTCTCTTTCGGAAATCAATTCAAATTCCTTATACGGCTGATATTTAATTATATTATCATACATCGTTTCAATGCTGCCATTTACAGTATATGTTAATTCAATTGCTCCATCATAAAGGCACCCATCTACAAGAAGCTTATTTACTGAAAATTTATAGCTTCCCTCTCCCTCATTGAAAAACTTTGCTTCTTCAGGAACATCTATACCAAGAGCCTTCAGTGATTTTTCAATTTCACCACGTTCGGCATCTGAAATCAATTCATCACCTGAAAACGCATGATAATCAAATGCACCGCCATTATACTTGATTGTTATGATGTGGCCTTCTATTCCGTAAAACCACGCTGTGCTTTCATAATAAATTGTTCTTTCCTCATACATTTCTACAGCACATTTATCAAGCATTTCCTGTGCAAGCTGCTTTGCTTCATCATGTGAATACACCTTTGCACTATAAACGGTTTCGCTTATCTCTTCTTCAGAAAAATCACTTTCTGTACTTACGGTTATATCCGTTTCCCTATAAATATAATTGCTGCTTAAATTGCCAAGCTCCTGAGCAGAATACGCAATAAAAATTGAAGAAAACATTGCAACTGCAAGCAAAAGCGGAAGCTGCTGCAGCACAACAGGCAAAATTTTAACCTGCTGCTTTTTTATTTTTTTATAAACCGAGAATACAATGCTGAATAAACCGTAGCCAATCATTGCACCAAGCAGATTATCAAACAAATCATCAACCTCGAAAATACCGAGCCTGAATGTAAGCTGCGTAAGTTCAATAGTAAGCGTAAAGACAAAGCCTGCAAGATAAACCCTCCGGAAAGCCCTGAATTTTTTAAACAGTATCGGCAGCATAAATCCGAATGGCACGAACA
>OFGP01002382.1_pt1 | contig 11086 bp, 10 predicted proteins | sample 1521781 | NCBI WGS metagenome assembly OFGP01 (sample SAMEA3504113, study PRJEB24116) | mouse gut metagenome | biome: mouse gut; feature: mouse-associated habitat; material: faeces | place: Denmark | collected 2011 | reverse complement strand
GCGGCGGCTCCCGCAGTGGAGACCGTGTCACCCCCGGCGGTGATGGCCACTAGGCCCGCCAGGGCGGCGTTGAGGGTCATGCCCACGTCCGGCTTCTTGTAGCGAATCCAGGTATAGATCATGGTCACGACGCTGGCCACCGCCGGAGCCATGTTGGTGGTGACAAAAATCAGCCCCGCGCTGACGATCACGTCGTCTCCCTCCATGCCCACGGTAGAGCAGCCGTTGAAGCCGAACCAGCAGAACCAGAGGAGAAACACGCCCAGAGCGCCCAGGGACAGGCTGTGGCCCAGGATGGCCCGGGGCCTGCCCTGGTCGTCGTACTTGCCGATCCGGGGCCCCAGGATGGCCGCGCCGATGCAGGCGCACACACCGCCCACCATGTGCACCGCCGTGGACCCCGCGAAGTCATGGAACCCAAGCCCGCTCAGCCAGCCGCCGCCCCAGATCCAGTGGCCGGAGACAGGGTAGATGAAAGCGGAGATGCAGAAGGAGTAGAGGCAGTAGGAGATGAACTTGGTCCGCTCCGCCATGGACCCGGAGACGATGGTGGCCGACGTGGCGCAGAAGACCGTCTGGAAAATGAGGTACGCAAACAGGGGCACCCCGGCGGGCAGGACGGCGGAATAGTCCCCCCGGACAAAGGGGTCCAGCCCCCCAATGATGGCCCCGGACCCGGCGAACATCAGTCCAAAGCCCAGAAGCCAGTAGGTGGGTGTGCCGATGCAGAAGTCCATGAGGTTTTTCATCAGGATATTGCCGGTGTTCTTGGCCCGGGTGAAGCCCGCCTCGCACATGGCGAAGCCCGCCTGCATCAGGAAGACCAGGGCCGCTCCCAGCAGGACCCAGATGGTGTTGACAGATGAATACATAGTGCTCCCTCCTTGAATAAAGACGGGCAAGGGCGTCCGAGAGTCACGCTCTCAGGACGCCCTTGCCCTTGTGATGGGTACACTTTACCACGGTGCCGGCAGCTCCGTCAATGGGCGGGGTTACAAGATATTGGAGTATCTACACAAAAAAATTCTGCAAAATTATACAATTCGCACAACGTCATACATTGTAAGACTCCACGATCCGACGGGCGGCCTCCGCCAGCTTTATGCCGCCGTCCATGGCCCGGCGCTGGAGAAACCGGTGGGCCTCCTCCTCGCTCATACGGTTTACATCCATGAGGAGCTCCTTGGCCTTTCGGATTAGCCGCTGGGCCTCCTCCCCTCTCCCGGAGATAGGGTGGCAGAGATGGGTGCTCTCAAAGTCCAAAAGCAGCCTCAACGAGGCCATGAACTCGGCATGTGAGGCGGGCAGAGGCAGCTTATAGAGGTTCTCTCCGCCGCACAGGTCCAGATAGGATGCCCTGGCTATGACCAGCAGCACCGCCGTTCCCCGCAGCTCCGCCGCCAGGGTATCCGCCGTCATATCCGGCAGGTGAAAGCCGCAGATCACGATGGCGCTGCCCAGCTGCCGGGCCATGCGGATCACCTCCGCGCCGGAGGCACAGACCGTGGTCTCCCAGCCCTCCCTGTTCAATAGGCACAGGCTCTTTTGCCGGATGCGCTCACCTGTAAAAGCGACAATCGCGCGCTCCATCTGCGGCTCACCACGTAATCAGGTAGCGGTCCAGCTCCCACTGGGATATCTGCGTCCGGTATTCCTCCCACTCCCGCCGTTTGCCCTCGATATACCGCGCGGCATAGGGCCCCAGCGCCTCCATCACCACCGGGTCCGTCTCCATGGACTGGAGCGCATCCTCCAGCGACGTGGGCAGATTCCGGATTCCCCGCGACGCCAGCTCTTCCGGCGGCATGCTATAGAGGTTTCCGGCGATCTCCGGCGGCGGCGCCAGCTCCCGCCGGATGCCGTCCAGCCCTGCGGCGAGACATGCCGCCAGCGTCAGATAGGGATTGCAGGCGGGGTCGGGACTCCGCAGCTCTACGCGGGTCCCCTGTCCTCTGGAAACGGGAATCCGGATAAGCGCGGAGCGGTTGCCGGAGGACCAGGTCAGACAGCAGGGAGCCTCGCAGCCCGCCGCCAGACGCTTGTAGGAGTTCACCAGCGGATTGGCCAGCGCGCAGAATCCCCGGGCGTGCTCCAGAAGGCCTGCGATAAACTGCCGGGCCAGCAGGGACAATCTCTGAGGATCGCTTTCGTCATAAAACAGATTCCGTCCCTCCCGGAACAGGGAGAGGTTGATATGCATCCCGTTGCCCGCCGCATCCCGCAGGGGCTTCGGCATGAAGGTGGCGTGGAGTCCGTTCTTCTGGGCCAGGGTCTTCACGGCCAGCTTGAGAGTCATAATGTTGTCGGCGGCAGTGAGGGCGTCCGCGTATTTCAGGTCAATCTCATGCTGCCCGGCGGCGACCTCGTGGTGGCTGGCCTCCACCGCAATTCCCATCTTCTCCAGCGCCAGAGTCACCTCCCGGCGGGTGCTCTCGCCATGATCCAGGGGGCCGAGGTCAAAGTACCCCGCTTTGTCGGCGGTCCTGGTGGAGGGATTCCCCTCCTCATCCGTGAGAAAGAGGAAGAACTCCAGCTCCGGCCCCACATTCAATGTCAGTCCCATATCCTCTACCGCCCGCAGTGTCCGCTTCAACACGTTCCGGGGGTCCCCGGCGAAGGGAGACCCGTCCGGGTTGTGGACATTGCAGATCATCCGGGCTACCTTGCCATACTGCGGACGCCAGGGCAGGATGGCGAACGTGTTCAAATCCGGCTTCAAATACTGGTCGGACTCCTCCACACGGACGGAGCCCTGGATGGAGCTGCCGTCCAACATGACCTCCCCGTCCAGCGCCCGCTCAATCTGCGATACTGTAATCGCCACATTTTTCAGCTGTCCAAAGAGATCTGTAAACTGCATCCGGATAAATTGGACGTCCTCCTCCTGGATCAGGCGGAGGATCTCCTCTCTGGTGTATCCTTCCATTCTGCGCTCCTTTCGGCCCAAGGCCCGCTAATTGACAAAAAGAGCAGAAACACCCCTTGAGGGGGCGCCCTTGCTCTCTCCGGAAGGATTATACCGTAAAGTTTGCCGCCGTGTCAATGCGCGGTGACTGATTTTTGTGAAAAACCAAAGTTGACAGACGTTGCAAAACGCTATAAAATACGGGCAAAGGCAAAGACGTCTCTTCCAAGGGATGTCTTTGCCCTTTTTTGATTGTGAGGGGATCGCTATGGCAATTCATGAAGCGTGCGGCGTGTTTGGCGTCGTCTGTCCGGAACCCGCCGATGTGGGGAGGATCGTCTACTATGGGCTCTATGCCCTCCAGCACCGGGGGCAGGAGAGCTGCGGCATTGTGGTCAATGATGACGGCGTCTTTGCCTCCCACAAGGACCTGGGACTGGTGGGCGAGGTGTTCAACCGTGACATTCTGGATCGGCTGCCCCGGGGAACGATGGCGGTGGGCCACACCCGCTACGGCACCACCGGAGCCGCCAGTCGGCGGAACTGCCAGCCCATCGAGGTCAATCATCAAAAGGGGCATATGGCCCTGGCTCACAACGGAAACCTCAGCAACGCCGCCGAGCTCCGGGACAAGCTGGAGCTGTCCGGAGCGATTTTCCACACCACCAGCGACACAGAGACCATTGCCTATATTGTCACCGGAGAGCGGCTGACTGCCCCCTCTATCGAAGAGGCCCTCAGCCGTGCTATGAAGTGCCTGGAGGGGGCCTATTCTCTGGTGCTCATGTCCCCCCAGAAGCTGATCTGCGCCCGGGATCCCCGCGGCTTCCGGCCCCTGTGCTATGGACGGCTTCCGGACGGCGGCTATGTGGCCGCGTCAGAGAGCTGTGCCCTGCGCGCCGTGGGAGCGGAGTTCATTCGGGACCTGGAGCCGGGGGAAATTCTAATTTTTCAAAATGGGGAAGTCACCTCCCGCCGGGAACACTGCGGTAAATACCGACCTACGCCCTGCATCTTTGAGTACATCTATTTTTCCCGCCCGGATTCCGTCATCGACGGTGTATCCGTCCATGCCGCCCGGCTGCGGGCGGGAGAACTCCTGGCCCGGGAGCACCCTGCGGAGGCGGATGTGGTGGTGGGTGTTCCGGACTCCGGCCTGGACGCCGCATTGGGATACAGCCGGGCCTCCGGCATCCCCTATGGCATTGGACTGATTAAAAACAAGTACATTGGCCGAACCTTCATTGCCCCTGGACAGGAACACCGGCTGGATCAGGTGCGGCTGAAGCTCAGCGCCGTGGAGGAAACCGTGGCAGGCAAGCGAGTCGTGCTGGTGGATGACTCCATCGTCCGGGGGACCACCAGTGGGCGAATCTCCTCCCTTCTCCGAGAGGCGGGCGCCAGGGAAATCCATCTGCGCGTCTCTGCTCCGCCGTTTTTGAATCCCTGTTACTATGGAACAGATATTGACTCCCAGGAAAACCTGATCGCCTGCTGTCACAGCTCAGAGGAAATCGCCAGAGTGATTGGCGTCGACACGCTGGGATACCTGCCCGTCTTGGCTTTGAGACAGCTGACGGGAAGTCCATTCTGCTGCGATGCCTGTTTTACCGGACATTATCCCACCACGGTTCCCTCTGATTTGCGAAAAGACCGGTTTGAGCGAAAACTGACGGAGCGAAAACGAGAGGTGTGGGAAAAACAGGGTTCACCACCCCATGAGTAAATTTTCTTTTCCGGCTGATGTCAATTGACGGTATGCTTTATCAGGATACAGAGGTCTGCCAGATTGCCTCATTGGCGTAAAGTAGCAAACTTTCCCTTCATAGGCAAATTGTTCCTCCGCCCACAACTGTGTCACCGACATATAGTACAACCGCCTGCCCTGCTGTGATGGCCCGTTGGGGCTTGTCAAACAAAAGCCGGATTTTCCCCCATTCATCAGGATATACCGCAGCGGGCCACTCAGTTTGCCGATACCGAATTTTTGCGCGGACCCGCATTGGCGCAGACAGACGGTCGATTGCGATCCAGTTCACATCATCTGCCCATAATTCCCGGTTGTACAGCGACTGCTCCGGGCCAACTGTTACGGTATTCTCTGCCATATCCTTGCGGCAGACATAGACCGGCTTGTTCATGGCAAGGCCAAGTCCTTTCCTCTGGCCTATGGTATATCGAACAGCGCCCTGGTGCCGCCCAATCGCTTGCCAAAACAGATCAAGGATATCGCCGGTTGGGTAGAGTTTGCCTGTATACCGCTCCAAAAAGACAGCATAATCTCCACCCGGTACAAAGCAGATGTCCTGACTGTCCGGCTTCCCGGCATTGCGGAACTTCCGGGCCTTTGCAATGCCCCGAACCTCCTCCTCGTTCAATTCGCCCAGCGGGAAGCGAACAGGGGCCAAATGTTTCTGTGTCATTGCGTAAAGGATATATCTCTGATCTTTACTCTATAGCAATCCACAAAAATACCGCAAAAGATCAGCGGTTCGGGAATCGCATGGCTGCGTTGTCCCCGCAAGGGGGACGCCGCATCCGTAAGGCGGCAGAGCCTCGCGCCAAAGGAACGGCGCTCGGCAGACTTCACGGGTGATGTGAAGCCAGCCGCCAACGGCTGCGCAGTCGTCCTTGACGGGCGCCAGCCTCGGCCCAGAGGAACGGGCCTCGGCAGACCCCATGGGTGATATGGGGCCAGCCCGCCTGCGTCCGCCGCCTGCAATCCCCGTCCTCGCTTCCTTCTCCACGGGGCTAGGCCTTGATTGATAAATGACGAAATGCACAACGGCGAGAGATTTTTTCGTCGATCAAGGCGATTTGACGCCGCCATACTTTGTGTATGGCAAGGAAAATCAACGCTGAGCGGCGGAAAAAGCTCCGCCGTTTGGGTGTTTTGACATTTTTCAAACGAGGCCTAGTAAATCCGGGTGATTGATATGATGATAGGGAATACCGTCTACGGTAAAATACCGCTGGTAACTTCCGCTGGTCACAACGGAAATATCCCGAATATTCAGCTTATGCAAATATGGAGAGTCGCTTTTTGAATAAGCTGGATGAAATCTCCCTCAGCGCGCCCACCACCGTCTGCGAGCTTGCGGACGGAAACTATAGGACCTATGAGGTGACGCCGGAGCAGCTCGGTCTGGAACGGTGCCGGAAATCGGATCTTACGGGCGGGACTCCGGCGGAGAACGCCGCCATCACCCGGGCGATTCTGGACGGCAGCGAGAAGGGCCATAAGCGCGGCGCTGTCCTGCTGAACGCCGGCGCGGCGCTGTGGACCGGCGGCAAAGCGGAGAGCCTCGCCGCAGGTGTTTCTCTCGCAGGCCGGCTCATTGACAGCGGCAGGGCCCTGGAAATCCTGGAGGCGGTCAGAGCCGCTTCCAGGAAGGAGTGAGCCATGGCTACAATCCTGGATACCATTGCCGCCCACGCCAGGGAGCGCGTGGCGGCGGACAGGGAAGCGCTGCCCCTGGAGGCGCTGAAAGAGCTGTGCCGGGAGCGGGGCAGCCGGCCTCCGGACGGGGACGGGTTCCTCTCCCGCCTGCGAAAGCCGGAGATGAGCTTCCTCTGTGAGGTCAAAAAGGCCTCGCCGTCAAAGGGCGTCATCTCGGAGGAGTTTCCCTATCTGGACATCGCCCGGACCTATGAGGCCGCGGGAGCGGACGCGGTCTCCTGTCTGACGGAGCCGAAATGGTTTCTGGGCTCGGACGATATCTTCCGGTCCATCCGCCGGGAAATATCGATCCCCATGCTGCGCAAGGACTTCACGGTGGATGAATACCAAATCTATCAGGCAAGGCTCCTGGGAGCGGACGCGGTGCTGCTCATCTGCGCGCTGCTGGACACACACACCCTTGCCCGGTACCTGGAGCTGGCCAGAAGCCTGGGCCTTGCCGCTCTGGTGGAGGCCCACGATGAAACGGAGGTCCGTTCGGCGGTCAGCGCGGGGGCGCGGATCATCGGCGTGAACAACCGAAACCTGAAGGATTTCTCCGTGGACTTTTCCAACGCCGCCCGCCTGCGGGACCTGATCCCCTCCGGCCGGGTCTATGTGGCGGAGAGCGGCGTGACCTCTTCGGAGGACGTGGCGGCGCTGAGGCGCATCGGCGCGGACGCGGCGCTCATGGGTGAGGTCCTCATGCGGGCCGGGAATCCAAAAGCCCTGCTGCGCGAAATGCGGGAGGCGGCGCGGTGATCAGAATCAAGATTTGCGGTCTGTACCGCCCCGAGGACATCCGGTACGTCAATCAGGTGAAGCCGGACTGGTGCGGTTTTATCATCAATTTTTCCCAGAGTCACCGCAGCCTTTCCCCAGACCGGGTTCGGGAACTGCGGCGGGAACTGGACACCGCGGTCGTTCCGGTGGGGGTGTTCGTGGACCAGCCGCTGGAGGCCGCCGCCGCGCTGCTGAACGATGGAACGCTCTCGATTGCCCAGCTCCACGGCCACGAGGACGCGGCGTATATCGCCGCCCTCCGCGCCGCCGCGCCGGGACATCCGGTGTGGAAGGCGTTCAAAATCCGTTCTCCCGGAGACCTGGCGTCTGCCAACGCCTCCCCGGCGGATCTGGTGATTCTGGACAACGGGTATGGGACCGGGGAGACCTTTGACTGGTCTCTGGCGGACGGCGCGGCGCGTCCCTGGCTGCTGGCGGGCGGGCTGACGCCGGAAAACATCCCGGACGCCATCGCGCGGCTTCACCCTTACGGCCTGGACATCTCCAGCGGAGTGGAGACGGACAGGAAGAAAGATCTCACGAAAATCCACGCGGCGGTCGCCGCCGCACGAAAGGACTGATGTTCCATGTCAAAAGGACGCTTCGGCATCCACGGCGGGCAATATATCCCGGAGACGCTGATGAACGCCGTGATCGAGCTGGAAAGGGCCTATGATTTCTATAAAACCGACCCCGCGTTCAACCGGGAGCTGACAGGCCTGCTGAATGAGTACGCGGGCCGCCCGTCCCGCCTCTGCTATGCGGAGAAAATGACCCGCGATTTGGGCGGCGCGAAGATTTACCTCAAGCGGGAGGACCTCAACCACACCGGCTCCCACAAGATCAACAATGTGCTCGGGCAGGCGCTGCTGGCGAAAAAGATGGGCAAGACCCGTATGATCGCCGAGACCGGCGCGGGGCAGCACGGCGTGGCCGCCGCCACCGCCGCCGCCCTCATGGGCATGGAGTGCGTGGTGTTCATGGGGGAGGAGGACACCCGGCGGCAGGCGCTGAACGTCTACCGGATGCGCCTTCTGGGGGCGGAGGTCGTCCCCGTCACCACCGGAACCGCCACCTTGAAGGACGCGGTCAGCGAGGCCATGCGGGAGTGGACCCGGCGCATTGACGACACCCACTACTGCCTGGGCTCCGTCATGGGCCCCCACCCCTTCCCAACAATTGTTCGGGACTTCCAGGCGGTGATCTCCCGGGAACTCAAGGCGCAGATGCTGGAAAAAGAGGGCCGCCTTCCCGACGCGGTGGTTGCCTGCGTGGGCGGCGGGTCCAACGCCATGGGCAGTTTTTACCATTTTATCGAGGACAAGAGCGTGCGCCTGATCGGCTGTGAGGCCGCGGGGCGCGGTGTGGACACCTTCGAGACCGCCGCCACCATCGCCACCGGCCGGGAGGGCATCTTCCACGGCATGAAGAGCTACTTCTGCCAGGACGAGTTTGGTCAGATCGCGCCGGTGTACTCCATCTCCGCCGGGCTGGACTATCCCGGTATCGGCCCCGAGCACGCCTGGCTCCACGACACGGGCCGGGCCGAGTATGTGCCCATTACGGACGAGGAGGCGGTGAACGCCTTCGAGTATCTCAGCCGCACGGAGGGGATTATTCCGGCCATCGAGTCCGCCCACGCCCTGGCCTATGCCATGAAGCTGGCCGCCGGAATGGGGAAGGACCGGATAATCGCCGTTACCATCTCCGGCCGCGGGGACAAGGATGTTGCCGCCATCGCACGATACAGAGGGGAGGATCTTCATGAGTAACATCGCTTCCGCCTTTGCCGGCGGCAAGGCGTTCATCCCATTTTTCACCTGCGGAGACCCGGATCTGGGGACCACCGCCGCCTGTGTCCGGGCCGCTGTGGAGAACGGCGCCGATCTCATTGAGCTTGGCATTCCCTTCTCCGATCCCACCGCCGAGGGACCCGTCATTCAGGGGGCCAACATGCGGGCCCTGGCCGGAGGCGTGACCACGGACAAAATCTTTGACCTGGTGCGGGACCTGCGGCGGGATGTGGCGGTCCCCATGGTCTTCATGACCTACGCCAACGTGGTATTCTCCTACGGCGCGGAGCGGTTTGCCTCCGCCTGCCGGGACACCGGCGTGGACGGGCTGATCCTGCCCGACCTGCCCTTTGAGGAAAAGGACGAGTTTGCGCCCGCCTGCCGGAAGTACGGCGTGGATCTGATCTCCCTGGTGGCACCCACCTCGGCGGACCGGATCGCCAGAATCGCCCGGGAGGCGGAGGGGTTCCTCTATGTAGTCTCCAGCCTGGGTGTCACCGGGACCCGAAGCGAGATCACAACCGATCTGGGCGCAATGATCCATGTGGTCCGGGAAAACACGTGCATCCCCTGTGCCATCGGCTTCGGCATCTCTACCCCTGAACAGGCCGGGAAAATGGCGGCGCTGTCCGACGGAGCCATCGTGGGCTCGGCAATCATCAAGCTGTTGGAGCGGTATGGAAAAGACGCTCCGGAGCATGTGGGGCGCTATGTCAGGCGGATGAAGGACGCGCTGGCGTAAATATTCTATAGCAATCGTCAAAAATATTAAGGAAGCACTGATTAAATCAACGTGCGCAGATTTACGTCAGAAATTTTTGCTGACAAGGAAGAAAACCGCTGGAATCCTGACGGATTTCAAGGTTTTCTGACGCGGATCAGCGGAAATTTATGACGTGAAGATGCGTATGGGGATTTAATCAGTGCTTCCTTAACAATAAGCAGAGGCAAGGAACCAGTGTAAGCTGTCGAGCTGAGAAACACAAGCGAGGGCCTCTGGATAGCGTCAGAGAGTTGGTCCAAGCAGCGCATCTTCCATTTGCGAAGGATGGCTTTCATCTTGGACCACATTTTCTCAATGGGATTGAGATCAGGGCTGTAGGGTGGAAGGTACAGTACCTTCATGCCCTTTGCCTCCAGAATTTCCCGGACGGCCTTGACATGGTGGGAACGCATATTGTCCATCACAATGATGTCGCTTGGCCGAAGAGTTGGGAACAGCGTCTCTTTCAAATACTGGACAAAGTGTTCTCCCGTTGTATCGTCCTGGTATGTTGTAAACGCTTTTTCCTCATCCGGACGAATGGAAGAAACAACCGTCGTTGTCCGCGGCGTATTCAAAGGGGTATGATCCACCGCCCTTTGGGAGGAGGGCGCTCTCTCATAAAGGCGGGTCAAATCCGTGTTGACTCCGCTTTCGTCCAAAAATACCAAGTGTTCCACCATCTCAGGCGTTATGGTTTCTTTCCACTCTCTGCGCTTTTCCTGCACATCGAACACGGTCACGCTCACTTGCGTAGAGAGATTCCTTTTTCAACGTATAGCCCGTTGCGTTGATTGTCCGCTCCACCGTAGAATAGCTGTTGGAAAGATTCAGCTTCTCCCGTATCTCTTCTATTGTGATGTCTGGATCCGCATCGATACAGTCGCGGATATTTTCTTTGTCCTCTGCTGTCAGAACCGGTTTTCGGTCACGCTGGCTGGTCCGCAGCTTGACGTTGCCTGTTTTCCGCTTCTGTTCCGTCAGCCGGTATACCGTCCATTTGCTCACGGAATATGCCTTTGCTATCCCTTCCGCATCATGGGTTGCCTCATACCCTTCTACCAGTAACTTCCGTGCTTCATTGTGCAGTATACTATCATCTCCTGTTTCCGTTATACTACCTCTGTCAAATATTGGTGCCTTTTTTGATGATGCTATAAGATCAATCCGCTCTGTGGCGGTTCTCTTTGTATACACAGGTGCAATCGACAAGGGCGTACCGGCAAAGAACTTTTGCCGGTACGCCCGAAAGTGCTTGTATAAGATTCAGCAATAGGGTAAAATGGATATCCAATACATCTGCTGAGAATGGAGGGATGTGCCTTGGCAGTACCGACCAACATTAAGACCTTACTCGCCGGAAATGCCGTTGAGTGGGCCAGAATCGAATTTAAGGAGACCTG
>OFGP01002355.1_pt1 | contig 11215 bp, 9 predicted proteins | sample 1521781 | NCBI WGS metagenome assembly OFGP01 (sample SAMEA3504113, study PRJEB24116) | mouse gut metagenome | biome: mouse gut; feature: mouse-associated habitat; material: faeces | place: Denmark | collected 2011 | reverse complement strand
ATCTACACTCTTTCCCTACACGACGCTCTTCCGATCTGGGCTTAGAAATACTTCTTTACACCTTCGGGGGCAAGAGAGGCGTCGTCGCTGATGGTGATGGTGAACTTGATGTTGTGCCGCTCAGCGAACTTGTTCAGCCAGTCCAGGAACAACTCAGTTTCGTTGTCGCAGTCGCCGCCGACAATCTTGGTGAGGCTGTCGATAAAGATGTGGGTAATGTCGTAGTTGCCGGCGTACATGCCGCTGATAAAGCCTTTCAGGGCGGTATAGTCGGCGATGTCGTACTCGCTGGCCTCCACCAGGCGGATATGATAATGGATGTCGAAGGTCAGCTTGTTGCCTTTCTCAATGCACACTACGTTGCCATGCTCGGTCTGAACGGCGTTGTTAATCATCTCAATCACATTTTTGGTCTTACCGGAACCCTTTTTACCCATAATAACACGAATCATGTGTATCACTCCTTACTGATTTGACATTGGGGTGAACGCCCTCTGTTTATTTATACTCTACCATATTGCGGCGTTTATTTCAACTATAATGTTCGTTAATTTTTTGAGAAATGAGATACATATGTGGACAGGCGGCAGCAGAATCTCCATAATTGAAGAAAGTTTTTAGAAAGTGGAGGCTGTGTTATGCGGACAATATCTTCTCTAATCGCCGATTATCTTGAAACGGGAGAGTACGAAAAACAACTGTCGCCAGATACGATAAAGGCTTATCGCATCGATCTGCGGCAGTTTGCTGACTTTACAGAAGGTGCGTGGGCTGATAAAGATATGTTGAATCAATACATCAAATATCTCAACCAGCACTTTGCCCCTCGGTCTGTCAAGCGTAAACTGGCAAGCGTGCGAGCTTTTTATCACGAGATGGAAATCAGCGGGGAACTGGAGGAGAATCCGTTTGACAAGCTCCACATCCGTATCCATTCGCCGAAGCAGCTTCCGCGGATTATCCCCGAGCAGATTGTGCGGGCTCTTTTGCAATGTGCTTATGATACCTATACTCAGGGATGCCGGGAGGTCCTTCGGGATATTCTGGTGCTGGAGCTCCTGTTCGGTACTGGCCTCCGGGTGTCGGAATTATGCGCGTTGTCGCAGGATACCTTTGTATTAAGCGACAGCGGACTTCGCCTCTTGGTCAAGGGCAAAGGGAGAAAAGAGCGTATCATTCAAATTACAACTCCCGAACTGATCCAGCTTGTGCAAACATACTGCGATGCGTTTTCCAAGGAGATTCAAAAACAAGGGATCATTCTATTTAACCGGCGGGGATACCCCCTCTCCCCACAGTCAGTCAGGCGGATTATTAATAAATATCTGTACCGAATTGGTATATCCACCCGTGTAACGCCTCATATGTTTCGGCATACGTTTGCGACCTCGCTTTTAGAGGCGGGAATGGATATACGGTATATTCAATCCCTGCTGGGCCACAGTTCCATTTCCACGACGCAAATCTACACCCATGTGACTGCTCGGCAGCAGACGCTGCTGTTGGCTGAAAAACATCCGAGAGGTAAAATGACATTCTCGCTCTGATGATTGGCGGCGGCCGCCGCTTTTTTCAACAGATCATCTCCTCAGACTACACATCGTTTATCCGCATTGACATCTCGTTTATCCGATGGTAAAATATGCTCAGCCAGATTGGCGGAGGCTGTTTCCCATACCATCTCCGAAGGAGGATATTTGTATGAACGGCTATATGACTTGCAAAGAGGCCAGCAAAAAGTGGGGCGTCTCAGAGCGGCAGGTCCAGGCGTATTGCAAAAACGGGACCATTCCTCAGGTTTCGCGCATTGGGCGGAGCTGGATCATCCCCGAGAACACACCGAAACCAGTCTATAAATTTGTCTGCGAATCTGCCGCGGAGAACCCATGACCGCACGACGCATACGGCAATAAATTTTCGCGAGGCTGGTATATAAATGAAACGTAAATTGACCTGTGTAGACTTGTTCTGCGGCGCCGGAGGTCTCTCACGGGGATTTCTTGACGCCGGATATGATGTGGTTCTGGGCGTGGACTTCGACGACGCCGCGCTCAAGACATTTCAACAAAACCACGGCGATACACATGCCATGAAGCTGGACCTCTATAGCGACGACAGCATCGAACAGATCATACGGTATCTGGAGGATTCCGGAATCCAAAGCGTTGACGTGCTGGTGGGGGGGCCCCCGTGTCAGGGATTCTCCTACGCGGGAAAAATGGAGGCCGATGACCGGCGCAACTTTCTGTATCTGGCCATGGTGAAGCTGACCAAGAGGCTGAATCCCAAAGCGGTGCTGATCGAAAACGTCCTTGCCCTGGCAGAGGCCAATGGCGGCATCGGGGCCAGACGTATTATCGACGATTTCACCGCTATCGGCTATCATATGAAGCATAAGGTGCTGTTTGCCCCCGATTACGGGGTCCCACAGGTCCGGAAGCGGGTCTTTTTTGTGGGACTGTACCACTCCGAACAGGATTTTATTTTTCCTCCCCCGGTTCTGGACGCGGCGGACTACGTTACGGCGGAAGCCGCCGTCAGCGACCTGCCCAGCCTGCAGGACGAGAGCGGAAACATTTTGCGCGGCGCCGAAGAGCAGGCGTACATGACGGAGCCTGCTTCGGAGTATCAGCGGGCGATGCGCAAGGACATGTCCGTTGTGTACAATCACATCGGCTGTATTCCCATTGAGAAAACCCGGAAGATGATCTCCCTTGTGCCGGAGGGCAAAAATTATCTGTCTTTGCCGGATGAATACCGCGGAATGTATAAGTATCACGAGGCTCTGACGAGATACCACAGCAAGAAGCCCTCCCTTACCATCAATACGGGCCACCGCTCCCACTTTCACTATAAATGGAACCGCATCCCCACCGTGCGGGAGAGCGCCAGGCTTCAAAGCTTTCCTGACGACTTCATCTTTTACGGCAATCAGTCCCAGCAGTTTAAACAGGTCGGGAACGCCGTCCCGCCCCTTCTCGGCAAGGCGCTGGCGGAGCAGCTCAAGCCGTATCTCGTCAGTACCCGGTACAGGATGATTGATCTGTTTGCCGGCTGCGGCGGGCTGGAGGACGGGTTCCTGCAGAGCGGGCGGTATGAGGACATCGCGGCGGTGGAGTGGCTGCAGCCCCAGGTGAAGACGCTGACGAACCGTTTAAAGAGCAAATGGAACATATCCGACGCCGACCAGCGGGTGATGTGCTTTGACATTCAGCGGGAGCAGGAGCTTTTTCACGGCTGGTCCGACAGTTCCACCGCCCCCTCCCCCGAGCTGCTCCCCGGCGGCAAAGAGAGCCGGTATAAGACAGGCCCCTACGGAAAGGGCAGGGGGCTGGACCACTTTGTCAACAAGGCGGGCGGTATCGACATCATTATCGGCGGCCCCCCCTGTCAGGCCTACTCCATCGCCGGACGGGTCAGGGACGAGAACGGGATGAGGGACGACTACCGAAACTACCTGTTTGAGCACTATCTCAGCGTTGTCAAACGCTACAAGCCCAAGGCCTTTGTATTTGAAAATGTTCCCGGCCTTCTCAGCGCCATGCCAGATGGAACGCCCATTGCCACCCTGATTCGCCGCGGCTTCCACCGCATCGGCTACGAGATTGTGGACGACATCAAAAGGGACGCGAAGATCAACGCCAGCGACTACGGCGTTGCCCAGCACCGGGAGCGCCTGATTATCCTGGGGATTCGAAAAGACATCTGCGGCAGCCCGCAGACACTGCTCCAACGCTTCTACCGCGATATTCTGCCTAAGTATAAGGTCCCGAAGAAGCGGACCGTTGAGGAGGCCATCGGCGACCTGCCCGCCATCTACCCCATCACCGGCGAGAAGGCCTCTCCCAAGCGGATCAGCTATACCAGACCGGACTGCGAAACGACCTGGCACCGCGCACGGCGTCACAGCCTGCGCGACGTGGAGATCTACGGGATGCTGGCCGAGGACATTTTATCCGGCCGGAATGAGTACGCGGACAGCGCGGCCCTCAGCGAGCTGTATGAGAAGCGCGTCGGCGCCAAGTCCCCGATCCACCGATACCACGTTCTCAGGAGGGGCGAGCCCGGCACGACGATCATCTCCCACCTGGACCGGGACGGCAACCGGTTTATCCATTACGACCCCAGGCAGAGCCGCGACATCACGCCCAGAGAGGCCGCCCGGCTCCAGTCCTTCGACGACGACTTTGACTTTATCGGCACACAGACGGACGTCTACATCATGATCGGAAACGCCGTTCCGCCGCTGCTGGCAAAATGCGTGGCGCTGGCCGCGGCGGAGCTGCTGGACGAATTGACGGAGAATCAAAATGACCAACACGACGCTCAGGCTGATTGACAGGCTCAGTCAGCTGGTCGATCAAAACAAATATCTGATCCTCTCCGGCGGGATCGGCGTGGGGAAAACCTATCTCGCCTGCGCTGTAGCGGAGAACTGCGCCCTTCCGCAGTACAACGCCCAGGGAAGTCCTCCTCCGGGACGCGGCTATGAGGTCGTCTCAGAGATGGTCCCCATCCATCCCTCCTATTCGTATGAGAACTTTGTCGCCGGCGTAGCGGTCTCCACCCGAAACGGCAAGGCCGTCTTTCGCTGCGAGGATAAAATTTTCCTGTCCATGCTGCATCGGGCAGAGCAGAGCTGGAGCCGCCGGGACGGCAAAAAGTACTTCCTCATTCTTGACGACATCGTCCGCGGCGAGATTTCCGAGATTCTCGGCGATATGCTGTCTCTCATAGAGCCCCACGGAGCGTCCGGGCGGCGCATCCCGCCCAACATGTACATAATCGCGACAAAGAGCGATGTGACCCAGCCGGTCCGGCCCCTCCACTACGGATTTTTCCGGCACTTTTACGAGTACCCGCTGGAAAACGACTACAAGTACATGGCGGAGACCCCGGCCGGGACGTATTCAGACTTCGACATGTCGGCTCAGGCGCTCTATTTCCGCGCGCGGAGGATCGTGCTGGAGAACCTGCGCGGCGGGTTCTCCGCCTCCCGGCGGGAGCGGCTCAGGTATGTCATCGGACATGGGGTTTTTAAGCAGACGGCTCCGACCCTGGCAGTCAAATATCAGGTCATCCCCATGCTGCGGCAGTATGAGAAGGACGGCATCCTGAACCGCACGGCCGAGGCCGGTATCACAGCGCTGCAGGAGCTGGTGAACAGGGGGTACAGCAAGGACCGCGCACAGGCAGACAGCCTTGTCCTCCGCAAGACGGGCGTGACCGCCGAAGTCTTTGACCGTGAGGACAAGACCCACCAGCCAATGGTGAATCTGGTGTCCCGAATCAAAGAACAGGGGCTGCTGAGCGACGGCGACATCGCCGAACAGATCATGTTCAATCCGCAGGTGGTCGTGCGGCTCAAGGCCAAATTAGACGGCGCCGAGCGCGCGTTTCCTGCCCCGGGCTGTCTCTATGTTCCCCGAGAGGCGCGGGATTTCTACACCTACGGAACCACCGCAGACGGACGCGGAGGGGCCAAACGGCCAAGGTTTTTCTACTCCGGAAACCGGAACGATATGGTCGTATTCCGCGGGCGCGAATATGCCGTCGCTTCGGAAATGCAGCCCAAGGAATATACCAGATGGTACGACGCGCTGGACAGCGGGAGCGAGTGGAACGAGCGCTACTCCTCCTCGCCCAACTCCATCATGTTCCGCATCCTGCGCAGCTACTACAAGACCCTGGAGCGGCGGTATGAGGAATATCTGGCCCTCTTCCCGGAGGATGAAAATATATCCGGGCTGAAAGCCTGTGTCCGGCAGGAGTACCGCGCCCTGGTCGCTGAAACGCGGCGGCTGCACCCGGAATCGTCGGACGAGGCGGATGTCAACCTCCGGGCGAACGTGGCCTTCCGCGACATCATTCGGCGGCTCCCCCTCCTCTGGACCAATCGCGGCGAGACCGTTTCAATCGGCGGACAGACCATTACCGTGGAAGGAGTATACAAGGTGGACAACGTAAACAGATACGAGGAATACGCGCAGGCGATGGAACTGCTGAACATCCATCAGATGATTATGCAGGGGCCTCCGGGCACCTCAAAGACCTACTCCGCCAAGGAATATTTGAAATATGCGGGCGGGACCTCCGGCGCCATGCTCACAGACGCCCAGCTGGACTCCCTCCAGGTGAAAGACTACTCCGGCAATCCGGCCCTCACCCAGTGGGAGGCCGACAATCCCGGTCAGACCCCGCAGATTGTCTGGGACCTCGTTCAGTTTCACCCCTCCTATGGATACGAGGACTTCGTGCGCGGAATTGAGGTCAGCACCGTTCAGACTGAAAATGGCGAGGCATCCTTCGTCTCCTATGAAACCGCGGACAAAATTCTGGGAAAGATCGCCGCCAAGGCGGCTCTGTCCCGGTATCGGAACACCAAATTTTTCCTGATTATAGACGAAATCAACCGGGCCAATCTGGCCACGGTTTTCGGCGAGCTGATTTACGGGCTGGAATACCGCAACAAGAACGTGGCCACGCCCTACACGGTGGGCAGCTCGAACAAGGTGCTGCTGCCAGACAATCTGTATATCATCGGCACCATGAACACGGCGGACAAATCCATCGGCGGGATCGACTACGCCATCCGGCGCCGCTTTCTCTTCTTCCCCGTCCTTCCAGACCGGGAGGTGATCCTGCGGTACAACCTCGGCGGCGGCCTTACAGAGGAAGAGACGGACCGCCAGACGGCCGTAAACAGCAAGGCCGCCGCCCTGTTCGACAAAATCGCGGAGCTGTTCGGTGATGACAACCTCAACGCGGAGTTCTACAGGGACGACGTTCAGATCGGCCATACATACTTCCTCGTCTCCTCTGAGGAGCAGCTCTATCTGAGGTTCAAGTATCAGATGCTGCCCATTCTCAGGGAATACTATAAGGACGGGCTGTTCCGGTTTGACCTGTCCGGAGACGATCAAGAAGGCTGGAACGGCCTGCTTGGCTGCATCACCGGAGATGTGGAACAGAGCGCCGGGGACGAGGAACTGTGGGAAATCTTTGATAAACTGATCGAAACCGATTAGGAGAGGGCCAACATGGAGCAGGAAAATTATTGGGCCGAGGGTCCGCAGCGCCAGTGGATCTTTTATGCCGGCGACAATAGTTCATTGGAGGGGCTGTCCGAGAAGATAGACCCCGGCCAGGTGTTCTGCCCGGAGGATGCGCAGGCGGTCAATCTCGGCATCCGGCGGGTGAAGGGCCGCTTATACGCGGGAAACTATGTTGGATTGTGCCGGCTCAAGGGCATAAACGGCAGAAATCTCACCGCCCGGGACGGTCGTGAGGTCATTCTGAAGGTCCGGCCCAGGTTTCCGCTTTCGGCGGTCGATCTGTTAAATATCATCCGGGAGGACGATGAATTTGACCGATATCTGGCTCCCCAGACCACCCGCATCGGAGCGGCGGACCGGGAGGTTGAGGACCTGATTGACAACGAGCTGTTCCACTTTTTCACTGATGAGGACCCCATCTTTATACAGGACGAGATTGCGCAGGAGAGCAGCATGATCACGGCAAGCGTCTTTATTTCCCTCCTGCGGAGCCTGTGCAGCCGGCCGCTGATGGGCAGAACCGTCAGCCGGGAGGAAAACATCACGGGCAAGGCCAGAGGCAGGATCGTGTTCAGCCGGAACATCCGGCACAACACGCTGCGCGGCAGAGACGACCGCCTGTACTGCAGATATCTGCAGTACAGCGAAGATATCCTTGAAAATCAAATTCTGAAAGCTGCTCTGAAAAAAGCGGATGCCTTTCTCAGCCGGTACTTTTTCTCGGTCAGCGGGGGCGGCGGCAGGCTCAGGGAGATGGCGGTCTGCTGCAAAAACGCATTGTCCCACGTCTCATACAGGAAGATTACCCGGTTTGACCTCAGCGGTATCAGGACAACGGGGGTATACGTCTCATACAAGCCGGTGATCAGCGCGGCCAAAATGGTGCTGAACGAGATCACCCTGGAGGCGAACGGCAATACGGCCGCAACAAGCTATGTCATCCCCTATGCCGTCTCCATGGAAAAGATGTTCGAGATGTACGTCAGGTCTTACCTGAAAAAGGCCGGGGTATACTCCTTTGACTCTCGGGAGGAGGGGCTGCGGATGGCAAGGTTTGACGAAAAAACCGCCGTGCTCAGGGAGAGAGACAAGTCCTACGCCAACTATATCGGGGGAAATATCAAGCCGGACATCGTAATCTATCATTCCCAAACCGGCAGGCGTGCTGTGTTCGACGTGAAGTATAAGGACCCGTCCGGCGCCCGGTTCTCCCGTGCCGACAGACTGCAGATTCTGGCCTATGGGCTGATGTTTGACTGCGAGCATGTGGGCAATATTTTTCCCTCACGGGGCGGAAACATCTGTTATCACAGCAACGGAATCAACAGCAGCGAGGAGAAGGCCAGATACTATCACCAGCTCGAGCTTGCCGTAGACGGCAGCCGGACCTTCCGTATGTACTCGGAATTGGACAAAAGCTATATTGAAATCATGGATTATCTTCACCAGCTGCTGGGATAAGCCGAATCAAGCGGCCCCAAGGCCCATAAAAATCGCCGGAGCAAAGCGCGCTTTGCTCCGGCGAAATATTTTTATACAAATCAGCGTCCGCAGTGGAGGTTGCGCCACTCTCCGGCGGACACCCCCTCCAGTTTTTTGAATACCCGGGAGAAGTGGGCGGTATCGGCGTAGCCCACCCGCTCGGCCACCTCGCTGATACGCACGCCGGGTCGGCCATCAGCCGCTTGGCCTGGCGGACCCGCTCGGCGTTGAGCAGGTCGTAGAAGGACTGGCCCAGGTGCTTGTTGAGCAGCTTGGACAGGTGCCACTGGCTGACGTAGCAGTGGTCGGACACATCCTGGAGGGAGAGACGCTGGGCGCAGTGGCCGGCGATATACGCCTGGGCCTGCCGGACCAGAAAGCTGTTGGGGTCCTCCGCCTCCGGCTCCGGCTCCGCTTCCGGCGGGAGCCGGTCCAGCACCCCGGTCATGTACTCCAGGGCCTCGTTCAGCTCATCCATTTTCGAGGGCTTGAGCAGGAAGCGGGATACCCCCAGGCGGATGGCCCGCCGGGCGTACTCAAAGTCCCGGTAGCCGGTGAGAACGGCAATCTGCATCCGGGGAAATTCTCCCTTCAGACCGGCCAGCATGGTCAGTCCGTCCTCCCCCGGCATCTTGATGTTGGTAAAGAGGATGTCCGGCCGGTGCATCCGGATGGCCTGGGTCCCGGAGGCGGCGTCCTGGGCCAGGGCCGCCACCCGGCAGTTGTGGGCGGCCCAGTCTACCACCTTTTCCAGCCCCTCTGTTATGATGGCCTCGTCGTCAATGAGCACAACCTTATGCATGGGGCTCACCTCCCGATTTTGACAGTTCCCCTCGCTGCCGACGGACTGATTATACCTGAATCCGGGGCGGAGGGCAAGTCTTACCCCTTGACGGCCCCGGCGGTCAGGCCTTTAATGATATGCTTCTGCAGGGCGATGTAGACCAGGAGCACCGGCACCACGATGAGGACCACCGAAGCGGCCATCAGGCCGTAATCCACCCCGGCCTGGGAGCTGATTTCGTTGAGCAGCAAGGTTATAGTCTTTTCCTTGGGTACCCGGAGGAAGAAGTTCTGAGTGAACAGGTCGTTGTAGCTCCACAGGAAGGAGAAAATGGCCACCGTGGCGAAGGAGGATTTGGCCGCCGGCATGATGATGTGGAAATACACCTGGAACACGTTGCAGCCGTCCATGTAGGCGCTCTCCTCCAGCTCCATGGGCACCGACTCGATAAAGCCCATGAGAACGATGATGGCAAAGCACAGATTGCCCGCGATCTGGGGCAGAATGACGGCCAGCAGGCTGAGCCATCGGTTGCCGCTGCTGGCAATCCCCCAGGAGGCCTCCATGCGGAACACAGGGATGATGGTGGAGAACACCGGGAACATCATGCCCGCCATAATGAGACTGTAGCAAAGTCCCCGCAGTTTGAAGCGGAAGCGGACCAGTCCGTAGGCGGCAAAGCCGGCGATAAGCACTACCGCGACGGTGACGGCAATGGAGACAATCAGGCTGTTCATGTAGGCGTTGCCAAAGTCGAAGCGCTCCATGGCCTTGTCGTAGTTGCCCATGGTAAAGCCATTCCCCGGCAGCGGAACGGAGAAGGAGTCCTTGCGGATAAGGCCGCGCTCCCGGAAGGAGTTGAGGATGACCCAGACAAAGGGGTACAGGGTGGTCAGGGCCCACAGGGTGAGCACCGCGTAGGTGCCCGCTTTGGCCGGTGTGATCTTTTTCATGGCGGGCCCTCCTCTCAAATGTCATCCCGGGGCTTGAACACCCGGTTGGCGATGTTGGAAAACAGCACGCCCAGCACCACGATCAGCACCGCGATGGCGGAGCCATAGTCCACGTTGCCCCGGTTGAAGGTCTGGTCGTACATATAGGTGCCGGTGAGCCAGCCCTGGTCCAGGGGCATCCCCGCCCCGAACATGACCCAGGGCAGGTCGAACACCTTCAGCGCCCCGGTGATGGCCAGCACCAGACAGGTGCACAGCACGTTGCGCAGCAGGGGCAGGGTGACATACCGCACCCGGTTCAGACCGGTGCAGCCGTCCAGAGCGGCGGCCTCATACAGGTCCTGGGAGATGTTGTTCAGCCCCGTCACCAGAATGACGAAGTAGAAGCCCACATACTGCCACATCACCGGAGCGAACATGGTGAACAGGAAGTGGTCCGGGTCCTTCCAGTCGATCCCCCGGGCGGCCAGTCCCAGATTGCCCAGGAGCTGGTTCAGCATGCCGCTGGGATAGAGGAAAATCAGGTTGAACATCAGGCCCAGGGCGGTGGCTGAGATGACGATGGGGAAAAAGTACAAAGTGCGGAACAGCTGAGCCCCCACCCGGATGGAGTCCACCAGCAGAGCCAGGATGAGAGCGATGCCCACCTGGAAGATCACCGTGCAGGCGGTGAGCAGCACCGTATTGCCCAGGGCGGTGCGCAGCTTGGGGTCGGTAAACAGGGTGGCGTAGTTGATAAACCATGGGTTGTTCAGGCCCCGCGCCGGGGCCCCCAGGCCGGTGATGTCAGAGAAGCTGTTGAGAATGTTCTGAACAAATGGGTAGTAGAGAAACAGGACCAGGAACAGGAAAGCGGGCAGAAGGAACGCGATCAGCGGTCCTTTTTTTCGGTACAGGGTGGGTCCCATAGGCGCCGGCTCCTTTCAATGTTTTGTGCGGAA
>OFGP01002353.1_pt1 | contig 11217 bp, 10 predicted proteins | sample 1521781 | NCBI WGS metagenome assembly OFGP01 (sample SAMEA3504113, study PRJEB24116) | mouse gut metagenome | biome: mouse gut; feature: mouse-associated habitat; material: faeces | place: Denmark | collected 2011 | reverse complement strand
TCATACCACTTCCCGATTTCCACTTCTCCACGGAATGTTGGGAAGGTTTTCAAAAACGTGAGTTTTAGAAAAATGAATATGCCGATTAGCAGGACTAAAAAAACGGAACCGATGATTGCCAAAATTTTTATACCCTTATGAGAATGTGCCTTTTTCCTCATCCTGACCTACCTCCAAATCAGAAGTTCTCAAAATAAATATTAAAACAATATCCCAGTTAAAATGAACACCGCTAAAATCGTCATCCTTATGATGGTGCCTTTCTTCATAACGCAGCCCTCATTGACAACCGCACAAGATTTATGTATCATAGACGTGACAAGTGTATCACAAGGGCTTATGATGTCAATACCTAATGCAGAAATGAGACAAAAGAGGGGATTTTGTATCATGGAAATGGGCTACGCGGTGGAGAAAATCACGGATGGGCTGTTGGAATTGATGGGCGAGAAGCCCTTTGAGGAAATTACGGTCAGCGATATTGTCCGCAGGGCAGAGGTAGGCCGGGCCTCTTTTTACCGCCATTTTGACAGCAAGGAGGCGGTGGTACACCATCACTTGTCAAGGCTGCTGAAAGAGTGGGGCAGGGAGTTTGAGGCCATTGGAAAGCCGGAAGAATTGGGGCCGAGCTTGCTGCGGCATTTTTATGGTCATAGGAATTTCTATCTATTGCTTCATCATTGTGGTATGAGCCACTATCTGTTGGAGGCAATCCGGGGAGCGATGGAGTTGGACAGTAAATCGGAGCAGGAGGCATACCCTTTGAGTTGGTTTGCCGGGGGATTGTACGGTCTGGTAGACGAGTGGATGCGCCGGGGGATGATTGTTTCACCAGATGAAATGGCAGCTATATCTCATCATTGAATTTGAAAAGTTGCGTTGCCTTTTTTATCAGTCGGTGCTATAATAACACCATAAGACACCAGAAACAAAACATCTACTCGCACTCTCCCGTTATCATGGCTGATAACAATTTGATAACAGCCCATCGTATAGGCTGGATAATATGGATATATCAAATCATCAAAAGAACAGGGTATCATATTTCTGAAGCAAAATCCGTTAGAATAGGATGCCCAGCAACGAGTGGGAATGACCGTCAAAACGGCGCAAATCCGCATGAATACAGGACTTTTGACCTGTCACTTTGCCTTGTGATACTGGTTTGATACGATTCGTTTCAATCCGGCCACACAAGAGAATGATTGCAAAGGGCAAGCGAACCGCCCTGCTGAACGACAAATTCAGCAGGGCGGTTTTGCTTGCCCTGTTTTTCTTTTCTCCAAGGAACATATTAAAAGGGAACTGAGATTATACAGAACATAACTCAAAACCCTTCCTCCTGCTTCCCGGTGCAGAGGGGCGGCGCCGCAGGGACTTTTCTGCGGTGGACGTATTACTCGGGTGATTCGCCATGGGGTGCAGACGGTCCTTGATCCCAATTATGTGCTCGTGATATAAAGCGCCTGTTCCAATGGTCTTTCCACTCACGGTAAAAGCCGTGGGTCAAGAACGTTCCGCGATCACCCAAAGCTCGTCAACGATATCCTCTCTCATTCTGGCACGAGTTTTACTGTTGTAGACAGGGCAACGTGTCCAATCGCTTTTAGCATTTACAGCTTCCGGTTAACCAAAATTCCTCCATTGCTGCATTAAATTGATTTGGTGTGTCCATATTCACGCAGTGTCCTGCTCCCTCAAAAATAATCACACTGCATTCTGGCTCATTTTTCTTCCACAGTTCTACGGCTGATCGCTCCATAGGGATGTCGTATGTTCCGCAACCAATCAGCAACGGATATTTCCTCGGCGTTGCTTGCCGAACGTTTACCATGCTATTTAAAGAGGCGAAATACAGGAACGATTTTTTAGGAAATTGAATATTCATCTCATAAAAATCCTTTTGAGCCTGCAAAGTATGAGCAGATATTTTTTTATTCGACGATGCAAACCATTTCGTACAAAATATAGCTTTAAGCATCATAAGCATCTGTGATGCACCATTTTTTCTCTGCATTTTGATATCAAAATTGTTTATATCATAACCGCCGAAGCAAGCGAGTGATTGTACGGCTTCAGGATATTGGTTGGCAAAGTCTTGAGCTAATATAGCCCCCAATGAGATCCCGACAATATGTATTTTTTCAATTTTTTCTCTTTTTAGGATTTCACTGATCCAAGCCGACATTTGACTGATACTGTCACCTTTTCGCGCTCTCGTTGATTTGCCATGACCGATAATATCAAGAGTGAGAATATTGTACTTATCTTGAAAATAATCAATTTGCGTTTGAAACATAGTGTGATTTGCAAAAGCGGCGTGTATAAAAAGTATCCAGTCAGTTTTCTCATTTCTATTGATATAATAGGCAATAGGGGAATTGTCTAAATAGCATTGTTTCATAGTCACTGTCCCTCCGCTTTCTTGACAAACTTTTCAAGCCAGTCCATATTTTTTGGGATTACTCATTTTTCTGTTGTCTATGCAGTGAAGCAGAAAAGCAATCGAATTACGCATTTCGATTTCCCGGAGCCGGATGGCGTCATGACCAATAATCCGAACCCATCTCCTATCGGAGACAGGTTCGGATTATATGGGTTTGGTGCGCCTGAAGGGACTCGAACCCACACGCGTTGCCGCACGAGAACCTAAATCTCGCATGTCTACCAATTCCATCACAGGCGCGTATACCGGCGGCAAGCAGGCCTGCCGCCTTTTTCATGGCTCACCACACCAGTGTGGCGAAATAGTCCTCCGGCGTCTCCGCCCGGCGCAGAAGCTCAATGCGTCCGTCCTCCCGGAGCAAAAGCTCCGAGGAGCGCAGCTTACCGTTATAGTTATAGCCCATGGAGAAGCCGTGGGCCCCAGTGTCGTGGATGGCCAATATGCTCCCCGGCTCGATTTTGGGGAGGGGGCGGTCAATGGCGAATTTGTCGCAGTTTTCGCACAAGGAACCCACGACATCATAAACATGGTCACAGGGGGCGTCCTCCTGGCCCAGCACGGTGATGTGGTGGTATGCGCTGTAAACGGCGGGCCGCATCAGATTGGCCGCACAGGCGTCCACGCCGATATACTCTTTGTAGATGTGTTTTTCGTGTACGGCGGTGGTGATCAGGTGGCCGAAGGGAGCCAACATAAACCGGCCCAGCTCAGTGAAAATGGACACATCCCCCAGGTGATTGGGGACCATAATTTCCTCATAGGCCCGGCGCACTCCCTCGCCAATGGCGGAGATGTCCGTTGGACTCTGCTCAGGGCGGTAGGGGACCCCCACGCCGCCGGACAGGTTGATAAAGGAAATGCGGCAGCCGGTCTCTTGCGTTACGTCTACGGCGGTCTGGAACAGGATGCGAGCCAGAGCGGGATAGTAGTCGTTGGATACCGTGTTGGAGGCAAGGAACGCGTGAATGCCAAAACGCTTTGCGCCCAGCTCCCTCAACTGGGTGAAGGCCTGGGCCAGCTGAGGCCGGGTCATGCCATACTTGGCCTGACCTGGATTGTCCATCACCTGGAAGCCCTCTTTGCCGTCCCCCAGGGTGAAGACGCCGCCGGGGTTGAAGCGGCAGCAGACGGTGTCCGGCACACAGCCCAAGGTGTTGCGGAGAAACTCCACATGGGTCAGGTCGTCTAAATTGATATAGGCCCCCAGGCGGTGCGCCAGCTCAAATTCCTCCGCCGGGGTTTCGTTGGAGGAGAACATGATTTCGCTGCCGGAGAAGCCGCACCGCTGGGCCATCATCAGCTCAGTGAGGGAGGAGCAGTCCACGCCGCAGCCCTCCTCCCGCAGAAGCTTGAGGATACCGGGGGTAGGGGTGGCTTTCACGGCAAAATATTCCTTAAAGCCCGGATTCCAGGCGAAAGCGGCGTTCAGCGCCCGGGCGTTCTCTCGAATGCCGCGCTCGTCATAAATATGAAAGGGGGTGGGATAGGTCCGTTTTATCTCCTGAGCTTGAGCCAGGGTAAGGAAGGGCTTTTTCATCTGTAAAGGTTCCTCCATATGGCGGGGTTGTGAAAGCTATCATATAAGATTTTTCGGCGGTTGTCAACTATGAGGAGGGCTTGAACGGCGCTGTGGGGAAAAATTCTGCCGCGCTATTGACAGAAAAAAAGAGGGAACCTATAATTTTCATGAATTGATGTATCATAAAGACAGGCAGCGGGCGGAGCTTTTGCACAGTGTTGGTCCAGCCTACGGCAGAGAGGAGCATAAATGATGAGCAGGATTTATACGTCCGTAGAGCAGCTGATTGGAAAAACGCCCCTGGTGGAACTGACCCATTTGGAGCGGGAGGAGGGCTTGGAGGCCCGCGTCCTGGCCAAGCTGGAGTGCTTTAACCCCGCCGGCTCGGTCAAGGACCGGGTGGCCAAGGCCATGCTGGACGACGCCGAGGCCAGGGGCCTGCTGAAGCCCGGCAGCGTCATCATCGAGCCCACCTCGGGCAATACCGGCATCGGTCTGGCCTCGGTGGCGGCGGCGCGGGGCTACCGGGTTATCATTGTCATGCCCGACACCATGAGCGTGGAGCGCCGGCAGCTGATGGGGGCCTACGGCGCGCAGCTGGTGCTCACCGATGGGGCGAAGGGGATGCAGGGGGCCATCGACAGGGCGGAGGAGCTGGCGAAGGAGATTCCGAACAATTTTATCCCCGGCCAGTTTGTCAACCCCGCCAATCCCGCCGCCCACAGGGCGTCCACCGGCCCGGAGATTTGGGCGGATACCGACGGGAAGGTGGACATTTTTGTGGCTGGCGTGGGCACTGGCGGCACCATCACCGGGGTGGGGGAGTACCTGAAAGAGCAAAACCCCGCGGTGAAGGTGGTGGCGGTGGAGCCGGCGGCCTCCCCGGTGCTCAGCGGCGGGACTGCCGGGCCTCACGGCCTTCAGGGCATTGGAGCTGGCTTTGTGCCTCAGGTGCTCAATACCGATGTATATGATGAAATCATCCCTGTGAAGAATGAGGACGCCTTTGCTGCAGGTAAAAAGGTGGGCCGCTTGGAGGGAATCCTGATGGGCATTTCCTCCGGCGCGGCGGTGTGGGCCGCCGTTGAGCTGGCCAAACGCCCGGAAAACCGGGGCAAGACCATTGTGGCGCTGCTGCCGGACACAGGGGACCGCTATCTGTCCACCCCGATGTTTGGGGACTGAGCCGGAGCGGTGCTGAAAATTTTTCCTGGAATAGAAAAGTTGTAGGTGTCAAATGCCGGTTGATGATGTATAATAAAGCATTAAGATAAAAAATGGCGGGGGAGCAGCGCCGCGTACCAAGGATATCTGCCGAGGAGGAACGCTATGCAACAGGAATGGAAACGGTTGGCGGAGGGCGTGGAGCTGGGAATCAGCCGGACGGACAAGTTTAAAACCGGTCTGCTCAGCGTGACGCTCACCGTTCCGCTGCGCCGGGAGACCGCGGCCGCCGGAGCGCTGATTCCCAACGTGCTCTACCGGGGCAGCAGGAGCTGCCCGGATATCGAGCGGCTGTCCGCCGCCACCGACGCGCTGTACGGAGCCTCTCTGGGGCCGGCGGTGCGCCAGCGTGGGGAGAGCCAGTGCGTCAGCTTTTTGTGCAGCGTGATCGACGACTGCTACGCGCTGGACGGCGCGGCGGTGCTGGAGCCCGCCGCCGCCTTGATGGGCGAGGTGCTGCTGGACCCGGCGACTCAGGAGGGAATCTTCCGGGCGGACTATGTGAAAGGGGAGGGGGCCAACCTGGCCGACCGCATCCGAGCCCGGATAAACGACAAGCGGGGCTGGGCCATTTTCCGGCTGGTTCAGGAGATGTGCGCCGGGGAGGCCTACGCGGTGGACAAGCTGGGCGAGGCGGACGAGGCGCTGGCTATGACGCCGGAGGGGCTGTGGACGGACTATCAGAACCTGCTCAGCCATGCGGGGGTGACGTTTTATTATGGCGGCTCCGCCCAGCTTGAGCGGGTGGAGGAGACGGTGCGGCGGTGCTTTGCGCCGCTGATCACCGCCCGGACTGTTCGGACGCAGTGCCAGGTCCTGGCGGCGCCCAGGGGGGCGGTGCGCACGGTGACGGAGGACATGGACGTCACGCAGGGCAAGCTGGCCATGGGCTTTCGCACCGGAGGAATTACGGAGGGCAGCCCGGACTATCCGGCGCTGCTGGTGCTCAACGCCCTGTACGGCGGCAGCGCCAACTCCCGGCTGTTTTTGACCGTGAGGGAGAAGCTGAGCCTGTGTTACTACGCCTCCTCTATGCTGGACAAGCTGAAGGGGCTGATGGTGGTGTCCTCCGGGGTGGAGTTCCAGGATTTTGACCGGGCGCAGGAGGCCATCCTGGCCCAGCTGGACGAGCTGAGGGCGGGACGCTTTACCCAGGAGGAGCTGAACGCCGCGGTGCGCTCGGTGGTCAGCAGCCTGCGGGGCAGGCGGGACAGCCAGAGTATGCTGGAGGACGACTGCGTGACCAAGCTGGTGTGCGGCCTGAGGCCGGACGGCGGCGGGGAGCTGATCCGCGCGGTGGAGCGAGTGACGGCGGAGCAGGCGGCTGAGGCGGCCAAAAGGATCCAGCTGGACACCATCTACCGCCTGACAGGGAAGGAGGGAGCGCACGGTGGATAAGCTGAACTATACCGCGCTGCGGGAGACCATTTGTCATAGTGTGCTGTCCAACGGCCTGAACATTTACGTGGACGAGCGGCCGGAGTACGGCAAGCAGTTCGCCTTTTTCGCCACCCGCTACGGCGGGATGGATTTGCGTTTTCGTGGGGAGGACGCCAGCTGGATCGACACGCCTCAAGGGGTGGCCCATTTCCTGGAGCATAAAATGTTTGACACCAAGGACGGCAGCGCCCTCCAGCGCATGGCCGCCCAGGGCGTGGACCCCAACGCCTACACCACCCCGTGGATGACCGGCTATTTCTTTGAGGGCACCCAGGGCTTTGAGGACAATCTGCGCACGCTGCTCTCTTTTGTCTCCCAGCCCTGGTTTACCCCGGAGAGCGTGGAGAAGGAGCAGGGCATCATCGCCCAGGAGATTCGGATGTGCGAGGATGACCCGGACCATGAGGTCTACTATCAACTGATGGAGGCCATGTACGCCCACCACCCCATCCGAATCCGCGTGGCGGGGACGGTGGAATCCATTGCCAGCATTACGGCGGACACGCTGTATCAGTGCCATAAGGCGTTTTACCGCCCCGGCAACATGGTGCTGTGCGCGGCGGGGAGTGTGGACCCTCAGCGGGTGGAGGACATCGCCCGGGAGGTATTGGAGCAGGAGCCCTCCTCTGCGGCCGTCACCGACCGGGGCATGGCGGAGCCGCCTGGGGTGGTGCGCAAATACGCCCAGAAGGCCATGGCGGTGTCCATTTCCCTGTTTGAGATCGGCTTCAAGGGGGAACCCGCCCCCAAGGGAGAGGGGCTGCGCCAGCGGCTGCTGGCGGGACTGGTGTGCGACGTGTTATTCAGCGCCTCTGCGCCGCTGTACAGCCGCCTGTATGAGCAGGGGCTGATCAACGGCAGCTTTGACAGCGGTTTTGATATGCTGCCCGGCTGTGCGTTTCTCACCGCCGGCGGCGAGAGCCGGGATCCCCAAAAGGTTCTGGACGAGGTGCTGAAGGAGGCGGAGCGCCTGGGGCGGGAGGGCATTAACCCCGCGCTGTGGGACCGGCTGAAAAAGGCGTCCTACGGCGTGATGGTGCGTCAGCTTAACTCCCTGGAGGGGATGTGCTTCGAGCTGGCCCAAGCCCATTTTGAAGGGGAGGATTTTCTGCGCTTTCCGGAGTGCTTCCAGAGCATCGAGCGCTGCGACGCAGAGGAGCTGCTGCGTACCTGGTGTGTGGAGAGCCGGGCGGCGCTGTCGGTAATTGTGCCGGAGGGCTGACAAAACAGATAAAGAGGAATGACCAATGATTAATACAGTGACGTTTCCTGGCCTGGGGCTGGAGTTTGAGCTGAACCGGGTGGCCTTCTCGGTGTTTGGCCACAATATTTATTGGTACGGGATTATCATTGCCGCCGGGTTTCTTCTGGCGGTGGCCTTTGGGTTGTGGAAGGCGCCCAAGTTTGGGCTGGACCCCGATCAGATCATCGACGCTATCTACGTGGTCGTGCCCATGGCCATCATCGGGGCGCGGCTGTACTATGTGGTGTTTAACCCTGCGGTGTGTTATGAGGCGGACGGCTCCTTCAGCGCGCTGCGGATGATCGCCTTCTGGGACGGAGGGCTGGCCATCTACGGCGGCGTCATCGCCACCGTGATTACCGCCTTCATTTTTTGCAAGGTGCGCAGGGTGGATTTCTGGAGTGGGATGGACATCACTGTGTACGGCCTGCTCATCGGCCAGATGATTGGCCGGTGGGGCAATTTTGTCAATGTGGAAGCCTATGGCGGCCTCACCGACCTCCCCTGGCGGATGAGCTCGGTGTCCATCGCCAATGAGCTGTGGCGGGACGGATTGCTGGAGTCGAACCTGGCCTATGAGAGCGTTTTGGACGGAACGCTGGGTGTACACCCCACATTTTTGTACGAGTCCCTGTGGAACCTGTTGGGGTTTATCCTGCTGTTGCTGCTGATGAAGGCGGGGAGAAGGTTTAACGGGCAGATGTTTCTCAGCTACGTGATTTGGTACGGTCTGGGCCGGGCGGCCATCGAAGGGCTGCGCACCGACAGCCTGTACTTTTTCGGTACCCCCATCCGCTCCTCCCAGATGCTGGGCATTGTGTCGGCGCTGGTGGCCATCGGGCTGTATATTCTTCGCCTGAAAACCGCTGGGCCGGCGTCTCTCCCGTTTGTAAAGGTGGCGGCGTCTGGGCCGGAAGGGACGCCGGAGGCTGCGGAGGGGGTTGCGGCCTCAGAGGAGGCCGCCCCGGAGATGGTGCAGAGCGGGCCGGAGTGTCCCGCTGAGGAGGACGCGGAGGCGGAGAACATAAAGGAGGAGACAGACCATGTCGGCGAAAATCATTGACGGAAAGGCCCTGGCGGCCAAGGTGAAGGAAACTGTTTGGGCGGAGGCGGAGGCGCTGCCCCGCAAGCCGGGGCTGGCGGTGGTGCTGGTGGGGGACAACCCCGCCTCCCGGGTATATGTGACCAGCAAACGGAAGGACTGCGAGGAGTGCGGCTTTTACAGCGAGGAGTACGCCCTGCCCGCCCAGACCACTCAGGCAGAGCTGCTGTCCCTGGTGGATAAGCTGAACGGACGGGAGGACATTGACGGCATTCTGGTGCAGCTGCCTCTGCCCCAGGGGCTGGACGAGAAGCAGGTGCTGCTGGCCATCGACCCTGCCAAGGACGTGGACTGCTTCCACCCCTTTAACGTGGGGCAGCTTACGATAGGCGACCCGGTATTTCAGCCCTGCACCCCCGGCGGTGTGATGGAGATGCTCAGGGAATACGGCATCAATCCGGCTGGGAAGCGGTGCGTGGTGCTGGGCCGGTCCAACATTGTGGGCAAGCCTATGGGACTGCTGCTGCTCCATGCCAACGGCACGGTGGTTACCTGCCACTCCAAAACGCCGGATATGGCGGCGCTGGCCGCGTCGGCGGACATTTTGGTGTCCGCCGTGGGCAAGCGGGGACTGGTCACGGGGGACATGGTCAAGGAGGGCGCGGTGGTCATCGACGTGGCCATGAACCGCAACGATGCGGGTAAGCTGTGCGGCGACGTGTGCTATGAGGAGGCCGCGGAGAAGGCATCTTACATCACTCCGGTGCCCGGCGGCGTGGGTCCCATGACCCGGGCCATGCTGATGAAAAACACCCTGACGGCGGCCAAGCTGCACCAGGGACAATAAGGCGTACCCGTGAAGCGGGCGGACGGCGGCGGCTGTCCGCCCGCTTTTCAAAAATATTTCCCCCCGCCGTCAACAATCCACCCCCGCCGATTGTGTAATAGGCAGAAGGATGAGAGGAGGTGTTCCCCGTGGAAGATCACACGTGGTCAAGGGACGCGCTGGCCGGCCTCTACCAGCGGCGCTTCGGCATGGTCTATCAGATCTGCCTGGTGCTGATGAAAAACGTGCCCGACGCGGAGGACGCCGCCCAGACCGTCTTTCGCAGGGTAATGGAGCGGGGCCAGGTCTTTCGTGATCCGGAGCACGAGAAGGCATGGCTCATCGTCGCCGCCCGAAACGAGTGCCGCAACCAGCTCAAGCACTGGTGGCGCACCCGGCGGGCGGGGGAGGAGGCGCTGGAGTCCCTTACCTGGGAACAGCCGGAGGACCGGGAGGTGTGGGATCAGGTGGCGGCGCTGCCCGAGGCCCACCGGCTGGCGCTCTATCTCCACTACTATCAGGGCTACACCACTGGGGAGATGGCGGAGCTGCTGGGGGAAAACCCCTCCACGGTGCGCTCCCGGCTGGTCCAGGCCCGGCGGAAATTAAAACTCAAGCTGGAGGAGGAAGGTTATGGACAGGCATGAATTGAACCGGATGTTTGATGCACTCACCCCCGCCCCCGGGCGGGAGGAGGAGCTGCTGGACGGGCTCCTCCGGGACAGCAGAAGGAGGAAAAATCCCGTGAAAAATTGGAAACGGATTGCCATCGGATTGGCGGCGGCGGTGCTGCTGGTGGGGACGGCGGCGGCTGCCCACTATGCCGGCATCAGTATTGTAGACAGCCGGGAGGAGACCGGAGATATTTGGCTTGCCGGGGGGATTGCCTACTATCCTGTGGACGAACTTTCGGAGGAGGCGAAAGCGCTGGCGCCGAAGGACGCGCTGAGCGCCGGGAAAGTCTTTGAGTCCTGGCAGGAACTGGAGGACTTTCTCGGGATCGACCTGATGAACAACCCGCTGCTGGACAAATCTCCCGCGAAGCGGTACTCCATTATGCATACGTTCCAGGATGGCCGATCGGTGAAAGGGCATTTTGTGCTTATGGCAGATTCCGAATTGACCTCATTTGAGGCAAACGGCTGCTATGAGATTGGCGAGCTTGATATCAATGTGGATGCGTATTTGTATACGGACAAAATGGAGCAGCTGGGAACCTTTACGGAAAACTTTATAGGTTATGTGTTCTCGGACGATACGCAGGTGAGCTGGGAGGGCTATACCACGGCCGGCGGGGTGGAAGCCCAGGTGATGGAGATTCAACGCCCCGAGGGGGTACGAAACAGCGCGGTTGGAGCAGTTTCCTTCAACGGTATTCCTGTTGTGGTGCGGGTTCACACTGAAGGAAATACGCAGGAGGCCCGCCAGGTTCTCCTTCAAATTCTGGACAGCTTCCAGTGAGCAAAGCCCGCCCCGG
>OFGP01002349.1_pt1 | contig 11243 bp, 8 predicted proteins | sample 1521781 | NCBI WGS metagenome assembly OFGP01 (sample SAMEA3504113, study PRJEB24116) | mouse gut metagenome | biome: mouse gut; feature: mouse-associated habitat; material: faeces | place: Denmark | collected 2011 | reverse complement strand
CCGCCGTCGCCTCCTACCCACAGGTTGTCCTGCTTCAGAGGGAAGCTCCGAGAGGTATTCATAAATGCCGTCCCCCGCGCCTCTCATCCGCCGGCCGCTTTCTGTGGGTTCCCTGGCAGTCACTACTTGTTCTCTTCATCGCTGCTGCATACAGGTATTTTATGCGGGAAACGCGGGGTTGTCAAGTAAAACCTGTTTTTTACAGCTACTTTTTCAAAACTGCCGCAATTCCCTGCTCAGCTCCCCATCCATATATCCAATATGCCTTAAAAACAAATCCAGCATGCTTGCGATTGTTGACCAATTTCCCTGATCAGACTGAATCAGCACCCCATACGTATCTTTTCCCACGCCTGCCGCCAGCAGCCCCCCTGCACCTGTTTTTGCAATCAGATTTTTGTGAGAGCTGACAACTGTTGATAAACAGCCATCCCCTTCCAACATACAGGGATTCTTCCATATTGCTCCTTTATGTTGGATGATCGATTTATGAACTGCAGGAAGTAGCACATTCCCTTCGTACATCATGTTTTTATACATAACAGCAAGATTTTTCATTGGCAATATAAAAGAAGGGATACCGCATCCATCCGGCGTCAGGCCGATACTGCCCTTCGGATACTCACTGAATACAGACATCAATTCCAAAATCCATTGTTGTACCGGGCTGTCCTGGATCTCATACCGGACTGTCCTTCCTGTCAATTCCCGTTGTGCCAGCATTATCCCAATATGATTTCCTGCACATGGATGATACAGCTTTCTTTTGGGAATATGCTTCTTTCTCCATAATTCACAGGCTATTTTTCCGGCCGGAGCAGCGGTATTCAGTCTGATCTCCTCCTCCCTGATTCCGGTCTTCTTTAACAGCCGTTCCAGAACGCGTACCTGCTGCTCCTGAGCCAGATGGGAGGATGACATGATCGTTAGTTCTGCGCTGTCCAGACCATATTTTTTATCCAGTCCCAATAAATATACTGGGAGCACCTGAATCAGTTTTGCTGTCGACCTGGCCGCTATTTTCTTATTCCAATTCCCCATACAAAAAATAATTCGGGAACTGAGGTCCACTGCCACCATATTTCCAACCAGCTTCTTTACTTCTTTTGTCATCCATCATTCCATCCACTTTGTTTTTTCTTTCATATCTGCCCTTCTCTTTCCCTCCGTCTGTCCTTTTCCAAAGGCTGCCGCTGCAACAAAAGGATATTCCAGGACCAGATAATTTTTCAGGGCATCATGCGCATACAGTACGTCACACATCCAAAGACTTGATAAACCGCATTCGGTCGCTGTCAACAGCATATTCTGCACCGCTGCGCCAATCGACTGCAGGTCTGCCGCTTCAAACCCTCTGGCGTGGAGTTTCCAGCCCATCTCTTCTCCATGCTCATTTCTCTCGTCGCAGATATATTCCACAAATACAAGCATGGAAACATTGCGGATGATCTCCGCGGTCTGCGCCGCCATTTCCAGATCAATACTTCCCTTGTTCTCTTTTGCGCGTTCCGTCTTCAACTTTTCGATCTCGGTCATCATCAAGTCCGCAATGCCATTCAACTTTTCCGGTGTATCCACCACTGTAAAATGCCAGGGCTGGCGGTTTTTTGGCGAAGGTGCCTGCAAACCGGCGGCCAAGATCCGCTTTTGCAGTTCCTTTTCTATCAAATAGCCTGACTGAAACCCCCGCGTGCTTTTCCGTTGGCAAATCACCCGTTCCATCGGCGACATTGCTGTCATTTTTTCTTTCCTTTCACAGATGGCAGCAAATCGCTCCTGGTCTTCCCGTGTGGCAAATTCAATCCGGTCTGCAAACATGCCCAGATGACTGCATGCATGGTTATCCTCCCATTCCACATTGATTACATACAGGTCCTTCATCTGTGTATCGCGAAAACTGCAGCGCCGGAATCTTACATTTACCAGCATGATGTCGTTCATGATTGCCTCGTCGAAAATACAATCCGTAAAGCATACGTTGCGTATCTGGGAACCGGTCATATTCGCTCCGGCAAATTCGGTTTTTGTCACTTCCTTTTTCTCCTGCTTCTGACCTCCAATCAGCAAAATCTCCATAAGATTTGCGTCTCTGAAAAAGCAGTTTTGAATGTCCGCGTAGGAAAGATCCGCTTTGTTCATGATTGCGTTGTCAAAATGACAGGACTGTAAATTTGTCCCGCTGAAGCAGCTGTTATCCGCATAGGCACCTTCGAAAGAACAGTTTGACATTTGGGAATCTGTAAAATTCGCCTTTGCCATACGGGCCTTGTGCGCTTCACAGTTACTCCAGCTTGTGTAGATTCCCGCCGCATTCTCCAGATTGGCATAATGAAACTTGCATGTTTCAAGAGATGCTCCTGTAAGCACTGCACTCCCAAAATCCGCATAGTCAAAATCACATCCTGAGATCTTCGCATGCGCCAGCAGAGCCTGACTGAAAACAGCACTTTTAAAGTTCACGTTTTTTATCCTGCAGTCAACGAAATTAGCCCGATTGCAGGAAACTTCTTCAAACTGATAACATATACCTTCCTCTGTCACCCCTCCGATTTCATTTGCATTAAAATCAACATCTGCAAAAACTGCACGTTTAAAAACCGATCCTGCTGTAATCGAAAAGCCGTAAAATTTTGCTCCGGTATACACAGCATTTGAACTCTCTACATCTTCCAGCCCCACATTATGGAATAATACCCCTGTAAAATCCGTACCCTCCAGGTTCGCTCCGCGAAAATTGCAGTCTGACAAAGCAGAGTTTCGAAAAGAAACCCCGGACAAATTAGAATCCTTTCCCCCAAACGACAGCCGGCTGAAGCTCTGGTCCATCAACCGCTCTTCTTTCAGGATATATCTCTTCAGATATTCCAGAAGTTCTCTGATTGCAGCGCTGACCTGACTGATCTCTTCTGTACGCAAAAGCGCTGTTTTCTGACTTGATTCCTCTTTGTACCGCCAGAATTTTTTTACAAAAGCCTCTTCCAGCGTCCATCTTTTTTCTGCGGATTTGCGGGCGCACAGATAGCTGTCCCGCAGTTCCAGCAAATCAAAATAGTTATCGCACATTCGTTTCGTTTCGGAGCTTGCACCGGTTTGCTTTGACGAAAAGACCGCGCTTAACATTTCCTTTTTCTGCTGTGGATGCCGGTATTCTACCTCATGATTTTTCAGGATTTGATCTATGATCGTTTCCAGATCTCCGATTTCTTTGATGTTTTGATTTTCCTGATAATAGACGTTCTCAAGCAGAATTTTTATATCGTCTGACAGACAAATCGTTTCCTTCAGTTTCCGGCTGATCTCTCCTGCATGCTGATAAGCCCTCTTGCGCAATATTGCCTCATAATTAATTACCAGATACGTAAAATACAAAAGGAACACGGTATCAAGCAAAGAAGCGGCAGCAATACAATACCGCATCCAGGCAATCCCGCATACTGGCAGACTGCCGTTGTCCACAATCAGACAAAGTACCGCGCAGGTCCCCGTATACCCGGACAGCAGGATCAGCCAGCCAGTCCTCTTTGCAACGATTATATCAATCAGCGCCTTTTCATACCGCTCTCTTCCGTTCAGCGCCCCGATCAGAAAAATATATGCAGTAATTGCCAGCGCAATCAACGCCAGATTGACCGTCATCAGTGTGGTAAATAACGTAGTGGACACCGTCATTACACGAACGCCGCCCGCTCCAATATCCGTATAATAGCTGACATTTACCAGTTTACTTGCCGGACAGAGCCAATCCCCAATGCCAAACATCCACATCAGGCCTCCGGAAATAATAAGAAGCCATATCACATACCCCTTCCAAAAGCATTTTGACTGTTCCCTGCTGTTTTTTCCATAGCGATACAGACAGTATATGCCTGCCAGAAAAAGGAGGATACCTGTCCACACCCATCCCGAATTGTTGAGGCTCAGAAATTTCATCTGTTATACTCCTCCATACAGTTTCTCATCTACACTGCCCTGGCAGCTGCACGACACCTGACTTTTTACCTCTTTTAACAACGCCGCCCGCGAAGATGCGTCAAAATCATTCATAAACCGCCGGTAAAATTCCATCAGCACCGGCCGGCACTGATCGCATGCTTCCGGCGGAAGGATATCCAGATCATTCCCGGCATCCTGCCGGTCCCCATACCAGGAGACGGCTGTCCTTCCAAGCTGCTCTTCTGTCAGCTTTCCTAAAAGTTTGATCAGAAGCCAGTGGGATACCCGTTCATATTTTCCGGTCTGATACAACTCCCACAGTTTCGTGCCAGGTTTTATGTTTGCCGGAAAGATCACCACTTCGTGAGCCCCATGTCCATACGCCCAGTTCACAGCCTCCAGTGCATCCTCTAACTGCTCTTTTACGGACAGCCCTGGTGCACCCAGAAAAACATTCAGAATAATCTCCATCTGTACATCTGCAATGCCATGCATGACCTGTTTCAACTGCCCCAGATCCATCACCTTATGAAGGCTGTGTTTCAAAACATTCGGATTGGAAGATTCAAACCCCATCTCTATGGCAACCGTTTTTCCTGGAAGCATATTCTTCAGTTCATACAGGATCCCCCTGGAAACCGTCGTGTAGTGTGTCTCGAAAATAATATATTCGATATCCGTGTTCTGCAGATATTGAAGAATCTTCATCAGAACAGTCCGGCTCATCTCGGAGCCATCCAGTATACTGCCGCACGTCCCCAGCAACAGTCTGCGCGGCACTGGTCTGCCTCTCAGCACATGATCCAGAATCTCCACCGCTTCGGTTTCCGTCACATTATCTCCTGCACCATAATCACACATCATGCAGTATCCCTGTTTTCGGAATCTGCATCCGCAGCTTTCAAAACAGATATGCACAAAATCTCCTCTGCCCCAGACACTGCTGCCCGAAATCTTTCTGGAACTGTGCCATGGTCCATGACCCGAACTGTTTTTTTTACCAATATTCATTGTTACATCCTTTTCCATCCCAACTGATACAAGGATTCCGTCTCCCCGGGCGCTGCAAATGTCAGTGTATTGTTCCGGCAGGCCGGACATTGCGGTCCTAAAGTAAGTCCATACCGCCTGCAGATCCTTTCACTTTTTTCCATCACTTCATACAGCCATTCGTCCGAAGGCGGAATCATTTCCCCCAGTTCTGTCCCCGGGATCGGACGAAACACGGATAAGATTGGCGCCACACCTCTCCGGCAAATCAGCTCAATCCCTTCCAGCAGCGAATCCATCGGCTCCAGCCCCACAATAAACGCACACCGTACTGCTCCGTTTTTTCCTGCCAGAGATACCGCGGCATCAAAAGCATCTAAATATCTTTTCAGAGGAATACATCCTTTTCCCGGCATATATTTTTTTGCCAGCCCTCTATCATATATTTCCAGATTAAACGCAAATTCATTCACGCCCGCATGATAATACTCTTTTACTGCCTCAGGATCCGGCGGCAGACACATAAGATAAACCGGCATATCCGTGTATTTTCGGATCCGCTCACACATATGAAGAATAACCGGTCGTTCTTTTCCGATATCATTTGACAGGCCTCCGATCAGAATATGCCGAAAGGGCAGATCCCCGGAACGGAATACCAGATCAATTGCCTCTAATATTTCGTGTTCTCCAAAATGATTACGAATTCCTTCTGCTTCGCAGAAACGGCACGCAAGGCCATGCTCCGGAAAGGTACAGTACGCATTGTTCTGAAGACGGAGCCTGTCCGTCGCCAGAAAGCAGATCTGTTCTATTACATTTTCATGCAGCCGCGGGTCCGGCGCAAAGGACTGTTTTCTGTCATAGTCTGCTGCAAAAAGAGGCTGTCCATAAAATTTCAGACACAGTCCGTCTTTCTGTTCATTTATATCAATTTCAAACGGAGAAAGCCCTGTCAGCTTTACATAGAGGGGACAGTTTATATAGATTCCGTTTACATATAAATCTAAAGAACAGTATGTACCAATTCTCATTTTCCCATGAACGGCAATGTATTCAGAAGCTTTTCTGCTCAGAACTGCCCCTCTGTTGATCACTGCTGTTTTCACTGCTGACCAGTCCAGCGCCAAAATTCTTTTCCGCCACTCAGCGGAACATACACCAACATTTGGATGCAGCCTGACAGATCTGTCCTGATTGCACACGCTCAGAATATTGGTTTGAAAGATCAGAGAAAACTGATTCGCATAGGGTTCTGCCTCCTGAAACGGATCATACCCATCCTGTTCAACCGATACGACTGTCTTTTCTCCCGCAGCCGCCCGGAACATATGCCTGGAATGAATTCCTTCTGCCTCGTTCACACACGTATACAGACTGTAGGGCACTCTTAGCTGTTCTGCTTTATTTTTTAATTCAGCCAGATGCATTGGTTCATAAAAGGCATCATAATTCAGCTTCTGTAAGGACGGAAGGCCGTTGTCGGAAAGTGCTCTGTTCAGCAAAATGGAAGAACCCTGAAAACGGTTATTAATCTCCAGAAAACAGATCTCCTGCCCGGATATGATGGCATCCATCCCCATAACTCCCCTGTAGCCAAGCGATTGTATCTTTTGCGCCAGCCTGCCGGACAGTTCTCTCAGCTTTTCTTTTAAATCCTCACTCAGCTCGGCAAATGTCACAAAATCTGCGCCGCGATACAAAAGCCTGTGATTTCCTTCCTGTATGACTTGAACCGATGCTGGGAAAAATATGATACCATAATCAGAAATAATAGTATGAAGATTTACAGATATATTATCTGTCAAATACCCTGAAACCAGATATTCTTCTTCTTTCTCCAGTTCTCCAAACACAGACGAAACATTCTCTGAAGTCATCAAATAGGTCCCATAGCCGCCGGATGCAACCATTTTTTGAATCACATATGCATCATATTTTTCGAAAGAAGGTATTTGACGAAGTTTCTCCCATTTGCAGAATTCACCCTTTATCTGCTCAGTCTTAAGCAGCGGAACAATGCCATCTGCAATTTTACGGAACTCCAGTTTATCATTGAGCCGCGCCATGAGTTTTTCGTCATTCAGGCACAGCGAATGCGCAATAATTTCTTCCGGAGCACCAATCACACAATTCGGATTATAGGACATAAACCGACATTCGGGATCTCTTCTGATCTGCTCCATCTGCCAGTCTAATATAAAACGGGAGGCCTTTTCACTGTATGCATTATGGTCAATCCGTACAGAATTATTTTTGCAAAAAGAATGGTTCTTTCCCTCATTCGATCCATAATATGTCACAGAACCCTCAAACAAATCCCCTGTATATGCAATATCTGATTCCCGTGGACCTATCCAAAACAGTTTTTTCACTTTTCCGTTCCTCTCTAATCATCCTTTTATCCTTGGATGAACCTGTACATTTTTCTTTTTATAGTATCACATAGATGATATTTTATCAACGCAACAATGATTTGGTGACTTCTGGTTACTCTGCCATAGGAAATGTTAAAACTTCCCGAAAATACCGAATCCAATTCCCCCCAATCACTTTCTTCACATCTTCTTCTTCCATCCCTCTCTGAAGAAGCGCCGCCGTAAGCTTTGGGACCTGGCTGTGATTGCCCAGACAGTCATGATATTCTATAGTATTCCCATTGGGATACTTAGGTTCTGCTTCCGTATAAGAATCGCAAAAATCCAGTCCCAAACCTACTTTATCAATACCGATCAGCGACGCTTCATGCTCCACATGCCGGCATAGCATCTCTAGGGGATCTTCTCCTTCCATGCAGCCGACGATCAGATCACAGCCGTTCAGTCCCATCATGCCGCCTCTGCTGCCCAGTTCCTTCATCTGTCCGTCGCTCAGATTCCGATAATTAAAAAAGACGCTCTGACTGTTGGAATGCGTGGCAATAAAGGGCTTTTTTGCAATCCGGCACACATCCGCAAACCCGTCGTCATTTAAGTGACTGACGTCCAGGAACATGGACAACCGCTCCAGCTCCTCTACAGCCGCTTTTCCCTCCGGGGAAAGGCCCCCCGGTATCTGCTGCCGCTGACCCGCTTTGCAGCAGCCGTTTGCCAGGGCGTTGCGGCGACTCCAGGTCAGAGAGGCGCCCCGCACCCCCAGCTCCCGCAGGATGCGCAGAAGTCGAAGATCTGTTCCGATGCAGTCCAATCCTTCCATATATAGCAGAATGCCGATCCGATCCTCCGAAAGAACCCTGTTAAGGTCCCCGGCGGACCGGACCAAAAAGAATTCTTCATTTTGATCCACCGCTTCCTGCAGGACGCTGATCTGATCCAGCGCCGCCCGGAGTCCTCCCTCGGGAAGCTGATCATCTCTTAAATACACCGAGGAAACGATCAGGTTAAAACCTGCCTCCCGCAGATGGTTAAGATAATGGGTCCGAAGCGGATTCTTCTCCCCGTTTATAACCCGGAAATACAGTTCTCCTGCCAGATCCAGGTGGGCGTCCACCACCGGACTGCTCTGATGGAGCTGCCTTGCCGCCTCCATATATTTTTCTTCGATCTTCATCCTGTCACCCCTTCTTCTTCCGCTGCATATGCTGATACCAGACAATATTTTCTCACAGGTCATTGTATGAACATCCTGATTGCCGGTATTCCGGAAAACACAAAAAATTACGAGTGTGCCCTGTCCCGCTGCCAGGTTTCCTTCTGCACGGAGCTCTGCCCAAAATCCCTTTCTTCCTATGATAAGCTCCTGCTGCCGGGCGGCGGAGATATGGACCCGTCCTGGTTCGGACAGAAGAATCTTGGCTCTGATTCTTTTGACCACGCTCTGGACAAAGCCCAATTTGCCCTCATTGACGCCTTTATCCGGGCCGGAAAGCCAATCCTTGGCATCTGCAGAGGCCTACAGCTCCTCAACGTCTATTTCGGCGGAGATCTGATCCAGGACCTGCCCACGGCACAGCGCCACCGCCGCCTGCAAGAGGATCAGACACACCCGGCCCAGTGTGAGGAATCGTCCCTCCTTGCCCGCCTTTTCGGCCCTTCCTGTCTCGTAAACAGCGCCCATCACCAGGGCTGCGGCCGAATTGGCCGGGACCTTAAGGTGACCCAGACAGCAGAAGACGGGGTCGTCGAGGCCCTGGAACATCTGGTAAGACCCAATATTCTGGGCGTTCAGTGGCACCCGGAGCGCACAAGTCTTCTGTCTAGTCAAGAAAGTCTGGCCGACGGAAACCTGCTTATCCGTTATTTCGCAGAGCAACTGTGATCTCGCGGACCACGCCCCGGATATCCAGCTTCTCGGCGTCGACAACCAGATGAGCGTACCGCTCATACAACGGCACGCGCTCCTTCATCAGACCCCGAAGTGTCTGCCCATCTTTGAGCACCACTCCCCGCTCATGAAGATCGCCCAGCCGCTCTTCCAGACTCTCATATGGAAGCTTCAGATATACTACCGTGGAAATCTCCCTCAGATGCTCCATGGCCTCCTGCCCATAGACAGCACTTCCGCCCGTGGCGATCACTGCCCGCTTTACAGAAAGCCCGGCATTCACCTGGTTCTCAATCGCCAGAAATCCTTCATCCCCATGTTCACTGATCAGTTCATGGAGCAGCTTTCCGGTCTGCTCCTGGATCTCCAGGTCAGAATCCACAAACCGGTATCCGAGCACCTTTGCCAATACCACGCCCACCGTACTTTTGCCCGCTCCGGGCATGCCAATTAATGTAATCGTATCTTTTTTCATTCTTCCTTCAGCCTTTGTGGAATTTTTATTGTTATCGCCAGATCCGGAAGGTCCGGACCAGCCAGGCCATCACCCGGTAGCGGAGATCCTCCAGTTCCCGGGACGCCTGTTTTAATTCTTTTCGGATCTCCAGGTGCTGCGGGCAGAGCCGTTCGCACTTGCCGCATCGGATGCATCCGGACGCCGGGTTCTGATTTTTCCGGAAAGCCGTCGTCATCAGATACTCCTTCCTGCCCGCCTTCGGCCGCTCCGTGTACATCTCGTTGTAGCAGCGGAAAGTTCCCGGAATATCAATTCCCTGAGGGCAGGGCATACAATAGCCGCAGGCTGTACAGCCTACCTTGACCTTCCGCCCGATCTCCTTACGAACCTTCTCATAAAGCTCCTGGTCTCCTTCTGTCAGCACTCCAGCTTCTGCCCTGCCAGCTGAGCGCACATTTTCGCGCACCATCTCCACCGAATTCATGCCGGAAAGCACCACCGTCACTCCCTCCTGATCCCAGAGCCAGCGAAATGCCCACTCCGCCAGAGACCTGCCAGGATCCGCCTGTAAAAAGAGCGCCTTCGCCTCCCGTGGAAGAAGGTCCACCAGTTTCCCGCCCCGCAGAGGCTCCATAATCACCACCGGAATCCCTTTCTGCCAGGCATACAAAAGCCCCTCCCTTCCCGCCTGGGTATGCTCATCCATATAATTATACTGGATCTGGCAGAAATCCCAGTCATACGCATCCAGAAGCTTCTTAAAATTTTCTGAATTCCCATGATACGAAAATCCAATGCTGCCAATCTGCCCCGTCCGCAGTTTCTCCTCGATCCATTCCAGCACTCCCTTCTCCTTCAGGACCTCCCAGGTATCCGCATCATTCAGCATATGCATCAGATAATAATCTATATAGTCCGTCTGCAGACGATGTAACTGTTCCTGAAAACACCGCTCCAGCCCTCCGCGGGACTTGATCAGATAATGAGGCAGCTTCGTCGCAAGATACACCTGTTCCCGAAGCCCGTTCCGCTTCAGAATCTCCCCAAGCACCGCCTCGCTCCCATGATACACATACGCCGTATCAAAATAATTCACCCCGCCCCGGACAGCCTCCAGGATCTCCTCCTCCGCCTTCCTAAGATCTATCTTCCCATTCCGCTTCGTAAACCGAAGGCAGCCATAACCAAGCACCGAAAGGGCCGTCCCCTTCCTGTCCTTCCGATACTGCATCCCTTGCCCCTTCTTCCTTTCTTCCCTTTCCACGCACTGCACCCCCAATTTCCAACGCTCTAAAATCTCTCCTCAACTCCATCCAGTCTACCAGACCCCGCCCCCCGCGTCAATACCGCCAGCCAGCCCTTTCCTGTCCGCTCCACAGCCCCTGTTCGGCAGCGCAGACATCCAGAAACCTCACCCACCCCGAATTCCCCCAACACCTTTTCATGCACATTGACGCCAAAAACCAGCCGGAGCGGGCGAAGAGATCCCCGTGCAGATCCAGGGCGGCGCCTTCGCGAGCTAAACGCCAACTTCGACCAGCGACGCTCGGGAGAGCCCTCGCGCCGGGTCTGTGTAGGCGCTGGATCTCGCGAAGGCTAA
>OFGP01002344.1_pt1 | contig 11268 bp, 8 predicted proteins | sample 1521781 | NCBI WGS metagenome assembly OFGP01 (sample SAMEA3504113, study PRJEB24116) | mouse gut metagenome | biome: mouse gut; feature: mouse-associated habitat; material: faeces | place: Denmark | collected 2011 | reverse complement strand
AAATCAATAGTAGTGGTGCAAAAAGTGAGACAAACTTCTCGACACATTTCGACACAAATGGAGGATACTATGCCAAAACCAAGAACTACATCAGGTGAAAAGAACTTGATCAGTAGCCGCCTTATTGAACTAAGGAAACAGCAGAACCTTTCTCAGCGTGACCTTGCCCATAAGCTGCAGCTTGCCGGATATGATATGGACAAGAACGTAATCACGCGCATTGAGACCAACAAGCGGTATGTGACCGATATTGAACTGCGGGCTTTATCAGAGGTGCTGGGCGTCAGTTATGCGTTTTTGATTGACGGAGAAGATAAATAGCGAAAATCGGGTTTCTAACAATCTCTCCAAATACGCTAATTTTACTTAACAAAAAGGACATGGAGAGGCTTTACTCCCATATCCTTTTCTACTTTATCGACTTTTTGTAACTGCTTGCTTTTTCCCACTGGTACGCTGGAATTATTTAATCTGAAATACCTTCTTCGACTTTATCAAGAATGTATGATGTGAATTTACCTTCCACACTATCACTTGGGAAATCTTCTTCCAGCTCTACCTTCATACTTTCAAATTCTTGTTGCAGTTCTTCCTTTTCTTCTGCTGTCAAATCGTCCCAATTTTTATTATTAGCATATGTGCAACCACTCAAGTTGATTGCAATCATACCTAATATAGCCAAAGCAAGAAACTGTTTTTTGATTATTCTCATAACTATCTCCTTTTTACAAAATACATTTACTAATTCACTCACACAAATTTTAGCGAAACCCACATAATCAAATTCAGGAAGCCAAAGCCAGCCATATCCTCACTTCAAACCACGCGTTTTCCTCAGAACGGCAGAGCAGCCATCCGCCCATGCCTTTTACAAGGTACTCCGCAATATACATACCCATTCCGGAGCCTTCTTTTTCTTTTGCATTCTGCCCCCTGAAATATTTCTGTGTCAGGAAGATTTCCTCATCCTTCTTTACACCTTTCCCAAAGTCCTTAATGCTGATGCAAAGGCATTCATCCTCAAACCAGGAACAGACTTCTATCTGCGTATCCGCATATTTGTAGCTGTTGGAGATGATGTTGTCCGCTACCTGCATAAACCGTACCTGATCGGCCATGACAAGGCACTCCGGTATCTCAAAATCCTTTATCCGTTTCCTGAAATCTGCCTGCCGCAATGCTTCCCCTATGGCAGAGCTTCCCAGCTCCTTCGGTCTTACCTCCAGCCTTTCCAGCTCATCCAGCATACTTGTGTGGAGGTTATGGATCATCCCGTTTATCTGGTTCGTTTTCTGCGTAATCGTCTCAAATTCCCGGCGGAGTTCGTCAGAACCTGTCGTAAGGGACTGGTACTCGGCAATCGCCTGAATGGAAGCCACAGGGTTTTTAATGTCATGGCTGATGGAAGCGATCACTTCACGACGCCTCTTATCCGCCTCCTGCTCCCCTTTTCTCGCATAGAGCAGTTCTTCCCTCATAATGTCAAAACTCTCCGAAAAAGCCCCAAAGGATGCACTGCAGTCCACCGGAATATCCAGGTTGCCCCTGGCTATCTGTCCGGCAAGATCATTCATCCTCTTTACCGGATCAAATATGTGCTTCCATAAATAGAAAACAGCAAGGATGTCTTTCAGCAGAAATATGGCAAGGAACGCCAATGCCCAGACACCGACTTTCCTTTTAAGATCATCCTCCCCGTTATTGATAGGTTCATCGGCAAATACCACCTCCGGATTGTTGATCAGCGCCCTTACAATGCCTGCCCTTCCCATCTGTCCGCCTGAGATCTGCGAGGGATACTTCCCCCACTCTTTTTCAGCAAGGCCAACTTCCGCAAAAAGCTTCCTTCCCTTCTCCACTACCTGCTTTTTATTCCTGTTCGCAAGCAGCCCGCTCACCAGCACATTGTCCATGAGACTCATGCTGCCAATCAGGCAGACCTGCTGGAAAACAAAGCCGCAGTTTTTCTTCCGAAATTGTGCTAACTGCCTTTCTGAATATTTTGAAAAGTTGGTGTCCTTAAAATAAACCTCCCCCATGCTTGCTCTGTCCATTCCTGACAGGATATGGAGTAAAGTTGACTTTCCTGAACCGGAAGGTCCCATAAAAACAGTAAAGTCTTTATAAAATATCTGGATATCCATGTTTTTGATCACATGCTGGGGCACTTCCCCATTCATGTAGCTCTTACACAGTTTGTTTGTTCTGATTACAGCATTTGTGTTCCTTTCCATATATTCCATCCCTTCTGTATTGCTTTCAGCCGAAATACAAATTTTTTATTTGCTATAGCATATCACTCATAATCTTAACTGTCTTTAACAGGAATCTTAACAATTCTTAACTGCAGGCATTCTTTATAGTCATTATACATGATTTACTTTTTTTAGAAAAAGAATTTTCTGATATACAGATTTTTCCCCCGAAAGACAGATAGAAGACAGGGGAAGGCACTTGAAAAACCTCCCCCTGTCTTATTTGTTTTGCCAATCACGCTTCTACTTTTAACCTTGCTTCATATTGCAGTCTGTTATAAGCATTGCTCTCAATAGGTTGTACCTGAATACTATTTAGCAAAATGTCATACTCTATTAAACCACAGGAATATCCAAAGTAAATAACATCATACTTATCTCTATATTCGTTTAAAACCTCATCAAAGCAGTTTTTTAATTCTTCAAGATGTATAGGTATTGGTGGTTCGTCATAAAAAACAAATAATCCTACTTTCTCAAAACCTTGCTGCCTATACGACGCTAACTTTTTCATTTTCTTTCTTACGGCATCCTGAAAAATCAATTTTTCACTGTCACCGTCTTTCACTGGATATGTTAAACCCAGTTCATTAACTTTTGCGCCATTATTTTCAATAATCTGTTTTCTACGCTCTTTCTCTTCTAAACTACTTTCTATACGATATTTTGCAAATTCGCCCTCTATCTGCGCCTCTTCTTTTGTAACAGCTTCTGTAACCTCTATTCCTATCACTTTATTCTCGTCTCTGATATCAGGCGCATCATACACATTAAATCTAACATATGTATCGCCATAGCAATATTGTAAGATACCTAACGCAAGGAACTCCACATACTTTTTTCTATAACGAGATGTCAGTGGTTTTTTAAATGGAAACAGCTCATTAATCATATCTTCACTATTCATTTCAAATTCTCCCAATTATTCATACACAACAAATTACTCATATATATTTAGTTTTCATCCTCCGTGTAAGGCGACATCCCCATTTCTTCCCATGTGACCCCATAAGGCGCACCACCAGAAGTATATCCTGCTATATAATAAAAAGTCTCATCCTGATCCTCATGAAATACCGGAATATCCTTCTGCATTCTTTTCTGCTCACGGAGCCTTTTCCTTTTTGCCTTTTTAGCCCTCTGTATATCCTGATAGGCTTTTACTGCCACCTTTTCTCTATCAATCTGCTCTTTCGTTAAAGATACGCCTAACATCTGCAATTCCGCAACAGCTTTCATGCAATCTACGGCAAATTTTTTCCTATACGCCTTTATGATATCCCCACCATAAGGTGTACCGTCATATTCTGACACCCACTTTTCTGCTTTTGCTTTGCGTTCTGCAAATTTCATAGCTTTCTTAGCCGCTTTGCCTTTTCCCTTTTTCATAATAGATTATTCTTTCCCAATAAAAATCCGTCATTTTTTGCTGTTTCTAACTATATCCCATTATAACATAAACAAGCAAAACACAGATACGCTAAATTAGCAGAGCTGGACGTAGCACAAAAAAACAGGCTTTCCCATTCCCACCTTATAAGTGGGAAGGAAGCCTGTTTCCGTTACATTTTAATCTGCTTCAATCAGTTCAAACCGTTCAAATTCTTCATCTGTCATGTTCCGCAGCTTTTCGATTATCCTATTGGACAATTCCACCATATCCGGATCATCAAGGTACGGTAAAGCCCTTTCTATATCCTCTATGACCTCGCTCCTGCTCTCTCCTGCAAATATGCAGATTAAATTTACTTCTTCCACGGTAAAATTATGATTCATATTCTTACATCTCCCTCTGATTATTTTTTATGTTTTCCTGTGCTTCATGGTCTTTTCCCTGACCGGAAACAAGTGCCTTCTTCTCTGCAAGGCGGGCTTTCAAGGAAGTCCTTGCCGCAGGACGCTCCTGCTCTTTTTTGCTTTCTTCCCTTTGCGCCTTTTCCCCTGCGCCGTTGTTCAGCACATTATCGACCATGTTGTAATTCTGTTCTTCCATTTCCTCAATCTTTGCAAGGGGCTTGTATTCTGTCAGTTTTTCAAGCAGCTCCATAGCCCTCTTTGTTTCTTCCGGTTCCGTTCCCTCTGTAACCACATCGGCAAGCCACATTGCAATATCACGGGTATCTCTCTGCTCTAAGGCTTCCGCAATCTCCGACACGTTCTCCGTCATGCTCTGGCTGCTGTCACGGTAAAGGGCGGTATCATAATCATATGTGAAGCGGTCAAGCTCCACCGCAAGCTGTTCTGCAGGTGTCAGATCGGGCATACGCTTTTCCCATACCTTCGCTTCAAATTCCTCGCTCATACGTCCGTCTATCTCCATTTCCGGCAGCTTTGCCGCAAGCTCCGCAATCACTTCCATGGCCTGCGGGTTGCCCTTTATATCCGGGATATACTCTAAAATATCAAGGTCAATCCGTTTCCCGGTTAAAATGTCAATCCCCACATCCTCAAACGCCTCCGTTCCCGGTGTATGGATATTGACGCCGATTGCGGGGATACCGTGCATACGCTCCGGCGGTATCTGTTTCCAGATTGCGACAGCTTCCTCCACAGTAGGGATATTCTCATAAAACTCGCCTAAATTGTGGAACTCGCCGCACTCCGCAACCGTCAGCGTCACTTCCGTTTCTGCCTGCTCCGGAAACAGGCTTTCTTTCGTTTCTTTTTGGTTTTCCTCTCTGGAAATGCTGGCAGCCAGGTCTCTCTCCCTCGCTTCACGCACTCTCTCCAGATAGTCCTCCACCTGCGGGAGATACGTTTCCAGGCTCCCTGTCCTCTGCGCCGTGATCGGGTTAATATCCACTTTTACACCGCCGATATGAAGCCCGCTTTCATTGAGCATATCAAACAGCGCATCTTCCCGTTCATTCGTGGAAAGCTCCACCACCACATCAAGGTCAGAGCCTTCCTGCTCCAAACCCCGGCAGCGACTCCCGGTTACTGCCACATCCACAATCACAGCGTCTATGCCGGATTCATCTAACTGCGCCTGCACATGGCATTTTACAGTTTCCTCTATCTCTGCCGGGTTCATTTCGCTGATCTCATGGAACAGCTCATTTGTCTTTGCCTTGAAAGCTGCCACCACATCTCTCTGCGGCATGACAGCATTTGCCGCCTCCGCCTTCTCCATCAATCCATCATAATCAATCGGTATCAGCTTATCACTGTCACGGATATTTCCCCTTGCGCCATTATCAAAAGGAATTATTTTCAAATCCTCCACGATTTCGTTGATCGCTTCTTTGATACCGATACCGGGATTGTCATATACGCCGCCGTCTATTTCCTTATAATCCAGGCCCATAATGGAATAGTCATAGCCGCCCTCTGTTTCCTGGATGCTGATGTAGCGGTCTGCTATCTGAAAGGCAAGCTCTGTTTCCGCTGGTTCTGTCTGTTCCGGCTTCAAATCATTCTGCTTTGCAGATTGGTTGACATCGTGTCCGGAAGTTTCCTGTCTGCCCCCTAAAGACCGCTTCATTTCCGCAAGAACCTTATCCTTTTCATCTCCAAGGTCAATGATCTCGTCACCCTCGTCCAAATCCTCTAATTCTGGTGTTTTAGCCAATCTTCCCGGCCCGGTCTGCTCCGCCTGTGGCTCTGGTCTTTCTGCTTCCGCCTGTGGCTGTTCCGTCTCCTGCCGCCCTGTTTCCGGCTTCTGCGCATCCTGTCCGGCAGACATTTCTTTTTCCAGTTCCAGGACTTCCCTGCGGAACATACCGATAAAGCCGTCCAAAACTGCCGGGTGGCTGCTCACGATCAGTTCACGGTTCATATCTATTCCATGCACGATATTTTCAGGAATATAAAACTCTGATGCCCACGCTTTGTTATCCCTTGAAAAACGTCCATCCCATGATTCCTGCTGGAGCGTGTTGGCAAGGATAAACGCCATGCGCTCCGCACCGTACTTTTCCGCCAGAGGCTTTACAATATCATGCTTTAAGTGCATACCGTCAAAATTCTGCCGGATTGTTTCCTCAACCGCTTCCTTGCATTCCCTGTCAAATTTGTGGGATTTCATATATTTGTCCACTTCCCCATGCTCGGCTGCATAACTCAAAGTATGCCCATAGAAAGCCGGATAGGTTTCCTGTTCTGTTTGTCCAGCTTCCGGCTTCTGGACATCATGTCCAGAAGTTTCCTGTCTTTCTTCCGGTTCCGCTTTTTGAGTATCCTGCTCTTTTACACCCTCTAAAACCTTCATAAACTCAGGAAGTCTTGTAAAGCCGAAAGAATCTACAAAGTGTGCGCTGTTCTCCCCGTTCTCATGCAGCACTACAACGTCACTGACAGATAGGGAATGCCCTTTATAATCTGCCGGGTGGTCTATGTTGAATTTCTCAAAAACTGCGTTGAGCTTCTCCCTTTGCGACTGTCCGTGTATGCCTGAAAGCTCCCCTGCATAGACAAGGTTATAGTTTCCCGGCTGGATTTCCCCGAAATCGTCAGAAAGGATACCTCTTTTCAAAAGTTCCTCTGTACCCGCAAAATGAAAATCCCGAAGCCCTGGATTGTCTTTTAATTGATAAATGCCGTATTTATCGGTATCGCCATGCAGAAGCTGTGCTTCCCTGTCTGCGCCGCTTTCTTCAAGTTCCTCCCGCATAGCCCGGAAATTTTTCTCATTTTCCCAATCGCCTTTTTCTATGCCGAAGATTCCTCCATGCCCTGTGATCTGCTTCCTGTCATGCACGGTTGTTTCAGAGCCGTCCTCATGGAGCAGGTACACAGGCAGGTCATGGTCAAAAAGCTCTAATGCCCTCCCCTGTGTCAATGGCAGCATTTCATTCCATGTATAGCCGTATTCCTCCATCTCCCATAAACCGATCATCGGGTCAGGGAGTGCGTCAATTTCGGCCTGTGCGTCAATGACCGCAAGGGCAGCCCCCTGACTGCCCTCCGTTTCCTCATAATAGATATGCTCCGCAAGTTCCCTTGTCTTTTCCATGTCATTCAGCTTAAAGGCATAATTCACAATAAGGTTCCGCTCATCATCGGAAAAGGCGGTTTTTGCTAATTCCAGACGGTTGATGATGCCCTCCGCCTGCTTTACCGGGGAAAGGTGGCTTATCATTACCACTTCTTTTTTATCCAGGTCAATCTCAAGATCATTAAACTGCGGCATACTGGAATTTCTGCCGCCGTCCACAATGATAGGGATATAATCAGCCCCACAGCTTTCCAGGCAGTCATGGATATTTTTTCTATCCTTAACCTCCAGCTTTGTGAGCGCTCCCATGATCTCCCGCACTTCCTCCGGTGTCTTATTGGTAATGCGCTCTACCTCAAAACCGTTTGAATGCGTGATTTTCAAAATCACATCATCCGCCCCGACAGGCTCCTTTGCCCTCTCGTTCCATTCCCTTTCTGCCTTCAGATCAATGATCTCGTTTGTATCGGTGTAATACCGGACATCAAGGTGGTATTCCCCGAACTCTTTCGTATCCTGATTGGCAATCTCCGTAGTCCATGCGCCTTTGCTTTCCAGATATGCGGCAACACTCAGCCTGTCATCGTCATTCATGGCCAAGAGGGCTTCTATGATCTCTGCCGCATCCATCCCCCTGACATTTACAAGTCTGTACTCGGACAGATCGCTGTTCTGTACCAGCAAAAGGCTCTCTTTTTCCTGCCCCCGCATCAGTTCCCGGTCACGCTGTAATTCCCGGAGCTGCCCCTCAATTCCTGTGATAAGCTCCGATGCAGTCCTGCGGATTGTATCAAGGGAAGATTTCAGTTCCTTCATGTCACGACCTGATGACCACCCGGCTATATAATGAAAGGAGTAGTCAGAAGTATCAATTCCAAAGCGGCTGCAAACTGTAAACGCTATCCCCTCCGCCTCCACCTCTTTGGTATTCCTGTCTTTTGCAGGCGCAAGAATATCCTTATTGATCTCCTTATCATGCAGCATGGAATGGGCGGTTTCATGCACCATCGTCTTTAAAGTCTGGCTCTCGCTCATGCCCTCCTGCACCGCAATCCGTTTTTCTGTGGGGCTGAAGAAACCTTTTGAATCTCCGGGTATATCCTCAAAGCTGATCGGAACCGGGGCAACATAGGTGACTGCCTTAACAAAGTCCTCATACCCCTCCACTGTGGACAGAAGCTCTTTTGCCTCCAGTTCCGGGATTGGCTCTCCTGATGTTTGCTTGACATCAAAGACGGATACCGCACGGAAAGCGGGGATTTTAATCTCCACTTCCTCCGTCTGCGGCATCCCATCCTGGTCAAGCATGATTTCCCCGGTCACAGGGTCTAACTTATCCCGTTCCTCTTTGATCTTGTAAGGGGCAGGGGCAAGGATACGGATTCCCTTCTCCCCCTTGTTTACATGGCGGTTGAAATTTTTCTGCCATGCCTGGTAGCCTGCGACCAGACTGGCGTCAGGGCGCTGTAAGGCTATCAGGAGCGTGTTGTTGACACTGTAATTATGGAATTTAGACATGGTGGAGAGGTAGTTTTTGTACTTCCCGCTCTCAAAAAGTTCTTTTAACCCTTCCTCCAGTTTGTCCGTGATCTCCTTTACTTTCTGTTTTTCTGTTATTGCGTCTGCCATATTTTCAATCCTTTCTTTACATGAAAAAAAGACAATCTGATGTAACTGTCTTTCTCCCTGAAAACAAAAAAGCAGCGAACTGTTCTCTGATCCGAAAACAAATTCACTGCTTTACTGTCTGTGTTATTTCGTTACTGTGATTATGCCAGCACAGGCTCTCTTTTTCTAATGACAGCCTCTACTTCTTCAATAGTCTTTTCTACACATTCTGCTATCTGCTCTAATGTATAGCCTTTCCTGTGCATATTCATTATTACGCCTGCTATGGCATTATCTGTTGCATTTTCCCTGATTCCCTGTGAAAGATTACACATAGCGCTCATATCCTTTCTCAATTTGTCATCTACCGGAATACTATACTCTGTTCTTATAATTCCTAATTTTTCATCAACGGTCAACTCCATTGAAAGCAACGTACTCAGCAGACGGTGCAGCTCATACTTCTCATCATGCTCTGGAAGTTCATTTGCTATACCAATCAGGACAATATTCAGCAGGTCAAGCCCGCCTTTCCACGGATAGGAACCAAGCAGATCGTCTTTCGCAAGATGCACATAAGCCATACTGCTTTCGTCCATGCCCATACACACCCAAATACTGAATACACGCCTGATGTCATTATAGTTTGTCTTGACAAAATCCCTTTCCTTTTGCGAGGAAACAAGGCGGCTCACATAGAAAACTGCCCTGTTCAGGATATGGTAACTTGTCGGTTCATCCTTCTGTGCTTCCACGTTCACAATAACCTGTGAGATACCGTCTTTCATCCGCACATAAAAGATAATGTCAAACCTTACAAGCCCCTCGTTAATCTCCGCATTTTCCGTATTCATTCCAACAATGCGCTGGCCGTTTTCTTCCTTTCCGGCATTGGTCAGACCTGGCTCTACTGGAACCACACCGATCAAAGGCTCTCCCTCGATATAGGACACCACTTCTTTCGGGTTCATTCCCTTAAACTCATCAACCGTCTTTACCAGGATATGCGCCAGAATGATCTTATTACCCAACAGGCGTTTTGCCTTATCATCATATTGTGCGTCCTGGTCTGCTGCGCTGACCGCATTTTTAATTTCAGTATCTATTGACATATCCACAGCCATAACCTCCTTTTGCTCACTTGCAGGAAATGTAAAAGCCATTCCCCAAAGGTATATGACCTCTAAATCATTATACCTTGAAATTCCCGCTAAATCAATCGGAACTTTTTAGATGACATGTCAGAAACAGTTGGAATCTCAAATATTATAAAATCGTTATAGCGTTTCCTCCTTCCCCTTCGCTTTTTCAATACTCAGTTTGTCTGTTCCAGACACCTTCGCCTTGAACGCTTCCAGTTTCTCTCTCAGCGATGTCCGCTGCACAGGCTTGTCAGCCATTGCCGCCGCCAGTTTCGCCCCCTGTGGCTTTCCATTGTCCACTGCGTAATTATGCCCTGCGTTTTCTACCGGGTATGGAATCGGCACATCCACAGCGCTTTCTCCGGTTTCCGGCTTTATGGAAGCCTCTTCCTCCTGCCCCGGCTTCTGGACATCATGTCCAGAAGTTTCCTGTCCTTCGTTTTCTTCCTCCGGCGCATCATCCATGCCGAGTGCGTCACCGCCCTTTTCGTCCATATTGAGCAGGGCATTTAAGGCGGATAAGCGTTCCAGCTTCTCCGCAAGTTCCGCTTCCTGTGCGAATGGCTTTGTAACCTCCACTTTTGCGGTTTCAAGCTGACGCTCCACTGTTTCCAGTTTCGTCTGCGCTTCAGCAAGCTGTTTCGGCATGGATTCCAGTGCGTGATTGATACGGGCAATGTTGCCAAGAGGGTCAGAGCCGATCTCAAGGTTATGGGAAAGCTGCCCCTTCAAATTCATCACAAATTTGTGGTTAAAGGAATCAAAGGACACCGCCATCTTAAACCCGGCGTATTCCCCCACTGTGGCAGGCACATTGACGGTTTTCGTTTCCTTGCACATTTCCACAAGTGCGGCCCCGGCTTCTTTTTTATCCGTATAAGCCTTATCCCCGACTTTCATAAAAAACTGTTCCTTATCTGCCGGAAGGTTTGCCTTCGCTGTCTGAATGTCAGCCTCCATACCGCTGATCCTCTCTTTCAGAGTGGCTATCTGCTGCGGATAACGCTTTAAAATATCGTCCTCAAGTCTGTATTTCTGGCTTGTGTGGTTCCCTTTCATCAGCTTTAACTTTGACACCTGAATATCGAGATCCATTTTTTCCTTGATGTAGGGATTGCCCGTCGCAAGTGCCTTTACCTCCGCATAAGTGAGCGCCGCTTCGTCCACGTCCTCACAGCTACGCACCGGGGATTTGCTCGTCATGATCTGGCCGATGAATTTCTGCTTATTTTCGATGAGCTGGTCGAGTAGGTCAGCGGTATTACTACCGCTTTCCCCTCTAAGAACCGTGCATGAGAGTTTCCCCTCACACGGCTCAAGCACTTAT